>Ga0210388_10000338_pt1 | contig 39776 bp, 35 predicted proteins | sample IncBWC19OmetaG_FD_155485 | JGI IMG/M metagenome (GOLD analysis project Ga0210388, IMG submission 155485) | Forest soil microbial communities from Barre Woods Harvard Forest LTER site, Petersham, Massachusetts, United States - Inc-BW-C-19-O ...
GATGTACCGCAAGGTACTCAAGGATGGCAAATTCACGCGCTGTCAGCGTGACGGGATTTCCGGCACGCGTGACGCTGCGGGCGCGTGTATCAAGCACAATGTCGCCGATCTGGATCGTGTTGCTCGTCTTATGCGCACTGCGGCGGATCAGCGCCCGGATACGGGCAAAAAGTTCGGACAGGTCAAACGGTTTGACGAGATAATCGTCGGCGCCGGCATCGAGTCCGCGCACGCGGTCACTATGCGAGTCGCGGGCGGTCAGCATGAGCACGGGCGTTTGCTTGGTTTTTCGGAGTCGCGCGAGCAGTTCCCAGCCGTCAAGTTTCGGCAACATCACGTCCAGCACGATGGCATCGTATTCGTAGGTTTCCGCCTTGAACAGGCCGTCATCGCCATCGCCGGCCATGTCCACGGCATAGCCTTCCTCGCGCAATGCCTTGGCAAGATTGCGCTGCAACCGCGGTTCGTCTTCCACAACCAGGATTCTCATCGCAGGACCAGTTTGAACAGCCTCTAACATAGATAAACAACCGCCCGCAGACACGCTTTTTTGCGAAGGTAAAATCTTACACCCCTTTGGATTAAGTCTTGATTAAAAAACGGGGGCATTTGTAAAGAAATTTGTTCAAAAAGTTTCCAATTTAATGATGGCTTAATTGCAGTTCGTATAAATTGTATTCAACAAGCCAAAAAATTATGCGCATCCCAGTGTCATATATCCTCCCGCCGCCGAAGAAAATCGCGGTGCGAATCCAGACCGGCCTCCTGCTGTCGGCACCGTTCCGGATCGATCTGTTGGCCGCACGTTGCACCCCCCGGTACCAAAGCCGCGTTACAGCCTATTCCCGCCGGCTGCAAATAGAACCTGAAACCAGATGACCGGCGCACTTGCCATCTTGTCCACAGCATTTGTTGCCATCGCCAACTTGATGGTTCTTGCTTGTTTGTTGCTGGCCGGACGCGCTGACCGGAAGATGGCGGAGTTTGGCGACTTTAGTTTTGAACCTGAAACCCCGGATGCGTGCGGATAATTTCCAAATCAGAACACCATGAAAATGACAAAAGCCATCCAGCCGTCGGCAGCTCCTGTCAGGGCCCTGGTCGCTACGGAGAGTCGCATGAAAACAGGCGGCCTGCCGACCATCAAGGAAATGATGAAACCATTGGTACAGCCGTTTGGTTTGATCAAAAGCCGGCAGGCAGCCGCACGGTAAAGATTGCCCCGGATTCGTTTCCGCCGGCGGCTTCAATCGTGCCCCCGTGCGCTTCCACGATCGCCTTGCAAATTGAGAGGCCAAGACCGGAATTGCCCGCACCCGTGCGGGACTTGTCAGCGCGATAAAACCTTTCAAAGACGCGCGGCAAATCTTCCAGCGCAATCCCCTTCCCGGTGTCGGAAATCTTCAAAACCGCAAGACTATTTTCGTATTTCAGCGCAATTCGCACTTCCCCTTCTGGCTTATTATATTGAATGGCATTGGTCAGCAGATTCGTGATGACCTGGGTCAGCCGCTCGGGATCGCCCGTGATCCGCAATGGCTCCAGACCGGAAAAAATCTTCACCTGTTTTTCGTCCGCCATCGTTTGCACCATCTCGACGCTGTCGGAAATGATTTTCGAATAATCAAAATCCATCCGTTTTAAAACTTCCTGCCCGGCGTCGAACCGCGCCAGTTCCAGCAACGATTCAATCAGCTTGCGCATCCGCTGCGCCGCCCGCTGGCAGGCCTCCACCGTCTGTCGATAGCTGGCCCCGTCGCGTTCACGGCTTAATGCGCTTTGGGTTTGCGTCAATATCACCGAAACTGGCGTCCGCAATTCATGCGCGGCATCGGAAGCAAATTGTTTCTGCTGTGCGAACGCCGTTTCCAGCCGGGCAAAGGTGGAATTGAGAACAGCGGCCAACCGGCCCAGTTCGCTTTCCGCCTCTTCCGAATTGATGCGTTGCGACAAGTCACCAGCGGAAATTTTCGCCGCCGTCGAACTGATCTCCGTGATCGGCCGCAAAGCACGTCCGACAAACCACCAGCCACCGACCAATCCGAGCACTAAAACGACCCCTCCAAAACCGGCGAGCTTGAGCGCGGTGATCTTTAAATCGTACAACTCCGGCGCGACGGACGCTCCGACGATAATTTTTTCCCCGGACGGTAAACTTTCTGCAAAAAAGCTTTCGTCACCGACGCGCAAAAGTTGAGGACTTTTTTTAAGATTGTCCGGCCCGTTTGCCGGCGCATTCGTGAAAAAAACATCGTCGTTCTGCGGCGCATTGTCGGAATGCGCAAATTCGTTGTTATCGCGGTTTCTGATCGCGAAAAAGAACTGGTTGGGCACGTCCGTGCCAAAAAGCGCGGCTACCTGGGGCGGCAAAGTGAATCTTGGCGGTTGCCGGTCGTCGCCCGGCATTCCATCATCGGGAAATTCCGGCGGCGGACGGAAATCATCGGGCGGGTGGTTTTGCTGCGGGCCGTGAGGCGGACCGTGAGGGGGTCCGTGCAACGCCTGGCCCAGCATCCCGATGCGGCGGTGGATTTCATCGTCCACGCGACGGAACTGGCGATTGCGTTCAAGCTGATACGCCGTGACGCCGAACCCCGCAAGCACACAGACCAGGATCAGCCCATACCAAAGCTGCAGGCGCCATTTGATGGAATTAAAAATTTTCATCCGATGCAATAACCATGGCCGCGCCGGGTGACGATGAATTCCGCACCAAGTTTTTTTCGGACGTTGGAGACGTGGACGTCGAGCAGGTTGGACATCGTCGAATCGTTCTCATCGAACAAATGTTCGTAAAGCTGGGTGCGGGTGACGACCTCGCCATGGTGCAATGCCATAAATTCAACCAGGGAATACTCGCGTGCGGTCAATTCGACCGGCTTGTCCTTGAAAGAAACGATGCGCGCGGCGGTGTCGATTGTCACCTCGCCGATCTCAATCAGGTTGGTCGTCTTGTTCGCGCTCCGGCGGATGATGGCGCGGAGCCGTGCGAAGATTTCCTCCAGATCGAACGGCTTCACCACATAATCATCCGCGCCGGTGTCGAGACCCCGCACGCGGTCACGCGTCTGGTCGCGCGCGGTGAGCATAAGTACCGGGGTTTTCTTGGTTTTGCGCAGGCGCTTCAAAATTTCCCAGCCATCCATTCCCGGCAGCATCACATCCAGCACAATGGCGTCGTAGTCCGTGCCCTCGGCGTTGAAAAGGCCGTCGTCGCCGTTGTCGGCGGTATCCACGGCATAACCCTCCTCACGCAAGGCCTGGGCCAGGCTCGAGAGCAGATCCGGTTCGTCTTCTACGATCAATATTCTCATGCGGCGCGCAAGTGATAACACAGCCTTGCGCAGTCGTCACGGTCGCAGATTACACCTTAAGATTGGATGAAGAAAATATTTGCACAGTGATGTGCAAAAATTGCATGGCTTCACGTTCCGTTAAGGTTGGGTCGCGTAAGGTGGCGCCATGAATATGAAAACCAACACCCGAACCAATAATATTCTTGTCACGGCGTTTTTGATGCCGCTCGTCTTTGTTCAAATCATGAACGCCAGCCTCGTTGACCCGCGCACGAATTCATGGTTCACGGCTTATTCCGGCCAATACGCCCGCATCTATACGAACGATCTCACCCGCACGAACGGAAAATCCTTCACTACCTGGTCCATCAGCACCACGGCGCAAACCTTGCCGGCCTATTGCGGTGTGCAGGAAGTATATTCTTCGTCCAACTGGGTTTATGTCCGCAGCACCGGACTCGCCAGCTATACGATGGGCGCATGGTATGCGAACAGCAACCACACCACTTTCCTCCAGCAATTCCCTACGAACCAGAAAACGATGTTCCGTATCCCGCGCACAAACTCCGTCCCGGCCAAAAAATCTTTGAGCGGCGGCGGCCCCATCGGCATCGCGGTGGACGGCGTCGCCTTGTATAACAACTGGGACGCAAATTTTTGGAACGGTACGGCGGATGTCTCCAACGGCGGCACGAACGGATTTTGGAACCGTGACGCGTATGTGAACGAAGGCGTGTCCTTTGATTACGGTAATGCGCACCAGCCGTCCGGCGCGCAGTATCATTATCACGCCAGTCCGGAAGGCCTGCGCTACCAGCTCGGCGACCATGTGGACATGAATGCCCTGACCAAGGTTTATTCCGAATCCACCAACACTGCGACGAAACATTCCCCCATCCTCGGCTTCACGGCGGACGGCTTTCCGATCTATGGCCCGTATGGTTACAGTATCTCCAATAATGCCAGCAGCGGCATCCGCCGCATGGTCTCCGGCTTTGTCATCCGCAACGGCCAATATGGCACGAGCAATCTGACCGCAAACGGACGCTCTACCATTCCACAATGGGCCGTGCGGCTCTACGGTGTGGCTTCAAACATCCTCTCCGGCCCGGCCGTCAGCACGAGCTATCCGCTCGGTCGCTATATGGAGGACAATGATTATCTCGGCGACCACGGCTACCAGCAGGGCGTGGACTTCGACCTTGATGAATACAACGGACGCTGGTGCGTCACTCCGGAATTTCCCGGTGGCACTTACGCCTACTTCGTCGCCATTTCCACCAACGGCACGCCGGTTTATCCCTACAACATCGGCTTTGGCTACTATGGTACTCCGGCAGGCGGCACGGTCTCTGCCACCGGCGGCTCGGCCACCATCGCCGATATCAGCGCCACCAACTTCCTCGCCTATACCAACCTCACAACCACCCTTGGCACACCGGCTGTGAAAAGCGGAACCGTTACCTTGTCCTGGAGCGCACTTGAAGGCGGAAGTTATCAAGTCGAAGCCACCACGAACCTCTCCTCCTGGAGCGTTTTGCAAACCGGCGTTTCACCAAACGAGATAACTGCCGGCTACACAAATGTCACCTCGCTCGATCAACAACTTTATCGCGTCGGTCGAACCTCGGTCGCCAGCTACGACGGTACGGGCGCAACCGCTTTTGCCGTGTCATCCTATGCCCCCGGCGGCAGCGCCGCGCGCGGTCAGACCGTTCTTATCACCATCACATTCACCACTGGCGGCTCGAACCCGCCCTCGCTGCCGCCCACCGGAGCACCGGTTTCGAGCGTTACACTCGGCAGCATCACCGGCACCAGCAGTTCGTACGTTAACAACACCACTTATGGCACTGAAACCGCCAGCTTCAACATTCCTTCAAATGCCACCACCGGTGCGCAAACCATCAGCATCACCTTTAGCGCTGGCCCCACGTTTACCGTGAGCAGCTTCACCATCAACTGACCTGGGCAAGGGGCTAATCATCCTACGCAAGCTGTCATCACTCGATCCAAACGATGTCCGAGAGGACCGCGTTGGACCCTGTGCGGGCGTTGATGACCTGAATGCTTAATTTGCCGCTGGCGGTTTTTTCCGCGCTTACCGGCACGTCAATCCAGCGGCCCTGCTGAAAGTTCTCGAAGGTCCCCACGGTGTCGCCGCCTACCACAATGGTTTCTTTTCGTCCCCCTTGGAAATTATCTGGATCAGTGATGTAAAGGCGGAGGGTGCCTTTGGCGCCGGCGGGCAGATTTATGTCCGCTTCAAATTGGCGCGGGGCCAGGCGGCAATAGAAAACGTCGCCGTCCCAGATGACCCATTGCCGGATTTTAGGGTCCATGGAGATGGAATAGCCGGGCTGATGGCTGAGGGTTTCAGCGCTGGACAATCCACAGCCGACAAGCAGTTTGCCGCCGTTCGTCTCGAAATCCGCCGGCGAGGACCAGGGCAATCCGGCCGGCCAGAACAATCGTCGGGCCGCGGGCGCGCGTTGGGCGGCCGGCAGCATCTCCGGCAGGGGCGGGTGCGCCCCGATTTGATACCAATAAACCGTGGAGGAAAATTCCTCCGTATTGATGGGATGTGAATAATTCTTTTTCCAGCCCGTTTCCGTATCGCCAAAGCCGATGGCCACCGTCATGGATTTCTGGAAATTGATGGCGTCCTGGACGAAAAAGCGGTAGGCGGCCGCGCCGTTCGTATGAAACGGAAAATAACCGGTCAATGGAAACAGATTTTCCGTGGACGGAAAGCCCCAGCTAAAGCCAAACGAATCTTCCAGTCCTTGGAATTCCACGGAGGCATTCGTCTCGCCATCAACGAAAAATTTCTCGTTCTCGTCCACGGGATATTTATCCAGATAAGGATTGCGGACGGTGACGTTCCAGCCCACGACCTTGCCGTGGCCGGTGGTTTCCAGGGCCACGTATTCCTTTTGGCCGAGGAGCAATTCTTCCTGCCGCCAGGTGGCGCAAAAGTAGCCCGTATCGGCCGGCACCTTCTTCAACGTGTGGTAACAGACATACGAGTAGCACGGCATGTCGCTTTCCAATTCCTGGCCGGCGGGGAGCGTTCCGTCGTAAAGCAGTTCGACCCGGGCGGATTTGCGAAACGGCATGGGGAAATAGGTGTTGAATCCCTGGCGGACGTTCACGAACGCGGTGTTGACCCAGTCGCGCTCGCCGTTGGGATTACAGAAAAAGTCCACGAGGGGACAATCCACACTCGGGGTCGTCTCGCCGTCCCAGAAGATGCGCAGGCGGACATCGCGGTTGAGCGAATGCGCATCAGGCTCGCGGTGTCCGGGATAGGCGAAATGCATCATGGTGATTTCCCCCGGCCCTTTGAGATCGGCCACCACCACATTGGTGGTGGTCCTGAATTGGACGGCCAGGGGGTTCTCGCCCCAAAGAGCATTGACGGCTTTGGTGCTTCCGGGAGCCACGCGCGCAAGGTCCGCAGGCAACGATTGCGCGCCAACCCGTTGCTCAAAAAGCCCGGTGATCAGGATGCATGCCGATGTGAGGGCAAAGAAACATTTCATGCGGAGATGATAAACAAATGAGGTCCCAACTGTTGACACTTTTATCTTGGCTCGATTCCTATGTTCCTTGATTCCTGATAATCTGGGTTTCATCCGCGGAAATTTGTCTGCGTAAATCCGCGCAATCTGCGGACAAACCTCCTGCTTCTTTGCGAAACTTTGCGTTCTTTGCATCGTTGCTGCATTTAGCCGGAAAAAATCACGTCCCAAACAGTCGATCCCCCGCATCGCCCAACCCCGGCAGAATATACCCGCGCTCGTTCAATCTTTTATCCACGGCCGCCACGTAGATCGGCACGCGCGGATGATGCTTCTGCACCAGCGCGATGCCTTCCGGCGCGGCGACAAGATTCACCACGCGGATGTGCTTTGCCCCCTGCTCTTTCAGCAGATCAATTGCCGCCACGGTGCTGCCGCCGGTCGCCAGCATCGGGTCAATCAGCAGCACTTCAAAACGTTCCAGCTTCTTCGGCAGGCTCTTATGATAGAACATCGCGCGCAGCGTCGTTTCCTCGCGCTTCAAGCCGATGAACCCCACGCGCGCATGCGGAATGAGTTCCAGGATGGCATCCAGCATCCCCAGCCCGGCGCGCAAAACCGGAACCAACGCCACCTCGCGTTCAAGTTGAATCCCTGCGCAGGGGGCCATCGGTGTCTGCACCGAAATCTTTTTGACCGCAAATGTCCGCGTCGCCTCGTAAGTCATCAAGGCCGCAATCTCCCCGAGCAGCCGGCGGAATTCCTGCGGCTGCGTCCGTTTATCGCGCAGACGCGCAAGGTTGTGCTGGACCAGCGGATGCGCAATTACAGTGATATTCTTCATTTCAATATGTTCTGTGTAAAAGACCGCCAAAAATCTCCCTGCGAATTCACTTTGAACCCCTGAACCACCCCCTGGTGCGACATTACAAAACCGCTGCGAGCGTTTCTCCTTCTCCCCGGGGGAGAAGGCCGGGATGAGGGCGGACGTCCCACCATTATTGAGTTCAATGAGTGAACCTTTACTTCGCCAGGCTCACATCAGATTGTTTCCGATCGTTCTAACAACACATTCAATACCCCGGCGCCTGCCAGAGATAATACAGGCAACCGGGGCGAAGTTTTGGCATATCCAGGCCGAGATCCAGTTTGATGTCTTTCGCCTGGCTGTTCTGACCAAACATCGAGAGAAAATTGCCGATATCGTAACGTTCCTGATATTCGACCAGATTTGCATCTTTGACGTGTGCGATGGTCATGGCGCGGTCCACCGCATCGTCAAAATCGCCCAGTTCGTCCACGAGACCGAGGTTGAGCGCCTGGGTGCCGGACATCACGCGGCCATCCGCGTAATCCTCCCAGTCGTCGGCCAGCGGTTTGCCTTGGTCTTCTTTCTTGGCTTCTTTTTTATTCAATTCATAGGCGCCGTTACGGCCATCCGCCACCACACCCTTGAATTTTTGATACGTCTCGTCGATCAACGCCTGTACCATCGCGTGCTCCTCGGCGGGTATTTCGTTCGTTTCGCGGTCGGGACTCAGCATGTCCTTGAATTTGCCGCTCTTGAAGGTCATCGGCGATACCCCGACCTTGTCCATCAACTCGCGATAATTGATGCCGTGCATGATCACGCCGATGCTGCCCGTGAGCGTGAGTTCATTCGCGACGATCCAGCGGCACGGTGATGAAATATAATAACCGCCGCTCGCCGCCAGGCTGCCCATCGAGCAGATCACCGGCTTGCCCGGGTGCTGGGTTTTGCCGCGCTCGTCCTTGTCGTCCGTCTCAAAATCCGCGATCGCCTTGTAAATTTCGTCCGAGGCCATCACCTCGCCGCCGGGTGAATCCACTTTCAGAATGACGGCCTTGACGTGGTCATCGTCCGCCGCCCGGTCGAGCTGCGCCTTGACGACATCCACCATGTTGTTGCCCGCCTCGTCCGCATCATGATCCGTGATCACCCCGTCCACGGTGATGACGGCGATCTTATTTTTGGAATCATTGTCCTCCAGCGTGCATTCTTCCAGCTTCGGCCCGACCTCGCGCGCACTGACGCTTTTGAGGCCGTGGCTGAAACTCAAGGCGCGGGTCGTTAATAGACCGATAATGACCAGCCCGGCCAGGCCCAGCAAAAGCGCGAGGATGACGGAAGTGATGATCCAGCCCCAGCGGCGGCGCGGCGCGGGCGGCGGCGGCGCGATGGCCGGGGGTGGAGGTAAAAATGGCGGTGGTGGCGGCGGCGGCGTGAAATCGGGCGGAACTGACATGTTGTCCATAGCGTGCGCAAACTACCGCATTCCACCCGTGATGACAAATTGCTTTTGCTTTGCCGCCGCGCAGGAAACTTCGCGCCTTGAACCTCTGAATCGCCCGTCGCATTCCCGTGCCGGGACGCTGCGTGATTACTGTAGCACCCGCGTCCTGCGGGTCATTTTCGGCATCCCGCCGAAAATATCATTCGCACTACCGACCGCCTCCAATTCGCCAAGACGCGGCGAGCGTTTCTCCCTCTCCCCCAAGGGAGAGGGCCGGGGTGAGGGGAAAGTGGACATCCAAACTTCAAGCCCGCACAATTTGATAGGAGCGCCGCCTTCCCCCTCATCCTGACCTTCTCCCTTGGGGAGAAGGAAAAGCAGTGGCAAACTGCTGCATTCGCCAAAGCCATCCAAGCCGCTTCCTGCGCCAGACAACTGTTGAATCGTAACTCGACAAATTGCTTTTGCTTTGCCGTCGCGCAGTTTAATTTTCCGGTTCGCAAATGGCTCTGAAACTGTTTAACACCCTGCAACGCGACAAAGGTTTGCAGGAATTTGTCCCGCTCGACCCGCAAAGGAAAAAAGTCGGCATGTACTGCTGCGGTCCCACGGTCTACGACTTCGCGCACATCGGCAACTGGCGCACGTTCGTCTTCGCCGACCTCGTCCGCCGCACGCTCGAATTTTCCGGTTACGACGTGAAACACGTGATGAACATCACCGACGTCGAGGACAAGATCATCAAGCGCGTCCACGAACAAAAGACCACCTTGCGCGAGTTCACCGGCAAATTTGAAACCGCGTTCCTGGACGACCTGAAAACGCTCGGCTGCCGCGAACCCCACGCCAAACCGCGCGCCACCGAACACATCCCCGAGATCATCGCCCTCATCGAAAAGCTCGTCGCGCGCAACGTGGCGTACAAGGCCAATGATGGTTCGGTTTACTTCAGCATCGAAAAATATCGCGGGTGCGGCTGCAAATACGGGCAGTTGCTCAATCTGAATCTGGACGAAATGCGCGCCGGTGAACGGGTGGCCAGCGACGAATACGAAAAGGAATCCGTCGCCGACTTTACCTTGTGGAAAGCCTATGTACCGGAGGACGGCGACGTGGCCTGGGACAGTCCGTGGGGCAAAGGCCGTCCCGGCTGGCATATCGAATGTTCCGCCATGAGCATCAAGGCCCTCGGCGAAACTTTCGACCTGCATCTCGGGGGCGAAGACCTGAAATTCCCGCATCACGAGGACGAAATCGCGCAGAGCGAAGGCGCGACCGGCCAGCCGTTCGTCAAATACTGGCTGCACGGCGCACATCTGCTCGTCGAGGGCAAAAAGATGAGCAAGTCGCTCGGTAACTTTTTTACGCTGCGCGATCTGCTGGCGAAAGGTTTCGCCGGACGCGAAGTGCGTTACCTGCTGCTCACCGCGCATTACCGCGAGACATTCAATTTCACGCTGGATGGCCTGGCCGGTGCCAAGTCCGCGTTGATGCGGCTCGATGAGTGCATCGGCAAACTCCGCGAACTGGCCGGCAAGGAAACAGCCGGTGCCGACGCTAAATTCGTTGAATCGTTCGCAGCCGCGCTGGCCGATGACCTGAACATATCGGCGGCCTGGGCCGTGGTTTTCGATTGGCGCAACGAGATGAACAAGCGCATCGCCGAAAATTCATTGAAGCCTGCCGAAGCAGCCGCCGCGCTGGCTGCCTGGGACAAGGTGGATTCCGTCCTTGGCGTCGGCACCAAAACCGAAACGGACGTACCCGCTGAAATTCAAGCACTCGCCGACGCCCGCACCGAGGCGAAAAAGAACCGCGACTTTAAAAAATCTGACGCCATCCGCGACGAGCTGAAGGCAAAAGGCTGGCTGATCGAAGACACGCCCAAGGGAATTAAATTGAAGAAAATTGGTCCCTAGATGTTTGTAGTGGGTAAATGAATTGGAAGTTTCCATATTGCGGGCTGAAAGCTCGCAACAAGACAGCCCAGGGCAACGCCCTGGGTGAAGATATCCCATTTTTCTTCGCCCTGAAAGGGCATCACAAATATACGCCCCGCCAGGGCAATTTACTTTCGTGTGTTTCGTGTATTTCGTGGTTAATTTTCCGGAAAATCAGAAATCGTAAATCATAAATGAGCAAAGGGTTATTCATCACATTTGAAGGTACCGAAGGCTGTGGCAAGTCCACGCAGGTCAGGCTGCTCGCCGACCGCCTGCAATCGCTTGGCCATCGCGTGCGCATGCTGCGGGAGCCGGGCGGCACGCCCATCGGCGAGGAGATCCGCCACACGCTCAAGCACAGCAAACAAAATACCGCCATGACCGCCGAGGCCGAATTGCTGCTGATGAACGCCAGCCGCGCACAGCTCGTCCGCGAAATCATCCGCCCTGCCCTCGCTAACAACGAGATCGTCATTTGCGACCGCTTTTACGATTCAACCACCGCCTATCAAGGTCATGGCCGCGGAATGGATCTGGCACAGGTAAAAACCGTCATTGATTTCGCCGTCGGCGATACGCGACCGGATGTCACCTTGTTCCTGCACGTGCCCACGGACATCAGCACCGAGCGCCTCCGCTCGCGCCAGGCCACCCTGCCCTTCATCCGCGACCGGTTCGAGGAGGCCGACCAGAAATTTTTCGAGCGCGTCGCGCACGGTTTCGGCGCCGTCGCCGCCAGCGAACCCGACCGCGTGAAATTCGTCAACGGCAACCAGGCCGTCGAGCACGTCTGCGCCAAAGTCTGGGAAATCGTCCAACCTCTCCTGCCGAAAATCGGCCGCTGGTGATTGGTCGCGGAGCGACAATGGAAATTAGCCCTGCACACCGTGCCGGGTACGGTACCCGCAACACGTTGCGTCCTGAAGGGACGCCGGCAATCCTTTGCCATAAGTTTTTAGTTTTGAGTTTTCAGTTTTGAGTTAAAGTAAACCCGTGATCGATAAACTCATCAACGAGCTGGAGTCCAAAGTCCGCACGGCGGAATTTTCCAGCGCCGCGCAGAAAAACGATTTGCTTGCATCGCTGTCGCATCTGAAAAGCGAGATCGCCGGGCTCAAAAAACAAAACCTGACGCCGCTGAAAAATTCCGTCGAGGAACTACGCTCTTCCGTGGAGGGTTTCGAGCAGTCGCATCCCAAGATCATCGAGGTCGTCAACCGCATCAGCAGCTCGCTGGCAAACCTGGGAATCTGATCTCGGGAGTACGCCGTGGGCGATGTCTTAAATTGGTGGGGCGAGCGTCCTCGCGAGCCGCTTAAACCCAAGGCTCAGGACGGCTCGCGAGGACGCTCGCCCCACCGGGTTTCTTAAAATTACTACTACAACGTGCCGCCGTCCCCATCCTGGCAAAATTTCAGTCCGCCTTCCGTTCCAATTTCGCAATCTCCGCCATGATTTCATCCGCGACTTCCTGGTAAATTTCTTTCACCCGCTGCTTGTCGCATGTTTTCGCCTCGGCGCGCAATTTCTCAAACATCATCGGCTTGCCGTATTTCACCGCCAGCCGGATGGGCCGGTGAAATTTCCATCGCTTGCTGTAGCACTCGAACGTGCCGAAAACCCGCACCGGCACCACCGGCGCCGCCGATTTGATGACCGTCAGCCCGATGCCGGAACGCGCCGGTTGCAACCTGCCGTCCTTCGTGCGTGTGCCTTCGGGAAACAAAATGATGCCGCCGCCTTTGTTAAGGCGGTCAAGGATCGCTTTGAGTCCGCGCGCACCGCCGCCGTCGCGGTCCACCGGCACGGCCTGCCAGTTTCGCAAAACCCAGCCGGCGATCGGATTATGGAACAGACTTTCCCGCGCGAGATAATTGATGGGGCGCTTCAACCCCGAACCGACCAGCGGCGGATCTAAAAAACTGGCGTGGTTCGAGGCCAGGATCACCCCGCCCGTCACCGGCACGCGCTCGGCATTGAAAACCTGCCAGCGGAAATACGTCGCATACATCAGCCGGAATAAGGCCCAGCCGGCGAAATATACCGGATTCATTTTCATCTTTGCACCGCCGGCATATTGCGAATTTCCTTCAACAACCACGCCGTGGTTTCAGCGGACGACAGCTTGGAATTATCCAGAACCTTCGCCCCGAGCGCGATCATCAACGGCGCGGCGGCGCGCTGGCTGTCGCGCTGGTCGCGCGCGGCGAGATTTTCATGAACGCCGTCGGCGGCGCGACGCGCGGAACGCTCCTCCAGTTTTGCATCGAGATAAAATTTGTAATCCGTCTCCGGAAAGACATTCGTGCCGATGTCGCGCCCTTCCATCACCAGGTCGCCGAACTTGATGCAGTCGCGTTGCGTTTTTTTCATCCATTCGCGCACCTTCGGCACCGCCGCCACTTGTGAAACCGCCGCCGCCGTCTGCGGCATCCGGATTTCCTTTTCCGGAAAATAGCCGTCCACCAGCAGGTGCACCGACCGCAACCCGTCCTTTTCCACGCATTCCAGCGATGTCTTCCAGCGGCGGCACGCGGCGGCCACGGCCTTCATGTCGTGCACGTCCACGTGCTTGAGCATGCAGTGCCACGCCAGCGTGCGATACATCGCGCCGGTGTCCACATAGACATAGCCCAGCGCGCGCGCCACATTCTTCGAGTTCGTGCTCTTCCCGCTCGCACTCGTGCCGTCAATCGCTATGACAATGGGGTAACTTTTCAAAATAAAATTCTTTCTGACAATTTTTAAAAGCTCCAACAACCAAGCTCCAAACTCCAGAGAAATTTCAAATCCCAAACACAAAGGATATTATTTCGCGCTAACCGCCTTGCAACTTGAAGCTTGGAGCTTCTCTGGAACTTGGATGTTGGAATTTGGTGCTTCATTCAGCAAAAAGTTCCTCGTGCGTCAATTTCCTCCCCGTTTTACCGTCCAAAATCGTCGCCCCCAAACCATGAGGCAGCGGTCCCGCCAGTTTTTGGAAAAAATTCGGAAACGTCTTCTTTACGCACGCGGGATTTTTAATTTTTATGCCGGGAACTTTCAATCCCAGAATCGCAAAACACATCGCCATGCGATGATCGTTGTAGGCCTCGATCTCCGCACCATGCAATTCCCCCGGCTTCGCCGGATAAACCGTTAGCGTATCACCTTCCTCAATCACCTTCGCGCCGCACTTGGTCAATTCTGTCCGTAAAGCAACCACGCGTTCGCACTCTTGTACGCGCAAGCGGCCTAGATCGGAGAATTTGATTGGGTGGTCAACAAACGGTGAAACAACAATCGCCGTCATGATGCTGTCACCTAAATGCGAAAGCCGCGAAATGCTTGTTGCATTCCGTACTCCACGAATCGGCAAATACCTTGGGAACTCGGCATCAATCTGCATTTCTATATCCGGCCAACTTGAAACTTTAACCGGCAAGTCAATCCGGGATTCCATATTCAGGAAATCATTCATCATTACGCCCGCCGCCCAAAAATAACTCCCGCTACTTGCATCCGGCTCGATTTGAAACACACCGCCGTTTTTCGGAAACACTTCCATCAATTTGGAAGTCATCGCTACATACGGCGATTCGTCTGCATTTTCACCAACGATTTCAATGGTCCAACCGCCAATCCTTGACGATAGCAACAGCGCGGAAGCAAACTGCGAGCTTTCCTCGATGCTCACGCGGCATTTTTTTGGCGGGACCGGCGTTGATTTTTTTTGGATGAATTGCGTCATCGTATCCGGCGGCAGGCCCACATTCCCGGCAAAGATCCTGGCCGGCAGCTTGTCATTTCCGTTTTCTGACTCGATGCGCGAACCCAGCTCGCGCAACGCCGCAAACAGCGCCGCCTGCGGACGCTCATGCATCCGTTTCACCCCGTGCAAGCGATACACTCCGTGGCCCAGGCAGAGAAACGGAGCCAGGAAACGTGCAGCCGTACCGGCGTTGCCTACGAACAAACTTTTCGGCTCCGATTCCGTGCCGCCCTCCGGCACCAAACCATTTGTCCCGATCACGGTGATGGTGCGATTGCAGGACTCATCCGGATCAGCGGCCACATGGACAATGAAACCGAGTTCCTTAAGACATTCGACCATGATCTGCGTGTCCTCGCTCCACAGCGCGCCTTTGAGCGTCACCCCGCCGTCCGCCAGCGCCGCCAGGATCAACGCGCGGTTCGTGATGCTCTTCGAACCGGGCACGGTGATCTCCGCCCGCACAGGTTGCGCGAGCGGGACGATTTCGATTAAATCAGGAAGCGCCATCGCAAATTATTCGGAGGAAACGGAAGTTGCGTTTACGAGCCATTTGTCCCGTTTGGATTTTGCAGAAGCAAAAAAGTTTTCAACCCCGGCGGCATCATCTTTTTTCAACGCGCCCTGAAATCGCTTCAATTCCTTGATGAAAGCATCCACGGAATTGGAGAGATTCTTCCGGTTCGCCAGCGAAACATCGCGCCACATCTCCGGCGAACCGGAAGCGATGCGCGTGGTATCGCGAAAACCCGTCGCGCAAAGCTGTGATTGTGACTTGGGCGATTTCGGATCCAGCACCAGCCCCGCCAGCGCCGCGGCCACGACATGCGGCAGATGGCTGGAACGGCTCACGGCCAGATCGTGCTGCGCCGCATCCAGCTTCAGCGTACGGCAACCGAGTGATTTCCAGAATCGCTCCAACTTGCGGAGGGCGGCGGCACTGGTTCGCCGGCCCGGTGTCAGGACACAGACGGCATTTTGGAAAAGGTTTTCGCGCGCGGCAGATACGCCGGTTTTCTCCGCTCCGGCCATCGGATGGCTGCCCACAAAATGCGCACCGGCCTTGCTGACGAGCGCCTCCAATTCGCGCACGACCCCGGCCTTGACACTGCCGACATCGGTGACGATCGCGCCGCGTTTGAGCGCGGGCAAAAAACATTCGGCCAGCAAAGGCATCTGCGCCAGCGGCGTGCAGAGGATCACCAGATCCGCGCCGGAAACCGCCGCCAGCAGATCAGTGGTGGCATAGTCCGTGGCACCGAATTTTTCGCACTCAGCCAGCGTCCGCCCGCGGCGGACGTAGCCGGCGACCTCACCCGCCAGACGGCGTTTGCGCGCAGCGAGTCCAATGGAACCGCCGAGCAGCCCGACGCCGATGATGGTGATTTTCCGAAATTGCACGCGCGTAGTTTAGCGGAATTTTGCGGCGTGACAAATCACGAATTGAGAAAGCAGTGCCTCATTTTAATAGCTGGCTGGGCGAGCGTCCTCGCGAGCCGTCGTGAGCCTTAGGTTTAACCGGCTCGCGAGGACGCTCGCCCCGCCAAATCCGGACATACTGAAGTCAAACCCCGCGGTTTGCGCGCCAGAGCAGGACCGCGCCGACGATCTGAAACAGAAAAACCGGAATCCAGACGATGAGGTGCGGGAAAAATTCAGGCCGGCTGGAAAGATTTTCGCCCAGCATCTCGAACCCGTAGAAAATCACGACCAAGCCGAGCGCGATGGCAATGCCGATGTTGGTCTCACGGCGGTGGACCCGGATGCCCAGCGGAATGCCGATCAGCGTAAAACCGAAACACGCGAAGGAAAATGCCACCTGCCGGTTCATGAAGACGCGGATCTCCTCGACCTGGCCGGCCTGGATGTGCTTCGCCTGCTTGATGGCGGTGGTGGCGGTTTCGGGAGAAACTTGATTGGTGGCATGTTCCATCCCCAACCGCTGCATGGCGGCAAGGTTGACCGTGGAATTCGTGCCGCTGCCGGAAAAATCCAGGCTCTTGATGGTGCGCAGTTCTTCGCGCAGTTCCAGAAACGTCATGTCGCTGACCTTGGGTTTCTCCACGCGATTGGTCAGATCCAGTTCGATCCCGGAATGGGAGGAATACATGACGGAGTTTCCGCCGTCGCTGCCGCGATAAAACAACTGCGCGTCGGTCAAATCAAGTCCCGGCTTGCCGGTCATCGAATCAATGCCCATCCGTGCGCTGCCGGCAATGATGCTGTAGTCAATATTGGTTTCAGCGTCGAGATGCCAGATAGTGACATTGTGCATCAGGCCGTCCGTATTTTTTTCAACTAAAAATATGTAGCCCGGAAAATCACGGACGTACTGGCCCTCGGGAATTTGCGCGTTGAGCATGTTGGACGCCACTTCGGAACGCATCCGGTTGAAGATGTTTTTTGAGCGCGGGCCGAGGTCCATGTTGAACCACGCGCTGATGACGCAGCAGAGCAGGCTCAACAGCAGCACCGGCGAAATGAGCGACAGCAGGCTCACGCCGCCGGCTCGGGCAGCGGTCAATTCATGGTCCGCGCTGAATCGTCCGAAAACCAGCAGCGTCGCCGTGATGAAACCCATCGGCAGCGCGTACACAAACCCGAACGGCAGCAACAACGCCATGGCCTTCAGCGCGAGCAGCACACCCATATGCCCGACGATGACCAGCCGCAAGACCTCCTGGAGCAGATTCATCAACACCATCACGAACACGAACACGGCCACGGTGAACAGCATCGTGACGAGCACCTGGCCGGCGAGATATTTGTGCAGTGTCTTCAAATTGAGTGCGGGCAAACTTGAAGGATTTGCCGCAAATGCGAAAGCAAAAACGCGCGGTGAACCACATTCACCGCGCGTCTGAATACGTAGACCGGCGCTCAACTCACGGCAGCGGCGGCCCGGTGACAATCCGGTAAAACGTCGCCGGCTGCGAACCGGCGTTCGGATCGGTCAGGATCACCGGCATGGTCGCGGGCGAATTGGTCGTGGCGATGCTCGTCCACGTGCCGCCGCCCAGGTTCGTCGTGCCCTGCAATTCATAATCCGGTCCGACCTCCCCGCTGAAGTTGACGCTGAACTGGCCGCCGGAGTAATTCACTGTTGAAGTGACCGGTGCGGACAACGGATTTACCGTGACGCTGAAGGAGTTGGTCGCATACAGCGCGGGCGAACCGTTATCGGTGACGACCACCTGGACGGAGTTGACGGAATTGGCCATGTTCGCCGTGGGTCGCCACGTGAAATTGCCGCTGCCGGAATCCACCGCCGCGCCCGACGGCCCGGTGAGCAATGAATATCCCAAGGTCGGCGGAGGCAGGGTCGCATCCGTCGCCGTGCAACTGACGGCAAGGCTGACCCCGACATTGATGGTGATATTAGTGCCGTTCGGCGGCGCGGTGAAGACCGGCGGCACGGCCGGCGGCGGATTGACCGCGAGCGTCGCGGGACTGCTGGTCACGCTGCCGGCCGGCGTGGTGACGATGACGGCGTAACTTCCGGCGTTATCCGAGGTGGCGCTCGAAATGGTGAGCGTGGCACTGGTTGCCGACGGCAGATTAGTTCCCGCATGCTGCCATTGATAGGTCGGGCCGGGAATGCCGGAGGCGAGGACGGCGAATGTCGCATTTGAGCCATAGTTGACAGTCAGACTCAAGGGATTGGTCAAGATATTCGGCACCAGCGACGGCAACCAGCCGTAGAACCACACCGGGATATTTGTCGCGGCAAGCAGGCGGGCGTCAGAGCCGCTGAGGCTGATGACATTGGGATAGGCCACCGGAACAGCGTTGCTGGTATTCTGGTCCTGCCAGAAGATGTAGTTGCCGCTGAACAATGATGCCGAACCGGCGACGTAGTTTGTGGCAAAAGTACAGTCATACCACGAAACGTTGTTCCCCGCCGAGCCGTTGGCGTCGGCCAGGGTCACCGCACCGACTCCGGAATCCGCCGTGATATTGCAATTGACGAACGACATGCCGTTGGCCGTGTAAGTGCCGCCCGGGTTGGCCCACGGGAAGTTCGTGCTGGTGGTCGCGGAGGTATCCGTACGCGCCGCGGTGAAGTTGTACTGTGATGCACCGGCAATCGTATCAATGGTGCAGGTGTCAAAGTAAAGGTTGCCGCCGCCCCAGATGAAATCATAGTTGCCCTTGATCGTGTCGTTATAGAAATAAGCCTGGGAGGAATTGACATTGGCCAGGATCGTGTCCTGACGGCTGTCGATCTCCGAGTTGAAAACGATGCAACGCTTGGCCGCGGTTTCAATCATCAATGCCTCCGCCTGTTGCCCGCCCTGGGGAGTGCTGTTGGAGATGGTCAGTGTATTGAATGCGATGTCGTTGGCGTTCACCTTGAAGGTCATGCGCGCATGCGTGGTGGCACCGGGCGCGATGTTGGCATTGTTGGGATAGAACACCGTGGCTCCGGCGCGGCTTTGTCCTTGAAAGGTGATATGGTTTTTGGAGGATACATCCACGATTTCAAAGTAACCACCGTTGTTGATGTTGACGACGGTGTAATTGGTGCTATTGAGCGGTATCGAATCAACCGCCCCTTGGACGGTCACAAAATCTCCGATGCCGGTCGCATCCACTAACAGGTTGGTCGCGTTGCCCGGACCGGTTGACCTGGTTGAGAACGTCCAAGTGGAAGAGCCGCTGATTCCGGCGAAATCAGCCCCGTTAGTGTCCAGAACCACACCGGGGTCAAGCGTGACATAGTAGGTCTTGTTGTTGGTCAACACGCCGGAATGAGGATAGATGGTCACCGTCGCGCCACGGGCCACCAGCGGGTAATAATTGAACGCTTGCGAATCACCCGGAAACGTACTGTGAGCCTGGATGCCCGAGGCGTTGTTCAAACTTAGATCAATCGTATCCACCGGCGTGGACGGATTGGAAGCATCAAAAATCTTTACCTTGCCCGTATTACCCACGGTGGCGTTTTGATTGAAAGTCAGGCTCAACCAGGTATCCAGGCACAGACTCGTGCCGTTGTTGGCCGGTATCACCGGCATTCCGGTCATGTTCGTGGAATAGATCGCCAGATTGGCTCCCACACTTGTAACCGTTCCCGCCGCATTGCTGATCACGACCGTATAACTGCCGATGTTTGCAAACTGTGCGCCCGGGATGGAGTAGCTGGTCGACGTGGCCCCGCCAATCACTGATCCGTTGTCATACCATTGATAGGTGGGTGCCGGTGACGCACAACCACCCTCGGTCACCGAGAAATTCACCGGGTCACCGAGATTCACCAGCACGTTGGTTGGCTGCGCGGAAATACATGGAGGCACGATGATGCCGATCGTGAAATTGGTGGTAGCGGTTCCGAGATAGTTGCTGGCAATGACCGTATAAGTACCCGCGTTGGCGGTGGTAAGGCCGGTCAGATTCAGCGTAAAGCTGCTGCCCATTTGGAGCAGGTTATTGTTGTTATCCAGCCAAAAGTAAACGGGATTGGGCGACGCCAGGGCGGAAACGGTCACATTCGTTCCGTGGCCGGACACGATCACTGCATTCGTCAGGGAAATCGACGTGATTTGCGGGGCTGAATTCCCGGCCGTCACCCCGAATAAAACCACGGAGCTGGTCACCGCACCATACGCATTGGTCATGACCACAAAAACATTGCCGGCATCGGCGATCTGCGCATTGCCGATGGTCAAGGTGTTCGTAAATATCCCGGATGCCACCGTGCTGGAACCGGAGATCGTGGTGCCATTTACGGTCGTCCCGTCCGTCAAGGCGACAACTCCGGAGGAATTGGTTTCATACCATTGGTAACCCACCGGCCCCACGGCATTGGTATTGACCACCACGGTATAAGTTGCCGGCGACCCGCTCGCGACGCTCGTGCCGGCCGGCTGGCTGGTGATTTCCGCGTTTGCCGGATTTAGGGTGATGTTGTTCAGGGTCACCGCGACCGCACTGCCGCTGAGGTTGTTGAACTCAAAGGCAAACGCGTTAAAGGTAGAGGTTGGCGGTGTTACGGCAGAGGAATAGGCCAGTTCGTTGACCGCGCCATTGCCATTGGTCATGCCTGCACCGCAAGCGGCCCAAGTGCTTGCGCTGGTGCCGATGCTCATGGACGATGCACTACCATTCAACTGAAATTGCATCCCGTAGGTAACGTTATTAGTGGGATAGCCGGTAGCAGTTTTGCCTGTGCCCAACTTATCCGAACTGTCATATTGAAAAAATGTCGACACGGTGCTAGGCCGGGAGAATAATTCCCAGCTAGGATTGGCCGTATTGAAATCAACCCAATAACCCGTGTCGGCAATGGCGGAGGAAGTTCCTGCATCATTGAGCAGTCCCATGCCGAGAAGGCGGCCGGCGGAGCCGGGATATAAGCCGCCGTTGGCGGTCATGCTAAAATTGATTTTTGCCGAGGAACTTGCCGGCGCAAGGTTCTTGGGCACAAACGTCCTGGTCATAAATACCAGTTCCGTGCTGGCGGGAATGGTCAAGACCACGCTGCCTCCGTAGCCCGCATCGCCGCCCGAAGCGACGTTGGCCGTTACCAGCGCACCGACATTGTTGTAGGAGCTCCATATCAGTTGCGCCTTTGAAGAATTGACGGCCAAACTAAGGATGGCCATCACCAATAGACAGGGATAACGATAATACATAATCTGGGTTCGGTTTAAGGGGTAACAGAATGACTCTATCAACAAATGCCGGTGTGGATATAGGCCGTTGCTGCAAATGAGTTTGAAATTAATGCACCCTAATGCACACAAGCTTCCAGCCGGTTCGAATGAAGATAACGTGCCCTGATTATTTTAAAAACCCGCCACCTGGCGTCGAAATGTCACGGATCGAAACAACTTTGGATTGTCATTTGCTTTCGCAAATCTCACCAGCAGCCCGGCAAATCAGTTCGTTGTATTTTTCAATTCATCCTTTTCGAGCGTTTCCATTTTCACCTTCAAATCTTTCACCGCCTCGGGATTTGGTTTCGCGAGCAGATGCGGCGCGAGTCCGGGAACTTTCACCCGCAACTCGTCCACCACCAGTTTTGCGAACACCACCCGTGCCTCACCTTTCAGATGCGTCGTGTCCGGCTTGCCGTCCTTGCCGGTGGGATTGAACTTCGCGGTCTCATCCGGGCCAAGCTCCTCGCACAACGCCACACTGCTGGTATGCAGATCGATCAGCGGCACGTTTTCCTCCGCCGCGACCTTCTTCATTGCCTCGACATACGGCATCAAGTTCGGTTTCAATTTTCCATCCGGCTCGAACATCCGCCGCGTCAGCGATGTGACCAGTACCGGCTTCGCGCCGATGGCGCGCGCTTCCGCCACATATCTGGCAAGGTTTTGCGGATACGTCGTCGCCGGGTCCGTTTCGCGCGCCGGCCCTTTGCCCGGCTCGTCATTGTGACCGAATTGGATCAGGTAATAATCCCCCTTCAAGGCCAGCGCATTCGTCCAGCGACCTTCATCCCGGAAACTTTTTGAACTGCGTCCGTTCGCCGCCGTGTTGACGACCTCGATCCCGGGCGCGACGAATTGTTTGAAGCCATAGCCCCAGCCGCCTTCGTCATTCACCGTCGAATCGCCCACGAGCACGATCTTGATTTTATGCGAGGCATCGTCCGCCAACACACCAAGACAACAGAACAGCGTCGCCAAAACCAGCAGTCGGGATTTCATGTTCTCATCCTAGACAGTTGCAACCTCAATTTGGTTCTCATTTTGTGCAAAACTCGTTTTAGAAACGGTACTCGACATGGCCTCCGGTGCGATGTTCGACCCCCATCCGGCTGACAACCTTGCCGGGAGGGACGGCGTGTCGCCATCTCCAATCAAAATTGAATCGGTGATGGGCTATAGCCATCCTGGCTTGGCCGGCATTCTCCCTCACCCCGGCCCTCTCCCGCTGGGAGAGGGAGTAACATGCCCCGCATTTCGGCATGGCTACAGCCAAATTCAGCAGTAGGACTGACAAATTTTAAGAACTTGTCCAACAGATGTCCCCTCTCCCAGCGGGAGAGGGTCAGGGAGGGAGAGCGCAACACCATGGAATAAACGGCCACAGTTTTTAGTTAACCGCTCTAGCCGAGCCAGATTAAAATTTACGGTGGACAACCTCAAACCACCTCTGCTAGGGTCAAATCCAGCGAAAGGGTTAGGCAACAAAACGATCATGGACGCATTTCGATTTTCCCCGGAATTGTTTCAACTTCGTGCCGAAGTCATGGAGGCTTTGGAGCAGTCCGACTTCCAGTGGTTAAGCCATTATTCGTCTGTCGATTGCTTGCAGGACCTTTACGGCATCGAAGTTTGCGGCATTCATGAGCAACAAGACGCAATCGCCATTCAGAAAATTTTAGTGAAGATGTTTCCGAATTGGAGAGTTGGTTGCCTTTGTCATAAAGATTACGGACGTGAGCCGGGCTGGAAAGCGAGGGTTTACCGGGACAAACCACGGCAACGTGAAAATTGGCAGACCGCATGAAATATTTGATTTTTCAGTACGATGACGGTGCCACACAAACCTTATAGCAGCCGAGGTGATGAGGCTCCATTTTTCGGACGAAATTCAGGCTTCTAACGTTGGCTGCCACCCCTTACACCCGCTCAGTTTTTCCACCGGTCAGCAAACGGTTCTGTATCTCCCGGAAGTTGTACAGGAACAAATCATTTTCCGCGACGGCCTTTTCCACAAGTTGTTTGAGCAGAAAAAGTTCGGAGCTGTTGATGACGGCGTGGACGCTGTGCTTAAACGCCTCCATCGGCACGAAGGTCTGGAACGAATCGCCGATGAGCAGCACCGTCGCGTGCCGGCGCTGGCCGACCGACAGGTTCTGCAACGCGGTGAGTGTGAGGTTTTCCGAAATCGTGTTTGCGCCAAAAAGTTCCTCGACGAGCACGACCTTATATTGCGCCTGGCTGAAGCGCAGGATGAAATCGCTGTGCGTGGCCGCCGTATGGACCTTGTAACCCAATTCCTGCAACGCGGCCTTGGCGGTCTCCAGCCACTCCGGCGTGGAAAACGCGATGAGCGCCGGTTTGTCGGTCGTCGTGACGAAATCAAAGGAGCCGTTCATCTGAGTTTCAAGGTTGGTGGCGCAGTGCCGGTTTCACCGTTCGGTCCCGCGCCCGCTTTCATGCGGAGCGAACCGGCGGTGCTGGCCATTTCGCCGCGCTCTTTTTTGAGGTTGTCGATGCCGCGCGAGACCACGCTGCGCTTGGTGCAGTACAGCATCGCCGTGTCCTCGGAAATCAATCCCTGTTCAAAGGCCTCGAGGCAGGCGTGGTCGAACGTGCGCCAGCCGAAAGTATTGCTCGCCTCGATGATCTCGTAAAACGTCTTGCCTTCGCTCTCGCCCAGCCGGATCGCCTCCTGGGTGCGCAGGTTTGCGCCCATGATCTCGATCAGGGCATAACGCGCTCCGCCTTCCTTCGGCGCCAGCCGCTGGCTGACCACCCAGCGCAACGAGTCGGACAACCGGATGCGGACCTGTTCCTGTTCCTCCGGCTCGAACATGCCGAGAATACGGTTCACGGTTTCGCCCGCATTGATGGTGTGCAGCGTGCTCAAAACCAGATGGCCGGTTTCTGCCGCGCTCAAGGCAATTTTTACCGTGTCGCGATCGCGCATTTCCCCCACCAGAATCACCTTCGGCGCCTGGCGCAACGCGGCGCGCAGACCGTTCGCATACGAATCGAAATCGACGCCGAGTTCGCGCTGGTTGAAGGTCGCCTTGGAATGCTTGTGCAGATATTCGACGGGGTCTTCGAGCGTGACGACGTGCACGGGCTTGACCTTGTTGATCTCGTCCAAAATCGCCGCCAGCGTGGTGGATTTGCCGGAGCCGGTCGCGCCGGTCACGAGCACCAGGCCGGTTTTTTCGCGCGGAATTTCCTTGAGCACTTCCGGCAGGCCCAGTTGATCGATGGTCGGGATGGTCGAATTCAACTGCCGCATGACGATGGAATAATTCCCGCGCTGCGAAAAGACGTTCACGCGAAAACGCGCCGTGTCGCCCAGCGCGTAGGACGCATCGCAGGAACCGTGGCGCAACAGGTCTTCGAGCTGCCACGGGTTGTCGCCGATGATGTTCATCGCGATGGTCTCGATCTGGAACGGCGAGAGCTGCGCGATGGGCGGGTCGAGGATGACCGGCTTGAGTTCGCCGTAGGCCTCGACCTGGGGCGGACGGCCGACGGTGAAATTGATGTCTGACACTTCCGGCTGAGACGCCAGCATGGTTGTCAAAATCTGATCAAGTTCAGGTCGGCGCATAAATCAAAGGGCGTCGTCATCCTCCGGCGGATGCGCGAGCAAGGGGCGGAATTTTTTCTTGTCGAGCGACTTGTCGTAGGCGTCCTCGGCGGTGACGCGCTTCATACGGACGTGTTCCATGATGTGGTCGTCCAGCTGCTGATTGCCGAATTTCTTGCCGACCTGGATCATGCCCTGAATCTGGTGCGTTTTGCCCTCGCGCACGAGGTTAGCGACGGCGGTATTGAATACCAGAACCTCGAACGCCGCGACGCGGCCTTTTTTGTCGCAGCGCTTGAACAGCGTCTGGGCGACGACACCTTTCAACGCCTCGGAAAGCGTCTGGCGGATCTTGTTCTGCTGCTCGGCGGGGAAAACGTCAATGATACGATCCACGGTCTTGGCCGCGCTTTGCGTATGGAGCGTGCCGAAGACCAGATGGCCCGTTGCCGCGGCGGTGATGGCGAGTTCGATGGTTTCCAGATCGCGCATTTCGCCGACGAGAATGATGTCCGGGTCTTCGCGCAAGGCGCCGCGCAAGGCGGAGGCAAAGGACTTGGTATGCACGCCGACCTCGCGATGGTTCACCAGGCAGTTCTTGCTCTCATGGACGAACTCGATCGGGTCCTCGACCGTGATGATATGGTCTTTGCGGTTGCGGTTGGCATAATCCACGATCGCCGCGAGCGTGGTGGATTTGCCGGAACCGGTCGGGCCGGTCACGACCACCAGGCCGCGATGCAGCATCGCAAATTTTTTGAAGACCGGCGGCAGCGGCGCCTCGATCTTTTCAAAATCCTCGAAGGACAGCACCCGGCTCGGGATCTGGCGGAACACCGCGGACACGCCGTTCTTCTGGTTGAAGAAATTCACGCGGAAGCGCGAGATGTTTGGGATTTCATAGCCGAAATCCACGTCGCCGGTTTCTTCGAAGATCTTGATTTTGTAATCCGGTGCGATTTCGTAGAGCATCGCCTTGAGGTTGTCGCTCTCCAGCGGCGGATAATCCACGCGTTGAAGATCGCCGTTGATACGCATCATCGGCGGGTTGCCCGACGCCATGTGGAGGTCGGACGCTTTTTGCTCGAACATCAGGTTAAAAAATGCGTCAATTTTGGCCATATGTTTTGCTCCGTAGCCGCGACACTAATCAAAGCCATGTCCTTCTGCAAGCAATGAAAATGCCTGCCGACCTCATCCGCGAGGAAATTTTCAAATGCGGCGCAATTTCCTTTGCCCGCTTCATGGAAATCGCACTTTACTGTCCCGAAAGCGGCTACTACGAACGAAATCAGGACAACGTCGGCCGCGCCGGCGACTTCATCACCAGTGTCAGCACCGGCCGCCTCTTCGGGGAGCTACTCGCATTCCAATTTTCCGCGTGGCTCCAGGAATTGGCGATTGGCGACTGGCGACTGGCGATTGTTGAGGCCGGGGCGCATGACGGCAAGCTGGCTGCCGACATCCTGGATTGGCTGGGGAAAAACCGCGCCGGATTATTTGCTAAAATTGAATATATCATTCTCGAACCGTCCCCCGTCCGTCGCCAATGGCAGCGCGAAAAATTGAGCGGCTTTACCAATGTGGCCTGGTATGAAAATTTCGAAGCCTTAAAACTCAAAACACCGAATTCAAAGCTTCACGGGGTGCTGTTCGGCAATGAACTGCTTGATGCTTTTCCCATCCGCCGCCTCGGCTGGGATGCGAAGGCAAAAAACTGGTTCGAGCACGGCGTCACCATCGCCGGCGAAAAATTTGCATGGTGCAAAATTCCCAATCCGCAATCCGCAATCCACAATCCGCAATTGAAGGCCGTTCTGCCCGATGGCTACGTTATCGAATCATCGCCCGCCGCGGAAAACTGGTGGCGCGATGCCGCCGGGGCTTTATCGCACGGAAAACTGGTCGCGATCGATTATGGATTTACAGCGGAGGAGCAATTTTCACCGGCGCGAACCAACGGCACGCTGCGCGCATATTTTCGGCATCAAGCCGCCGATGACGTCCTGGCCAACCCCGGCGGACAGGATTTGACCGCGCATGTCAATTTTTCCGCGATCCAAAAAACCGGTGAAGCCGCCGGATTGAAAACGGAAACCTATTGCACCCAGCCGCAATTCCTCACGCGCATCCTGGGCGAGGCCGTGAAGGAAAATTTGTTTGCGCAGCTCGACCCGAAGCAAATCCGCCAATTTCAGACGCTCACGCACCCCGACCATCTCGGCCACGCGTTCCGCGTGCTCGTTCAATCGCGCTGAAGTTCGTAATTCAGGAAGGACAGGCAGTAGATCGCCGCCGTCTCCACGCGCAGCGTGAGCCGTCCGAGCGTCATGGGCCTGGCGCCGGAATTTTCAATCGCGCGCAATTCCTCCAGCGTGAAATCCCCTTCCGGCCCAATCCACACGGCGGCCGATTTCGGCAGGTGCCCTTGCGACTTTTGAAATTTCAATATCCATTCGCGCGGATGTTTTCGTTCGGTCTGCAACGAGCCAACGAGCGCCAGATCAAATTTTTCGCCGCAGGCAAGGAATTCCGCGATGGTCTGTGGCGTTTCAACCTTTGGCAGCCATGACGCACCGCATTGCTTGATGGCTTCAATCGCGACCTGCTGCCATTTTTCCCGTTTGTCCTCTGCATCCTCGCCGTCGAGGTGCGTGACGGTGCGAGCGGTCAGCAAGGGAACGATCTTTTGCGCGCCAAGCTCGACCGACTTTTGAATGATGGACTCGATGATTTTCCCCTTCGGGATGCCGACCAGCAAGGTGATGGCGCAATCCGGCGGAGGCGCTAACTTTTTTTCTTTGACCGCCAGCGTCAGAAAGTTTTTTGCAGTTTCAGAGACATCGCAAATGAATTCCCCGCCCGTGCCATCGAGCACCGTCACGCGTTCACCCCGTTTCAGCCGCAGGACCTGCAGCGCATGATGCGCCTCGCGGCCGTCCAGCCGTAGCGAATCACCGCGGCAATCTCCCGGTGGCAGATAAAAACGGTGCATTTTTAATTCATCCTCATCGTCTCCCTCATGCTCATCCTCAATTTTTGACAATGAGGATGACGATGAGGAAGAGGATGATTTTTACTTAAAAAACTTTTTTGCTTTTTCAAAAAAGCCGCTGGCGATGGGCGCTTCCTTGCCGTCGCACATGGCGGAAAATTCCTGCAGCTTGGCCTTTTGCGCGCTGTTTAGATGCGTAGGCACCTCCACCTGCACGCGGACATGCAAATCGCCATGGCCGTAGCCCTGCAAATTCTTTACGCCCTTGCCCTTCACGCGGAATGTCGTGCCCGGTTGCGTGCCGGCGGGAACCTTGATCGTCGCGCGGCTTTCGAGCGTGGGCACCTCGATCTCCGAACCCAGTGCGGCCTGGATAAAGCTCACCGGAACGTCGCAGATCAGATCATCGCCGTCGCGCTTGAAAATCTCATGATGTTTCACGAACAACACCACATACAGGTCGCCCGCGGGTCCGCCGCGGAAACCGGCCTCGCCGTTGCCCTGCGAACGCAATCGAGAACCGCCTTCGACGCCCGGTGGAATGCGCAGCTTGATCTTGGAGGAGCGCTCGGCCTTGCCGTTACCGCGGCATTTCTTGCACGGACGGTCGATGATCTTCCCCTGCCCTTTGCAATGCGGGCATGTCTGCGCGATGCTGAAGATTCCGCGCGCGGTCAATACCTGCCCGCGTCCGCCGCAGGTGCCGCACGTGCGCGCCTGGGCACCGGCTTCCGCACCGGAACCGGCGCAGACATCGCATTTATCGAGCTTCGTGACGGAGATCTCTTTTTCACAACCGAGCGCGGCCTCCTCCAATGTGATTTCAAGATCGTAGCGCAAATCATCACCCCGCTGCGGGCCGGAGGGATCACCGCCGCCGCCGAACATGGATTCGAAGATGCTGCCGCCCGCACCGCCGCCAAAGACTTCACGAAAAATATCAAACGGATCATGGAACCCGCCGCCGGCGGAACCGCCGGCGCCGCGCGCACGGGCACGCGGGTCGAAGGCCTCGTGGCCGTATTGGTCGTAGGCGGCGCGCTTTTGCGGGTCGCTCAGGACTTCATAAGCATGGCCGAGTTCCTTGAACTGTTCCTCGGCCGTCTTGTCGCCGGGATTTTTATCCGGGTGATACTTTATCGCGAGCCGGCGATAGGATTTTTTGATGCCGTCAGCAGTTTCCGTCCGGCTGACTTCCATGATTTCGTAATAATCGCGCGCCATCGAAAAATTAATGATTTATAATTTATGATTTATGACCCGTGCAAAGTCAGACGGCCTTTGCCGGTGCCTTGGCGACAATGACGGTCGCCGGACGCAACAAACGGTCCTTCAATTTGTAGCCTTTGCGAAGCTGCTGCAACACATTGCCGTCAGGGACCTCGACGGATTCCTGCTCGGAAATCGCCTCGTGCAGGTTCGGGTCGAACGGTTTGCCGACGGCGTCAATCTCCTCCAGGCCGCTTTCGACGAGGACATTTTTGAGTTGTTGCTGGATCATCAACACGCCGGATTGGACTGAATTCGTACCGGCATCCTTCGCGTTTTGCGCGGCGGCGATGGCCATCTCGAAGTTGTCCAGGACCGGCAGCACTTTTTGCAGCACGGCAGCCGTGGCGTATTGCGCGGACTCGATCTTTTCGCGGGCGGCGCGCTTCTTGAAATTTTCGAAATCGGCGGCGGTACGCATCCAGTTTTCCTTCGCCTTCGCGGCTTCGGCCTGCAAGGCGGCGGCCTGTTCCGCCGTCAACTGCGGGGCGGCAGCGGCCGCTTCCGCGAACGGATCTTCGTTTTGGGGCACTTCTATCGGGATGTCGCTCATGTTTTTTTTGCGTCCAAACATTAGTATTTCGAGTAAATTTTAATTATTTCCTGTAAAACCAACAGTTTAAGTCCACCGAATCGAGCATCACAAGGAAATTGCACCTGCATGCTGCTTGTGTCAAAGTCCGGCTGTATGCGTTCACGCCACCAACTGATAAACGCGTTCATCCTAACAGTCAACAGAGTGATAATCCAAATGATTAGCTGGATGGCAGTTCTGATTTTATTGTCGGCCATTGGATTTGGCTGTGAACGTAAGAGGACTCCTGTTACCACAGCACCCAGCTCAATAAATTGGACGAATTTGCTAAACACCTCTCGATCAACAATCTTGACCGGACGTTGGGAGTATGCAGAAGCATCATGGATGGACTTGCGTTTAAAGAAGAATGAATTAACCGATTCTGAATTAGAATCTTGGCTTAGATTTCAAGTGGATGTTTTGGAACAAACGAAATCTGATCCGCTAAAAGAAGAAATTCGCATCATGGCAGTTCAAGAACTAGGAACGACTCCTAAACTTGGAATTGTTTACCATGATTGGCTTAAAGACGCTTTAACAACAAATCTATTTACGGAACCAAAAGTTAAACAAAAGGCACAAGAAGTTTTAAAGGAACTTGAACTTTCTAAGCCATAAGGATTAAAGCGACGACCTAAAGAGAAAATCTTTAGAATTGGTAATAGTTAGGCTTGAACCAAGGAGTCCAAACATTCAGGGGTAAAAAATAGCAGATGTGCATTGACCGGGCAACGGGCAATGCAATTTGAAACAGCGCGCGCGGACGACCGTTCGCCGGGCAAATTTCAGATTTGAAACCTTAAACCTATTGGGACGGGACGAGTTTTTGGAATTCCGGCAGCGAGCGGATATTGTTCAAATTCGGATCGCTGCGGATGACACTGAGCAGGTTGACCGCCGACGGATTGGTTTGCAGGCGTTTGGTATTCAAATCCAGCGCGAGCTTGAGGTCGGACAGCGCCTCGGTGGTTCGGCCGGTGATGGCTTCGACATCGGCGAGGTTGAAACGATATTCCGGCTGGTCGGGTTCGAGCACGACGATCCGGCGAAGCGCTTTTTCAAAACCGGGGAGATTGGCCATCGAACCGAAGTACTGGACGATGGCGGCGGCCTCGCTGGTTTGCAGATTGGTGCTATCGAGCGCCTGGTTGAAGAACTGGATGGCGCGGTTGGTCTGTTGCATCTGCGCCATGACCCCGCCGAGCATGACGAGGTTGCTCACGTTGTTCGGGTCGGTTTGTGCGGTTTTTTCCATCTGTTGGACCTGGCCGACGGCCTTGTTGCGCGCGTCGTTCTCGACCTTGTACTGGCGGATCTTGGTGAGCTGGTCGCGGACCTGGTCGTTGAACGGGTCAAGTTTCAGGCAGGTTTCGAAGATCAGGATGGTGTCGTCAAAACGTCCCTGTCCGAGCAGAAAGTTCGCGTAGCGGAAAACCGCCTCCGGGCTGTAGGGACAGAAGGCAAACGATTGCTTGAAGGCGAAGTCGGTTTCGCGCATGAGTGCCGCCTGCGCGGCCTCGGATTTCTGGCGGAATTCCTGCGGACAGGGCGGACCGCTGCCCGGCAGGCCGCAGCGCCAGGCATACATGCCGGCCTGGGAACTGCGCAACTTGGAGAAGGCCTTCTGTCCGTCGTCATCACGGACGAACGCGCGGTTGCCGGTAAAGCCCTTGAAGTTGTTGGCGACGTACGTGCGTTCGGCAAAATCACAGATGTCCTTCACCGAGGTGTCATAGTTGATCCAGTTGCCGCACAAACGCGTGGAAAAGTCGCTCCAGAACTTGTGGTCGCGGTCAAAGTCATCCTGTGACAATTCATAAACCGGCTGCCGGTTGATCTTCATGATGACGCCGAAGGGCGTTTCGTAATTGTACATCCAGTCGAGCGGGAAGCTTTCCTCGACGTAGAATTCATTGGTCGGGTTGTCGTCGAAGATGACCTTGCACAGCAGGCCGTTGATGTTCATCACGTCCACCTGGCCGGAGACGGAGATATGCCCGTCGTTCACATCAAGCTGCTTTTCACGGCGGTATTCCTCGAAACACTGCGCCGATTCCTCCGGCGTGGGGATGGCCATTTCCTTGGGCGGATACACGCCCTCGGCGCGGCGTTTCGCCTCGATGCGTTCACCGCGGGCGCGGAACCATTTGTCGAGCGTCCCATCGAGCAACGACGCGATGCCTTCGATGAGCTTGTTGCCGGAATCGCCGTTGCCGGTATCGATACCTTCCATCGTGATGGCACCCTCCGGTGTCAGCTTGCCGACCGCGCAAACGTAGCGGAACAGGCGGCTGAAAAACGGCGGGTCGACCTGCAGATGGCGGTTGTATTGCGAGCGCAAATAATCGAGATAGGTGCCATCGGCCAGCGCATTTTGAGTGATGATGTAAACATCGCGCCGGTCAAATTTCTGGTCCTGTTCCGGCTGGCAGCGGTGCGGAATCTGGCTTTCGCAGAAGATGATGTAGGTCGGGCAGAAACGGCCCGGATCGGTGCCGCCGAACAAGATCGTGTCGCGCGCCATTTCGGGATAGATCAACCTGGCCTGGGCGGGATCCTTGAGCAGCTCGGCGCGGCGCACGTTATCGTAGCTCAATTGTCCCGTGGCCGGGTCCTTGAAGGGCGGCGTGAACATGTCATGGCCGAACCAGTAGCCGAACCAGTGATTGCGCTGCTCGCTCTTGTACCAGTGCGTCATGCCGGACCAGACCGGGGCCACACAGAAGAGGACCAGCAAGATCGTGACCGGCCCGCGTTTTTTGTAGAACAGCAGCGCCGCGATGAAGACCACCGGCATCGCCACCAGAAGCAGGGCGGCGATCACCGGCATGCCGTATTGATCCGGGGCAAATGCCTGCACCAGTTTTTGCGGGATGTCCGTCACGCCGAACTGGCCGCCCGGGCCGAGCGCCAGATAATCCCAGCCGCCCCAGTCCGAAAGCCGGTGCCAGTAGAAATGCCATTGATGCGCATCGGTATCGTCCACCAGAAACCCGGGCACGGGGATGTTATGGATGATGGAATAGAAGATGCCGCTGATCTTGAGCTGGCCGGCCTTGCCATAATAAAGTTTCCCGACTGCTTCCAGCAGACAGTACAACGCCAGCACCACCGCCACACCGCCGCCGTAAAGGCCCACGCGGCGGAATTTTTCATAGTGCGTAGAGATGTAGGCCGCGAGGATGACAAAGCCATAGCCAATCATGATGGCGAACAACGCGTGCGCGGCGGTGAAGAAAACCTTGTTCAGGTCCGCCGCCGAACGGTCGGGCGTGACGTTCAGCATGATGACGAGCAACACGGACAAAAATAAAAACAGGACGGACAGGCCGATGATCCAGCGGCGTTCGCGCGACTGCATCTTTTTCAGGAACAAAAACGGCAACAGGCCGATGAACATGTAAACCCAGCTGAAAGATTCCGACAAGCCCTCGACGATGTACCACAACTGGAACAAAAACCGCGACGGGTCGGTGAGCAGGTTCGTGCCTTCACCGCTGCCATACTGTCCACGGCTCAAGGCGTGGAAAAATCCCTCCACCGTGCGCGGATAGCCCCACTGCATCGGCGGCACCGTCATGCATGAAATCGGCTCGTAAAGATAGACGGAAACACCGAGCGCCCACATCACACCCATCATGATGACCGATTTCCATTCGGTGAAAAGTTTGTTAGATTGCAGAAAGAGCCACAAGGCCGCGAGGACTGAAGACACCCCGACGATGTGGAAAATGGCCAGTTCCGTGTTGGTCATGGCGTTCAACGCCGGCACGCTATTCCCGCTCCTGAACAACAGGATGACGACATAGCCGATCGAGTTCACGGTGAACAGATCACGGCCCAGCCGCGGCAGGATCATGGCGATCAACACCTCCACACCCATGGCGCCGAGAATCAAGCTCTGGTGGATCGTCGCGATCCAGCCGTAGATCAACATCGCCACGTACAGATACCAACGCTGGTGCGGCGCATACATCCAGCGCATGATCAGCGCCACCATCGCCAGCAGCCATGGCACGCCGAAAATCGAGATGCGGTTGATGACCACCGACTCGCTCCACATGAAAAACCCGAAACCGAGCAGCATTCCCGCCACCACGCCGGACACGACACAGATCACGTTTTCCCATTTGCGCTCAACCGCTTTCAAATCCTCGATGCCCTCGATCAACATGCTGCCGCCGCGCGACACCATCAACGCCAGCAGGCCGCAGCCCACCGCCGACGCGAACGACTGACCGACCTCCACGCGCCACGCCACGTTGCCGAACGGCACAATGACCGTCCAGATCCAGCTATAGATGGCCCAGAACGGGTAGCCCGGCGGATGCGGGATGCCGGCATAATAAGAGCCCGTGCACAATTCGCCCGAATCTTCCAGCGTGAGCTCCGGGGCGAGGGTCCACAGGTAAACGGCCCAGACGGTGACAAAGGTGACCAGCAGTGCCAGCCAGTCAATCTTGCGGAACATCGGCGGCACTTTCACCGGTGCGGCGGGCGCGGGCTTGGCTGGTTTGGCGGGGGCTTTGGAAGTATCGGCTTTGGCTTCTGACTTCGCGGCTTGCTTCTTCGGATTTTCCATGCAAAAAATTCAGTAACTTGCGTTCGTTGACGGCCAGAGGCCGGAATGAGAGCCGATACTAGACTGGAAAACACCCTTGTTTGTCCAATCAAAAGTGACGTTCGCCAGGTGATTTTCCCGTTCCTGGTCCTGGTCGCTGAACACAACCGTGTTGCTGCCGCCGGAGAAATTCGCGTAAACAGCGCGGCCCGATTCACGGAAGTTGCCCGCGCCGCCGAAATGGAGGGTCAACATGGCGAACAGCAGGCACACCGCCGCCGGGGCAAGGCGCGAAAAGTCCCACACCAGCAACGGCGTCTGTTCACCCGCGCCAAAAAGTTTACGACGCAATCCCGCCGATGACCGGCGTGGACGCCAGCTGCGCAAATGGTTCTCGTTCAGTTCTTTCATAAGCAACTCCGTTCAGTCTGGATTTCAATTTCTGCAAGCCGTAGCGGTAACGCCCCGCTGCCGTGTTCGGCGAGATTTCCAGCAATCCGCCGATCTCATCAAAAGTGCGTCCGTGCCAGATTTTCAGCACGATGACCTCGCGCTGTTCCAGCGGCAGTTCCGCCAGCGCCCGCACCGTGGCCTCCTGCAAGGCCTTTTCCTCGCCGGATTGCTCCGGTGATTTCTCGAACCAATGGTGGGCATCGGCAAAGGCTTCGAACTCCCGCGTCAGCCGGCGCCACAACGTGCGGCGGTAATTCAGCGCGCGGTTGCGGAAGCTCCGCACCACGTAATTTTCCGGCTGCGCCGGCGCGGTTTCCGACCGCATCATGGCCAGAAACGTCTCCTGCACCACATCCTCGGCCTCGCCGTGGGACAACCCCAGTGCGCGGCCATAAAGGATCAATTCCGACGCTTTTGCGTCGTAGATGCACTCGCACCAATGTGAGGAATCATTCACTTTTCAAACGATAGACACCGTGACCATGGGATTTGTATAAAAAAATCCGGACAATTTTACAAGAATGGAGGGCCAACGAACTAAAACTTATCCTTGAGGTGTCTGGCCACCGCTTCTACCCGATTGCGTACGTGCATCTTATGGCAGGTGCTTTTGACATAGTTGCGGACGGTTTCGGCACTGATATTCAGCTTTTCGCCGATTTCCTTGTAGATGTATCCGGAAGCCAGAAGGGTCAAAACTTGTTGTTCGCGCGGGGACAAATTATCCGCTTCCTCCTTGGCAGGGCCGATGGCATGGAAATGGCGGACCACCTTGCGGGCGATGTGGCTGGACATGGGTGAACCGCCCTTGAAAACATCCCGGATAGCCTCGAGGAACTGGTCGGGCGGGCCTGACTTCACCAGATAGCCGCTGGCACCCGCCTTGAGGGCCTTGAAGATGCTTTCGCTGTCTTCGTAGACGGTCACCATGATGATCTGCAAGTCAGGCATGGTCCGTTTCAACTCGGAAACGCATTGGATGCCGGACATGCCCGGAAGCTTGATGTCCATCAACACCACCGACGGATCTCGTAGCGGGATGTCTTTCAATGCTTCTTCAGCGGACGAACTACTGCTGACGCATTCGATGTCATTGGCGCTGTCAAGAATCTGAATGAGCTTGTCCCGCAACCGGCGGTCATCCTCCACCACGGCTACAGTTGTCTTGGTTTTCATAATCATACGAGGCTGGTTTTCAAAGTTGGAGCTGCATCAGGATCGAGGTGCCCTGACCGGGCTGGCTTTCCACCTGGCAGGTGGCTCCAATGCTTGCCAGCCGGTTTTTGATGTTGTTCAAACCATTTCCGGAGGTCTTCGCTTCCGCGTCCACTTTGAAACCGACGCCATTGTCTTTTAGACAAATCGTCAGTTCCGGCCGGTTGAAGGTGATGCGCAGGATGACTTCCGACGGACGGGCGTGTTTGACGGCGTTATGGGTGGCCTCCTTGACGGCCATCGCGAAGTTGTGCCGGATCTGGCTGGCGACTTGCACATCGGCAGGCAGCTCATCGATCTCAAAACGGCAGGAGATCCGCGCCGGTTTACAAAGGTTGTTGGCAATCTGGCAAAGGTAGGTTCCGAGCGATTCCAGGTTGTCATGTTCCGGATTGACCGCCCAGACGGTTTCATACAAGGCGGAGACGAGTTCGCGGCTCATATCGGTGATGCGGTCAAAGTCGTCGCGGGCGGCTTCCAGTGACACCGTATTTTTTGCCAGCGCGCTGGCCAGGGAAATTTCCGTGATGCGCGCTCCGAGGTCATCGTGAATATCCCGGGCAATGCGCAACCGCTCTTTTTCCAGCGCCTGCTGGGTTCTCAGGCGCACCATTTCGACGCGAACTTTCCGCCAAACGAGATAACGCCAGTTGCCCAGCGCCAGGATGATGGCGATGACCGCACCCAACGGCCAAAACCATGGCTGACGCCAGAACGGCGGCGGCACAATCACATCCAGCACGCTTTCATTCCCGGTCGGCCGTCCAAACAAATCGAATTCGCCGACACGAAACAGGTAATGACCTTCCGGCAGATTACGGTATTGCCCTGAATTCAGGTCGGGCACCCCCATGCTGTACATTTCATCCCACTCCAAAATGATTTGGTCGCCGGGATTCACTATTTGTGCGGAAGACCAAGGGTTGCGCCAGCCGGCGCCGCCCTCGGGGTTGTTGTCCAAAACCACCAGCGCTTCCTGCGGTGGCGAATGGCCCACGGTCATGACCTTGGCCATGCTGGGAACATTGCCATCGTGAATCCAATCACTCTCCGGCGGGAATTTTAACAGCGTCACGGGCACGCCGTTGCTTTGAACTTTGGAAATCGTTACGTTGGCAACCGCGTAAACCCCGATGAGGGTCCTGGGTCCTGCGGAGGAAAACACCACCACCAGACGCGAAGCATGCGGGGGCGCCACGAGTGTTTCACGTCGATGAGTCAATGTGGAATCCCTGAGCGAGCCAGCCCAGCCCGCACTTTGGTTGGTGACCCTGAATTCTTCCCGGCTGATCTGATCCCTGGCTTCGTCGGAGAAGGTGGCTATCAGGCACATGAAGCCACCGTTATGCCAGTCGGCATCGTAGCCATCCAGCTTGTAGCGAACACACTGGTTGGAAAGGTGAAGATTGGTTGTCGAACCAAAGAAGAATGAAATATTCTGCGGCCGGGCTCCCAGATTCAGACTGCGGTTCCGGGTCACGGAAATATTTTTACCATCGACCGTCACACTGCTCACGATGAGATTGTCCGGCGGATTTTGCCCCCAAGCCGGATATCCGGCCAGGAACATCCAGCCGGCAAAAAAAGTGGCGACAATCCGATTCATTTGTGGAACTGCCAAGCAGTTTAAAAAAATTTACCCGCCCCGTCCACAACCATAGGCCTTTTTCACCTTAGCCGCTTTCGGGCATCCGCTTTAGGGGAATATCAAAGACGCTACGATGGGCATATAGTGTTTCCGAATACCCCTTTGGAGCCAAAGCCTGCTTTGTTCCAACCAAATCAATGAACGAACTCTGCTGATTAAAAACCAAAAAATGAAAACCCAGAACCCATCCATCCTGACCTGGTGCGGCGTCCATTTCTCCAAAATATTTTTTGCTGCCGCCCTGCTCATCGGGCCGGCCACCCTCGCTTCAACGTTGTCGATTCCGCTGTATTGGGATGCCGGCAACACGAATAACGGAGCCACCATTGATGCCGGGAGTGGAACCTGGGATACGGTAGCCACAAACGTGGTTTGGAACGATGGCTCCGGCAATCAAACAAACTGGCAGCAGTTCAGTACAACCGTATCCGGATACCAAGCCATCTTCAACGGCGTGGACGGTGCCGCCGGCGCTTATCAGGTGAATGTCGATGCCGGACAGGTGGCGGTAAGCAACCTCTTTGTGAACGCCTCCGGTTATTTGTTTTACGGTTCTCCCATATACATTTCATCCCAAGGCGCAGGTAATTATCCCTCGATGCGCATTGCGGATGGCAAAAGCGCGACATTTTCCAATTTGATCAATGGCCTTAACTACAAAGTGGAAATCCTTGGAGGCGCCAACGGCGCGCCGGCAACGGAGAGTTTTGCGGACGGACTGGCCGGCTCGCAATGGAGTTTCAGCAGCACCAACGGAAGCACTTTTTCTATTGGTGCCAACACAAGTTTCCGAGGATTTTTCACAGTCAATGCCAGTGTCATAATGACCAACGGTGTTTTGACTGAATCCGCAGCGAACGGTAACGGTGTTTTTGAGATCGGGCGGCAATCATGGTTTACTTCCCAGCCCGGCAGCCTGGCTGGATCATTTACGCTGGACGGCCCGACAACGACTCTAAATCAATTTGGCGGCCAGGATTTTATTATGATCGGGCGTGCCGGTGTCAGCGCCGCTCCGTTCACATCCAGCCTGACCGTTCAAAATGGAGCCACCTTGATTGATCAAATATCCACTGCCAACAACGGCATTGCGATACCTCAAATCGGTTCAGGCGGCCCCGGCCAGATATCCATCTTCAACGTCTATGGTGGCACCGCAACCCTGGGTGCCGTCACCGGCGGCAACACCACCAATGGTCCGATCCTTCTGCAAGTTGGCGGATCATGGCCAAGTCAAGTTTCGCTCGTCAATCAAACCGGCGGCGTGATCAATGCCTGGACCGGGATCCAATTTGGCGGTACGGGGGCAAACCGCACCGGCGGTTCTGCCATTGTGACCAATTCCGGCGGCTTTCTTTACCTGGGATCCTCATCAGGTCTTGATGCACTCCGTTCGGGCACAACGGTCGGCGGCAGCCTTCCGCCGACAAATATCATTTCATTTTCCGGCGGCACGGTGGGCGCGTTGCAGTCATGGTCAGGGTCGGCGGCGCTGCCGATCACTCTGGGAACTCTGAACGGAAATATCACATTCCAAAGTGCGGATGCGAGTGCGACACCGCATGACATCACGCTCAATGGCGCGTTGACCGGCGCCGGAGGTTTTAACAAGACGGGAGCAGGACAGTTGATCTTGAATGCAGTCAATACCTATACGGGAAGCACGGTGGTCAGCAACGGCGTGTTACAGTTGACCACCGCCCTCGCCGCTTCCTCGAACGGGCCGGTGACCTTGGATGGTTCGGCCGGTTCACCCGATCTCAGGCTGGTGGTGTCCCATCAAGGGCAGTATTGGTCCGCAGGCACGATGACTTTTGCCGCGGGCTCACCGACGCTGGATTTTCAATATGGCTTGATCGTGCCCAGCAAGACCGTGGCCCCCGTCCAGATCAACGGCAATCTGAATTACATAGTCACGCCAAACGTGCTCGTGACCAACGCGGGTTCACTGGCGGTTGGAACCTATCCTTTGATCAAGTATTCCGGAACCAGCTCCGGGACGGCGCCCACGAGCGTGACCTTGCCGGTCTCAGGCTATTGCAGCGGCTATGTG
>Ga0210388_10000339_pt1 | contig 39727 bp, 37 predicted proteins | sample IncBWC19OmetaG_FD_155485 | JGI IMG/M metagenome (GOLD analysis project Ga0210388, IMG submission 155485) | Forest soil microbial communities from Barre Woods Harvard Forest LTER site, Petersham, Massachusetts, United States - Inc-BW-C-19-O ...
AACTGCCTGTCCACGATGCAATCAAATAGGAAAAAGGCACGGGGGAGGGAGCGAAGTAGAACGATCCTGAAGGAATCGGATTCGGCCAATTCCATAATTGAGTTCCGAATTTTCCAACGCAAGACTGCGCTGCTGATGGACCGCTAAGAACGCACTGAAGGACAACTAAAACGAGCAGCACGCCAAGAATTCTCTTAGTCACAATGATCTCCATGCCCCATGCAACACGCACTTCGCCGTCGGACGCAGCGGGACGCAAAGCACACACCCCTGCGCAATCTCAGAGAAACACGTTATAAATGTTCCGCGATTCCAACTGGAGGTATCACTTGTAGAGAGTATTTAATGTATTGTCAATGGTACTGTGACGGTAATCTGTTAACAGTGTGTGAATAAAGTCGACCGAAGCGGGCAAGACCAGCGATCCGGCGACGATTTCGAAGGTACTGACGACATCCACGAGGCTGAACGATACCGGTGTTGGCGCCGATGCTGAGCGCCAACCGCCGGTTCTAATCTCAAGAATTTTTAGGGGGCACTAAGGGGGCACTAAGAATTCCCTCTCTTTCCTTTCAATACCTTAGAAGGCCAGGCTGCACCGCAAAACTCCTTTGTTTCCATATCGCTGGTAGATTCGAATCCCATCGGCTCCACCAACTTTGTTCCTTCTTTTCAATCCGACAGCAAAAACTTCAAGGGGCACTAAGGGGCACTAAGCCACCTGCGCAGGCAATACGAGGCGGACGACATTACCGTGCGCCGCGCGCTTGCTTTCGTCCATGGCCAGCCGATACGTCCGATGCCGCAATGAATGTCTGCGGGAATGATATGACGGCGCTCCACTTCCCATGGATACCAGGGTTTCTTGCCCTGCCACAAACGGGCTTGCAAATACCCAGTCTCCCGGATTCTTGAAAGAGCGTCTTGCGTTGCCAATTCAAGAGCACTTCGGCCAGCGCAGGATCAAGCGGGATGCCTGCATTGGAGTATTTGGTTTTGACATCGCTTACTACTCCGGTGACGATGCCTCGCCGCACGAGGAGTGTTAGGTCATCCCAGAGCACGTCCCTTGACCCGTGTGAAGCTTTACGATGATGTCCCGCGTGTTTTGATGATCGGCAAACCAGCTTTAAGGACAGCTAACTGTGCGGGAGCGAAGGCCCTTTGTCGTGCGCCCGGTCAAGTGTGTCGTAGAGTTTGCCCGTCAGTCGTTTGTTGAAAATCGATCAATGCGGTCCGCCTATCTAAAGCTGTGCCGATACAAAGAGCTGCACGCTACACTTCCATCGTCCGTATCAGCACAGATCCGTCAGGTTCTGTTTTGCCAGCGAGGTACTTTCGAAGGGCAATTTCCTCGATCTCGCGCTCATGCGCAAGGAAGGCCTTTACTTGGTCCTTCCTATCGCCGCCGAAATGGTCGTCCAGCGCCTCCTCACTGATCTCGCAACGGACGCGCTTGTCTCCGTCGAGGGCCCAAAACAGAACGACTTCACGGTTGAACACATACCTCGGCTCGGGGGCCGGAAATTTCAATTCCTTCCCCACGGGACCACTAGTCTTTTCGGGAAATAGACCCGGCATCCAGCGCGACGCCAGCGCGGCGGGGAACACCAATCGCAGCGGCGCGCGAGCGCCGTCGGCCCTCAGAACACCACGTTCCATCAGCGCAGACACGATTCGACGAGCGTGGCGGTCGGTGGCGCCGACGACGGCGGCGGCGGCGCCCCGCGGAAGTTCGCCACGATAAAGTACAGCTTCCAGAATATTGCCCGACTTCGCCGGCAATGTACCCAGCTTGATTTCCTCTTCCGCCCAAAGAAGAATTCGCGTTCGCAGCTTGTTCGGCTGCGTAAGCCCTTCGATGAATTGCACCTGATCGATGCACACAGAAAGGAAAAAATTAACGAAGCGAGCCAGGGCTTCCTCGCTGAGCGCGCCGCGCCCGTCCAGATCGTTACGACGTGGACTGTCACAGTCTGACAGGTGCTTTTTGTAATCGTCGATTTTGCGCGCAAGTCCTCGCGCAACCGACCAGATGCCGCCAGTATCCAGCGTTTCGAGCAGCATGGCATGAGACATGAGACGAGCCACGCGGCCGTTGCCGTCCAGAAAGGGGTGGATCCAGAGGAGCCGATGATGGGCTGAAGCCGCGCCGAGAATTGCGTCTGTCTTGTTCGGATGGCCGTACACTTCCCCGAACCGGGCGAGAAAACGCGGGACTGCTCCCGGACTTACGGCAACGTGGGCTCCTACGATGACATCTCTGTGCCGTAGCTCTCCGGGAACAACCCGGACCCGTTCCTTAGTCTTAGGGTCCTCCACCCAGAGCAAGTCGTCAGGTAATCGCTCGCAGAAACGGCCGTGGATTTCGCGGATGCCGTCAACTGTACCCGCACGCCCCTTGAGGCCGCCTGCATCGATCCATTCCTGAACAGCAATGTGGGCTTTCGCCTCCAACTGTAGGTCGCGCTTTCGAGCATCATTGCTATAATCGTTTTTCAGCGCGCGCTCAATATCGACCGGGTGAGTGTCGTGGCCTTCGATGAGGTTGCTGTAGTAGCAGTTCATCGCGCGCACGAGGTCGGCGAGCGAGGTCACCAGACTTTCGGGCAAGCTTCTCCGAAAGCCTGCTGCCTTTTGCGCAAGATCAACGGCGAGGTCAGTGAGCGCGCCACGGGGACGGGAGTTTTCTCCGATTAGGAGAGGCTCGATTTCAAAGGTCGCTTCGCCGCCATCCCTGACCTCTAAAATGTCCGCTTTTATGTCCGGTTTGTATGTCATTGCAACTACATATATATCACGAATTTAGCTTAATTTGAACCGCCAGTATGTCCTCATCAATGACCGCTTCAATGTCCGCGTTGATCGTGGATTGCTGCTTCTAACTCCTGCTTCCAAGGGGGCTTCGCACCTTTCGGCGCGGCCGGCAAATGCCCACAAGCGAGACCACCACCGCAGAAAACGGCGCCAATAGCACCGCTTCCGCGGCCGTCGGCGACAACATCGACACGGCCAAAGCCATATTCGATTTCGGCGGATAAAGACGTCGGACTATCTAGAGCGGATCAAGTCGGGAACCATTGTGCGACGGTTTGGCTGGCTCCTGGATCATGTCAAAGCGGATACCCCGGAAGAAGTACGCGCAAACCTGCTGCACCTCGCAAGCCACAGCCGCAAGGCATGGCTCGGTCCTGCTTCCGAACGCGTCGTACCGGGCGCGATCGGCTTTGACAAAACCTGGCGTCCGTTCGTGAATGTTTCGCGCGAAGAATTGCACGACAGCGCGGGTCTCGGTCGGCGCAAAACCGCAAAGAAGGACAGTTAAGAATGCTCACGCAGCCGCAGGTTCAGCCTCGGTAAAGAAGTGTCGCTTTGCTACGCTTTCCGCCGCCTATTGACGAATGTGATGCCCTCCTTCCTCAAGAAATCACTTCCTTTGTAGCAAGTGTCTATGACGAGCGGCGCGGCGTTATGCGTGCCCTGTTGAAGCTGCGCTATGTTCGCCCTTCCATGCTCGAGGACTAGATCCCGAGGTGGCGTCGAGCTTCATCGTAACCGTATTCTAGCGCCCTGGTCATAAAGTCCTCGTGCGCAGGTGGGCGGCAGCTCACAAAGGCTGTCAGGCGGCGAAGATACGTACGGTCCTGTTTGAATGGCACCTGTTCCTTCAAACCAAGTGTCTTGATGATTTCTTCGTCGGTGCGACCCAAGGCTCGCAGTATTCGCGTCCTCCTGATGACATCAGCCTGGAGATAGCGCGACTTCTTAAAAAGATCGACGATCTTCAGAATTGTACAACCTCGCCCTGCGTGAAGAACGGCATTGCACATCGGACAGATCGTTTCGTGGTTCTCTGGAGCATTGTTCTTGTAGTTCCCATCAATATGATGAACGACCTGCCACTTGAGAGCCCTGAAGCCACAGTAGCGACAAGTGTGATCGTCACGAGTGCGGATGCGCACTTTTATTTCTTCCCAAACTCGTGGGTCTTCTTGGTGTCGAACGACGCGTGCGTTGGACTTACTCTCGATTTCGATATGAAAATCCCAGGTTCGCCAGGTCTCAGGAGGGGCGAACTGGGGGAAGAGCTTTTTATACTTGGGACCAAGTGCGTGTTTCTCGGATAGCATAACAGTAAGCTTCATTCTCCGAATGCTTCACCGCCAGAGTCTCTCATACCTTGACTATCGACAATAAGTATTGTAGATAATCACAGTATGGGCAAACCAAGCGCTCTCTTGCAGGGCACCCTGGACCTCCTGATTCTCAAAACCATCTCGCTCGAACCCAAACACGGCTGGGCTATCGCCAAGCGCATTCAGCAAATCTCCAACGAAGTCTTGCAAGTCCAGCAAGGCTCCCTTTACCCAGCTCTCCATCGCCTCGAACAAAACGCCTGGATCAAAGCCAAGTGGGCGGATACCGAGACCGGAAGGAAAGCCAAGTTTTATTCGTTGACCTCAACCGCACGCGCGCAACTCGAAAAGGAAGCCGCCAATTGGAGCCGCCTGTCCGCTGCGATCAACCTGATCGTCGAAACAACTTAGGAGTGAAATGTCATGTTGTGGACGCAACGAGGGTGGCTCAAATGGCAAACGTTGTTTGGCCGCGAACGCGCCGCTCAACAACTCGATGATGAGTTGCAATTTCATCTGGACCAACAGATTGCCGAAAACGTTGCCGCCGGCATGAATGAAGAAGAAGCCCGCTACGCAGCCATGCGCCTTTTCGGCAACGCCACCCTCCTAAAAGAGGAAACGCGCGATGCGTGGGGCTGGATCGCGTTGCAGCAAATCGCTCAAGACGTGCGCTACGGATTCCGGAGTCTTCGCAAAAGCCCTCTGTTCACCGCCGTTGCCGTGTTGACCCTGGCCTTCGGCATCGGCGCGAACACTGCCATTTTCAGCGTCATGGACCAGGTGCTCTTGCAATTGCTTCCCGTTAAGCATCCTGAACAACTCGTTCTGGTGACCGAGCGAGGAATGCGTTTAGGCGACAGCTGGGGCGACGAGGACATCTCCTATCCCATGTATCGCGATTTTCGCGATGGCAATCAGGTTTTTTCGGGGATGTTTTGCCGTTTTCCGACCAGCGTCGGCCTGGGTTACGGTGACCACACAGAAACGGTGACGGCGGAATTGGTTTCGGGATCTTATTTTCCCGTGCTTGGTGTGACCGCCGCACTCGGCAGGATCCTGACGCCTGACGATGACCGTGTTCCTGGTGGCCATCCCGTGGCAATGCTCAGCCACAGCTTTTGGCAAAGCCGTTTTTTTTCCGATTCGACCATCGTGGGGAAGCAGATCACCATCAACGGGTACGCCTTCACGGTGATCGGAGTGTCCCAGCCTGGATTCGATGGCCTGGAAGTCGGATACAAATCCAAGATTTTCGTTCCAATGATGATGAAACTCCAGATGACACCTCGCTCGGACGGACTTCAACAGCGCCGCCTCAGTTGGGTGACCGCGTTTGGGCGTTTAAAGCCCGGCGTCGGCATGGCGCAAGCCAGGGCTTCGCTACAGCCGTTGATGCACAACATTCTACAAGTCGAACTTCACGAGCCGACTCTTCAGCACTATTTGGACTATGATCGAGCGCAATTTTTGAGGAATTCCGTCGAACTATTGCCAGGGGCGCGGGGCTGGTCGGGCCTGCGGCTGTACCTGCAAACGCCGCTGTGGGTGCTGGCCGCGCTAAGCGGCGCCGTTTTGCTGTTGGCCTGCGCGAATTTGGCGAACTTGTTTTTGGCGCGCGCCACCACCCGCGAACGCGAAATGGCGGTCCGGTTGGCGATTGGCGCTGGTCGCCGGCGCGTTATTCGGGTCCTCTTGGTGGAAAGCTTGTTGCTGTCGGCAATCGGTACTGCGGTCGGACTAGGCCTGGCTTTTCTTGCAGACCGCGTTCTCTTGGCTGCCTATTTTTCTGCTGATTCTACGGGCGACCTGCCGATCTCTCCCGTTCCTGACGCGCGTGTCTTCGTTTTTGCGCTAGGCGCGATGCTTCTCACTGCGCTAGCCTTCGGTCTGGCGCCTGCGATTCAGGGCTCTAAAGCAGACATCGCTCCCACGCTCAAGGATCGAGCGGGCTCTGGTGCGGGAGGGAAACAAGTCTTCCTGCGCAAGCTGCTGGTCAGCGGTCAGGTGGCGTTGGGCTTGTCGTTGCTGATCGGCGCTACCTTGTTCTTGAGAACTCTGGCGAATCTGCAAGGTTCTGGACCGGGATTCTCGACCGAGCATCTGATGGTCTTCCAGATCGATCCGTCACTCAGTGGCTATGCCGATGCGCGCGCAAAAGACTTCTTCCGCCGCCTGACCGACGAGTTGCAGGCTCTGCCCGGTGTCCGTTCGGTTGGCCTGAGCACCATGCCTCTTTTGCAAGGCTACGGCTGGACCAATCCGGTCATCGCGGAAGGCTACGCAGGCGATCCCGGTCAGGAGCAGCGCCCGATCTTCGATGAAATTAGCCCCAAATTATTCTCAACATTCGAATTGCCAATCGTTGCCGGCCGCGACTTCACTCCTTTCGACACGAGGCCTGTGGTACTCATCAACGAGGCTTTTGCACGTAAGTACTTCGCTGGCCGCAATCCGCTTGGCCTCCATATCGGAATGGTCGACGATCGCTTAGCCACACCGGATGTCCCAAATCTGGAAGTGATCGGAGTGGTGAAAGATCTGAAGTACAAAAATCTGCGCGATCCTGCTCCGCCTCAAGGGTATCTTCCATACTTGCAAGCGGAACGTTTTCGATTTATGACCTTCTACCTGCGCACCCGTCCTGACCCGCGCCAGCTTATGGAAGCGGTGCGCGAACAAGTGCGGCGGCTGGATCCAAACATTCCCGTGGTGGATTTGCGCACCATTGACGAGCAGATCGGCCTTTCGCTCACAACCGAGCGGCTGGTCGCCAGCCTTTCGTCCGTATTTGGCTTCCTGGCCACCTCGCTCGCCGTAGTTGGCCTTTATGGCGTCATGGCCTACACCGTCGCGACGCGCCGGCGCGAGATCGGTATCCGCATGGCCCTCGGTGCGCTGCAGAGCGACGTCTTATGGATGGTCATGCGCCAGGTTGTCTTTCTCACTGGCGCGGGACTTGCCCTTGGCGGCCTGCTGGCCTTTGCTCTCGCCAATCTGATTCGCAGCCAGCTCTACGGTTTGCAGCCGCACGACCCATTCACCTTCGTGTCGGCAGGCCTCGTGCTCGCTGCGGCGGCTTGTGCGGCTGGCCTCATACCGTCTTGGCGAGCCAGCCGCGTCGATCCCATGCATGCGCTCCGTCACGAGTGAACGGCTATGAAATCCCATTTGTTGAGCGCGACGAGTAATGGGACAAAGCAGGACCTCGATCATCGACAAGTTACACAGACGGGGACATGGGAAATAGCGGCCCCTCGGCACTCCTTCAAACAGACCCTCCACCAACTGTTGCCAGAATGAGGCATTATACGGGTGTCCAAAAAACCCCAAACGGTTTCTAAAGGACATCGGAAAAATCAGTAAGTGGCAATAAACTCGGGAACTTAGCGGTTTTTCTTCGGTTTTCTTCAATAGCCGATTTACGATCCCATCGGCTCGACAAACTTTGTTTCTCGTTTTCAGCCCGATAGCAAAAACTTCAAGGGGCTCGTCAATCGCCGCTTACGTCGCTCTATCGCGTGGTCGGTACAACTCCCAAATCAGGACGACTATCTACGATCTTTCCCAGCTCTTCCTTCCTTTTTCGTGAGATGCCAAGCGTCACACCAGGTACATAGATAGGCACGAAGTTCCTTTGGCGCATTGGCGGTCGCGATTTGGTGAGAGGCGGTCGCCAGAGCTTCACCTTCGCTTGCGTACTTGCGCTTGCCGCTGACCGGACATTGTGATTCGCTGTCGACCACGAGCCCTTTCAGAGAGTCTTCTTTACGGCGATCTATTCATTCGCCTTTACGACTGTCCCATTCAGTGCGAGGAACCCTCATCATCTGATAATGCAAGCCAATCAGGCAAACGACTGATCAAACGCGCAAACCGTCCATGTGGATTTTCCGATTACGCAGGATTCAGCCCGTCACCAGCGTCGATTACTGACCTTCAGTGCGAACGCTGTATGGCACGCCTCCTCGTCTGACAGCATCGCCCTCCGACTAGAGTTGTGAATGCCCTTTCCTCTGTTGATGCTTCCGCTCCACTGCGACTGCTTGTCGCTCGCGTCTAGGTCTGTGTTGCTATTCTCTATACAAGGATGGATGCGCCGCGTACTGATCCTCGGACTTGTAGTGATTTTCTTCGCGCCCTTGCTTCGCGCATACGATGTGGCCCTGCGAAATGGATCCGTAGTTCATTTTGAGAAGTACCGCGTGGTGAACAAGGAACTCCTCTACACCTCCGCGAGCGGCGAGGAGCGCTCCGTTCTCCTGTCCGATATCAATTTCGCGAGGACCCGCGAGCTCAACAAGAAAGAGAATCCTCCCTTGGACCTGTCGGGCTGGATCGCTCGGATGAACGCTCCAAAGAAGTCTCCAGCAACTCCTCCGCCACCACCGACACCGTTAGGGGACGTTGCGCGGCAGCTTCTTCTGAAAGGCGAGGTCGATCCCGATGGGCGCGTTTTCACAAACGACGACTTCCCCTCTTCGCCAATTCCACCTTCGCCTGTCAACGCCACTTCCTCTCCATCCTCGGATGCGAGCCCCAAAACCCCCTCATCTTCGAGTGCTAATGCCCCAAGCGCCAGTTCCGATTGGGCCTCGAGCAAAGCCAAGATCGAACTGTTTCTCAAGAAAACAGAGGGCCTAAACGAGCGACAGTATGCAGCCAGGTCGCTGGGGCCTGATCTAGCCGACGTGCAATTTCCAAAGCGCTCCTCTTGGCAAGCCGAACTCTATGCTGACCATCGAAACTATGTTGCCGATGCAAAACTGTGTATATCGGATCGTGTTTCTGATGAAGGACGCCACCAAGACGCTTCTTGTTCCAGACTCGACTCCGACAAGTCCGCAGTGCAGTCTTTGCGAGCAAAAGGCCAAGCGTTAGCCCAAGACTGGAAATCCCGTCAGGATGCATTTGTCCCGCATTGATGCGACGACGGCCTGAAAACAAAACAGAACGGAATCATTTTAAACGAACTCAAATACAAGGTGGAAGGCCTGAGATCACGCCTGCTCTGGTCACTCTTGCCGACACGATGGGCCAATCTGGAATATCTGCCACACGAAGGAAATATCGCGTGTAAGGCACTCCAAGAAGAAGCAAAAGGAAAAAGATAACTCCCCAACCGAACGAGTCGATCTTCCTCAAGGGCGTAAAGCAACTTTCGGCGCACGCCGAGATATATAATCTGGCAATGAACGCGATCCGACTTAGGCGCAGGGTTCCAGAGTCCCGTCTCGTGGAAATCTGCGTCGATCGAGAATCTCCGCTAAGCTCACCTTCCTATTCGAAGCCAGCTAGACCCGGTGTATAATGCGGGTCCCCAGCTTACGGAGGTAGCCGTGATGACAGTGTGGGGAACTACGTTCAAGAGTCTCGGACGCATCCTAGTTCTGACTTTGACCACCGGCATTTACACTCTAGCCCAAACCAAATCAGGCCCCGTAGACCCGGGCGTGCGCAGTGGCCCGGCGGCTGCCGGCACCCCTTTGAAGGGCCTTACTACGGACGAAACTGCGTTCTTCCAGGATGGGCAGAATCGATTCGCGGAGATCGAAGTCGTGGCCGGCGGCTCGAACAATGGTCTCGGTCCTCGCTTCAACTCCAACCAGTGCGCCTCTTGCCATTTGCAGCCGGCTTTGGGCGGAACCAGCCCCGCGAAAAATCCCCTGCCCGATGTGGCTCACCTCGCTGGCGCGACCAACAAGGTACCTTGGTTCATCGTGCCGGATGGCCCGGTCCGCGAGGCACGCTTCCAGAAAAGCAATGGACAAGCCGACGGCAACGTCCACGACCTTTTCGTCATCACCGGCCGCAGTGATGCCCATGGCTGCAACATCGCTCAATTCGATTTCTTGCCCGCGGGAAATGCTCTCACCGGCCAGGGCGGCAACCCGAACATTATTTTCCGAATCCCGACTCCCGTTTTTGGCGCAGGACTGATTGAGGCGATCCCCGACGGTGCCATCCTCGCCAACATCCGCACCAACGCGACCGAGAAGTTGGCTTTGGGCATCTCCGGGCACGCCAACGCGATCCTCAGCGGAAACGTCAACCGCAGCGGAAACGACGGCACCATCACGCGCTTCGGCTGGAAGGCGCAGAACAAATCCCTTCTCATGTTCGCGGGCGAGGCCTACAACGTCGAAATGGGCATCTCCAACCAGCTGTTCCCGCAGGAGCGCGACGAAACTCCCAGCTGTCTCTTCTTCCCGTCACCAAACGACACGATCAACTTCACCACGCCAGCCACGACCTCCACTTCCAATCCCGCGGTCATCTCGGACATCGAAGCCTTCGCCGATTTTATGCGAATGTTAGCACCGCCCGCGCCGGCTCCTTCAACTCCCTCCAGCGAAAAGGGACGCGCCACCTTCGCAAGAATAGGTTGCATCCACTGCCACACTCCGTCGTTTACTACGGGCAAGGCCATTGCTAGCGGCTCTTCCACGAGTCCGAGCGCCGCGCTCTCCAATCAGCCCGTGAATCTTTTTTCTGACCTAATCGTCCACCACATGGGCACAGGACTCGCCGACGGCATCACGCAAGGTGGCGCCGGACCCGACGAGTTCCGAACCGCTCCTCTCTGGGGCCTCGGACAACGCGTCTTCTTTCTCCATGACGGACGGACGACCAATCTGGTGCAAGCTATCCGAGATCACAAGAGCAAGGGCAGCGAAGCAAACAAGGTCATCGAACATTTCAATAGGCTGACCGTTCAGGAGCAGCAGGAACTCATCGATTTCCTGCGGTCTCTCTAGCGAGAAGAGCGTAGTCAAGCCCATCGCCAAACCGTTCCCTTGAGGCTCAGGCCTGGTGCGCTGCTGCTGTGCGGATCCCGTGCCCCTTGTTGGTGGCGCGCCAACAACCGCCATGCAGGCAAAATTTCACAGTGAATCTCGAAAAGCGGTTTTTTTTGGGCATCCAAGGAATCTGTGTGCGTGGGAAACGATCGCCCTTCTGGCAAATTTGCTCACGCCAGGACCTTAGCCATGCATTCACAGACCTTGCAATTCGTGGATTGGCAGCGAGACTCCCCTGACGCAAAATAATCAAAGACGGGTTGGCCGCCCCGTTGTTGCGTGTGCGTCAACTTCTGGATTCTCGCTGTGGCGAGCGATAGGTGCTACCCCGCGTTTCCGATGTTCTTCGTGATGACCCACAGGGCTTAATCCCCTCACGCTATAGGACCAGGAGGAGACATCCCGGGGAGCATTCTGCTTCGCCATTGAAACATCGGCGGCGATGGTGTCCAAAGAACCTCTACGGGTTTTCTAGTCAAAGGGACATCGGAAAAATCAGCAAATGGCAATAAGCACCGAAATCTAGCGGTTTTTCTTCGGTTTTCTTCAGGGGGCGAGCCACATCCCATCGCCTCCACCAAAAAACCTTTTACGCCGTAGTTCTCTTTTCAGTTTTCCCTGTAAACTAACCGTTGCCCATGCAGACCGTCACAGTTCGAGTAGCTGCCGAACCTCATTCTAGTTCCCGAGGAACCCTCATGCGCCGAATGCTGCTGACAATTTTTTGTTTCGCCTTGTCCGCAACCTTGTCCGTCACGCGAGCACGCGCAGGGCGTGCCGGCGACGTGAAATTTGCGACCGAGGTCCCTCTGCTGGATTGTGACGGTATGCCGTGTGTGGAGGCGCGGATGGGGAGCGGTCCTAACTTGAAAATGGGGATTGATACCGGAAACGTTGGTTCGGTTCTGGATGTGCCCTATGCGGAGGCGGCCGGCTTGAAACCAACCGAGCCGTTGCCGGCGGGCGCGCCCTCGGGAATGTATCGGACGACGATCCCGTCGATAAGCGTCGGACACGTTACCCTCACAAACGTCGAGACGCTGGCGATGAGCCTCTCCGACATGATCGCGCAAAACCAGATGCCCCACGTGGACGGGACGCTGGCTTACACTGCTTTCAAAGACCGCATCCTGCAGATTGATTTCGTGGGGCGAAAAGTGCGGATTTCGGAAGTGCAGACGGCGCCGGTTGATTGCACCGGAGCGTGCGACAAAATCTCGCTGATTAAATTCGGGAAAGAAGGACCACCTATTGTGGTCGCCGATGGATTTGAAATTAATGGAAAGAAAGTGTCGGCGCAGATCGATACGATGTATAGCGGGACGCTGCTGGTTTATACGGCGTCGATAGAAAAATTGCAGCTTGCCGGGGCGGCGGAGACGACGAAATCCCGGGATTTTCCTTTCACGGACGGCGGAGTGAAGATGAAGGAAGCTCCGGCGGAGAAGGAAAGCTTTCGTGGTTTGACTTTGAGCGGCCCTGCGCCTCTCGTATACTTCCCTACCCCGGACGTCCATGAGCCAGACGGGCTCTTCGATGCGACCGTGGGGTTGGAATTGTTTTACAAGGCGGCGGTAACGCTGAATTTTCACGATATGACGATTTCCGTGGAAAAGCGCTGACGCTCAAGGTAGCATGCAAAGGCCGCAATGGCCGCTTTCGGCGCTTGTAAGAATTTCCATCCAACAACGAAAGATGAGCATCGCCATGGAAACGGACGAAGTGTGCCTTTCGAACGACGTGCAATGGGTGAGGCGCCGAGCGATTGCGCGAGAAGAGAACCCTCTCGCTGTTGATGGGACCGCGCGAGAACGCGATCTTGGTTCCATCGGGCGACAACGAAATCTCGAACATGCGTCCGGAAATAAAATGCGTTAGCTGCTGCGGCGGTTTCCCGCAGTTAGCGGATAAGCCCAGAGGCGCCCGGGAGCGTGTGTCCACGTAAACCGGGGTTTGCTGGCCTCGAATCCAGGGCCTATCTCGCAGGATAACGGGGCCTGGCGGCGAATCCTAATACACAATTGGCGCGCTGCCGTCCACTGTAGCCAGCCCCACACTGAGCCCCACAGGGGCTTCGCGCCAATTTCATGTTTGAGCGTGTGGGCTCTAAAAAGCTCCAGAAGAGGCATCCAATCAACCAAAGAGCAAACCTATACTGTGGAATTGCCATTGCACCGCTGTATGGATTGGACGCAACCACTCGTTTTTGATGACCGGGTTGAAGCTCTAAGTACTCTCCGGTATCGTTTAGAATGGCAGGCCTATGGCAAAGCTCACTTTTCTTGGCGCGGCCGGGACCGTTACCGGTTCAAAATATCTCGTGGAAGCAGCGGGCAAACGACTGCTCGTTGATTGCGGTATTTTTCAGGGCTCACAGGAACTCAGCGAGCGGAACTTCAAGCCATTGCCAATCGATCCGAAAACGATTGACTACCTGGTGCTCACGCATGCGCATCTGGATCACACTGGTTGGCTTCCCGTGCTGGTAAAGGATGGTTATCGTGGCCCCGTCTTCGCCAATCCCGCGACCATCGATCTCACCAGGATTCTGCTCAAGGACTCGGCCCATCTTCAGGAAGAAGATGCACGGCACGCCAAGTCGGATAGACATAGCGGTCAGGAGATCCGCGAGCCGCTCTATGTGCCCGATGACGTGGAAGCCGTCCAGAAGCTGCTGAAACCCGTGCCGCGCACGGGAGCCTTCGATATCAGCCCGGAGTTTCATGTCACTGCGTTTGATGCCGGGCACATCCTGGGCTCCACTAGCCTGGAACTAATCATCACGGAAAACGGAAAGAAGACAGTGGTGGTGTTTTCGGGGGACATCGGCAGATACGATCAGCCGATTTTGAATGATCCCGTAACGCCGCCATCGACTACGGACGCGCTGCTTTGCGAGTCCACCTACGGCGACCGGGAACATCCGGACGGCGATGCGGCGGAGTTGCTTGCGGGCATCGTCAACCGGGTTGTGAAGCGCGGCGGATCGATTGTGATTCCCGCTTTCGCCATTGGGCGAACACAAACGTTCATGTATTACCTGCGCCAGCTGGAGGATCAGCAGCGCATCCCGCGCCTGCCAGTGTACGTGGACAGCCCCATGGCGCTTAGCGCCACGGATCTGTACTTGAAGTATAACGAAGACCACGACTTGGACTATTCGCGCGAGCAGAGCGGCGGGAAGGGTGACCCGTTGGACGTCCACGAATTTCATCTGACGAGATCGGTCGAGGAATCGAAGGCCATTAACAACGTCAAGACGCCCTGTATCATTATCTCCGCTAGCGGAATGGCGTCGGGAGGCCGCGTGCTGCACCATCTTGTGGAGCGGCTGCCTGATAGGAGGAATGCCGTCATCCTGGCCGGATTCCAAGCTCAGGGTACGCGCGGGCGCGCGCTGCAAGAAGGCGCGAAAACGTTGAGTATTTTCGGCCAGCAGGTGCCTGTCGTCGCCGAAATCGTGGAGTTGGGGCAATTTTCTGCGCATGCCGGAAAAAGTGAACTGCTGCGATGGCTGGGCGGCATGCCTGCGCCCCCGAAACAGACCTATTTGACCCACGGCGAACCGCGAGCCGCCCAGGCCTTGGAAGCCGCCATTCGAGAAAAGTTCAAATGGAAGGTCGCGGTGGCGCGGTACCTGGATACCGTTGATCTGGCAGGCTGATAGGTTTTAGAAATATTTTTGAGAAATCAGGAAACTAATTTCGTGCTGCCCTCGTCTATACATACAAGACCACTCGCGGGGTAGGGGGCTAACCACCACAGGGCAACCGACCGTCAGTTCCCTACCCCATATTAAGTTCCATGGATTTTCAGCGACTTGATCAGTCCATTTGTACCTTTGGTTGCGGCTGATTGCCTGAAGTTAGGACAAATAGTCGGGAAATTTGACCTAATCTTGATGTAAACGCAAAGGCCGGGAACGTGTCCCAACTCCGTCCTCTCATTGTTATCGCCTCTTGGATATCCTCCGCTGCTGCGCCGCCATCACCCGCAGGTCGTTCTCAGCAACACGAACGAAAAGCAGCTGGTAGTTCCAACTTCTCCGTGAGTCCGGCGCTTCTGCCAGTTCCGCCAGCAGCCCGAGCACGGATAGCAGAAAACCACATCACGAAAGGCGGACAAGTTCACGCTATCAGTTTTTGGTATGTTCCCCCGGACATTTGCAAAGGTCACTCACTTGAGGGAAACCCTCCCAGTGCGCCTGCACGAGTAAGTTCTCCTCGTGTACGTCTGACCACGTCGCCGACTTTTCGACTTGAGGATGGAGCAGTTTTCTTCTGCCCCTCCTAATGTCTTCCAAAATGCGACTTTGGAATTCTATGCCTTGAGGCAGAAGCAGCAGACCGTAGAGACAATCGCGGTTTTGTTCTTGCCAAATTCTGCATTTTCTACTGAAGTCTTGGTCTGCCGTCGCGAGGATTGCGTGGCGCTCGCTAGCCAATCACACGGAGGTTGAATGGGCCGAAGCCTCTTGTCATCTTGGCGAAGACTCCGGTCCTGTTCTCGATTCAAGCGAATGCCCATTACGATGGCATTCTTTGAAACATCTTCCGAAGTGTTCCGCGTGCAAAGCCGTGATTGCGCATGTCAACCGAGAGTCCAAGATTCTTGTCCGGGTTCACCAGCACCGGTGTTCACGGTCCCCCAAAGTAGCCCTCACCCAGCCAATAAGCTGGGGGGCCACCACCGCTGATACTCATCGTGTGGTGACAGCCATCCTGCGGACAGCGGTAGTTCTCTATTTGTCTCTCGGAGTTACGTGACTCAATGAATATCGACTGCCTGTGTTCGGCGCATATCACCTGTACAGGATTTCTTATTATTCGCAGGCTCGAAGACCCCGTGGCAACCCAGTGGTCGTCGTTCCGAAGAACAGTGAAGTAACCATAGCCCGGAGAGTTATGTTGCGAGCATCCATCCACGAGGCACTCGCAATCGTGAATTTCCGTTGCGTCCGCGGCCACTCTCGACTGGTCTGGTATCAGGGGACAGATGACCATGACTTCGTCGTGCTTCGGACAGAGTGGCCGAAGGCCAGGTCCTTGATTAATCATGGCGCCGAAATCTTATACTTCTATGTTGAATAATGTATATAGGCAGGCGCTGAACCGCGAGTCAGACATTCTGGTCTGGGCGCACAAGCACCGGAACTAAACGTACCCGAAACCCACTGACGCTCGTGCGAATCTAAGGAATAAGAGCCCTCGCAGGAGGCCTTATGCCCGAGTCAGCAACTTGTTCAAATCGTGCCAAGTATCACGACACGCCCCGCACGCTGAGATGGATTAACGAAACATATTTTTATGGCCCGGCATGCTCGCGATGCGCGTGGTTGTTCCGTCCCACGGGACCGCCCACAGGAATCTCGCTCCAGCAGATGAAGGAAGACTACATATGGCGTTGCAATGGGGAATTTGCTGCACATGTTTGCGCTGAGCATCCAAGAGCCGCAAAGGCGAACGTGTCATCAAATCAATCTAGTCGCTCGCGAGATACCGAAGGTCGGCCTGCACATACGAAACTACAATTTGACATTTCGGACAACTAATCGTCCCGCCGACGCGCACTTCGGGTCTTGAAGGAAGAAACAACTCGGTCAAGCCGCGCTTCGGAACCTGAGAATGTAAAATCTTTGAGTTGCAGCTGGTACAAATCACGGAGGCCCACGAAGCCATCTAGGCCCTCCGCTCATTGAACATTGAAGCTGCCAATGCCGACAACGGCGCAACACAGTTAAAGCTGCACGAGCACGAGGCGACTCGCCTGGGACGCCGGAGACGAAATAACGTACCATTTTCCTCCCTACTCTACCCGCGTCAAATCCAAACTGCGGGGTTCCCGTGACCGAAGAAAGCGAGCACGCCATTTTATTTGCCGCTACAATTTTGTCCGCACGGAACGAAGCGACGTTTTTCCACGCCCGCGCCAGCCCCCGTAGAACCAAGGGGTAGAACCCGGAAGCCCCCCTGCCGACGTGAATGAGTGTCGCTGCGAGAATTTTTGGGAATTTAGGAATATTCGGCTGACGCTGACTGAAGAACTTCGGTCTCGCATTAACGTTTATCCCAACCGAAGCGTTGGGTGCGCGCGCACATAGACGCGAGCGGAGCGTGTGACTTCTCGATGTCCGCACCACTTACCAGAGTTCGACGCAGGGCCATCTCCCCGTTGTACGATAAACTTTCCAATTCAAAATTGAGCATTGGGCAATACGTTCGGCGCTGGAAGTGGTGGGTGCTCAGTGGCGTGCGGGATGTGACAGCGAGCGATCCGTTCAACTGGCCTGCGGAAGGCCCTGCCCTATGCGTTTCCGCATCACCAACAGGAACACGACTCCAGCGAGCATGAGGGCTACTGAACTCGGCTCGGGTGTCGATGAAATCGTTAACCTGCCAACACCGCCGCCCAAGGAATAAGTGCCAGGAACAGCGGGATCGGTGAGATCGGGTATGCTCGAAGCGATGTCGAATCCGGTCGAGCCGATGTTGAGACCGGCAACGGGGCTGCCGGGCTCGAGGAGTATTTCAGTTATCGGTCCCTCGTCAGTTGAGTTCCAGAGGAGGTCGGTGCTCTGGGTCACAAGGGATACGAGGTTTGTGGAGCTCACTGACAGTGGGCCCGTCGGGTCGACGATCGTGAGATCGGTTCCAGAGAGACTGCCAAAGGATCCGGCGGACCCTACGAACGTGTAGGTGTATGTGTCCGCCTTGGCCTTGGGCGCTCCGATGGCCACGAATAGCAATAGTACGGGGACGATCCACAATGATTTTCTCATTTTTCGGAAATCCCCCTGGTGGCGTGCGAGCTGACGAAAGGCACACTCCCAAAGTTTCTCGCGCACGTTCGTCGCCAATCCCGCAATGCTGAAACGAAAGGATTTGCCAACACCGGGCCCCTGCAGCACTCTGCAAATGGTTACCTCAGTTATGCAAACTCTTGCTCTATCGATCTACTGAATGTGATGGCCGTCACTTCGATCTCTCCTCGCCTGCGTGGCCTCACCGATTGTCAGGCGAATGAAGCGTAGCGCCTTCCAGGAGAAGGCCAATTAGTTGTCAAGCCGGTTTTTCCTGTGGTTCCTCAGCGTTGAGCGAATAGACTAATTCAATTACCTTAGTTGAGCTGCGCTCTGACGCCCAACACTGTAAGCGAGTCTACAACGCGGCCATAAGTGGAGGTAAGTCCTGTCACCTCGGCGGACGAAAGGGACAAAGAAAAGGCAAGGGCGTTCCAAAAGTGTTTCTTAATAGCTCGGCGCGGCTGATGCAACTGAAGCGAAAAGAATTTCCTGCCTCTGACCCGTTTCTCTGCTCAATGAATATGCGTCTGCTCAGGTAACTTGACCTCAGTCATCCAGAAGCGATTGATGGTCCTCATCAACGTCTCGAACTCGCTCAGTTGTGCTGGCTTGCACAGATAGCAGCTTGCTTGAAGTTGATAGCTCTCGACGATATCCGCTTCAAAGTCTGAAATAGTCAAGACAATTACCGGGATCGTTTTCAGCTTGTCATTTGCCTTGATGCAAGCCAGGACTTCCCGTCCATCCATTTGTGGCAGGTTTAGGTCTAGCAAGATGAGGTCCGGACGAGGAGAGCGGGCGTAGTTTCCCTCACGGTTTAGAAAGGCCATTGCCTCCGCGCCGTCGGAAACGACAAGCAAATGGATGGAATCATTGACGCCAAGCAAGACCTCCCGCATCAATCGTACGTCCCCCGCGCTGTCTTCTACCAAAAGAAGTTCGATCGACATATTTCCCTCTTTTTCGTTCATTTGCCACAGATGTGCTAAGACCGTAAGGTGTACTGCGCCACCCATTCAGCAAACCTTGTCAGGTTCTCAATTTCGTCCCGCGCCAACCGTTCGCCTGATGTATGGACGATAGTTCCTGTGATGTACTCTCCTCGTCGGCAATCACAACTGTGAGTGTAGCCGACACTCAGTGTGCCTTCCGTCGAATAAGTCACGGTCACGCTGCCGACCTTCTTCTCCCACATGTCAAGGACACGTTCTCCGGGCCAAACAACTCTCCACTTGTCCGCCTCACCCAGTTTCACTTTTTCAACTGTCCACCCAAAACTCTGGTTGTTCATTTCCTTGCAATATGAATTGGCACTCTGTTCGTCGGGGAAACCGGAAGCGTCGTCGTATTCAGTTATGACCGGCGTAAACTCGTTCAGCTTCATTCCCCTTTTCATGTTTGGGTTCTCCCTACCGCTCGGAATTGCTCCGCCGGCCCAGCGCGTAGGCAGTGGCCAGGGAAAGCGAACAGATTTGTTGTATGACCGTCCGCGCTTGGTCATCGGACATAGCCGCGATGTTTACGGCAGCTTTAGGCTCATCAGTCTTGATTATCGAGCTTATGATGGTTAGGTAGTCCTCTTTCAAAGAGCCGTCCGGAAAATCGTCGTGCCAAATGCTTCCAAACTCAGTGTCGTACACCCCCCTCAACTTCTCTCGGGGTGCACAGGAACTGTTGGCCAAATAACGAACTGCCCTGCGAAGCTGCTCAGCGCAGCGTCCTAGATGTTGCATCCGGTAACAGTCTCACTATGCGAGGTGTCAAGATAGACTTATCTCTGGTTGTTTCTTGCATAACATGTCCACAATTGTACAGTACTGCGGCATGGACGCCATCCAAGGGAAATGAACTCCCGCCGCTACGTTTCCAAGGATTCGGACTTTCAGAAGCGGGGCGTTCTCCACGGCCAGCCACCAAAGTTCATGCGGTATCCGGTCGACGTCTGCAAAAATCTCGAATGAAATCATCCAGTGTTCGCGTTCTTAGTTGCACCGCGTTTCGCGGCTCTGATCGTTTCAACTGCCGCCGTATCAATTCTCCAGAGACAGGTATAGCGGCTCTCCAGGGGCAGAACGGGGCACGACAATTTCCCACTGACCTTTTTAGCAAGTGGTTGTGCTGGTGGCACCGTCGGGTTGCTAGGATATTCTTTGCCGTTGAACGAGAGGCTCGCCTCGTAGCCGGGCTGAATCCCTCCCCCTTGCACCCAAACGCCCAAGTCGTGCCAGCCACTGCATTTGCTGTCAAGAAAATCAATGTTAGGCAACCACCTGTGCCACACCATGCGCGACCAATCAAATACACAATCACTTGCTGGGTGTTATCGTCACGAAGGTGAACAAACGCGGCGATGTACCGCGTAGCTTTCATGTCAGGGTAGTCTGAACCACCAGCAGCGTAGTGCTGGAGGAATTTACGAAGTGGAGACTCTTCTTGAGCAGTGGTGCACGAGCAAACGACGAGCAGAACCAGAAGCGACCAGAGTAGCCGCCAGAATTTGGAAACCATAACGAAAACGTATCACGAAAATCGTGCACCTGGGCTGGTAAGCCGCGTTGTTCCCGCACGCAAGTCAACTTCGGCGGTTACCCGCATTAATCGGGACTTGACTCGTCACCAGAGGTGCATCCGAAGCCAAAACTAATTTGAATCTGGGTCATAAAGGAGTCGCCAACAATCCGTCGAACCGACCTGCTTGTACATTTGCCGAAGAATTTCACGTGCAGCCTGATTTACCGAGTGTTGCTGGATATGCGCTTGGAGCAGGCGATTCTCCGAAGGTGAACCAGTGCCGCCGAAGACCACGGTGTGGCCAGTTTTGCGCGACAGCTCTTCGCAAAACTTGCGAAGCGTCGGGTACGCGCCGACATCGTCTGACACATCAAAACTCATCGTCGTATCAAGGAGTGGAGTTTGTGGTCCATCGCCGGAGGCCGTCGGAATAACATCGAACGAATTCTTGCTCACCACGCGCAGTTGAAACCGGCCCGGATTGCCGCTGCGATTGTAAGCTTTGACCAGTGGGGGAAGTATCTGCATCGGGTCGTCCGGGAAATACCCGTCAATTGAAATCTTGACGTGGAAAGCACCTCCCGCGATTCCGTACGCACGAGGGCCATTCGGATGCTGCTCCAACCACGATGGAGCCGTGCTATCCACGATGTCTGATTTTCCATACTGCGGCTCTTCGTAGTTAATGTGCCAGCCATGTTGGTGCGCGAGTGCCGCCAAAACATCGTCAAGTGGCCTGGGTGCGTTCGCCGTGATTTCCAAGAAAGACTCCGTTTCCTCAATTCTCGGCTGCGACATGTACTGCGCGTGCCGTTCCGTCCATGCTTTGATCTGTGCGGCATTCTGGTGTCTGACGGAAAGTAAGGAGACACAACATCAGAAGCGGTAAGAAGGTGGACCTAACACCCATGGCGCTTATTATGCGGCAATGCGAGACCTCAGAACAGATGTCCTGAGTCAAGTCCCCGATTAGTTGCGTAACCGGACAGGGTTTTGGGCCTCACGGGCCCGGTTCAGTTCCAATCTTGTCGTTCACGGCCTCTCTCAATCGCTGTTTGCAGCCGAGATATTTTCCGTGGTCTGCACCGAGACGTGGCCCAGTAGAAACTGAATTTGTTCCAACTCGTCCCCAGCTCTATGGCAGAGACGAGCCCACGACCGAAGGTCGTGGGGGGCGAGTCTTAGAATTCCGACTTTGCCCGCATATTGCTTAACGGCATGCCACACCACCTTCTCGGTCATTTCGGTGCCCCAAATCGTTCCCATCCTACACACACAACGGAATAACCGCCCGGCAGCCAAGTGCCGATCTTCAAGATGAAGTCGGTAACGGAGAACGACCGCCTTGTTGAACGATAGTCGCGGAGGCGGAGCAACACCGAGTCACAAACTCATCGATCGAGTGTCGATAGCTGCGCTGCGATTCAAATGATCTTAGGCTAACAATCACCGGCACCTTGGCATGCTCCAAATCCGGCAGGCCTAGCTTTGTCTTCAGTCGGGTCTGCCCTGTGCTTGGTTTTACGCTTCATGGTCGGCCGCCTCCCAACAGCAGGCCATATACCGCACAATTCGATCCATCCCTCAAGCTCTCGACTTCACAGAGGCAAGGGAGTATGAAGGTGCTTGTTGGGGCCAAAATTCAAAGATTCGGTCTCTCGCGTTCTGGGACTGTAAGGTGGTGATCGATGGACATTGATCAGGAAAAAGTTGAACAGACGGTTTTGGCACTGCTCTATTTGACTTCCTTCAAGGACAAATTTGGGTTGAGAACCTGGAAGGGCCACGACTGGCAAGTGATGAATTCCTTGCATGAAAAAGGCTACATCTCAAATCCGGCAACGAAGGCCAAGTCAGTCGCGTTTACAGACGCGGGAGCCAAACTATCACAGGAACTGTTCGAGAAACGCTTTGCAGCGGAATGAGGCCCGCTCAATTTGATCAAAGCACGTTCTCGGCCGTCGCGGGCCTTGGTGTCGGTACGGCACATCTCCGGTACCTACCAGCCACCTCCACAGAATCGTGGTAGATTCCTTCAGTTGTCGGGACCAACCCTGCAACGAGACGTTTTTCATGAACACGCTGATCCGGGACATTCGTTTCGCACTTCGCTCTTTCGTGAAGAATCGCGGGTTCGCACTGGCCGCGGTATTGTCGCTGGCGATTGGAATTGGCGCGAATACCTCCATCTTCAGCGTTGCGAACGCGCTGCTGTTCCGCCCCTTAGCGTATGAGGACTCGAACCGGTTGGTAGTGCTCTGGAATCGTTCACCCGGCCTGAACATCAGCGAGGATTGGTTTTCCACGGCGCAGTACTACGACATCAAGACGGGGCACCATGGGTTTCAGCAGATCGCGATTGCGATTGGCGGCAACTACAACTTGACTGGGCAGGGTGAGCCAGAACGAGTGGGCGTCATTCGGGTCTCATCGGATCTTCTTCCCATGCTCGGTGCTCACCCAGCTCTCGGCCGCCTGCTGACCTCGGACGAAGACTCTCCGGGACATCCGGCCACGGCCGTGCTCACGGATGGGCTTTGGGCAAGGCGTTTCGGCCGCGATCCGCGGATGATCGGCAAGTCCATCATCATCAACGGAGAAACGTATGAAGTGGTTGGTATCCTGCCGCAACGCTTTTCCTTGCCGCGGGAAGTTCTCCCTTTGCTCGACGGAACGGAGCAGGCAGAGATTTTTCTGCCGTTGCCCCTTGCGTCCGCCGCTTCCCAAGTGCGGACGCACGAAGACTACAACATCGTCGGAAAGCTAAAGCCGGAGGTCTCGCTGGCGCAAGCGCAAGCAGAGATGGATACCATCACGGCGCGGCTGCGGCGCGACTACCCGGATAACTATCCGCCCAATGGCGGGCTGACGTTCAGTATCGTGCCGCTTCTCGAACAGGTTGTTGGCAACGTGCGTCGCTCTTTGCTGGTGCTGCTTGGCTCTGTGGGTTTCGTGCTGCTGATCGCTTGTGCCAATGTCGCCAATCTCTTGTTATCGCGGGCCGTGGCGCGCCGGCAAGAAATTGCCGTGCGGACGGCCTTGGGTGCGAGCCGATGGCACATCGTTCGTCAACTGTTGACGGAGAGCGTGCTGCTTTCGCTCTGCGGCGGAGCGTTGGGCATGTTCATCTGCCTGCTCAGCCTTAAGTGGATTTACATTTTGGGAACAAAGAGCATCCCGCGACTACAGGATGTGGGAATCGACGGACGCGTTCTCCTGTTTACGCTGTCGCTCTCCCTTTTCGCCGGAATTCTCTTCGGCCTTTCCCCGGCCCTGCGCATTTCACGGTGGGATTTAAATTCGACCCTGAAAGATGCGGGCCGCGGCTCGAGTGGAACGAGCGCAGTATGGGGCCGCGGTAACAATGTCCGGGGGCTGCTCGTTGTTTCGGAGCTGGCGCTCTGCGTGGTGCTACTGATCGGTGCGGGACTCCTTATCCGAAGTTTCGCCCGCTTGCAGGATGTACTGCCCGGGTTCAACCCACACGGCGTGCTCACGTTCGACGTGACGATGACCGGTCGAAAATACGACGACAGACAGAGGATCTTGAATACGTACCGGCAGCTTTGGGAACGGCTTGAACATTTGCCCGGAGCAAACGCAGCGGGTGGAGTCACGTCGCTTCCTTTGAGTCAGGCGTTTGCGTGGACACCAATAACGGTGGAGGGGCGAACGCCGCTTGCCGGCGAGAAGTTCCTCAATGCGGACGAGCGGCTAGTTGGGGGGCACTATTTTGAAGCGATGGGAATTCCGCTGCGGCTTGGTCGACTCTTTACCGATCAGGACGACACGAACAAGCCAATCGTAGTCATCGTTGACGAGTACATGGCCGACCAACTGTGGCCAGGACAGGATCCCATCGGCAAGCGGATTCATATCGTCGAACTTCAGTCGAAGGACCCGTGGCAGACGGTAGTTGGCGTGGCCGGACGCGTGAAGCAAGATACTCTGGACTCTAACCCGCGAATCGCTTTCTACCTGCCCCACACACAATTCCCCACACGAGCAATGACTGTAGTCCTGCGAGACTCCACGGATCCCTCCGCGATGGTGACCGCTGTCAAGAATGAGCTGCGAGTTCTTGATCCCGATCTTCCCATGTACTATGTGCGAACGATGAGGCAGCGTATGGACGAATCGCTGGCCCGCCGGCGTTTCTCAATGCTCCTTCTGGCGGTATTCGCCAGCTTCGCTCTGGTTCTCGCAACGATTGGCATCTACAGCGTGATGGCATACCTAGTCAATCAGGGAACTCGAGAAATTGGGATTCGAATGGCTCTGGGTGCTACGCAACGCAACGTCCTGAGTCTCGTAGTCCGGCAGGGGATGGCGCTCGCTCTTTCCGGCGTCATGATTGGTTTGGCGGCAGCTTTCCTCTTTACCCGGCTGATTCGAAACCTGCTATTCGGAGTGGAAGCGACCGACCCAATCACGTTTGTCGCGATTCCATTGATGCTCTTACTGATCGCGCTGCTCGCCACTTACATCCCAGCGCAACGCGCCACTCGAATTGACGCCATGGTCTCGCTGCGCTGTGAGTAGTGGAGTTTTCGAGCCGTCGTGAGGCCGATTTTAGGGCGAATCGCTGTCTTCCTTGTATAGCTGCACTCCCGACAAGCGAACACTCCGTTAAAGCCGAAATTCGCTACTGTGACCTTATAATCAGATTTGGCACGCTGTTGCTTTTGCTGTCATCCGAGGAGGATTTTTCAAGGGAGACTCGGCCTGTGGATGGAGCACGACAATACGTTCGACAGGAGTGGTGCTTCCATCGCAAAGCAATTAGCTGCTTGGGTCGGTATCGTTTCAGGGGCAATGGCGCTTTTTTGGCTGGCCATTCTTAATGACGGACGAGCCCTTTGGGCTTCAAATCACAACGCTTATCGGGTATACCGGTCTCGTTTTCTTTCAAGTGTTCTGTGATTCAAGGGCATTCAAAGGGTATAGCCTGCGCCTCACGGCGGTACGGAAGAAGATTCCCACCCTCTTGGCGATCCATGCAGTTTTTCCTCTCTTCGTTTTCGTCGCACTAGCTGCTGCGCTGTCTCTGCGGGCTCACCTATCACCTTCTCGGCTTATCACGAACGGGAAGCGCGATAACTGGTTTGACATGCTGTTAATTGTGATTGGCGTGACCGTCTGCATGATTCAGACGGTGACTTCTCGAAAAATCTTGAGTCGCAGTATTGATACAGGTACAAACGCTAAGAACACTTCGCCATAAGCGGTCGAGGTGTGTCTAAGGCCTTGATGAACGCCGTTACCGGTAACCTAAGTTAAGTTAGGTAGATTTTAGACGTAGTATGCGCAGTTTTCGACGAAACCCTCTGACATTTTGTGCCGTCAGCGATTTCCTATATATTCGGGGAGGCGCGACAGCCGTTCCTCAGCTGCGGCGAGCGTGCTTTCCTTCTTGCAAAACGTAAAGCGGACTTGCGTCGCGCCGTCGAGGGCTTCGTTGTAGAAGCTGGACCCCGGGACCACGGCAACACCAACCTTTTCCACGAGAAACTTTGCGAACGCGACATCGTCCGGGAAACCGAAGCCCGAAATGTCCGTCATGATGTAGTACGCACCGCGGGGCCTGAAGACGGTGAATCCTGCGGCCGTGAGAATTTTGAGCAAGCGTTCACGGCGCACCGTGTAGTCCCCGGCCAACTTTTCATAGTATGACTGCGGCGATTTCAGCGCGATGGCTCCGGCTTGCTGCAAAGGTGCCGCGGCTCCGACGGTAAGAAAGTCATGGACCTTGCGGATCGCGGCAGTCGGTTCCGGCGGAGCGATGGCCCAGCCTACGCGCCAACCGGTGACGCTGTAGGTCTTGGACATGCCATTGATCACAATGGTGCGGTCGCGCATCCCCTCGATGCGCGCCATCGAAATGTGTTCTGTTCCGTCGTACAGAATGTGTTCGTATATTTCGTCCGTGACACAGAAAGCGTTCCAGCGGACGCACAGGTCGCGGATAAATTCGAGCTCCTGGCGAGTGAAGACCTTCCCAGTTGGATTGTTGGGCGTATTTAGGATGATGGCCTTGGTGTGCGGGCCAAATGCCCGAGCCAGTTCCTTCTCGTCGTAACTCCAATCAGGAGGCCTCAGCTTCACGAAGCGCGGCGTGGCGCCGCTCAGAATGGCGTCCGGGCCATAATTCTCATAAAACGGCTCGAATACGACAATTTCGTCGCCCGGATTGATGATGGCCAGCATCGTGGACATCATCGCTTCCGTCGAGCCGCAGCAAATCGTGATCTCGCGTTCAGGATCGACACGTACGCCCTGTGTCCGCTCAAATTTCTCCACGATCGCGTCCCTCAACGGTTTGGCGCCCCAGGTTATCGCGTATTGGTTGATGTCATCTGAGATGGCTTGCCGCGCCGCTTCCTTGACTTCGGCTGGCGCTGCAAAATCGGGGAAGCCCTGTGAGAGATTGACGGCGCCGTGCTTCATCGCAAGGCGGGTCATCTCGCGAATCACGGATTCGGTAAATTGTTCTGCTTTTGCGGAAAGCATGCGGCGCGCAACCTGCGCCATGCCAGATTCAGAGGGATTCATTTAGCCTGCCAGACGATCTGGATTGTCAGCACCATTGGACCGAACGAAATCGGCCCTACCGGAAAATTACCGGCCGTGCCCCGCCGCCGAAGAAGACGCCGCGCCCGGCTGACCATAAATCATCCGGTAGACTTCGGAATTGCGCAAGACGATTTGCACGTAATCGCGAGTCTCGCTGAAAGGAATGGATTCAACAAGTTCAGGGATCTCGTCGTAATTGCGCTCGGCTTTCCACGCAGCGATGCGGTCTTCGCCCGCATCAAACGCCGCCAGCGCGTATTCGGGCGCTCCCGTCAACTTCACCAGCCCGGAAATATAAAGCATGCCAAGCTGGATGTTGTATTCGGGCTGGAAAAGCTTGTCCGGTGAGAAACGCACGCGAAGTTGCTTGGCGAGAAGCTTCCCCGTTTTCGGGATGACTTGCATCAGTCCGATCGCATTCTGCGGAGAAAGAGCATCAGCTTGGAACGTGGATTCCTGCCGCATCAGTCCGGCTGCGAGCATGGGATCGAAGTTATTCTTGGCGGCTTCGCGCCGGATCACCGCTTCGTAGGGGAGCGGATAGAGCACTTTCCAGACGTCGATCGGCAGATCGTCGATTTTGCGCGCATCGAAATTGGGAACGATGGTGCGCCCGTAAGCCATGCCCGCCGCAAAATGCCCCTGGTCGAAGGCGGCCTGCGCTGCCTCGTAAAGAAATCGCGGAGACGAAGTGGCAAAATACGCGTTCTTCAGTTCGAGCTCAGCGCTCGCATCGAACGCGATCGTGCGCAAAGCCTGCGCGCGCGCCCAGCGGTCTGCAGCAGCAGGAGGAATCGGCTCATCGAAAGGCCGCAGCGAAGGCGGCGGTGGAATTTTGTCCAAAATCTCCGGGGGATCGCCGTCGGCGGGTTCCAGCTTGCTCAAACGCAACGCTGCGGCGTGCCCAAAATACGTCTGCGGAAATCGCTCGATGTCTTTTCGGAAGTAAGCCCGCGCTTCTGCGAGTTTCCCGCTACGCTCGGCATCGCGGCCCAGCCAATAAACCGCGTCGGATGTGTTACCCGAGGCTGGATACTTCAGCAGAAAATTCTTGATCTTGTCTTCCGCGTCGGGCTGCCGATTGAGATAAGCGACCCACGCCACACGCCACTCCGCGTTGAACGCATTTCTTCCGCTCGGAAAAGTATCGAGAACACGCTGGTAGTAGCTCGCGGCCTTGGTGCGGTCGAGGTCCACCCAATAATAATTCCCCACCGCCATGAATCCCTCTTCGTTCCACTTGCTCAGCGGATACTTTTGCGTAAGCTCATTGAGCGTCGCAAACATGTCATCGAACTTCTTGTCGGAACGATAAATTTGCGACAACACGTAAAGGCGTTCCGCGTCAACTTCGAAATCCGGTGTCTTGAGCGACGCGACAAGCTTTGGTGAACCCTTCAGTTGCACCCGCGCTTGTGCCACGCGTAGTTCGGCCAATTGCCGGTTGGGATTCAGCGGGTCGCGCAGCATTCCCAATAGCTTTTCAAATTCAGCCCGCGCCTCTTTCCATTTGTGAACGTCGTAGAAAGCCTGCGCGCGCTGCTGCTGCAGTTCCACGCCGGGGTATGGATATTCCTTGCCCATCTCGCGCAAAATTTTCTTTAGTGCGCCATCCGCTGCTTTCGCTTCATCGCTCTGGGAACTCTTGTAGTAAATCGCCTGATAATCCTTGGCAGCGCGAGGAAGCTGATGCAACGACTGGTAAGCCTCAGCCCTCTCAAGAAGCAGTGTAGGGCGGCTGCCGGTAGCCGGATAGGTGTTCAAAGCATCGATAGCGTCCTGTGCGCGTCCCAATTCGATGGCCAACGGCGCCAGACTCTCGAGCAACTGCTCCTTCATCGCGGTATTCGGATAGTCGCGCTGGACCGTTTCCAAATCGGCGAGCGCATCCTTCGAGCGCCCCAGCCCGTGCTTCGCCTGCGCCGTCCAGTAGAGGACGTACTCGCGCAACAGCGCGTCCCCGCTGGCCTTGGTAAACCAAGCGAGCGCCTGTTGCTCGTGATTCTTTGAGTGATCTTCATAGCCGAGAGCCAGCGCCGCGCGCGCTCCCCAAACGTTCGCGGCGTTTTTCGCCGCAAAGGCAGAAAGATTGTTGTAAGCGCCGGGCTCTGCGTTATGCGCGTCGCGGGCCAGCCCTGAGAGTTCTTTGCGAAGTGCCTGGTCTTCTGGAGTGTCCGCCGTTACTCCCGGAGCCGCCGTGTTCGGTTTGCAACCGACGCGGCAAGGCACCGGCACCGGTTTTTTTACCTTTTTCTGTTTCTTTTGTGAGCGCGAGGACTGCGCAAAAGTTTCCCGCGCACCACCAGGCACGAGCGCGAACATGAGCACGAGCGCACAAACCCTTCGCGCAGCCGCATTCCTGTCCGCTATTTTAGCGATGCCGTGCGGGCGTGGCGTACGGGTATTCGCCGAGAGCGTGGGCATCGCCATCCGCGAGGATTTCCACCATCCAGCGATAAAAGTAATCCACTGGGTGGTCCATGATGGGTTTGAAACGCCGGTCGTATTCCCGATGAGCTTTTTCAATGTCATCTTTCAATCGAATGCAAAGATCCTTCTTCTCGCGCCCTAGCCGCACTTGCTCCGGTCTGAGCATTTTAATATCTTGCATCGAAACTTTCGCCACCCGATTTGCTCGCCTGTGCAGTTCTTGTTCCTCGGGCGTTAGCTGGTTGACGTCAAAGTCGCCCTCGAATTCAGCTTCGGGCAAAACCGCGGGCACCAGGGGCTCGATCAACTCAATCGCTTCCGGCTCGGCCCGCACATCGATCAAAGGCTGCGGTTCGACTGGTGGAGGCGCATGTACGGGCGGTTGCACGGTAGTCTGCTGCGCCGGCGCCTGCGCCATAGGCGTAGGAATCGAAGGGTGCGGCGGCACCGGTTCGGCGGCAGGCTCAACCACAGCCGTACTGATAAGATGCGCGATTTGCGTTTCCAACGGAGAGCGCTGCCCAGGCTGCACCGCCATGGTAACGAATCGCGTCAGTACGTCCAGCGCCGCTGACAATGACGCTGCCGAAGTCTGCGCCCTCAGCATCGACGGCAGCGCATTGGTCGGCTTAGTGCTCGCGCACGCAGCCACGATATCGCCGACGGCCTGGTGCAGCTCGTCGGCGTTTCGTTGGATCCGTTCGAGGTTCTCCCGTAAAGCGCGCGATACGGCTTGTTCCACGGTGTTTGGCTCTTGTGCCATTCCTGTTTTCTGGGGTGTTTTGCCCGGTCTACCCCGTTTTTTGATTTTGGAAGGCAACCTGTTTGGAGTCAACCGCCTAGCAGTACCTATGTGCCCAATCGTTGCTTAGTGCCAAGCCCATTGGCTGCCTTGGTCCTTCGTCGAGCGCCTATCCTTCCGTTGGCTGGCCGTCCCCATCGAACTCCCTACCCAGTGCTATAATAAGCGTCAGGGGGCGACTCGGTTTCGACGGAAGCTGTCGCGGCCCGAAGGCATGCCGGGACCCACCTGCCCGTAACTTGGTGGAAACTAGAAATGCCAACAACAACTTGGCACTTGCTGCTTAATTAATTAAGCGCACGCTTCCCCGGGCTTCGCTCATGGGCCCGGTAAGAGGCGTCACACAATGAGCTGGCCTGGGCCTTTCGGTCCGCAAGGCTCGGGCGAGAACCATCGGACTAGCTGGCTGCGTTTCTTGCTCATTCTGAGCGCGGCCGGTGAACGCGCGATCAGCCCGCGAGGGCCGGGTCGCACACCGAATTGAGATAAGCATGTAGGCTTCGTGTCGTAGCGCTTTTCGGACGGGGGTTCGACTCCCCCCGCCTCCACCAACTATTCGATTGATTTTACTGTATTTATTTTGACAAACCTCCGAAGTTGAAGCAGCCCTGGCCCGAGGAAAGACGTGGAAGCTGGTCGCAATCGAGGCTATCTTGTAACGCGCGTCGTTCTCCTTGTGCCCGCTGCGTATCTCTTGTTGCGGTTCGTTGGCCTGCCAAGTGCGCCGAACCTGGGCCTCCCCTTTTTCCTGTCGTGCCCGGACCCAGGCTGGGTAATGCCTCTCGGTAATGCTCACACTTTGATCACCCAAGAGAATGGAAGGGCGCTCAATCGGTACACCCACAAACAGGAATTCCACCGAAACGTGTCGCGGGAGCAAGATGAGGAACCGCTTCAAACTGCGCTGCCAATCCACCGCGCTCTTCGGTTTCAATAGTCCGGTCCAGAAGAAACAAGTGCGTGCAGGAATAGAGTCGAAGGCCTTTACAACGAATGGCGGGAGCGAGCAATTAAACCGCAGTGCCTGTCTTCGCCGGAAAAAGGGCTTGTTAACCTTTTTTATTGCGGTTCACTCTCCGGCCGCGGAGATCCCATAATTAAGGCCTGGTCACGTTCCAGAGAGCTTCGACGAAGATCTTGCGAGCGCGCCAACGCTTTCTGCGCAAGTTCGGCTTGGCCGAGCTTCCGATACGCCAAATACAACTGAAGTGGACGTTGCCGTAATGGTCCAGAGGAGCTGCCTTCTCGAGTTTCGGGACGGCATTGGCAAACTGTCCAAGGCGCATGTGCGCGGTCCCCAACAAACTGCTGGCTTCCACCAAATCCGGTTGAAGGCGCAAAGCGCGCTGTAGAAAGGACAGCGCCTTTTCGTCGTCCCGTTTTTGCACGTACAAGCGCCCTAGGAGATAGAGCGCGTGCGTACGCGAGGGAGTCCAACGCCACGGCTCTCTCCAGCTCACTCTGCGCATCGTCGTCAGTGTGATGGTCGAGGTAAAGTTCCCCGAGCGCTTCGTGAGGTTCTGATTCATTGGGACGCATCCGCAGGGCCACCTGAAACTCTTTGAGCGCGTCGTCGAGATCCTGACGAACCGGTTTGGGACGGTGCTAAGCGCCGCCATTTTCGGAATAAAAGCTTCTAAGCCGCAGTTATCTACAATGACGCTTCAAGAGGGAAGCCCAGTCCGCGAGGAAGTTAGCTCGGGTCATGCAAGTCAAGCCATCGAACGCCATGGGACTGCTTTCGGCATGAGGCCAACACACATGGACAACCAAGTACCGAGATACGTTACGCAAAAACGCGCCGCGCTCTTGCTCGGGATTCCGGAAGAGGAATTGAGCCGGATCTCCAGGGAATCGGAACTTGGCCATACGGAGCGCGCTGGGGATCAGAAAGAGACGTTTTTCACGTACGAAGAGCTAAGGCGGATTTGTTTTCTCTCGACGCACTAGTGAATAGGTGGCAGATTCTGAGTCGTTGAAACATGCGGTGCACGAAATCGGGTGTACCCGCCATGCACCTCATTTTGGCGAATTCGCTATTTTTTTAGTTTCTGCTGTTTAGTAGAATCAGCAAGTTACGTTGCGTGGGATGAGTGGGATTCAGAATTCCGACTCTCGCAGCCCCACCATTGACTGTCTTAGCTCGCGGGCCTAAACACCATTGAGTAGTTCATTGTCTAGCAAATCGCCCGCGTTAGAGGTTGACAGGTTTTTCTTGGTCCTAAGACCGCCACTTCTTCGAGCCGGGCTTTCGATTTTACAAACTATACATGACTACGCCGTTTGTTGATCTGGCTTTTGACCCTCCTGTTCGTGGCTTCTTGCACGAACCTTCACCGCCGACCGGCGGCACAATCGTGCTTACGCACGGCGCCGGCGCAAACTGCCAATCGATTCTGCTCGTCAAGATGTCCAATGCCTTTGCCGCATCCGGCTTCGCCGTGCTGCGTTTCGACTTGCCATTTCGCTCCGAGCGCCCGCACGGGCCTCCGTCGCCGGGCAGCGCCTCCCGGGACCGCGACGGTTTGCGGCGAGCGGTTGCGCTCATGAAAGAGAGAGCAAGCGGCCCTGTATTTCTGGGCGGCCATTCCTACGGAGGACGGCAATCTACCATCCTTGTTTCGGAGGATTCGCAGCTGGTAGACGGCTTGCTGCTTCTCTCCTATCCACTGCATCCTCCGCGGAAGCCTGATCAGCTGCGCACCAGCCATTTTCCTAAGCTAAACAAACCGACGTTCTTTGTCCACGGCAGCCGCGATCCCTTCGGTACGATTTCTGAAATGAAATCCGCTCTGAAGCTGATTCCGGCCGCGCACACGCTGTTTGAGGTCGACGGCGCAGGCCACGATCTGCTGATTAAGAAATCGATTGGCGAATTGCCTGTCTGCGTGGTGAGCGAGTTTCAGACGTTCGTTAAAAAATCCGTTGAGTAGTTTCCTTACCAAGCGCTGACGGGCCCGGGTGTTGAGTGGCTGATGGCAATCGCGGTTCGATCCTAGGAACGGCCAGCTGACTTTCCGACCTTGGAAGAGGCAAGGCGCTGTCGCGCGTAGCCACACCATGGGCTTGCGGGGTCCAGCTTGACATACGCTTCCCAATTCCGCCGAGCTTCGTTGTGAGCGCCCAGCTTTTCGCAGACAAAGGCCAGGTTGTAGTGGGCGTCCGGGTAGCTTGGATCGAGGCGAACGGCATGGCGTAGATGTAGCCGAGCCGCTTCCAGCCTTCCCACCTCTTCCAAAACGCTCCCGAGATTGAAGTGCGCCAAAGCGTTTTCTGGATCCGCCTGCAGAGCGCGCTCGAAGTATTCGGCCGCTTTTTTGAGGTTGCCTTCTTCGTAAAAGAGCGTCCCGCAGTTGAGCAATGCGTCGAGTTTTTGAGGATCAATGCACAAAGCGTGATCATATGCGTCGATGGCTTCGGCTCGTGTCTCGCCGCCCGCGTCATACTCGAGCGCGGTGGCAAACCATTCGTCGGCATTCGGCCCGGGCTTAGCAATAACGCGCACTCGTTCGCGCAGTTCGCTGGTTTCAAAGTTCAATGCAAACTGCCCTGACAGCGGCTCGAGTCGGGCGCCGCCATGTTCTACCAGAATGTCTTTTCCATCAGAAAGAACGCGCAGTTCCGCCAGTGGCGTGGGCACATGGGAGAGCTTCTCGCGCAGTGCCACCAAAGCATGCCGCAGCCGGCTGGCGGGCACTCCTTCTTCAACCAGTTGCTTGACGGTGCGCAGGCCGATTAAATCGCGGAAGTCGTAAAAACGGCTTCCTTCCTCTTTTCGAGGAGAAACCAGGTGCAAGCGGTCCCAGTAGTCCAACTGCTTCCCGGTCAGACCCACGATCCGCTGCACGTCTTCCGAGCTGAATCTGTCCATTGCACCCATTGGAAATTAGCCGGCGGCCTTTTTTCCCACCTTCTTCTGAACCACTGCAACTGGCTGCAGAGCACGAGTCGGCGGCTTTTTCCCCACCGGCGCCGCCGAAGAAGAAGCAGCAACAGCAGGAGCCTGCTTTTCCGCGAGGCTCTTTTTGAGAGCTTCCATCAAGTCGATCACCGGAGCCATGTGCGGCTGCGCCGCCTGGGTTACTTCCTGGCCCTTGAGCTTGGCATCGATCATGCCTTTTACGTTCTCCATGTATTCGTCGCGATACTTTTGCGGATCGAACGGCGCGGCAAGACTTTCGATGAGTTGCTGCGCGAGTTTTTTCTCCTGATCCTTCAGCTCGACTTTGTCCCCTGGCACGGCCTCCGCAGCGCGAATCTCGTTGGAGTAGAACATCGTGTGCAGCGTCATACCCTTCTTGCCGGGCCGAATGATCACGATGTGTTCGCGCTGATGCATGGTGAGCTTCGCGATGGCCGCATAGCCGGACTCTTCCATGGCCTTCATCAGCAGTTGATAAGCCTTTACCCCGGCGTCCTCCGGGGTGATGTAATAGGAGGAATCGAAGTACAGTGGATCAAGCTCATCGAGCTTCACGAATTCCAGAATCTCCATGACGTGCGCTGAGGGAGGCTCGATCTTGTCCAACTCTTCTTCGCTAAACAAAACGTATTGATCCTTTTCGTGCTCGTAGCCTTTCACGATCTCGGTCCGTTCCACATTGCGGTTGCAAACCGGGCAAAACAGCGGCTGCTTCAGTCGCGAATGGCATACCTTGTGGAGCTGGTTGAAACTGATTCGCTCCCCGCGCGCCGCGGCAGATATCCGCACCGGGATCGAAATCAAACCAAAGGTGATGTGGCCTTTCCATACGCTCGTGGCCATTTTAAGCACTCCTTGAGGAACGGCTAAACATGGGCATGCCCCTCTAAGATTAGCCGCGCTCCGCGGCCAGAGGCAAGACGAATTCTGCGGTTTCTGCGTATCAGTCAGCGATTCAGGAATACTCGGGAAACTGCCCAGTACGTGTCTGGGATAGAATGCGCTCCATGGCGAAGCTGGAGGAGTACAGGAAGAAACGCAGGTTTGACCGGACGCCGGAGCCATTCGGCGAGCCGGAACGCGCCGACCACGCGCCGCAACCGGAGGTAGAGGGAAAGAGCAAGCGGCTGCCAAATCCTAAGCTGTCTCTGTTGGAAATCCCCGCAGAGGCCAGGCATGGAGACACGTTTGTGGTGCAGAAGCACCGCGCAACACGGCTGCATTACGACTTTCGCCTGGCGATCGATGGGACGTTGAAATCCTGGGCGGTGCCCAAAGGGCCTTCCGAGAGCCACGCCGACAAACGGCTTGCAGTACAGACCGAAGATCATCCACTTGAGTACGGCGGCTTCGAAGGCAAAATTCCCGAAGGCAGCTACGGCGCGGGAACCGTCATGGTGTGGGACCGCGGAACTTTCGCTCTCGAAAACCCGCCGGGAAGCAATCTCGACGCAGCACAACAACTCAAGAAAGGCGAGATAAAGTTCAGCTTAAACGGAGAAAAGCTGCGCGGAAGTTTTGTGCTGGTGAAGCTCAAGAAAAACCAAAAGGGCAATGAATGGCTGATGATCAAGCACAAAGACGCCGCCGAGAACCCGGCTTGGAACATCGACGAACACGACGGCTCTGTGCTAACTGGCAGGACCATCGAAGAAATCAAAGAAGAGCTACCGCCAAAGCGGAGTCCAATTCCGATTTGCCCAGGCGAGTTACAAGATGCGCGCAAGGCGGCCATGCTATCCCGTTTGGAACCGATGCTCGCAACCATCGGCGAGCGTCCATTTTCTGATCCGAACTGGCTCTTTGAAATTAAGTGGGATGGCGTGCGCGCGCTCGCCTGGATCGAAAACGGCGCATTGACGCTGCGGGCCCGAAGCGGCGCCGACATCACCGGGCGCTATCCCGAACTCGCCTCTCTCCCAACCGCTCTCTCGGCACGCCAGGCAGTCCTTGATGGAGAAATTGCGGCTCTCGATGCACGCGGTCTCAGCGACTTTGGGCTCTTGCAGGAACGCATGCACGTCCGTGCACCGGCCGAGAACCTCATCTCGCGCGTGCCCGTTGTTTTCTTCGCGTTCGATTTACTTTATTGCGACGGATACGACCTCCGCCGTTCGCCGCTCATCGAGCGCAAGCAACTCCTCGTACGCCTGCTGCACACCTCCGAGAAATTTCGTTTCTCCGATCATCAACTGGAACACGGAAAAGAATTGTTCGAGTTGGCGAGAGGCACCGGGCTGGAGGGCATCGTTGCCAAGCGCCTCGACAGCCCATATGTCTCCGAGCGCAGCACGAACTGGGTCAAACTCAAAGTTACCAAGACTATCGACGCCGTCATCGGCGGCTGGACCGCTGCCCGCACCACGGCCATCCCTCTCGGCGCACTCCTTTTGGGCCTTTATCAAAGAGAAAAGCTTCGCTTCATCGGCCACGTCGGTAGCGGTTTTGACGGTAAAAAGTTGGAGGAACTAAGCGGCAGACTAAAAAAACTGGCGTCCTCTTCCTGCCCATTTGATGCGGTGCCGGAAACGAACGGAAATCCGTCCTGGGTCACACCGAATCTGGTCGCGCGCGTCAAATTCAGCGGATGGACACAGGAAAACGCCTTGCGCCACCCCGTCTTCATCGCGCTGCGCGAGGATGTTCGTCCCACGGATTGCCAATGGGAGAGCGAAGTCGCCGCCACCCAACCTGATCCCGTCCCCCCTGGCGCCTCTCCCGCTGTAGTCCGTGCCCCCGCAATGGTAGGCCGAGTGCTGAGCAAGAAGGCACAAATCGAAGAAGAATTGTTCGAAGGCCGCGCGGAAACAGTCACCATCGAGCTTGACGGCAAGCGCCTCCGGTTGAGCAACCTGAACAAAATTTATTTCCCCGAGTCCGGCTACACGAAACGCAACCTGCTCGCCCACTATTACCGAATCGCTGACTTCATCCTGCCTTTTCTCTGCGGACGCGCTCTGGTCTTGCGCCGCTATCCCGATGGCATCACGGGCCAGGCCTTTTTTCAGAAAGATGTCCGCGAAGGCCTGCCCGAGTGGTTCAAGACGGTACCTATCGACTCCGAAGGCCGGGGCAAAGAAATTCACTACGCGACTGCCGACGACCGCGCCTCGCTTCTCTTCCTAACCGGTCTTGGCTGCATCGACCACAATCCGTGGTCCAACCGCACCGACGACTTTGATCATCCCGATTATTTCTTCTTCGATCTCGATCCCTCCGACGGCACGGATTTCTCTGTTGTAGTTACCATTGCGCAAGCGCTTCACAAAGCCCTCGAACAGTTACACGTCGCTCATTTCCTGAAAACATCCGGCGCCACCGGCTTTCACATCTACGTGCCTGTCGAGCCAGTCTATACTTACGAGCAGCTAAGAACTTTTGCGGAGATCATCGCCCGCAACGTAACCGCAGAACACGCCAATCTTGTAACCAGCGAGCGCATCGTCGCTAAGCGCCCCGCCGGCCGCGTCCTCATCGATGTTCAGCAGAACGCTCACGGCCGACCGCTAGCCGCCGCCTACTCGGTACGTGCCTTTCCCAAAGCTCCGGTTTCTACACCGGTTCTGCCCCGCGAACTCCGTGGCAGCCTCAAACCCGAATCCCTCAACATAAAAACAATCTCCGCCCGTCTAAAAGAAAAAGGCGATCTGTGGGCCGATTTTTGGAAAAAACGTCAGAGGCTAGAAGACGCCATCGAGCTTCTCAGCGAACGCATGACGCCAAAAAATAAAAATGAGTCGACTTGAGAATGTCGACCCTCCCCATCGAGTCCCCGTGCTATGGTGGATTTTAAATCGAATTCAAGGAGGTGCTCCATTCCTGGCGCGGGCAAACTATTAGTTGGGACTTCCGGGTACTCCTATAAGGAGTGGAAGGGGAACTTCTACCCCGAGAAGCTTCCGGATCGCGAAATGCTCACCTTCTACGCCAAGCAGTTCCGCACCGTCGAAATCAATCACAGCTTCTATCGCATGCCCACCGAGTCCGCGCTTTTGAACTGGGCCAAGAGCGTCCCCGAAGGTTTTCGTTTCGCTTTGAAGGCCAACCAGCAAATCACTCACATAAAAAGGCTCCGCGACTGCGCGAGTACGCTTAAACGTTTCCTGGAAGTGGCCAGCGTACTCAACGACGGCGACCACCTCGGCCCCATCCTCGTACAACTCCCGCCCACTTTCAAATTTGATCGTCCCCTCCTAGAAGATTTTCTTGCCCTTCGCCCGCCCGCTTTCCTTTTCGCCTTTGAGGTGCGCCACCCGTCTTGGTACACCGACGAAACCTACGCCGTCCTTCGCCAGCACCAGACCGCACTTTGTCTTTCCGAGACCGAAAAGCAAACACCTCCCGACGTAATTACCGCCCCTTTCACCTACGCCCGACTGCGTCTGGAAAACTACACGGCGAAACAGCTTAAAACCTGGAGACAGCGTCTGGATACTTGGCTCGACCAAGGCATCGATGTCTACGTGTATCTCAAACACGAGGACGCCGGCAAGGCGCCCGTCTATGCCCACCAACTCCTCGGAAAAACAACCTGACACAGAACTGTCCCACGTTCGACGGCTTAATCCCCTATTGCACTCCTAGAAATCTCCCCTAAGCCGCCCCACCCGTTTCCCCTTAGCCCGCATCAGAATAAACGGGCCGCTTGGGATTCGCCGCACACCCTGCCTATTCGTCTCATTCGGCTCGGGTTACTCACGTTCAATAACGCCAGAAAGGACAAAATCCGATGAAACGACTTCTGTTCCTCAGTCTGGGAGTATTGGTTTTGGCCATCCCGTCGCGCGCCCAGTCCGTCGACGCCTCCGTTGGCTACTCCTACTTCCACCTTGGCGGCTCCGGCGGTCTCAATCAGAACGGTATCAGCGGCTCAGTCGACTACAAACCCATCCCTTACCTGGGTATCGTTGGTGACTTCGGCGGCTACCACGCCTCTCCCGGCGGCACCTCGCTGAACACCTACACGTTTCTCTTCGGCCCGCGCGTCATCATGCACAACCCAACCAAGGTCACTCCCTTTGTTCAGTTTCTCGCTGGTGCCGCGCATTTGACCGCAGGCTCGGGCGGCGGCTCCACCACCAACTTCGCCTATAGCGTTGGCGGCGGCGTTGATGTGGCCGTTCTGCCCCACTTGGCATTGCGCCCACAAGTCGACTACGTCGGCCTTCACAATTCCGGCGGCACGACGAACTGCGCGCGCGTCTCGCTCAGCGCCGTCGTTCACTTCTGACGCCAACGCAATCGTCGTCTCTGCCTGGGGCCCAGCCCTAAGGCCAGTACCGTTTTGGAACGCCCTGCCCTTTGGTCCATCTGACGCAAACCTCTCCTCCCTCGCTACCCTTCTTTAGGGCTCGGGGTGCTCTTGGGCCGAGGAGGGGCGATGTGGCGTAATCGATTCCTTATTTTGCTGGGTGCGAGTTTTCTGGTGGCTTCCGCCGCCTGGGCTGACGAAGTGGGGTACGTAGACTGCTCCAATCATTCCGACGACACACAAGTCTTTGGAAAGCCCCGAAAGACTCCCGACGTAGTCGCAGCTCTCGCTTGCGGCGAGCGCTTCACGATCTTAGTTTATGGCTTCTACTTCTCCCGCATTCAGACCAAAGACGGCCAGATCGGTTACATCTATTCCAGCCTGATCGCCGTCGATCGTGGTGCAATGGCTGTGCGACAGACGCCTCCCATGCAACTGGCCGGAGAAAAAACAAAAATCCCAAGCACGCGTGCCCTGGACGCAAAGCTTAATTCTCCACC
>Ga0210388_10000340_pt1 | contig 39726 bp, 36 predicted proteins | sample IncBWC19OmetaG_FD_155485 | JGI IMG/M metagenome (GOLD analysis project Ga0210388, IMG submission 155485) | Forest soil microbial communities from Barre Woods Harvard Forest LTER site, Petersham, Massachusetts, United States - Inc-BW-C-19-O ...
CTTTTCCGGCTTCACTCTCGACCCACATTCTTCCGCCCATCAGACCCACGAATTGAGCTGAGATCGTCAAACCCAGTCCGCTGCCGCCGTATTTGCGCGTAGTGGAAGAATCGGCCTGGGTGAACGCGCCGAAAATCTGATGTTGTTTGTCTATAGGTATTCCGATCCCGGTATCCCGGATGCTGAAGCGCAAGATTGTTCCCTTGATACTCCCTGCCTCCACCTGCACGCTAACTTCTATTTCTCCCTTCTCGGTGAATTTGATCGAATTACCGACCAAATTCACAACGACTTGACGGAGCCGGGCAGGATCTCCCATGACCGTATCGGGGACTTCGGGAGACACGTCAAAAATGAACTCCAAACCCTTCTGTTGTGCCTTTACCGCAAGCGTCTTTACGACTTCCCCCAGACTCTTCCGCAAGTTAAAACTCAGATGGTCTAACTCCATCTTGCCCGCTTCCATTTTGGAAAAATCCAGTATGTCGTTTAGTAGGGTTAGAAGTGCATCCGCGGACCCCTTGACCATGTTCAGATATTCGAGTTGTTCGGGGTTCAGTTCGGTGTCCAGCGCAAGCTCGGTCATCCCAATGATGCCGTTCATTGGCGTGCGGATTTCATGGCTCATGTTAGCTAGAAATTCGCTCTTTGCACGATTTGCGGCTTCCGCGGCTTCCTTCGCTTGCATCAACGCGACTTCGGTTCTTTTTCGTTCCGTCATGTCCTCGGCAATCCCGACGACTCGAACGAGCTTGCCTTGCGGGTCGTGTACGGGAAAACAGCGTGCGTAAATCCAGCGAACGGATCCATCCGGCCGTACGATGCGGTAAGAAAGCTCTGACTTAATGCCCTGCATGCACCGTATAAAGAAACTGCCAACTCTCTCGCGGTCCTCGGGATGGACAGACTCCATCCAAGCTGCGGGCCGATCATAAACTTCCTCCCGGGGTCTTCCCCAAATCTCGTCGTAAGCCGGACTAAAGTACACCATTTGGATAGGGTCCGCTGTAGCTACAAAAAACACCTCTTGGATATTGTCGGCCAGTTGCCGGAACTGCTCTTCACTAGTTCGAAGGGCGGCCTCCGCGTGCTTGCGCTCGGTGATGTCGCGTACCGTACCCAGCAGCGCTGGTCGGCCATGCAACGTCAGTGCCGTCAGGCAGACCTCAGCCGGAAAATCCTCGCCGTTTTTGCGCCGGTGCAACCATTCGAAACGATTCTTGCCATTGAGAAACGCCTTAGCAATCTGCAGTTCGCTCCCCGCCTGCGAGGGCGTCCCGTCGGGTTGGCTCGGCGGTGACAAATCGGCCGGGTGCAGTCCGGTGAGATCGGCCACAGTCGCGTATCCGAACATCTTCAGTGCAGCCGAATTGCAATCCACGAAGCCCTTTTCGCTCACCAGTAAGCTCGCATCCGCTGCGCCGTCGAACAACACGCGATACCTGCTCTCAGTGTCTCGTTGCTTCTCCTCGGCCTGTTTGCGTTCGGTCAAGTTGATCCCGAGGCCGACCAGGCAGGCTTTACCCTCAACCACGAGCCGTCTTCCGGAAAACAAATAAGCGGTCTCGGTCTGATCCTTGGCCAGGAAGGAAGCTTCCACCACGGCCTGCCCCTCTGAGAAGACTTCCCGCATGCGCTCGGCCACTTGGCTCTTATCCGGTTCCTTGAAGAAATCTAGAACCGACATGCGGAAGAGTTCTTCGGCGGAATAGCCGGATACGTCCTGGAAACTCTTGTTCCACCGCATCATTCGTGCTTGTTCGTCGATGACATAGAAAATACCTGGCAGACTTTCGACGATGCCCCGGCTGAAATCCTTTTCTTGCTGAACATTAGGTTCCACCCGCTCGCGCTTGTTGAAGGCTTCTTTCTCATTTAAAAAGACGGCGTTATCGAATCGCTTTGACGTAGAATTCTCCCGCTAGGCTGGTGGACAACACCAGCGATCATGTTTGGAAATTACCTTCGACTAATTATCTGGTCGACTCGCGAAGAAATTGAGGAAGGGGAGACAATCGGCCAATTCAAATTTAGACCGATGCCCATACATGTCAACGGCACGCTGAAAAGCCATTGTTTAATGCGTACCTAATGGCTGCGGCCTGCCCCAAACCGGTGAGGCTCACGGGTCCTCTCCTTTAGTCTTCTCTTTGGCTTCTGGAAAGACCAGACAGAATCGAAAACGACTAGACCTGGAGTGCCTGATATGCCGCCGCGTAACCGAACACTCAAAATCCACATGGCCTCCAGCGGCGTTGCTCAGGACTTGCGCAAGTCAGCATCGAAACGTCCGTGGGACCATGCGACTAAACTTTCTTCGGCTCCCTGGCGCTTGGCCACTTTAAACAAACGTGGGCAGTAAACGCTTTGTCACGTTCGGCTTCATATCTTCTCTTCATTTCATCGAGCGAATTACCCGCGAGTGCACCAGTAGCGTTAAACTTCCAGTTACACTCGGAGCAACCAAAGCCTTGGAAATCTTGGCTCTTAATCCACTCTAGTCTGCGTGGCATCGTCGCGTTGCAAGGCTGCACTGTGCAAAAGTGATCGGTGTCAGATTGCTGATTTGTCAAAAACATTCGAGCGAGAACACGTTATACGTTCACGCCAACTAGTAAGTGAATGAAACTGGCTCATCCAGAGCTTGCGCTCAGGCAGCTTTCGCCTCCGCGCGTAGCTTATGCCGGCAACACGCGGTGTGAGGAAGTCCGTTGACAAAACTGACGATTAGAACTCGGCCGCAGAATGCGCATGAGGATGACCAATTACCGCCGCACGCTGGACACTCTTTCAGGATTTTTCGCGCGCCGTCCAATGATTGGCCGTTTACACGGCGGTCGAGAATAAAGCGACACCTCGGATTCTCACAGACCAAGAAGTGGTTCATTACGAGCCTCCTTGCGGGGGACGCTTGCAGTTACATCGTCCTCCTCAGACTGTCAATACCGTGGAATACGTACATTCATTCACATCAAGGAGCTGGTTTTGCCTGAACACTTCACTTGGGTGTAGTCGGAGAACCGGACAACGCGGTCCCCGCTGATTTGACCGTTGAGCCCGCAGTCTTAATCAGCTTTGGGTCCATTCGTCACGTCAATTCACGAAAGGAGAATGCTTAGTTCGCAGAGACTATTCGCTGCTCACTTCGTACAGTTCAACAAAATGGCATTGCGGGCACCGGTAAACTTCCAGGGCGAGGCCTATCGTTTCGCTTATTTTTGATCCATATTGATTGCCCATCACCGCAGGTATTCTCGCCCGCATGCTATCGACTTTGTCCATTCTCGGAAAACTCGCACACTTCGGACACGTCTTTTCAGATTCCATCTGAAGCCTCTTTTTACCTAGATTGCAATCGGAGGAGCGATTTCGCCCAACGGCTCGGTGCTACGCACTGATTCGTCGATTGCACCGATGAATTCCAGGCCGTTCAGCGACAGCGTAAACTCGCTGCCAACGGTAAGACCCACCCGCTGATCGTTGGGCAGGTTAAGCCGCGCTTTCCCGTATCTGCCCTGAAGCTCAATCGAAAGATGGCTGTCACTTGCTTGGACTATGCCGGTCACTTTCATAATCATTCTCATTTTTTGGATTCCTTTCATCTAGTTTCGAAAATGAACTCATCCACGTTTTTACCCGTCTCCTCTCAATTTCTCGCTCTCATTCTTCTCAGGTCTTACCAGACAGCCCACATCTCCTTTAGCAGTCTTGCCAGGCAGACTAACCCTCTTCAGCCAGAAGTGATTGATGCTATTTATCAACTGCTCGAACTCGTTCAATTCATTGGTTTTGCCGAGATAACAACTTGCGTGCAGTTGATAACTTTTTACGACATCCATTTCTGCCTGGGATGCAGTCAAGACGATTACCGGAATTGTCTTCAGCTTGGCATCCGCCTTGATGCGAGTCAGAACCTCCCGTCCATCCAATTTGGGCATGTTTAGGTCCAGCAGGATCAGGTCAGGGCGAGGAGCTCGGACGTAGTCTCCTTCACGGTTTAGAAAGGCCATAGCCTCCACGCCATCAGAAGCGACATGCAAATGTATGGAATTATTGATGCCAAGCAGGACTTCCCGCATCAACCTTGCGTCGCCGGAGTTGCCTTCTACCAAAAGAATCTCGATGGGCATCTGTTCGCTCGATGAATGGTTTCCTAACTAGGCTTGGCTCGTGACTGTAGAGGAAAGTCGGCTGCCAGGGAACAATTTCGGAAGGGGCTTTTATTGTGACGGGTTGGCAGGCAAAGTCAACAACTGCCTACTGGACTCTCCCAATCTAGTTAACCAACTGATTGGTGCGAAGCAATCTGCTTCGCCTGAACATTTTCACTTGGATGTAGTCGCGTTCCCAGGAAAGTCCCGCTCTAGAATTTGGAATGATCAGTTTAAGTCCTCAACTCCCTTCGTTAAGACTCGATCCGCCAATTTTAGGAGCGGTAGCAGACTGTTGATTGGTATTGCTTTCGGCCAAAAAGGAAATTGCAAGGACGCCATTCACTGTCGACGGTCCTCTCTAATCGACGTTTATTGTCGTCGGCAAGCAAATCCTCTTAAAGAAATCGGAGTTTTATACCAGTGAGTTAAAAGTGTTACTGCTGCTTCTTTAGATCTAAGACTGGGTCACGAAGTCGCCTCTTCACTATCGGATGAGTTCGAAGTCCTTGGCTGTAAGGACCCATTCGCCGGCGCCGATCCAGAGCAACATATAGGGTTTTCAATGCTTGAACGTCCGATTGTGCATCAATGATTTTGCTCATCCTCGCCATCGGATAGCGATTTCACTGGTTTAAGAGAGTGAACGCGTGCTCTGGCCGACTATGTTTTTTTAGGAATTAAAATGAAGAAACAAATTGGACTTTCTCGGATCAAATAGGTAATGCGTTGCGGGAATCATCTTGATCATCGCGGCCATCGCAGTTCCTAATCTCCTTCGGTCTAGTATTGCGGCGAGCGAAACTTCTGCGGTCGATTCCCTCCGCACGATTAACACCGCGGAACGGACCCAGCCCCCGCATATGAGGTGCAAGGATTTTTCCGACTCCTTTGCTTTGGGCGGCGCAGCATCCTGCGCTCCTGCGCGGATAACCGTAGCTTACCTGATTGACAACATTCCATCGATAACGGCAGAGAAGAGGGGGTACTGCTTCACAGCCGTGGGAATCGCTGCTGTGGCGATCTTTGCCTATAAGACCGCCGCGCTACCGAGCATTGTAGGCTCTAACTTCGTAACCGCGGTAATCAGGTTTGGAGACCCTTTTATTCCCGTGGCTCATACCGTGCCATGGAAAAGGCCATCAGTCGTCCGTTCCGAGCGGTCCCGCAGTTTGTCTCTGCTTCGGAAACGTAACTCTGGTCAGCCAGAACGCATTGAGGCTCTTAACCAGCTTCTCGAACTCTTCCAATTCCCCAGGCTTGGTGAGATAGCAGCTTGCCATAAGTTTATAGCTTTGCACGATATCCGGTTCTGCCTGAGATGCGGTCAGGACAATTATCGGGATCGTTTTGAGCCAAGGGTCTGCCTTGACCTGAGCCAGAACTTCAAGACCATCCATTTTAGGCATTTGCAAGTCCAGCAAGATAAAGTCCGGGCGAGGCGCTTCAAGATAGGGCCCCTGATACCTCAGAAACGCCATAGCCTCAAGTCCGTCAGTAACCACATGAAGACGCGCAGTCTGATTCGTTTCAAGCAAAACCTCTCGCACCAGCCGAGCATCACCTTCATTGTCTTCAACCAGAAGAATATCCATTGGCATGCCTTCACCCCCAGCGACTTGATTGAGCAACTTCGACGCGTTGGTTGATAACGGAAGGTAAAGCTAGTAAACGATCAGATAATGTAACACGCATCCGACAAGTCAAGGCCAGCGAGCGATAATCCAGTAGTCTAAGCACGCGACAAAAAGAAAGAAGAGAAGTCGAGAACGAAGTGCTTCGCATTTTGATCAAGACTAATAGTTCTCGTGCCGCTAAATTCCACCGCAGTAACGCTAATCCGGTATCTATATCTCCTCGCTCAACGCAACCGGCCTTATGTCTTGAAGCATGGATCCCCAAGATCCAAATAGCATTTATGGGGCCGTCGCTTTTCCGGCTGGAGGGTGAGATTACCTTTGTGTGAACCAAAGCTCGATCCGCATCGACTTGAACAATCGTGGCCGCCGTGCGTGGGATGGCGGGCTTAACTGGGAATTGTAGCGTGACTAGCGTGCGAATCGCGCTTGCGGGTCAGCAATGCGAACGTTGCCATCCGTCATGTCTCCGAGCCGTTCCTGGAGTCCATTCACGTCTGCGCAATGTGCTGGTCGACTCTCGTACTCAGCACTATGACGGAGACACTGTATCCTTCCCAGCGATCTCTCAAAAACTGCTCCGAGCCCGGTTTGATTCGCCGAATAGCGCGCTCCCGATAAGTCTCTCTAAGCAGCGATCCAATTTCCGAAAATCGCTCCAACCAGGCATCTGGTAAAGGGCGTCCCAACGGCCTGCCCTTTACTATTTGCAGATGATCTTTTTGTGACAGGATGACGCCTCGAGGAATTCCCATTTCCGCACGTGAAGTTAGTTCCGTTCCAATTTGATGCGAGTTCAATCTGCGGTCCGAGACCATCCTCTCGTTGAAATCGCGACCTCAAGAGTTCGTGCCCTGTGGAATCGAGGCTTTATCACACGACTTCGCCAAGATTGGGCATTGCTGAGTCGTAAGTCTTCCGTGGCGTAGGTATTGCATGGTCTTTGCCCAGAAGAATAGGCCACCTTTCAAGAGAGCGAGCGCATTTGCCTGAAAGGTCTGACGAATGGTCGCCGCGACGTAACCCAAATTTCGCAAACCTTTTCGACATCCGCTTCCGCAATCGGATCCCCAGGGTGCAACCATCGCGAGTTACACAGAGATATTGCCGGGAGGGTGGCAGCACGAGGCGTGACGGCCCGATCCAGATGGCGGTGGATTTGGACACACGATGGCGTTTGATGCCAGAACGCGGATTAACAGACCGGAGATTCGAAGATGGTGCGGCTATCCCATCGAAGAAGGAACATCTTGTCATCCCTTGAACTAAGGAAGCTGAGGCCCAAACTTCAGGTTCGGAAAATACCGTACCTAGTGTTCGTATTGGTCTCTCTATTAGTCGGATGTGGGCGAGAACAGGTATCTAGTCCTGCGTTTCCCACGGTAATCGCCACATTCCCTGCAAATGGCGCTGCTGAGGTAGTCACCAACACCGTCGTGACCGCAGAATTCAGTTCAATGATGAATCCCGTCACGATCAATGCAAAGACATTTACATTGACGAGTCCTGGCGCGACTCCTGTGGCAGGAGCAGTAACCTACGCGGGAACGACCGCAACGTTTTCACCCGCATTCTCGCTCTCAGCTAACACCACCTACACCGCGAGCATCACGGCCGGAGCACAGGACCCGGGCGGCAATACCTTGGCAGCGAATTTTGTGTGGACCTTCACAACCGGTGCGCCGACCGTCATTTCAACAGTCCCACCGAGCGGTGCCACAACAGTGCCCGTAAACACTCTCCTTTCCGCTACGTTCAGTGAGGCAATGAACGCGGCGACGATCAACGCCGCAACCTTTACTGTGACAGGCCCGGGAGCAATCCCCATAACAGGGGCGGTCACTTATGCCGGTTCGACCGCAACTTTCACGCCATCGGCGGTTCTCGCTACGAGCACGTCTTATACAGCCACAATTACCACCGGGGCGAAAGATCCCCCCGGCGCTTCCTTAGCGGCCAACTTCGCCTGGACTTTTACAACGGCACCATCACCCGCAGTCGTATCTACGTTTCCGGCGAATGGGACTGCGGCGGTGCCTGTCAACACTCTTCTTTCTGCAACGTTCAACAAACCCATGAACGCCGCAACCATCACATCTTCTACTTTCACGCTGACAGGACCAGGCGCAACTCCCGTGGCTGGAATGATCACATATGCGGGCACCACGGCCACATTTACACCGACAGCCGTTCTCGCCAGCAGCACTTTGTTTACGGCTACGATCACCACTGGAGCAAAGGATCCCACGGGCGCTCCCTTGGCGGCCAACTACGTATGGACGTTCACGACGGCTGCGCCGCCAACAGTCGTATCCACCACTCCGTCAAATGGCGCCGTAGGTGTGGCCGAGAGTACCACTGTCAGAGCTATGTTCAGCGTGCCGATGGAGCCCACAACAATCAACGCAACAACTTTCAAGGTAACTGGGCCAGGTGCCGCCACAATATCCGGATCTGTTACCTACGCCGTGAATACAGCGACTTTCACTCCGACAGCACCTCTCGCGGGTTCTACGTTGTATACAGCCACGATTACGACCGGAGCGAAGGACTCGACCGGCGACCCACTGGCAGCCAATTTTGTATTCACTTTCACCACAGCACCTCCGCCCACAGTGACCTCCGTGGGTCCAGCTAGCGGAGCCACGGGCGTGCCCCTCAACCAGCAGATTTCCGCAACTTTTAGTAACCCGATGGCGGCGTCCACCATTACCGCGCCAGGCACGTTCACTGTCGTGGCGACCGCAGGCGGAGCGGTGCTGACTGGGACGGTTACGTACGACGCGGCCACGAGCACGGGCATTTTTTCGCCTACAGCCGCTCTCTCAGCCAGTACTCAATATACGGCCACCATTACAACGGCTGCACAAAGTGCGCAGGGCAGCGCCATGGCCGCCAATTTTGTGTGGAGTTTCACAACGGGTGCGCCGACCGTTATTTCCACGCTCCCCGCGAGCGGTGCCGCGGCTGTGCCCGTCAACACTCTGGTCTCTGCCACGTTCAGCGAGGCGATGAACCCTGCAACGATCAATGCAACAACCTTTACAGTAACCGGCCCCGGAGCCACTCCAGTGTCTGGAACGGTCAGCTATGCGGGCAGCACGGCGACGTTTGCACCCACGGTAGTTCTAGCTAGCAGCACCGTGTTCACGGCCACGGTCACAACCGGCGCAAAAGATTCCTCCGGGGCCGCGCTCGCCGCGAACTTTGTGTGGACCTTTACAACGGCTGCGCCACCCACGGTCGTTTCCACCGTTCCCGTGAGCGGGTCCACAGGCGTGCCCGTCAACACCCTGGTCTCCGCTACGTTTAGTGAGCCGATGAATCCTGCGACGATCAACGCGGCAGCCTTCACGGTAACCGGGCCAGGAGTCACTCCAGTGCCTGGCACGGTCACCTATTCAGGTAGCACCGCGACATTTATACCGACTGCCATTCTCGCCAACAGCACTGTGTTTACCGCCACCATTACGACCGGAGCGAAAGACTACTCGGGAGCCGCGCTCGCGGTCAACTTTGTCTGGTCCTTTACAACTGCACCGCCACCCAGCGTCGTATCCACGGTCCCGGCGAATGGGGCCGCTGCCATAGGTGTGAACACGACGATCTCTGAAACATTTAGCGAGGTCATGAACTCTGCAAGCATCAATGCGGGGACCTTCACGGTCACAGGGCCAGGATCCAATCCGGTGGCGGGAACTGTCAGCTACGCGGGCACAACAGCGACATTTACTCCGACAGCCGTTCTTCTAAACAGCGCCTTATACACAGCTACGATTACCACCGGAGCTAAAGATCCCACGGGCGCTCCACTCGCAGCCAATGTTGTGCGGACGTTTACAACGGCTTCTGCGCCCACGGTCATTTCCACAGTGCCGGTGAATGGGGCCACGACTGTGGCCGTCAACACAGCCATCTCCGCTACGTTCAGCGAAGTCATGGACGCTACAACTATCAATGCGACCACTTTCATGGTGTCCGGACCGGGAGCGACTCCCGTTGCCGGAATCGTGACCTACGCGGGGACAACAGCAACGTTTACTCCCACACCCGCTCTTCATAGCAGCACCTTGTATACGGCCACTATTACCACCGGCGCGAAAGACGCGGCAGGCGCCTCACTCGCAGCCAACTTTCTGTGGACACTGACAACAGGTGCGCCGCCTACAGTCGTTTCGACAGTTCCCGCGAGCGGCGCCACAGCGGTGCCGGTCAACACTGTCGTCTCCGCCACGTTCAGCGAAGCTATGAACGCGGCGACGATCAACGCCGCCACCTTCACGGTCACCGGACCAGGAGCCACTCCTGTCGCTGGAACTGTCACGTATACAGGGACCACCGCGACGTTTACACCGACGGCCATTCTCGCCAACAGCACCTTGTTCACCGCAACGATTACCACGGGCGCGAAAGATCTCACTGGTGCTCCGCTGGCAGCCAATTTTGTGTGGAGCTTTACCACAGCACCGCCGCCCACGGTTGTTTCCACCGTTCCCGCGAGTGGTGCCACAGGAGTGCCCGTCAACATCCTCGTCTCCGCCACATTCAGCGAAGCGATGAGCGCGGCAACGATCAACGGAGCTACGTTTACCGTGACCGGGCCAGGGGCCACTTCTGTCGCTGGAACCGTCAGCTACACCGGGACCACCGCGACGTTCACGCCGACAGCTATTCTCGCCAACGGCACCTTGTTCACGGCCACGATCACCACGGGAACAAAGGACCCGGCAGGTGTTCCGCTGGCAGCCAACTTTGTTTGGACTTTTACCACAGTTGCGCCACCTGCAGTCGTTTCGACCGTTCCGATGAATGGGGCAACCAATGTGGCGGTCAACGCGGCGATCACTGCCACCTTCAGTGAGGTCATGAACGCGGCGACGATCAACGGCACCACTTTCACGGTCACCGGACCAGGGGCCACTTCTGTCGCTGGAACCGTCAGCTACACCGGGACCACCGCGACGTTCACGCCGACAGCTATTCTCGCCAACGGCACCTTGTTCACGGCCACGATCACCACGGGAGCAAAAGATCCCGCAGGTGTTCCGCTGGTAGCCAACTTTGTGTGGACCTTTACCACAGCTGCGCCACCTATAGTCGTTTCGACCGTTCCGGTGAATGGGGCAACCAATGTGGCGGTCAACACGGCGATCTCCGCCACCTTCAGTGAGGTCATGAACGCGGCGACGATCAACGGCACCACTTTCACGGTCACCGGACCAGGAGCCACTCCTGTCGCTGGAACCGTCACCTATGCCGGGACCACGGCGACGTTCACGCCGACCTCACTTCTGGCTGACAGCGCCTTGTTCACCGCTACGATTACTACCGGGGCGAAAGATCCCACTGGTGCCCCGCTCGCGGCCAACTCTGTTTGGACCTTTACCACAGCTGCGCCACCTATAGTCGTTTCGACCGTTCCGATGAATGGGGCAACCAATGTGGCCGTCAACGCGACGATCTCTGCCACCTTTAGTGAGGTCATGAACGCGGCAACGATCAACGGCACCACTTTCACGGTCACCGGACCAGGAGCCACTCCTGTCGCTGGAACCGTCACCTATGCCGGGACCACCGCAACGTTCACGCCGACGGCCATTCTCGCCAACAGCACCTTGTTCACCGCTACGATTACTACCGGGGCGAAAGATCCCACTGGTGCCCCGCTCGCGGCCAACTCTGTTTGGACTTTTACCACAGCTGCGCCACCTACAGTCGTTTCGACTGTTCCGGTGAATGGGGCAACCAATGTGGCGGTCAACATGGCGATCTCCGCTACCTTCAGTGAGGCTATGAACGCGGCGACGATCAACGGCGCCACTTTCACGGTCACCGGATCAGGAGCCACTCCTGTTGCTGGAACCGTCACCTATACCGGGACCACCGCGACGTTCACGCCGACCGCAGCTCTGGCTAACAGCGCCTTGTTCACCGCTACGATTACTACCGGCGCGAAAGATCCCGCTGGTGCCCCGCTCGCGGCCAACTTTGTGTGGAGCTTCACCACTGCTGCGCCGCCCACGGTTGTTTCCACGGTTCCCGCGAGCGGCGCCATAGGAGTGCCGGTCAACACTCTCGTCTCCGCCACGTTCAGCGAGACGATGAACTCAGCAACGATCAACGCCGCCACCTTTACGGTCACCGGACCAGGAGCCACTCCCGTCGCTGGAACCGTCACCTATGCCGGGACCACCGCGACGTTCACACCGACGGGCATTCTCGCAAACAGCACCTTGTTCACGGCCACGATCACCACGGGAGCGAAAGATCCCTCTGGAGTCTCGCTGGCAGCCAATTTTGTGTGGACCTTTACCACAGCTGTGCCACCTACAGTCGTTTCGACCGCTCCGGTGAATGGGGCAACGAATGTGGCTGTCAACACGGCGATCTCTGCCACCTTTAGCGTGCCGATGGACGCAACAACGATCAACACAACAACTTTCACTCTGATGGGGCCGGGCGCAACTGCGGTAACTGGATCGGTCAGCTACTCGGGGAACACAGCGACATTCACGCCGGCCACAGTTCTCGCCAGCATCACCTTGTTCACGGCCACGATTACTATGGGAGCAAAAGATCCCACAGGTGCTCCGTTGACCGCCAACTTCGTGTGGACGTTTGCTACAGCGCCCCCGCCTGCCGTGAGCGCTACGATTCCCGCCAGAGGAGCCACAAGCGTCCCGCTCAACCAGAGCATCACGGCAACTTTCAACACTCTGATGAACGCGTCCACTATCACTGCAACGGGGACCTTTACGCTGGCAGTGGCAGGCGGCGGTGCTGGCGTGCCAGCCACGGTCACCTACGATGCGGCAAGCAATACGGCCATTCTTGCTCCCACGGCCGCCCTCGCGGCCAATACTCAATTCACGGCCACGGTTACCACGGCCGCACAGAGCGTTCAGGGAAGCGCATTGGTCGCCAACTATGCTTGGAGCTTCACAACTGGCCTCGTGGCGAACGCCGGCGCACCAAGAGTAGTTCTCACGAATCCCGCCGACTCAGCGCTCAATGTGCCCGTTAATCAAAAAATCGCAGCAACTTTCAGCCAAGCGATGGACCCTGCAACGATCTCAGCGCCAGGCACTTTCACCTTGGCGGAGACCGTTGGCGGAGCAGCCGTTCCTGGCGTAGTAACCTACGATACAACGAGCAACACGGCCATCTTTACACCAGCCGTCGTGCTTTTGGGGAATACTCAATTCACCGCAACGATCACAACCGGTGCCGTAGACCTAACCGGCGTCGCACTGAGCACTAATTTCGTCTGGAACTTTACGACAGGTGTGACTGCAAACGTCGTCGCTCCAACCATAATCGGTACGAACCCAGCGAGCGCCGCCTTGAATGTGTTTCTCAACAAGACGATCAATGCGACATTCAGCAAGGCCATGGATCCCACGACGATTACCAACGGGACATTTACCTTGGCAGTTGCGGGGGTTGGAGGAGCCACAGTGGACGGAACGGTGGTTTATGACCCCACAAGCCAGATCGCTACCTTCACGCCCACAGCCAACCTTACAGCCAACACGCAATACACGGCCACAATTACAAACCTGGTTAAGGATTTGTTCGGCAATACGTTGGTAGCAGGCGCTGCACAGAATCCATGGACATTCACCACTGGCGCTGCAATCGGCCAGATGGTGCCTGATTTAGGAGCGATCTCAACTTTTGGAGCTTTTGGGGGCGGCGCTGGCGTAACCAACACGGGGACAAGCACCGTGATCAACGGAGATCTTGGCACTACCGGTGCTTCTACCTTGATAACTGGATTCCGTGATGCAGGCACGGGATGCGATTACACAATAACCGGGGCCAATTCGGGGTTCGTCAACGGGAAAATATACACAAATGTGCCGCCTCCTACCGGCACATGTCCCTCAGAGGGCACAGCTTTAACATTTGCAATTGCCACAGATGCAGCCGGCGATGCACTAACCGCATATAACAATCTCGCAGGGCAGCCCGCCGGTCCAGACCCAGGTGCAGGTCAGCTTGGCGGACTCACGATCACGCCAGGCACGTATACTTCGGCGGGTGGCTCGTTCACGATCATCGGGTCTGACCTGACTCTCGACGGACAAGGGGACCCGAACGCCATTTGGCTCTTCCAAATGGCCAGCACGCTTACTGTGGGGGCTCCAGGATTTCCTCGCAGCGTTATTCTTATCAATGGAGCACAGGCCAAGAATGTGTTTTGGCAAGTCGGGAGTGCGGCTACGATCAATGGGGCAGGCGGAGGCACGATGGTCGGCACCATTATCGCCCCCGCTGGAATTACGTTCTCGACCGCTGGTAACGCAGCGATAACTGGGCTCGATGGCAGAGCAATTGGTCTCAATGCCTCGGTGACCATGGTCAATACTGTGATCAACGTGCCTGCTCCATAATGTATTATGAATTTAAGAAGGATGCACGGACTGTCGGGACCGGGTCCCGGCTGGTGGTTCCGATTTGGTGACGACACGGTGAAAAATTGCTCGTTGTTTTGAGTCTTGGTTCCGGATCTGAAGTAGTCGGCTTGAGCGAGATCGGCAAGTACGTCGGGCCCGTTGGTTCGAGTCCAGCCGTTCCTGGATCTCTCGATAGAGCCCAAGGCTATAGCGAGGCAGTCTCTTCGAGCCGCGAAATAATTGTGACGACTCTCTCCTGACTGGCGGCGTCTGGCGGCACATGGCCCGGGAGAGCGTCCATAAACGCGGAGATCGAAATCAATTGTTTGATTTCCTTCGCGATGTAGCCGCGCACATCGCCAGCGGCAACTCGAATTTCCCTTACCAACTCACTACGACCATCGATGACGGCGATCAAGTCTTCGAGGTCTCTACTCCCCGCGTAGTCACTGTTGCCCAGACCTGCAAACGCCTCAAGTTTTGAAGCGCAGAAGTACACGGGCGCAACCAAACGAATTTTCAACCCCTTCTCTAGTTCGCGCTTTCTGCGTGGTCCATTGCCGGCCGATACCACGAATTTGAAAATCCAAGAATCTCTGGATTGATGGGCATCACATCAAGCGTCGTCGTATTTTGGCGCCAGCGACAGCGCGGCGCGCCTTCTCGCGTGTCTTCTTGGAATCCGATCTTCTTGAGTCGCTCGGAAAATGTATCGTGGCCGGCGTAGGACGTGATTTCCGCAATCGCGTCTACATCAAAAGTTGGGCGCACATCCGCCGCTGCGGTGTCGGTTATGAGCAATGCCGTGGCACATCCACCCACAAATACCAATTCTTGGAGGAGAGGCTGGAGCAACTTGGCCGCGTCCGTCAGAAGTTCGAGATTAGGATTGGCCATGAGCCGACCTTAGCCTGTGGACTAAATCGCGCTCGGCCAGATTTCGCTCGCGCGCACGCCCATCACGAATCGCATCTACGAGCGCCAGAAGTTGGTAAAGCGCTGGATCACGTAACGCGGCATGTGGCACGCTTTTGTAGAGAGGTTCAAGGCTGACACCGCGGGTTTCGCCATCACGCCAGGGCCACACTGGCGGCAAATCGTTCGAGTTGGAGATTTCACTCTTCAGCGGCTCGGCCGCATACGAAGTAGGAACGCCCCTCGTCACTTCGCCGTGCTCCGCCGGAAAAGCATATTTCAGTCCGTGCACCAGGAATTCCTCCAAACCGGAAATATTCGGTTTGTCTTTTAGCGCTGCACCATGCAGAAGCTTCGAGCTTCTCAAACGCTGAATGGCTCCATGAACTTCCGAGGGGCTGAGGCCGAGATCATTCGCGACAATCGACATCGGTGGACGGCCGCTCGGATAGCCGAAGAGCTTCAGCACAACCACTACGTCTTGGGGCTTCAGGTTCATAGGTACATTCTATATTCGCGAATCGCGAATAGCAAATGAAATCTCAAGGATCTCATAAGTCCATTCTTTTGATCAATATCTTTCCGTTGGCGCGAGAACGCAACGGAAGGAAGGGTCCCGACGCCAACACTGACATCGAGTGCGGCGCGTCGGTTCCGCTCTACGGCCAGTCCGGCGGCGGAGTAGAAATCAAATTCGTCAAACATACGAACAACCGATGCGCGATTGCAAGCCCCGTCGTGTTGCCGGCGCTGTAGTTCCAGAAGTAAGCCAGGAACAGCCCCTGTTGTCACTCAGCGTTGAAACCCAGTATATAAGGTTATTTCCTTGCATTAGGCACAAACACCTTGTATATTAGGTTTATGTTGCTCCTATCCTCTATAGGCCAGCAGATCGCCACCAAGCGCAAAGCCCAGGGCCTGACCCAGCCCGCGCTCGCCCAGAAAGCGCGCGTCGGGCTCTCCACGCTCGATGCGCTGGAGAACGGACGATTGGGCGAACTCGGCTATTCCAAGATCACCAATATTCTTTCAGCTCTGGGTCTGGAGCTGAGGTTACAGGAAGCAAGCGCTCGCCGGCCGACGCTCGACGAACTCATGGAAGAGGAAAGCAATGATAAAGGTCTGGACCGACGCCGCTGACGCGGGACTGCTCGACAGACACGGAACGCGCGGCAGCAGTTTCGTCTATCTGCCGGATATCGCGCGTGCGCGCGCCGTCTCCGTGACCATGCCGGTGCGCCTCCCCTCCTGGGACGTGCAGTTCGGGCTTCCTCCGATATTCGAGATGAATCTGCCCGAAGGCGTGCTCCGCGAACGGCTACGCCTCGCCTTCGCCAAAGCTACCGGCACGTTTGATGAGTTTGACCTCCTGGGCATCGTCGGCCGATCGCAGGTCGGACGTATCCGCTATACGGGCCAGAAGGAGCAGCTGCAGGAGGACGTGCCCTTTCAATCGGTCGATGAAATTCTGGAAAAGCGCCGTGGGGGCGACCTCTTTCGCTACCTCATCGAGAAGTTTGCCTCGTTCTCCGGCATCAGCGGCGTGCAGCCGAAAATCCTGGTGCGCGACGAAGGTGCATCCATCGCGCTCAGCAAAGCCGATCATCGGCTCTCCCAGAACTACCGCGGGGCGACGCACATCGTGAAATTCTGGGAGCAGAACGAATACCCGCAGCTCGCGGCCAATGAATTCTTCTGCCTCAAGGTCGCCGAGAAATGCGGCCTCGAAGTGCCTCCCTACCGGCTCGCCGAGGATGCGCTGGCGCTCGTCATTGACCGCTTCGATCTGCGGCCCGACGGCACCTATCGCGGATTTGAGGATTTCTGCGTGCTCAATGCCCGCCGCACCGATGAGAAATATCGCGGCAGCTACGAGACTTCGATCATGAAGCGCTTCGCGGAGTTTGCGAATTCCCCACATGTCGGCGAAGACCTGGAGCGGCTCTTCACCCTCATCGTCATCAACTGCGCGCTACGCAACGGCGACGCGCATTTGAAGAACTTCGGGATTGTCTATGACGATGTTCAGGGCGAAGCAAGGCTTGCCCCCGTCTATGACCTCGTGACGACTTCCGTCTACCTGCCCAAGGACAGCATGGCCCTCACCCTTAACGGCACAACGAAATGGGCGAGCGCGAAGGAGCTGCAACGACTTGGCGAGACGCGCATGGGAGGCACGCCTGCCCGCGTCCGGGAAATACTCGAACGCATCACTGCCGCGATGGCGGACACGGCCAATGAAACCCGCACCTACATCAAAGGCCATCCGGAATTCGAGGAGATCGGCACTCGCATGCTCCAGCAATGGGAGCAAGGGATTGCCCTTTCGCTTAAGGCGGCGTAGACGCGGTGCCGTCGAAGGATTCCATTTCGACTCCATTCCCTGCCAAATGGGGGCCCCTGCCCTTCTCCTACACGGAATCTTAACGGGTCAATCCACCACCGTAGCGCTGAAGCACTACGGTGTCATACCGCTACGATGTTGTGACATGGCGATGCTGAGCCATCGCAGCGCGACAGCATTACGACGCTAAGACATCACAGAATGACGCAATGCTGACAGCACGACGCCGGAGCGGCATGACATCGCAGCACCGGAACAGCATAGCGCCGTGATGGCGCGCAATTACGCATGCGCAAAACTGTAGTGATATGAAATCAGAGCATTGCGATGTCACGACGGCGGGATGGTATGACGGCGAAACGCTGCGATGGCGCGACAGCACAGCGTCGCAGACACGTAACGCTGCAGCATTGTAGTGCCGAAGTGGCTCGACATTGAAACATCGTGCCACTGCAGGATTGCGGCGTTGTGCGATTGCAACTCTACGACAGCAAAATGCTGTGATGCCGCACGCTCGTGACGGCATGGTGTTGCAATGTTGTGCCATCGCGGTATTGTGACGCCACATGGCTGGCCGTTCGATCCGCGCTGTTACGACGATGTCCGCGGACCTCTGGCCACCGCCGGCTATCGCGTCATTGTGCCGTACCTTCGCTGCTTTGGACCGACCGTCTTCCGCTCGCCGGATATTTTCCGCTCTGGCCAGCAGTCGGCGCTGGGCAAAGACGTCATCGATCTGCTGGATGCGCTGCGGATCAAGAAGGCAACGCTGGTCGGTTATGACTTGGGCGGTCGTGCAGCATGTGTTGCCGCGGCACTCTGGCCGGAGCGCGTCCACGCTCTGGCATCCGCGACCGGATACACCATCCTGAACCTTGAAAAAAATGCGAAGGAGCCCGGCAGCATCGAGGTGATCCGGCTAAGCTGGTATCGCTGGTTCCTGAACAAGCGGCTGGGAGAGATCGAACTTGAGAGAGACCCGGAAGCATTGGCCCGCGAATGCTGGAAGGCGTGGTCGCCAAAGTGGCAGTTCACCAACGCGGAGTTCGTTGCCACCGCGAAGTCTTTTCACAATCCCGATTGGATCGCAACGACGCTGAACTGCTACAGAACCTGGTACGGAAACGCGCCGGGTGATCCGGGATTGCAGAAATACGAAGACCAACTTGCCAAAAAACCAAAAATCTCTGTTCCGACAATGATTCTGCACGGGGACAGCGACGCGCTGTACCCAACCGCTGCTTCGGAAGGGCAAGAATCGTTGTTTACCGGTTTCTACGAGCATCGAATCCTCGAGGGAGTCGGACACTGCCCACCCAAGGAAGGACCACGTCCGTTCGTGAAAGGCATCGAAGACTTGATGACAGCAGCCAACAAGGTTTAGACGATGGAGAGGTTCTTCAGTAGCTGCCCTGCCGTGGCCCCTGTGTTTACGTGCTAACCGAAATTCATCCCGGGCCAGAAGTCGGATTGTAGGAAGTTACAATGATCAAGGCATTTGTAGTGTAGCCGGCGGTTTTTGGAAAACCTCCACCTTGTCAGATCTTGTGCGAATGTACCTAAAACGGTCTAGGGAACCGCTGTTCCGGTTCCACTTCGACGAATTGCCAACTCTTCGTCCAGGTGTGTCGTTTGAACACATGCGCGTTTAGCATGTCACAGCGCATCGTGCGTCGGGCAGAAATGTGTTTACACTCATTCAAACAGAATTTTGGCCATCATTCCCTTGTCTTCGTGATTCAAGAGATGACAGTGGAAGACGGACATTCCCCGTATCACCGGGTTCGTGAAATCCATAATCACGTCAACGGAGCCCCCGTAGGGAACATTGACCGTGTCCAGCCATAGCGGGTCGACAATAGGCTTGTCGTTTTCAGCGTACGCAAGAAAATGCACCTGGTGGATGTGCATGGGGTGGAGTTCCTTCGTTGCGTTGACAATTCTCCAGTGCTGAAACGTTCCCACTTTTGCGTGTAGCATCGGCGCCGCATTGGGTGCGAATTTTTCACCATTGATGTAAAAGTCGCTCTTCTCCTCCGTAAATGTCACGATGAATCGAGGAGGAGCGTTTTCTTCAGCCGTCAGGTCCACCGTTTTGAGGACAGGCTTGAGCGGGGTCTTCGCGGCTTTAAAGGTTGGATCTGCTGCCGGTCCCGGAACGACGTCTGCCAGGATCATCGCCGGATTCGGATCGCCGTCTGGCCCGGTATCCACGCAGCGGGAGATGAGCCGCGTTGGTGTGCCGGCCTCAGGACCCGAAACAATGGCTTCCAGTCGCCCTGCGGGCGGCAACAAGACATGGCCGGCGCTACGAGTTCGACGATTCGGGTCGTGCTCGGCGATGGGCATCCCATCCATGGCCACGATCTCGAATGTTTGTCCTTCGAGTTGTAGATCGACGTAGCGGTCGGCAGAAGCGTTCACAAGACGCCAGAACTGGCGCTGACGAGGAGCAATATCTATTTCAGGCCGCACAGCTCCGTTTACGGTCATGATCTCGTCCGGCGTTCCCGGCACGCTGCGACAAACATCAGAACCGAGTTCAACGCGATGCTTCAAAGTCGCAGCCTCTGGATCGTTCACAATGGAACGTCCGCGCAGAACCAGGACTCGCTCCGGCAAGCCTGCCAGAGGCGGGAAATAAGATTCCATTCCCTCGATCACGAGCGCTCCAGACATCCCGTCAAGCACTTGTCGGTGGCTCTCTCCATGAGGGTGCGTGTGGTACCAATACAAGCCAGGCGGGTGGTCCTTCGGAATCTGCACGGTATAGCGGAGGGCTTGTCCGGGCATTGCCATCATGCTCAAGACGTCGTCCTGCGGAGGATCAGGAGAGACCGTCAGTCCATGAAAGTGCAGATTTGTCATATCCATGCACGGGGTAATCGCACAGCTCTCCCTTGGGTTTGCCGGGAGGTCATTGATGTAGGTGATCTTGAGTTGGTCCCCTGGTGAAAGCCGCAACGTCGGAGCGTTTGGTTGGCCATTGAAGTAAAACGAATTCTTGCCATTGGCTGCAATGGCTGCATGCAAGGTGAGGGGAAGCGTGTGATCTTTCGCGCGCAGTGACAAAGGGAGTGGAAGCAGGTTCGGCGGTTCCCCCGTCATTCCCAGGGACGAGAACGCTGCGAAGGCCATGATTGCAATTGCGGGAATTGTGCTTCGCGGGAAAATTGCAGAGCGTAACACCGATGGATCGGAAGTTGCGGATACATTTCTCGGCATAATGTCCTTCTCAGGTATCGGCTTCCTCTCGTTGGGCCAGACGCAGGACCCTCGGCAGCACGCGCGCTTCGACTGGAATCGACCTGACGCCGGAGAGGTTCTGCTGAGCAAGATCGCTAAGAGTATGTCCAGGCGGCATTTCGAGAAAAAGATGACAGCCTAATTCCTCAAGGACTGTTGTCGCATCATGCCAGCGGACGCCGTGAGCAATGTTATTCGCTAGATCATCTGCAATCAGTTCCTTCGTGCGCATGGCTCGCGCGTTGATATTCCCAACGTACGGCACCTGCGGTGCTCTCAGATTCATCGAGGAAATGCGTCTCGCCAATATATCTGCTACTGGTCGGAGCAGGGGGCAGTGAGACAAGACAGAAACATGCAGACGTTCTGCCTTGCTAGCGCCTTGGCACCGAGCTTCGTCCAACACTCGATCCATCCCCAAATTCGAACCAACAATGACAATCTGGCGCGGCGCGTTAATATTTCCTACAAAAATCGGAGCCTCGTCCGAAGATAACGATAGCAAGGCTTTTGCGGGGTTGCTACAAGCGGTCGGAATAGGACTTGGAAATTCGACAGCACATGAACTCGCACATCAAATGGCATACAAAGTTAACAATTTGAATGTTGACTGCAACAAAAATGCAAGTGACCCTTGCGCGGGTGGAGACAACAATGTTTTTGAATTAGTCACAGCAAACAATTGGTTTTACACTCATGTCTTTCCCGACATTCATTGGCAAAATCAGATCAATGGAAGCGTTTGCGCCATCATGCAGTTCTTCGAGGAAGGGTATCGGGATAAGACGTGCACCGTGGACTTAACGAAATAGCTTTAATACATGATGAGGCTTGCTACTGGAGAACTCATGCCTGAGATGATTGATGGTGTCCCACAGTCTAGAAAGCGGGCGCTTTTGCTGCACCAGATCGCGTTCTCCATCTATTTTCCTTTGTTGCTCATCACAGCGGATGCTGTCAGATCCATCCAGCACCCCGCTGGGAAGTCATGGGTTGATGACCTGCAATGGCTGATCGCAGGAGCCTGGCATGCGCCCTCTTACCGTTTCGCGTTTTGCCTTTTGTGGGCAACATCAACGATAACTCTCTTTCTATGCCTCCGTATGCTGGTGCGACTTTCATTCTCGGATGTTTTCCTCCGCACCTTTGCTGGCATCATTGCAGTTGCCGGTTTTCCCCTCACTGTCGTATATATTTCGTTTCCTGGATACCTCCATATGCTTGGCTCGTTCCCCCGCGCCCTTCTCTATGTCTTCGCACCCCATCGCTGGCTTGCGGTCGAGGTGATAGCTAGCCTGGCGTGCAGTTTCCTTTTTCTATTCCTGAAATGGCCTTCTAAGGCGCTCTGGGGTCTGTTGCTCCTATGTTTGCACTTTGCTATTTGGACCTGGTTTGTGCTCATTGGGGACGAGAGATCGCTGATAGTCTTTCCTCCTCTAAGCTTTCTGGCCAGTCTCGCCTGGGGTCTCTACGTACGACAGGCCGAGGCGGGTGGCCGGGACACATTTTCCTTATGACGCGCACGCCCGGTGGTGGGCATCAAGTGCTGCTGCGGACTCATAAAGGCCAGTGCACTCACTAGCACCCGGGTCGTTCCTACCTGCTTCGTACAGTACGGGCTGCATGAGGTAAAGTACGCAAAGAGTACGCCGGTGTAGGGTACCCAGTATCCCTATCCCTATCCCTCTGCCTACCGCGGTCATGCTGCTTCCTGAGCTTTCAGCTCATAGCGGAACGGGAGGAGCAAGGTATCTTCGGTGCATTGCAGCCCTCCGCAACGATTTCGAAGCAGGTCTTCGCGACAATCTATCGTCGCGCTCTGCTCCCTCGCCATCGGAAGTTGGCCACATCTAGGCCACAAAACCAGGCCTACTAGTTGTATTCTCGGGCGGAGAGAGGAGACAAGGACAACAGAATCAGCAGGACTTATGAGATGTACCGCAAATTCGATCCCCACCGCCCCTACCAACCATCCCATTTGCTCAGAATGATTTAGCGATTTCCCGAGGCGGCAAAAGGCGGCAATAAGAGCAGAGCCTCACGGGTGGCACCTACGGCTCCCGCCTAGCTGGGAAAGCAACGCAGACCTCATTAACCGGAAATCGCTCCGTTTCCAATGCGATTTTCCATTAAGAAAACTCCCCGTCGAAGACAGAAAAAACATGAAGAATCGTCTTTCGTCTTGGAGTCTTGCTTGGACCATATTTTCTCAGTCTTTCGATCCGGGTCGCTTGAGTTGTCTCAGAGGTGTCGTGGGAGTGATGCATTCAGTTTCGGGCGCCGTCGAGGCACGCTCTTCATCGTGTTCAGGCACATCCACAATCGGAACCGGGTCGCCAGCCCAGCCACACCTGTCGCAAGAGTAGGGCGCTCCCACTCTACGTCGGGGACGTCCTGGCGATAGACGCGCTGAGGTGACAGGCGCTGTGATCCGCATGCGGGGCACTGCTCGGGCACGCCTCGCATATGCCGAATGACAGCTGCAGTGCAAAGGCTTATCGCGTTCTCAGTGGAGGAGACAGCAGCCTCGGCATCGTGCCATTTCGAGGATTTGGTATGGGTGAGCCAGTTGATTCTATCATCTGTGAGTTGCAGCAAACTGCGGTCCCACCATCTCTAGCATTGCCGGCGACCTCCAGTTTTTGTCATCTTCCGGTTGGCGCTTTGTTCCCGGAGAAACTGGTTAAATGCGCGGTAACAAGGTGAGCAAAATGAGATGTGGTTGAGAACGGAGTCCTTCGCTCTTAGAGGTTTTTCCGCGAGAAGTTTCAGTTCGTTCTCGGGATGGCAACCTAACCGCTCAAGCTTTGGAAAGTCCTCCGCAAAATGGCTGCGTCCGATCCTCAGAAGCTCTTTCTCCGAGATCGCCTTTTGCTGCTTGTTCTGGTTTTTCATCGCCTACCGTTTTTGCGTGAGATTCTCGCTTGCGCTCTATAGAGGTGGGTTTTCCTTTTTCCTCGCGCCAAACGCCTGGAAACGCAGGAGCAACCGGTCTCGTCTATTTTGTGACATCGAAGAGACTCCCGCTAAGCGGGGGTCTCCGAATTTTCTGGGATGATGGCGGTGAGGATGCGGTTGGAGGTCTGTTGGACGTATTCGAGGCTCTCCGTAAGGAGTTTGGCGTCTCCAGCATACAAACCGATGTAGTCCACGCTGCAGGTTCCGGTCTCCAAGCCAATCGCGTTGCAAACAACAAAAGCGACGGCCTCGGCTTCGGTCTCGCGGATTCGCTTCGTAGTTTCCCCGGCGCTCTGAAAAATGCATCAGGGCGGGTGCCGTCTCATGCGCCAGCGTAGCCAGAAGTTCGATGGGTGCCTGTCCTGACAGAAGCGTGATTTTGCCGCGCGTGGCCGTGCCTTTGGCGGGCGTGATTTCCTCAGAGTATTCCAGCGCGAAACCCTGCGTGGCAACAAACTTCACGAGGCGGTCAAAGTACTCCGAGGGATGCTGACATCCGAACGACGATGAACATCTACAGGCAAGCAATACCGAGAGCGGTACGCGAAGCGAATCGCAGAGTTGTTCGCAGCATCATGGGAAAAAAGGCGGCTTTGGGGCGGCAATAAGGGTTCCAAGGACTATCAAGTCGTTCTTTTTCAGTCCGAGTCCTACCTTACAAGTCATTGAAAGTACAGGTGTTGGGGGATTCGACCCCACCGCCCCCACCATTCATTTCCACTCATCGGCAGACCCTTATTCGACATTGTTAGAGAGTTGGAATTGCCATGATAGAGGTGACTGCCTAGTGCGGGACCAGGCGCTCCCTTTTTTGGATAGTCTCAGATGTACAGACCGAAGGGACACTCTCAATTCTATAATTGGCGCCGGCCTGAGCCGCACTGGGCTGAGTACCTGTCCCGGGTGTTGAGGTGCTTGCCGACAAGCCTGGCTCCATCAGTGAAGCTTGCTGCTATGAGGAGAAGCTTGTTCCGGAGAGCTTTTGGGCTTTTCGGATCGCCTTGCTCTCAGGAGTGTCGCGTGGCGTCCGGCAATTCCGAGAAAGGTGAGAGCCCACCGTTCGCGATCCTCATCGCAACCCCAGTCACACGACCAATGATTTCGGCCTCGTGAGGGTACGAAAATCTCCGAATTTCCTGCGGCGAATTGACGTGGGGCACGACGCTGAGTTGTCCCCCCTTCAATTCGCACCAACCACACGCGTATGCGTCTCGCAACTCGATAAAATAGATAGGCCGGTCCAACTCACGTCTGGACGCAGAGGTCTTCACTTTAGTTTGTTTTGGATCGATTTGCACAAACGAACCAGGCAAGATCACAGGATGAAGCGTAAAGTCTTTTAGCCCTATATAACCGTAGAGGGACTTGCGCACATCCAGTTGCCGGATCAAGGCAACGGGTATGTCGCCCCAAACTTGGACCAATCGAGTCAACAGGTTCGTTTTCTCAGACTCGAATTCCTGGCGAACCCTTACCGGCACAGGCATATCGCTCACGTCTGTATCCGACGACGTACCTACGACGTGAGTGGCTGGCCATCCGAACATCGCCTGATCCTTAGCCACATCGGTGACGTGTATTCCATAAGCTGCGAGTAATTCCTCGTATCCACGATGGTAAAGCACGCTCAAGCTGTAAAGTTTAAAAATGCCGGGTGTAAATTCGCCGAGTTCGACGCTTCGAATCCAAGAGTGAGAGACTAAATAGTCGGAGTTTGCTCTAATTTCGGCCAGCCTTTGGCTCCGTCGCTCGACTTCGCGGATTCCTAAGCCGACACGAACCCTGAAGTCTCTAAGCCGTTTCCCAGATTCCGCCCTACGGATTTCTGACCCCATTAAGCGCAAAGCGTAGCCGGAACGGGCGAGACTGTCCAGCTAAATGGTTTTTGTCACCCGTCAAGTGCTCAATCGGGTATTTGCGCAGGGGTGGTCTCAAATGCGTTCAACCAATACTTTTTTTACACTTCGGACTCGGCTTTCTCTATGCAGGTCAAGTTCTTGCTGGCGGGCCGTCCCCTTCGCCATGACTCATAACCGTCCTTCCGACCTCGGAAATGCACGGCGCTCTCACGTCTCGAGACGATCTCTGCCCGCCGACATCGTTCCGAATGCCGCAGTTGGGGTCGGACAGAGACTACGAGAAATTCTCGACCGAAAGAAAATCAGTCTATTTCAACTATCGCAGGCATCCCGCGAGATGTTTCCAAATGAGCTGTCCTACCACATTCCTCACAACCTATATTTTGATTTGCGCAACAAAGGGTTCACACCCAGTATCCAGCAACTCATCTCGCTTAGCTCACTTACCGGATACGCGCTCGCGGATTGGTTGGGCATATTCGGTTTTCACTTGGATGAGATTTCGCGCTTACAGATAATGCTTCCGTCCAGGCGAACTACTCTCATCGACAGCAACGTTTACGACCGCAGTGCGCACCTCCCCGGGCTCGCGGAAAGGCTGCCTCTCCCTGAACTCGGGCACATTGTCCCTTTAATCCAGCTGCTTGCCCCCACTCGATTGGTTAACATTGCGGACCTATCGCGAATGAACCGGAATGCGTTTGTCTACGCAAAAGTTGGTATGCAAGAGATTCTCCCCTACCCCGATTTGCTTCCAGGAAGTATCGTCCGAGCCGATCCCAGGAACATAGGAGCCGCTTTGGCCTCAACTGGTCGCAGCGCCTTCCAACCCCTTTTCCTCGTTGAGCACTCCCGAGGCCTCAATTGCTGTCGTCTGAAATACCTTGCACCCAATCGGGCCGTGCTCACTCCGGTCGAGTTGCCGGGCCCTCATATCGAGCTGAGACTTGGCCTAGACCTCAAGATTTTGGGTACGATTGACATGGAAATCCGAAATGTCCAACGAATGTTGCGACCTGGGAATAATCGAGTGTTCCACGAGCCCACTCAACAGGACCATTTCACACTACCACCAGCGGCGCCCGAACTGCATGCATTGCTTCGCCGAAGCAGGCTGCGCGGGGGGTTATCCTTTCGCGAGGCATCAGCCCTGAGCCGTAAGATTGCAGAAGAACTAGGCGACGAACACTATTTCACTGCCGGGGGAACTCTTTCCGACTACGAAACCTCAGACTTGCCCCCTCGGCGAATCCAGAAGATCATTACGCTCTGCATCCTATACTCGATCGACTTTTGGCAGTTCCTAAAGGCCACAAGACTTCAACTGGGTAAGCTCGGAAATGAAGCGATTCCCGACGGTCTGGCACCAGTCACCCAATCACTTAGGTTTGCAGGTTCTACACAGCTTGATAGTAAGGAAAGCGGACAGGGAATTTTCTTTCGGAATCTTCTGGAGCAATTTCAAGAGATACCTTTTTTCCTTCGCACGTCGCTAGCAATAATTTCTGGCTTGCCGCGGATCTCTCTGCGGGATGTATTTTGGGCTGGAGAAGAGCACGCCTTTCATGCTTCCCTCCAAGGAACGCAATTCTTGATAGTCAACCGCCGCATCAAAAAGCCTGCGCCACTGAAATGGGAACCGCTAGTGAATCAGCCCCTCTATCTCCTTAACACGCGCGACGGGAGGTATTTCTGTGGGCGTTTCACTCTTGAGGGTAAATCGACACTTCTCCATCGCCTATCACCCGAACACTCCGCATCAAAACCTATGCCGATCGGGTCAGACATAGAGATAGTCGGCCAAATTGTAAATGTAATTCGACGGATTTCAGCCAAGGCATGACCAATCCGCGAACGGTTTGAATTTGATTCGTACCCGCGTTTCTTTCTCTATGGCACGACCTTTCTTTCCCGGGCGTCCGATTCGAGAACAATGTCTCTCATTTCTAGCCTTTAGACTGCGGGTCTTGATGCTCGACGAAGGGTCTACTGCCTAGGATCTGCCAGCGGAGATTCGGGTTCTAAACGGGATTTGTCAGTTTCTGCAAGAAGTTACTCCACTGTTTGTATCCCATCGACTCGCGAATACTGATTTGATGGGCCACGTCCTTGTTTTCCACCAAGGCACATCGTCGAAGACGGCAGCCTTCTAGCACTAAGACATGCCAGAAGCATCTACACCGAGTTGCTTAGGACTTCACAGGGCGGGGTTCACTTTCCCTCTCTTAGAATTTTCTCACTTCGATAGTCACCGTCGCTTGCGTGTCCATTTCGTCTACCTACGACCCTTTCGCGAACACGTGAAAGCTAGCGATGGCTCCCGAGCTACGGCTAACTCCTTCATTGAAAACAACTTCCTCGTTCTGTTTCCTCGTTCAAGAACAAGTGCGTGAACTTCTGGATGTCACATTAGTGTCATGACACTCTCCATCCCGCATCCGCTGCCGCTCAGTTGCAATTCGGAAGGGGAACCCTCTTGCTGAAGATAGCTGACGGAGTTCGAAGTACGCACGAGCGCGATGGAGCTGTGGTCCTAGATATCCATCACGGCCAAATGTTCACTCTGAACATAGTGGGCTCAAAAATCCTCGAAATGATGAAACTCGGTCGGGCCGAACCCAAGATTGTTGAGGCTATCAGCCGTGAATTCGGCATCCGCTCCGACATCGTCGCTCGGGACGTCCGTGAATTTTTGGAATGCCTGGAAAAGCACCGGCTTGTCGAGTCCCATCCAGGAGGCGGCGGCTTATAAGCCGGTCAAGAAATCATCGTGACCACGCAACAACAAATCGAACGCGACGTCTACAGCCTCATTATCACACGGCGAAATGGATCGGAACTCTTGTGCTTCCCGGACGGATTGCGTTACTCGCTGCCTCGCGTGGACATTCCGCGTTGGCAGAGGGTCGCCGAACAAATCAATAGCGAGGTAGAGAAACGCTGGAATCTCGACGCATATTCCTTGTCTACTTTCCTCTGTGGCAAGCCTGAAGAGACCTTCTTCCCCACTCAATTCCAGATCATGGAATGTATTCGACCCAACGGTCACGCGCCACACATGGCACGCTGGGTGTCATTGTCCTCGCTGATAGACTCATCCTTTCGGGATTCAGGAATCCTTCCAAACATCCTCGCGGCTCTTGGGCAATCCGGGACACACTCCAACCACCGGCGTATGCGTCCCTTTGCCACTGCCGGCTGGCTCCGCGACCTTTGCCTGTGGATTCAAGAAAAGATCGAACCGATTAATCTTCGTCTTACAGGCCAATTCAGGCAACTAACAGCAAGTCCTACTTTCAACTTGATTCGTTTCGAAACAAATGGTGCCGCTCTTTGGTTAAAAGCCGTTGGTGAACCGAACATCCATGAATTCCGGATTGTTTCCACGCTTACAACGCTCTTCCCCTCCTTTCTCCCACCCATCGTCGCATCACTCCCGGAGCGGAACGCATGGCTTATGGCCGAGGCGGAAGGGACGTCACCTGACCCTGATTCCAATTTCTCAACATGGAGGACAATCTCAACACACTTGGCGGAATTGCAGATTGCATCAATTCACGAAGTTCCTCGGCTTGTTTCCGGAGGCTGCCGCGACATCAGAGTTTCCTCACTCCTTAACTCCACAGAAGAGTTCTTCGCGAGTATCGACAAACTCATGAAGCAGCAACCCAAGACACCTCCTTCCATCCTTACGTCAGAAGAAATCCTTGACCTTAAAAACCGAATCAAAGAAATTCTCTCGATTCTTGCAGCAAGCGGAATCCCAGAAACTCTGAATCATCTGGATCTGAATCCCGGAAACATTTTCGTTTCCGGAGACAGCTGCACGTTCATCGATTGGGCCGAGGGGGCCATTGGCCATCCATTTCTGACATTTCAGTACCTGCTTGAACATTTGACACGCCTTCGTCCGGACCTCGCTGACCGACGCCAAGAACTAGTCTCTGCTTATGCTTCGCGGTGGCAGCGCTTTGCTTCAACCGATGCCGTCTCACACTCACTCGCACTCGCGCCGCTCATCGCTGTCTTCGCCTATGCGGTTTCGACCAACGCCTGGCGCGCACCGAAGACGTTCGCCAGTCCGAGTGCTGCAGGTTATTTTCGCAGTTTGGTTCGCCGAATGAAGCGCGAAGCCGATGCCCTTGAGAACAGGAGCCTTGAATGCATGAGTGCCTGAACCCTCCGCCCTTCTCGCAACAAGAGCCGGTCATTGAAAACCTGCATGGCGTACGTGTGACGGACACGTATCGTTGGCTCGAAGACCAGAATTCGCCCCGGACACGCCTTTGGATTGCAGAACAAACACGGTACGCGCGCAATTATTTGGATGCGATTCCAGGCCGCGAACTTATACGCCGGCGGGTCCGCGAATTCCTCGCCGCTGAAACTCACGACTCACTCCAAAAGGCGGGCAACCGCTACTTCTTCCGAAAGCGCCTTCCCGACCAGGAGCAGCCCTGCATATATATGCGAACTGGCCCTAACGGCGAAGACCAGCTTTTGGTTGACCCGCTCGAAAGAGGTACAGGCAAATATACAGCCGTAAAGCCGCTGCGAGTTTCCCCTGACGGTCGAACGCTTCTATACGAAGTTAAACAAGGCGGAGAAAGAACGGGAACCTTCGAGCTGATCGAGATTGAATCCCGAAAGCGCCTTCCCGACTTTCTCCCTCGCGGGTATTTGCGCGGCTTCGCTTTCGCACCGGACGGCAAACGGTTTTACTACGTTCACGAAGCTGTGGATTCCAAACGTCCTTTCTACCGCGCCGCATACATGCACGTTCTAGGAACGTCGTCCAGCGGAGACCAGGAGATTTTCTTTGCAGGCGAGGACAACAAACTTCGGCTTGCTCTATTTTCTGACACCAAACGCCTTGTCCTGCGTCTAGATCGATTTCTTGAGAAAACGCTCACGGATATTTACCTAAGATCATTCGATGAAACGGACACGGCACAACCGATTTTTCGTGGAATCGATTACAGCCTCGGCCTCCAGTTACTCGACGACAGGATTTTCGCCATTACCGATCGTGACGCCCCGAATCGCCGCATCGTCGAAATCCGCCTTCGAGATAACGGACAGCATGAGCGGGTGGATATAGTCCCCGAAACCGGTACGCCCATTAACAATTGGCTGGTCGTTGGTGATCGCATCTTTGTCTCTTATATCAGAGAGATGACTCATCAAATCCGTATCTTCGATTTCTCTGGCAATGCACTGGGCGAGTTACCAATCTGAAGTGACGAAACTTTCCGTCTGGTCGGAGGTTCGTCTGACACCGACGAGCTTCTCTTTGAAACGGAATCGTTCACTGAACCCATCGGGATCTTTCGATTTTCGACGAAGAAGAACACGACGACTCGTTGGAGAAAACGCAGCATAGGCTTTGACTCAAAGGATTATGGCCAGTCCCAGATTTGGTACAGGTCAAAGGATGGCACAAGAATTCCAATGTATCTTGTGGGGCGCCGCGACGTTCTCGATAAAACCAACAATCCAACAATCATGACTTCTTACGGCGGCTATGGCGTCTCCATGACGCCGCGGTTCAGCGTCTTTGTCGCTTTTCTCATGGAGCGGGGCTGCCTCTTTGCATTGCCGAACATTCGTGGCGGATCGGAATTTGGTGTGGAATGGCATAACGCTGCCAAGCGCCGCAATCGTCAGATTGCCTACGACGACTTTCTATTCGCCGCCGAATGGCTCACCAAAACCGGCCGAACCTCTCCTCAGAAGCTCGCCATCTTCGGCGGCTCGAATTCCGGCCTGCTCGTAGGAGCTGCCCTTACGCAACGGCCGCACTTGTTCCGTGCCGTGGTTTGCATGGTTCCGATGCTCGACATGCTTCGCTACCACCTTTACGACAATGCGCACGTTTGGAAAGATGAATTCGGCACGGCTGACGACCCCGAAGATTTTGCGGCCCTCGCAAAGTACTCACCATATCATCAGGTCCGACAAGGGCTCGCCTATCCAGCGACAATGCTTGTCTCCGGCGACGCCGACCAGAATTGCAACCCGCTGCATGCCCGTAAGATGACCGCGCGGCTGCAGGCCGCAAATGCTTCCTCCTGCCCTATTTTTATTGACTACAACCAATTCCGTGGGCATTCGCCGGTGCTCCCCTTGAGTGAAAGGATTGAAGCACTCACTGATCGAATGGCTTTTCTTTGCGACCAATTGCAATTGCCAGTGTAAACGAGGGAATCAAATGCCGTTCCTTGTCCTGAAAGCGTACTGGAAGTTGATTTACTTCGACCTTTACTTGGCCCGCGGCAATTTTGCAGCGCTCTACGACAAGGTTCGCAACTATCCAGTCGGAGCACTAGCTCCAATTCCGATTGAGGACATCTGCTCGGCCATCGACATGGCTTGCATCTGGTATTGGAAGGAAGCCCTCTGCCTGCAGCGCTCGGCGGCCACGGTTTGCCTCTTGAAAAAGTGCGGGGTACCGGCGCAGATGGTCATCGGTGCGCAACAAATGCCTTTCAAGGCTCATGCGTGGGTGGAAGTGGACGGCCGCGTCGTCAACGACAAACCATACACGCCGGAGATGTATCGAGTGCTTGACAGGTGCTAGTGCTTCAACGTAGGGCAAAATCAGGGAGCAATTTATGAGCGTTCAGTTTGGAATATGGAATTTCGACGACAAGCCGGTCGACCAAGCTTACTTGGCAAAGGTGAGGCAAGTCATCGCCCCATACGGCCCGGACGACGAAAGCGCATACTCAGCCTCGAACCTCAGCATCCTCTATCGCGCCTTCCACACCACAAAGGAATCTCGCTGTGAAATGCAACCTCGCGTCAGCGAGTCCGGCGTTGTAATCACCTGGGACGGCCGCCTTGACAATCGCGCCGAGCTCATCCGCAGCCTGCGCAATCATTTAACCATCGGCGCAACCGACCTCTCCGTGGTAGCCGCAGCCTACGAAGAGTGGGGAACCAACTGCTTCGCCAAGCTTGTCGGGGACTGGGCGCTTTCCATCTGGGACGCCAAGTCTCGCTCCCTGCTCCTCGCCAAAGATCCCATCGGCGCGCGCCATCTCTACTATTCCATCGACAACGACCACGTTACCTGGAGTACCATCCTCGATCCTCTCGTTCTCTTTGCTGGCAAGTGCTTCTCACTTTCTGAAGAGTACATCGCCGGCTGGTTCTCGTTCTTCCCCGACACCCACCTAACTCCCTACATAGGAATCCATTCGGTCCCACCGTCCTCTTCAGTAGTCATCCGCAGTGGAAAGCAAACTATCACCAAGTATTGGGATTTCGATCCGGCCAAACTAATCCGTTACCGCACCGATGCCGAATACGAAGAGCACTTCCGCGCCGTCTTTGGCGAAGCTGTCCGCCGAAGGCTCCGCTCCGACAGGCCCGTTCTCGCCGAGCTCAGCGGCGGCATGGACTCTTCCTCAATCGTCTGCATGTCGGACACTATTATTGCCCGCGGCGCCGCCGAAACCCCGCGCCTCGACACCCTTTCTTACTACGATGACTCTGAACCCAACTGGAACGAACGCCTCTATTTCACCAAAGTGGAAGAAAAACGCGGCCGCACTGGCACCCACATCGACGTAGGTTCCGAAGAATTTTTCCAGCTCGATTTTAATGGCGAGCACTTCGCCGCAACTCCCGGCTCGGTAGCAGGCCGTCCGTCCAAGGCCAGCCGTCAATTCGCAGCCTGCATAACCTCGCAAGGAAACCGCGTGGTCCTCTCTGGCATCGGCGGCGACGAAGTCACAGGTGGCGTCCCGACTCCCATCCCCGAACTGCAAGATCTTCTCGCTAAAGCCAATTTCGGAACGCTCGTCCACCAACTGAAAGTCTGGGCCCTGAACAAACGCAAACCGTGGTTCCATTTATTATTTGATGCCGTTCGGGGATTCCTTCCTGCCGCCCTCGTCGGCGTCGCGAAACACAAACATCCCGCACCCTGGTTCAATCCATCGTTCGTCAAACGGAATCGCGCGGCTCTGAGTGGTTATGGTGACCGGACCAGGATTTTCGGTTCTCCGCCAAGCTTTCAAAGCAATTTAGGCACTTTGGACATGCTGCGAAGGCAGCTTGCATGCTCTGCCTTGTCGCCAGATCTGCCGCGGGAGCAGCGCTATCCTTATCTCGACCGCGGCTTGCTCGAATTTTTGTACGCAATCCCACGCGAGCAACTCGTGCGCCCCGGCCAGCGCCGCTCTCTGATACGTCGTGCGCTCGCCGGTATCGTCCCCTCCGAACTCTTGAACCGCAAGCGGAAGGCGTTTGTTACGCGTGGCCCCAGGACCGGCATGGAAAGAGAATGGCCACGTCTGGTTCAACTTAGCCAACACATGCTCATAAGTTCTCTTGGGATCTCTGATTCAACTCGGTTCTTAGAGGGGCTGCGGAAGCTTCGGCAAGGGGCAGACGATCCAATTGTCCCGCTTATCCGCACTCTCGGCATCGAGCTCTGGCTTCGAAACCTGACTGACTGGCAAGTCTTGTATGAGACCGCAGGGGACAGATCGTCGACTCCAGAGCCCCATACTCCCTTGCTCCAATCGCGAACTACGAAGCCAATGATTAAGAGAGCGATTGAGTGCTAACAACAAGTTTGATCTCTCAGCTGAGAAATTCAAAAGAGAAAGGAGGTGAAAATCAATGAACTACACAAAGCCAGAAATCACTTCGCTTGCGTCTGCAAGTCTCGTGATTCAGTCCGGGCAAATCAAGAGCGTATTGGGCGTGGACAGTGCGAGCAAGCCGCTCGCGACAGTCCCTGCTTACGAGGGAGACGAGTAGCACTCAAAGCCAGGAGGACCAAGGCACCGAGCCTCCTGGCTTCCTATATCTTGGCCTCAAAACAGTATTCAAGATCCGATTGGACTTTGGGTTCGCAAATACGCAGACCTAGAAAGGAGGCAACACCCATGAAATACGAAAAGCCACAGGTCGTTTGTCTGCATGACGCGGTGATCGCAATTCAATCGACTATGAAGTCTACGTCTATGACACCTGACAGTAAGAACGTGCCATTTCTGGTTACGATTTCCGCATATGAAGCCGACGAATAAACCATTTGGTCAGCGAGCCTGGCGCGCTGGGCTCGCTGACTTTTAATACCACCCTCAGGACCATCTCCGTCTCTTAAATTTCAAATACCATGCTTGACTGACTGCCGAGGAGAATGCAGTCAGCGAGCAATATTCGCGAATCGAAACAACCCGCAGATCAACGATTTAGGTCTGCTGTGATCGCAATTCACCGAGGCAAGAAAAGATTCGCTGCCATTGTGTCGAAGCTAACCAATTTCTCTATCTCATGGCCGTGCCAGCGGACAAACCGACAAGTGGAAAATATAGTAGTAGAGTTGCTTGGTCCCACTCATCGATGACACGTTCCTTTGGATTCTTGCTTGTACTGTGATGGCCGATCCCATTGGCGTCCTATACTCACAACTTGAAACCACACGCTAATTCAGCCGTTCTCGACTAGCTTATTCATTCGATTGGGCTTCCTGTTGTCGTTGGCGCAGCCGACGCCAGCGTTGGTTCTGCTCGCCTTTGGCTGGATCGGGGCTTTCTTCTGACTTGAGCCAAAATCTGAACCAGTCCAAGTTGCGCTCGTAAATTTGGTAACGGTGTTTTGGCTGGTTTACATGGTGTAGCTCATTCGGGTAAATGAACAACTCCACGGGCTTTCCAAGCTCCCTCAACGACGTATATAGGGCGAGATCCTGCAGGAACTCGGAATCAGGGTCGTTGTTTAAGACCGGTACATCTATCCGGTCGGCATTTAATTCGGGAGCCAAGCGTCTCCAATTCGCATTGGACTTCCCTTCAGGCCACCCTCCCAAACCGTCTCTCGAAAAAACGCTGTCCTGCACGCTCTTCGATGTCATGTAATAAGAGTACGGACTGTAGTCCCCAGCCGCGCCGCTCACCGCCCGATAGAGTTTAGTGTGTGTGATTGCATATGCCACAATCTCCGTTCCCCGGCTATATCCCGACAGGCCTACTCTTGTTATGTCGGCAACTCCCATCTTTGCGGCCTCGTTGATGGCCATTTCAATGCTGGCGTCCTCCGATTCATACCACGATAGAAAACGTTGGAAATCGCCCGGCTTGTTGTCATAGTCCCTGCGGCCCATGTCGAAGCTCAGGACAGCAAATCCATGCGCCGCGTAGACGTGAATGGGATTCTCATCCCCTGAAGCACCGCGTAGGAATTCGTGGGTTCGATAGGTCGTGACAATCAATGGGTATCTCTTGCCAAGCTCATAATTCAGCGGCATTACTAGGTGTGCCCACCAGCGGTCTCCGTACCTATTAACGCCATCTAGCCGGGTGATCGAACCAAGCTCTAGATTGGCAAACTCGGGATTCAGGTCGACAAGCGTTCGTACTGTGCCAGTCGTTAGGTCTATGAGATCAATCTGGGCGGGTGTGCTTTTATTCTCGCTTGCGCACGCCATGTACTCGAAGCCCTTGTCAGGGGAGCAAGAGTAAAGGGAGTCCGAACTGCTAAAAACCTGTTTCGGCGTTCCGCCTTCCGCAGGTACCGACATGAGTTTGTCCGGCCGCCCGTCTCCCAAATTCTGCGTAAAGTAGACTCGGCTACTGTCAGCAGACCACCAGTAATCGGACATGAAATAAACACCCGCCGCTACATCGACAGGCGTTCCTCCGCGCACGGGCTTGGAAAACAATTTATACAAAACGTTGGTTCCCGGCGAACCGTCGAGAATCCGATATGCCACTCTACGGCGATCGGGCGAGACCTTGGCGTCAAGCAAGTGATGACCTTCAAAACCGGTAGTTCCATCGTAGTATTCTTCGCCGATATCGCTAACCCATGAACCAACTGAGATTGCCTCCCCCTTTATCTCTTTCCGTTCCTCACCCGTAGAAACATCGTGAACCCACGTTTCAATCTCACGAGGCTTCGTTCCGAGTACCTCATTCAATACCGGCCGGCCATCCGCTGCCTCAAACCCGGCGTCATAAAGAATTCCATCGTCGGACAAATTCTGCATCACCATGGGGTCTCGCGGTTTTTCGAACGTCACAACAATCTTGTCACCATTTGGAGTCCAGTGATAACTCTGGACATCACCGGGAACATTGGTCACTTGAGTTGGAAAATTTCCCTTGAGGTCCCAACGCCACACTTGCCAAAATGCCTCCTTTTCCATTTTTGCCATTCGTGTAATGTACTGGCTGTCCGGCGACCATTGCGGCGGCTCGGGCAACCATTGGTTAATGGAATCCGACCGTGGTGCACCCGCGGTCCCGAGACAGACAGGAGCACTGCCAAGCGCGGTCCCGATAATGTACAAACCGCTGCGATAGCTGTTCGTTTCATACACAGCCTGCCCGACTACAAACGCAACGTATTTACCGTCACCGGAGATGCTCACCCCTTTTTCATCCCGTATCTCTAGCAGATCCATATTAGTGACAGGACGTGATTTGCCTTTTTCAGGAGTCGGAATTCGCACCGGCGTTGGGTCAAATGCGACGGGATTGGACTCTTGAGCGCTCACTGTCAAAATCGTACTCAACACCAGGAAAACCTGAACGCTCATATTGCGGACGAAGCTCATCCAAATTACCTCACGGGGAAATAGCCGCTCAAGAACCTCACACGACGGACACGAGACGGGATCGTTCTCGTCTGGCCCGTCAAAACGCCAGTCTTAACGAGAGTTGCAACGAGCGGGGACCGCCTTCCTGAAAGATGGGATTAAGCCCACCCAGTCCAGTGTTGAGCGTCTCCTGGGAAAGAAGAAAAGAAGGTGCCGACACCGGATTGCCTGAAGGGTTCGTAAAGTTGGGATGATTGAAAAGATTGAACGCGTCGGCACGAAACTGCAGATTTAGCCGATCTGTGATCGCAAACCTTCGACCGACAGAAAGATCCACTTGTGTGAGGCCAAAACCTGGGATTGCATTTCGGCCGAGTGTTCCTTGGCGATTCTGGCTCACAGGGGTGGTTGTGTTGAATGCCGCGGGATTCAATCCCTTTCCACCGGGACATACCTGCCCTGCCTGAAGAACTCCGTTGCCACCTTGCGAAACAGGTCCAAAAACCTTTGCGCACTGAGCGCCGCTCAAATAAAAAGGCTGGCCCGGTACAAGGTCGGGACGAATGTGACTAGCGCCCAATGAAGACGGTGAAGAAACCTCGGGATTAATGGGAAATCCGGTTCTGGCAACGATCACCGTGTCGAGCGACCAGTCTCTCGTCAAACGGGCGAGTGCCCCAGACCTGCCGACGGAAGGAATCGCAAACGTCAAGGCGCCCGAAAAACTATGCCGTACGTCAAAATCCGAGGACGCATAGTCGTTTGCGGCCGAAATCACTGTATTCGAGAGGCCGGCGATTACATCATTTGAAGCGTTGTCTAGGGAATGTGAATAGGTGTAATTCAGGAGTGCTTGAACGCGAGACGAAAGGGGGCGGCGATACTGCAACTGAAACGCATTGTAGTTGGACCGAGCCTCGTTCTGCGTTAGCTCAAAACCGCCTGAGAAGTTTGCGTTCGGTTGAAAGAGGGCTTCTTGACGTAGCAAGTCACGCCCGGCCTGTCCTACATAGGTCGCAGAGATGGCTTGGGTTCCAAATGACTTTTCCAGGGCGAGGTTCCATTGGTAGGAACGAGGCAGTTTCAGATTCGGGTCAAACCCTTCACTGTCGTCGGCAGGATAGGGTGGCATTGCCGAAATTGTCGGCACGAAAGAAACTATATTAGGCACTGGTAAAGGTTGATTGAGAAACGGCCCGCCAACCGCTTGGTTTGGGAAAAAAGTAGCAAGATTCGCTGATGCGCCAACACCCAGGTCATAGAACACACCGGCCCCTGCCCTGAGAACCATGGTCCCCGCTTGATCCAGAGCGTAGGCTAGGCCAAGACGTGGAGCAAAGTTTCCGTATGTCGTGTGCCACAATGAAGTCCCAGCGGGAGCCAGCGCGATAGCCGAAGGATTGTTGACGTTTAACCATGATGCCAAAGTTGTTGTACCCAAACCCTCAGGCGCAGGACTGAGTTCCCATCGTATCCCGTATGTCAGGACAAGCTTTCGTGAGGCCTTCCAACTGTCCTGAGCATAAAGCGACGTTGACTGCGAAAGTATCCGTGCGGGGACAACAGTCTGAGGAACGAACAAAAATGCCTGTCCAGTCGAAATAAAGTCCTCCACGCTTAGAGGCAGATACGTGAACTGATTTTTGAAAGAAACGCTATCGAGAAAGATGGCCCGATAGTCTCCTCCGAACTTCAATTGATGTGCTCCACGAGTGAAATTGACGTCGTCCACAAAATTTAACTGCTTCGTTCGATTATTTGCGTTCGGTCCTAGGGAATAAGATTGAGTCCCGTCCAACGGGAGAAAGAATGCCGCGGTTTCTCCTGGAGGAAGTGAGCCGAAAAGCAGGCTCGGATCTGGTGGAATAGCCCCTCCAAAAGAATCGAGAGCCTGAAATAGGCCTGCCCGTTGTGTGGAATAATTTCCTCGCAACGCGTTGAATAGTCGGCTGCTCAAAGCCATGTTCACGCCAACAGTCAAAGTCTGCGTGTTTGTAGTCGTTGTATCGATTTCAGAAAGGCTGCTGGTGCGATTCGCGACTTGAGATGGAGCATCGTTATATCGTCCAAAAATCGAAAAGCGCTCATTAAAGGAGTGATCGATGCGCAGGCTTCCCGCATTCAGCGTGGCCTTATTAGCAAATGACCCCGTAAACTGCCCCGTACAAGTGGCTGATGAAACAGGCCCATTGGGCTTCGGATAAGCTTCGAGAAACGGCGCAATCGCAGGCGATGGTGAACAGGCTGGCACGGCAGTACTAATGTAAGGAACCTGAATTTGCAGAGTCGAAGGAAGGTCCAATCGTGCGCCCTCATAGGAGGCAAAAAAGAAGGTCTTGTCTTTCCGGATTGGCCCGCCGACCACTCCGCCAAAATCATTGTGATGTTCCGGCGCCTTCGCAATCTGAGGAACTGCTTCGTCACTAAACCAGTTGTTCGCATCCATCGCGGTGTTGCGAAAATACTCGAATGCCGCGCCGTGGAACTCGTTCGTTCCCGGGCGCGTGGTAAGAATTACTTGTCCACCAGGGGTTCGCCCGAACTCTGGGGCAAACGAAGAAGTCTCAATTCTGAATTCCTGCAGGGCGTCCACGGAAACAAGGCTGCTCGTGCCTCCGAGGGCGCTAAACGCTTGTGCCGTTCCTGTCCCTGACTGT
>Ga0210388_10000341_pt1 | contig 39577 bp, 47 predicted proteins | sample IncBWC19OmetaG_FD_155485 | JGI IMG/M metagenome (GOLD analysis project Ga0210388, IMG submission 155485) | Forest soil microbial communities from Barre Woods Harvard Forest LTER site, Petersham, Massachusetts, United States - Inc-BW-C-19-O ...
CCCCACGACCTTTCCAGCTCCGAAAGTGGCGCAGGTTCCCGACCTGCGCATCCCGACCTGTCCCCCTCAATCTCCCCCAACAACAACGACTTGGGGATCATGCTCCCCTACGCCCCCCTACACCACCTTCTTTTCGCCGCCAACGCCCCCGAAGTCTTAGTAATGACCAGCGCCAACCGCTCCAGCGAGCCGATCGCCTATCAGGACGAAGAAGCCTTAAACCGCCTGAAAGGAATCGCCGACGCATTCCTTATTGGCGAGCGCCCCATCGCCAGACGAGTAGACGATTCTATCGCCAGAGTAGGCGTATTCGGCCCCGTAATCCTCCGCCGATCGAGAGGCTACGCCCCCTCAGCAGTAGCGAACATCCCCTCAACCCAACCCATCCTTGCCGTGGGAGCCGATCTCAAGAACAGCATCACGCTAGTAGTCAACGGCCAGGCCTTCGTCAGCCAGCACATCGGCGACTTAGCCCAATACCAGTCCTGCCAATCCTTCCGCCAAACCATTCAGGATCTGACCGCAATGTACGAAGTCGACTGGGACGGCTTGATAATCGCCCACGACACGCACCCCCAATATCTATCCACCGTCCACGCACTCGAACTCCCGGCTGTCCAGCGAATCGGAATCCAACATCACCGGGCGCACATAGCCTCCGTCCTCGCCGAACGCGGCGAATGGGATAAAAGAGTCCTCGGCGTCTGCTTCGACGGCACCGGCTACGGCGACGACGGAACCATCTGGGGCGGGGAACTCTTCGAAGGAAGCATTGCCGAAGGCTTCACACGAGTAGCCCACCTGCGCCCCGCCGCACTCCCCGGAGGCGACGCCGCTGCCCGCTACCCCGTCCAAGCCTCCGCCGGATTTCTCTCTCAAATTGATGATCTCCCCGACCTCAACGCCGCGCCCTTTCTGTTCCCGCTCCGCTACCATCAATCCCTGGAACTGGTCCGCAAGAACACGAGAACGTTTGAGACCACATCAGTAGGCCGCCTGTTCGACACCGCCGCCGCGCTGCTGGGATTCACCAGAGAGGCGACCTTCGAAGGTCAAGCAGCCGTGTGGCTGGAACACATCTCTCGCACTGCGGAGGCCGAACCATATCCATTCCCCGATCTAGACTTCCGCCCGCTACTATCCGCCCTAGCCGCAGACCGCCTAAAGGGCCGCGAGGTAGCCCAATGCGCCAGAGCCTTCCACCGAGGCGTAGCAACAGGCCTCTGCGACAAAATCGAAACCTTCAACACGGATACAGTAGTTCTCTCTGGGGGAGTCTTCCAAAATCAGTTGCTACTAGCCGAAATAAAATCCATCCTCCCCTCGAACCTGACCATCTGGACCAACCGTCAAGTCCCCCCCAACGACGGCGGCATCAGCCTAGGCCAAGCCGCGCTCGTAGCGCACACACTCGTGTCGCCGCCCGGGACCGTAGGGGACAAATAGTGCACGAACTCTCCATAGCAATGAGCATCATAGAAATGGCCGAAGAAGAATCCCAGCGCCACGGCAACGCCAAGGTAATCGCAGTTCACCTGAAATTAGGCCCCCTTTCCGGAGTAGTGAAAGTGGCTCTAGAAAACGCCTTCAGCCTGGCCCGCGAAGGAACAACTCTTGAGAATGCCGAACTCAAAGTCGAACAGGTTCCGATAGTAGTAAATTGCCCGAACTGCCAAGCCGAGCGCACTCTCCCATCCATGCAATCCTTCCTCTGCCCCGAGTGCCAAACCCCCGTGTCGGATATAATCCACGGCAGAGAACTAGAAGTAGTCGCCCTTGAGATCGAGGAGTTATGCCCAGAATCCTAGAAGTCCGCGAAAAGGTTCTCAAGCAAAACGACATTCTAGCCCGCGCGCTCCGCCAACGCTTCAAAGACAGCGGAGTTTTCGTAGTAAGCCTGGCCTCGAGCCCCGGCTCCGGTAAAACGGCATTTCTAGAAAAAACCCTAACCCTCCTGCGCCCCAACTACAAGGTAGCCGCCTTGGTAGGCGACTTAGAAACCGACAACGACGCCGTCCGCCTGGCCCGCGCTCAAGTGCCGGTGAAGCAGATCACCACCGGAACCCTCTGTCATCTGGAGGCTTCCATGATCCAAACGTCGCTCGAAGACTGGCAGCTGGAAGACCTGGACTTCCTGTTCATCGAAAACGTAGGCAACCTGGTATGCCCCTCGTCCTACGACCTGGGCGAAAATCTCCGCCTGGTTCTTCTCTCGGTAACCGAAGGCGAAGACAAACCCCTGAAATACCCCACCATCTTCAACACCGCCGACGTCGCCATCATCACCAAAATGGATTTAGCCGAAGCCGTCGAATTCGATCTCCCCACCGCCGAAAAAAACATCCAGCGAGTCCGCCCAGGCATGAAAACCTTCACCCTCTCCTCCAAAAAAAACACCGGCATGCAAACCTGGCTGGACTATCTCACAGCCATGGTATAATTATTCATCAGAGTGAATACTTAATCAATGATCCCCGTCGGTATCGTCGGGTTCAGCGGCTATTCCGGCGCTGAGCTCGTTTCCATTCTTTTGCGCCACCCCCACGTCGAACCGGTGCTCTTGGAGCATCGGGAAACGGAGGATCGCCCGCGGCCTATTTATTATCGGGGGCCTCGGCGGCTGCCTCTTTCTGCGAAATTGCCGCTGGTTTTTCTCGCTACCCCACCGGAAGTATCTCTCGAACTGACGCCGGCTTTCCTCGATTCGGGTGCTCAAGTTATTGATTTAAGTGGGGCTTTCCGGCTCGGAACGGGGGAGAATTACCGGCGCTGGTATAAAGAAGAGCATCCCCGGCCGGAGTTGCTGGCAGAGGCGGTTTATGGACTTCCAGAGTTTTATCGCGATTCGATTCCTGGTAAACGGTTGATTTCAAACCCTGGATGTTACCCTACGGCAGCGAATCTGGCGCTGCGGCCGCTGCTCGAAGCGGGGGTGATCGACCGCGAATCGGGGATCGTTTGCGATGCCAAATCAGGGGTCAGCGGCGCGGGCCGAAAACCGTCTTTGAAGACCAGTTTTGTTGAGGTTACCGAGAATTTTTCGGCTTATTCTGTCCTCGAACACCGGCATGTGCCGGAGATCTTGAGAACGTCCGGTCTCGAGGAGGGCGAATTGAGCTTTACGGCGCAGCTCATTCCAATCGAAAGGGGCATCCTCGAGACCATTTACTTCCGTCTTAACGACGCCTTAAATGACCATAATGTGCTCGATATCTACCTCCACAGGTTCTTAAACGACCATTTTTTGCGCATATATCCGGCCGGGCAGTTCCCCGACCTGCGGGCGGTGGCGCGGACCAACTTCTGCGATATCGGGGTTCGCGTCGATGAGGCGACCCGACGGGCTGTCGTCGTCGTTGCGATCGACAACCTGGTAAAGGGCGCCGCGGGGATGGCGGTGCAGAACATGAATCTCGCCCTGGGGTTCCCGGAAACGATGGGGCTGCTGTGAAACTGCTGATCAAGCTGGGAGGGACGCTGCTCGATTCAGTCGAATCGCGTGCGCGGCTGGCTGCGGAAATCGCCGTATTTAAAGATGCGATTGTTGTGGTTCACGGGGGAGGGAAGCAGATGACGCGCTACCTTACGGAACACAATGTCGAGAGCCGATTCGTGAACGGACTGAGAGTAACGACTCCTGAAGTCGTCGATGCGGTGTTGAAGGTTTTTGCGGGGACCGTCAATACGGAACTGGTCGGCGCGTTTCGCGCGGCTGGTGCGCGGCCTGTTGGACTGACGGGACTCGATGCGGGATTAGTCGATGCCGAGCCTTTGGCTGAAGACCTGGGCGCGGTCGGAAAGCCGGTGCGATCCGATGCGGCTCTACTCGAATTGTTGACCAGGGAGCATTATCTTCCAGTGGTTGCCTGTGTTGCGGGCGATGCGGGGGGCGCGGTTTATAATGTCAACGCCGACCAGATGGCGGTGGCGTGCGCGGCGTCATTTGGCGCGGAGCGGCTGATTTTCCTGACCGACGTGGACGGAGTAAAAGACGCGAGCGGGCAGGTGCTGGAATCGCTGACGGTGAAAAACGCGAGTTCTCTGATCGAGCAAGGCGTGGCCACAGGCGGTATGCGGGCCAAGCTGGAAGCGGCGGTAGCAGCGCTCGACAAGGGAGTAGGAGAAATCGTGATTGCGCCCGGTGCGCGACCCCAAGTGGTGGCCGACATTCTCGCTGGAAGGCAGATCGGGACCAGGATTGTTTCGTGAACATGCTTGAAATACGCAAAGCTTCATTGACCGATATTTCGCCTCTACTGGCGCTGATCAATGCCTATGCGGCCAATGGCATCATGTTGCCACGCACGGAATTTGATATGGCCGAGAACATACGGGATTTTCTAGTTGCTTTCGACGGCGGACGCCTGGTGGGATGCGGCGCGCTCCATTTTTATACGGCTACGTCCGGAGAAGTTCGCAGCCTGGCGGTCGATCCCTCTGTGAAGACGCGCGGAATTGGACGGGCGCTGGTGGAGGCGCTAGAGGTAGAAGCACGCGAGCAGGAGCTGCATTCGATGTTCGCCTTCACCTACGTGCCAGGATTCTTCGCCAAGTTGGGATTCGACGAAGTGGACCGGGGAGAATTGCCGCTGAAGGCATGGAAAGATTGCCTCCGCTGCCCGAAGTTCCAGGCCTGCGACGAAATCCCAGTATTGAAGCGCCTGAAGGCGGATGCGCCCCAAGCCTCCGTGGTGCGGCTCACACAAATTACTGATTTCCCTCATCTTCCTGTGGTTCGCAAGAACTAGACCAAAGCATCTTCATGAGCTAAAATGATGAGTAGTACGTGCAAAACTCTCCTTTTTTGATTTTTGGGGCGCTGGGTCCCCAGGAGGTTTAAGTCGCCATGTGCCGCAATCCGTCCGATGGGGCGGACGCAATCAACGAGGCACCGCAATATGAAGCAAGCCGGTCTTTTTAATGGGCGAACCTTTTTATCGAAGGTTAACGGAGGAAAAGTCACTGCCAACTATACTCCGAGGAAACCAGTTTTCCGTCAGGGCGACTTGTGCGACTCGCTTTACTACATCGAGAAGGGAAAAGTTAAGCTAGCGGTGGTTTCGAAGCGGGGAAAGGAGGCGGTGGTCGGTCTCCTGGGCGCTGGCGATTTTCTGGGAGAGGAATGCCTGGCGGGCCAAGCGAAGCGACTTACGACCGCGACTCCTTTGACCGAGTGCGTGATCGTGCGCCTGGAGAAGACGGCGGCGATCAAGGCTTTGCGCGAAGATCCGGAGTTTTCGGAGCTGTTTCTGGCCCACCTGCTACAGCGCAATATCCGAACGCAGGAAGACCTGGTCGATCAGCTTTTTAATTCGAGCGAGAAACGACTGGCGCGAATTCTGCTGTTGCTCGCCAGCTATGGAAAAGATCGCCAGCCGGACCTGGTGATCGCAAAAATCAGCCAGGAAACGCTCGCTGAGATGGTGGGCACGACTCGATCCCGGGTCAACTATTTCATGAACAAATTCAGGCGGATGGGTTTCATCAAATACAACGGCGATCTGGAAGTGAACAGCTCCCTTCTGAGCGTGGTGCTGTACGACTAGGAAAGCGAAGGCCGTTGGCTTCCGTTTCTTCGCTATGTTCACTTTTGAACAGACTTCCAAACCGCCGGACGATAAAATTCTAAGTTCGCTTAGATCGCCGGTTTCTGCTTCCTTATTACGGTACGCGGCCCACGCTTTCTCCTCTCTTTTCACAAGTATGAGGACGGAGGCATATTGATCTAGGAACGCGAAACTTGGTATGAAAACGATAGCGGAACATTTCAACGAACAGGATTTCCTGACGAAGATCAAGGGTGGGAAAACGATTGTCAAATCCAACCCTAAGAAGGCGATTTTTTGCCAGGGCGATCCGGCCGACTCGATCTTCTATATAGAGAAAGGCAAAGTCAAGCTGGGAGTGGTTTCCAAGCGCGGCAAGGAAGCGGTGGTGGCCATTCTGGGGCCCGGCGACTTCTTGGGCGAAGGATGCCTGGCCGGCCAGACGAAGCGCATGGCCTCCGCGACTCCTCTGACCGACTGCACGATCGTGCGCATCGAAAAAGAAGCGACCGTAAAGGCGCTGCGGGACGATCCGGCGTTTTCGGAGATCTTTCTGGCGTACCTGCTGCTGCGCAACATTCGCGCGCAGGAGGACCTGGTCGATCAGCTTTTCAATTCCAGCGAGAAAAGGCTGGCCCGGGTGCTGCTGTTGCTGGCGAATTACGGCCAGGAAGGGAAGCCCGATCTGGTGATTGAAAAGCTGAGCCAGGAAACGCTGGCGGAGATGATCGGCACGACTCGTTCACGGGTGAGCCACTTCATGAATAAGTTCCGGAAGTTGGGGTTCATCAAGTACAACGGGGGCCTGGAAGTGCATAGTTCACTGCTGAGCGTGGTGCTGCACGACTAGGGGATTTCCCGATTCGATCCCAAGGTGGTCCTGGTACCATTTTGCACATTTATTTTCTTTCAGATGTGAGCTACATTGAACAGTTCCCCTTCTCGTTTTTCGCTAAGCTGCCAGACAGATTGTATATATTGGGAATTTTATTTCATAAAATTCCGTTCGTTGCACGAAGCCTGTTCGTTTAAATGCCCCGGGATTTTATGATTGATTCAGGTTTTGAAACGAGAGTCCTGAAAGCTTAGGCATACCAGACCTAGATGGCGGAAGGGTTGGTAGCATCCTCTTAATATCGACGTTATTTTATATAAAATTCTCAATCCAATCGGTGATTTTGGAACGTTGGGCGAGTTCTATATTATTAAAAATATGTAAATTACGTGAGATCTTTCTGGTGCGTGCGACACTAAGGTCTACGCAAAGTGGCTGGTATTTTTTCGGGAGGTAACCATGAAGGCACAAACGGTCGGAGTAAAGGACTCGACAGGCAGGATACTCTGTTGCACGATTTTCCGTCCGGGTGGCCGCAAGCTGCTTGCAAAAGGGCATGTGCTAAGTGAGGAAGATGTCCGGCTGCTGGAAACGGAGGGATTGGGGCAAGTTTGGGTGACCGAACTGGAGGAAGGGGAAATCGGCGAAGACGATGCGGTAACGCAGGCGGCCGCGGAGATGGGCTGCGGATGTCTGGAGATTCGACTGGCTGCGGGTGGCCGGGCGAATCTATTCGCAACAGAAGATTGCTGCGTATTAGTCGACGACGAATTGCTGAAGCAGATCAACTGCACGGCGAGTATCGTGATTGCCACAAATTTGAATTTCACTTTCGCGGCTGCCGGCCAGCGGATCGCCACGGTGAAAAGCGCTCCGTTTGCCATCGCGCAGGCGCAACTGGAAGCGGTGATCAGTATTTTGCGGGAGCGGGGGCCCATTCTCCAAGCGCGGCCGATTCGCAATCCGTCGGTTACGGTCCTTTATACCGATCCGGTACACGGTGACCGGGCGAAGCAGCTTTTTGAAAGTATCATGCGCCAGCGGCTGGAGCATTTTGGAATGGCGCCATCCTTCGTCCTCGCCGTTCAAGAAGACGAAAACGCGGTTGCGCGCGGATTGCAGCACTTGCTGAACACCAAGCCGGCCATGGTTCTGGTGGCATCCACCACGGCGCCTGCCGGTCCGGAAGACGTGATTGGGCGGGCGATGATGCGTATCGGGTGCCACCTGGAGCGATTCCTCGCTCCGGTTGAGCCGGGCAATCTTTTTCTGCTGGGATATAAGGATGAGACGCCGGTTGTTTCAGCGCCGGGATGTTTCCGGTCCGCGAAGCCCAACGTCGTCGATCTGGTACTGCCTCCGCTGCTGGCCCGCTACCGCGTTTCAGGTTGGGAAGTCGCTTGCCTGGGGCACGGCGGATTGTTGGGCTGACGTTCATCCTCCATCGATAAGTAGTCTCTCTCAGAGCTACGAGGGCAGGTCGGGAACCTGCCCCACTTGGTGTTCCTTCACGGGCAAAACTTGCGGGCTTCCGGTAGAATGTAATCGATCTTGAAAATAACCGGCGTTGAAGCTTATCTCCTCTCCTATCGTCTTCCGGAGCCAGTCAAACTGACCTACTTCGGAGGCGAACGCACCATCCTGAAACGCGACGCGATGCTGATTCGCGTCTCCACCGATCACGGAATTTTCGGTTACGCGCCGGGGCAGGCGAGCGTGCTATCGAAGCAGACCATTGACAATCTGATCGCTCCGTTCCTGAATGGCCGCACATTGGCCGATCCGGATGCGCTGCGCATCCTGTTTCAACAAGGGCCGGGCGCGGACGCTGAAGTGAGCAAGGTTTATAGCGCCGTCGAGATTGCGCTGTACGACGTGGTGGGCAAGGTGCGCAATGTGCCGGTGAGCGAACTGATCGGAGGAAGGGTGCGGGATCGCATCCGGCTCTACGGCAGCAGCGGCATGTACCAAGCGCCGGAGGGCTACGCGGCGGAAGCGGTGCTGTGCCGCGACCTGGGATTCACCGCGTATAAGATGCGTCCGGGTAACGGCCCGGAGGCGGATCTGGAAGCGGTGCGGCAGATGCGCAAGGCCGCGGGACCCGATTTTGAAATCATGGTGGATGCTCACACTTGGTGGCGCATGGGAAATAAGAGCTATTCGCACAAGACTGTGGAGGGCTTGGCGAAGGCGATGGCGGAGTATCGGATTCTGTGGCTCGAGGAGCCGATGCCTCCGGACGATCATGACGCGTACGTGGCGTTAAATGAGCTGGAGCTGGTGCCGCTCGCGAGCGGGGAGCATGAGCCGAACGAATTGCGTTACCTGGACTTGATCCAATCGCGCGCGGTGGATTATGTGCAGATGGACGTGGTGTGCCAGGGAGGATTCGCGACGGCTCGGCGGCTGTTCCCGGATATCGCGCGCGCGGGTTTGCGGTTTGCGTTCCATAGCTGGGGGTCGGCGCTGGAGGTTCTGGCGGCGGCGCACCTGGGGGTGTGCTGGCCGGAGAGCGTAGTGGACTGGCTGGAATATCCCTGCTATTCGACGGATACGAACAAGTTCATGTATCCGTTCCCGCTGGCTTCGGAGATTCTGAAGACTCCGCTAACAATTGAGCGCGGAAATCTGGTCGTGCCTTCAGGGCCTGGGCTGGGCGTCGAGATTGATGAGAGCGTGATATGGCGGTATCCGTGGATCGAAGGGCCGTGGTCGTACTTTACGTTGACATCGCCTCCGGGGACGTTTGCGGTGACAGCGGATCATAGCGTCAAGTGGGTGTGAAGTAGCAGAATAAATTGCCGACTAGGGCGTATGCCGTTTGGCAAGTTGAAGAAAACGCAAAGGCTACCGAATCGGTAACCGGATTGCACCTCAACAAAAGGAGGTGCAAGTATGCAGAAGCATTATCTGATTGCCATTGCGGCCGCGGCAGCTATGGGCACTTCGAGCGCGCAGGATATGCAGCGTCGCGCCGTGCTCGGCCACGGACCAGGGGGCGGCGAAGGCTGCACGCTCACAGTGATGGTCGATGGAATCACCGATGTGGAGATTCGGGGCGACAACGCCACGTTGCGCGATATATCCGGCCGCCCCTCGCAAATCCGGGAATTCGAGTGCTCCCGCCCGATTCCTCCCAATGCCACAGTCCGCTTCACGGCCGAATCCGGTCGAGGACGGCAGGAGATGGTCCATCAAGGGAGCGAGGGCGGCGCGTTGGTGGTTCACATTGAAGACCCCGAGAGCGGAGTCGGCGAGTATCGCTTCCGCCTGACGTGGGGCGACATGGGCGAGCGCCGGGAGCAGGGTGTGATGGACCGCGATCGCGATGCGGGCAGCCGCGAGGGCGATTATGTGCAGGAACGCGAACGCTTCTTCCAGGGTGAAGCTTGGCGTCGCAGCCTTTTCCAAAGAGTGCGCGAGGACGTCGAGCATGTGGAGCGGTCCGCGATTCCGTTTACCGGCGATCGCGCACGTCTGAGCCGCACGATCACGGAGCTGAATGAGTTGCAGGGTAAATTGAGCGAGGGCCGCTACGATGAGCGGCAATTAGACGATGTGATCGGCGCCCTTCACACAGTGGTCGAGGAGAATCGGCTGACGGGGCCGGATCGCGATGCGCTGTCCGACGATATGCGTCGCTTACGGGAGTTTCGGGAGCGTCGCGATGAGTATGGCGCGCGCAATCCTCATAACTAATGTTATGAATCAGCCTTCGGGGATTGTTGGCGGCTTGCGTAACAGGCCACGCCTATGTAGAATCGAGGAGTTGCCAAACAATCCCTGGAGGGTGCATGTCCGTTGAGCAGAAGGTCAAGCAAATCATCGTCGAGCAGTTGGGGGTGGATGAATCCCAAGTCGATCCCACCGCGAGCTTTGTCGATGATCTCGGCGCCGACTCGCTTGATATCGTCGAGCTGGTGATGGCGTTCGAGGAAGCGTTCGACCTCGACATTCCGGATGAGGACGCCGAGAAGATCGCAACCGTTAAGAATGCGATCGATTATATCGAATCGAAGAAGAAAGCCTAGGGCTGCGAGTTCCCGGAGTTATCGTTGCAACGTAGAGTCGTAGTAACTGGAGTCGGGCTTCTGACTTCGGTGGGGATCGGCACCAAAACTGTCTGGGAAGCCATCAAAAGCGGGACGAACGGCATCGGGCCGATTACCGCGTTCGACGCCACCGATTTCAATTGCCGCATTGCCGGCGAGGTGAAGGGATTCAACCCCGGCGATTACATCGAGAAAAAAGAGATCAAGAAGATGGGGCGGTTCATTCAGTTCGCCATCGCGGCGGCTGAGTTCGCGCTGGAGGGCGCGGAGCTGAAGCCGAATCCAGAGACGGCGGAGCGCACCGGCGTCTATATCGGCAGCGGCATCGGCGGATTCGAAGTGATCGAACGCGAGCATAAGAATCTGCTCGAAAAAGGGCCGTCGCGCATCTCGCCGTTTTTCATTCCGGCGACCATTATTAATCTCGCATCGGGATACGTTTCGATTCGCACGGGCGCGAAGGGTCCGAACTCGGCGACGGCGACCGCGTGTACCACCAGCGCGCATGCCGTGGGCGATTCGTTCCGGTTGATCCAGCATGACGACGCCGACGTGATGATTTGCGGAGGCGCGGAGGCGTGCATCACTCCTCTGGGCGTCGGCGGATTCGCGGCGATGCGCGCCTTGTCGCAGCGCAATGACGATCCGGCGCACGCGTGCCGTCCGTGGGATATTTCGCGCGACGGATTTGTGATCGGCGAAGGCGCGGGCATTCTGGTGCTCGAAGAACTGGAACACGCCAAGGGTCGTGGCGCGCCGATTCTGGCGGAAGTGGTGGGCTACGGGATGTCGGGTGACGCGTACCACATCACTTCGCCTGCCGACGATGGCGACGGCGCGTATCGCGTGATGCGAAATTCACTTCGCGACGCCAAGCTGGAGCCTCACGAAATCGATTACATCAATGCGCACGGCACGTCGACTCCTTTGGGCGATCGCATTGAGACTACGGCGATCAAACGGGTATTCGGAGATCACGCGCGGAAGGTTGCGGTGTCCTCCACGAAGTCGATGACCGGACATTTGCTGGGGGGCGCCGGAGGGCTCGAAGCGGGGTTCACGGTGCTGGCGATTCACGATCAAATTGCGCCGCCGACGATCAATCTCGAACTGGCGGACCCCGAATGCGATCTCGATTACGTCCCGAATCAGGCGCGGCCGATGAAAATCGATTATGCGCTGACCAATTCGTTCGGATTCGGGGGAACGAACGGTTGTCTGATCTTCAAAAAGCCCGACTAAAATATGAAAATTATCGTCGCGATTAAGCAAGTCCCTGTCCGCGACTCGCAGCTCCGCGTGGATGCGAACGGGCGATGGATTCAGGAAGGCGATCTGAGTTTCGAGATTAATGAGCCCGATGCTTATGCTCTGGAAGAGGCGCTTCAGTTGAAGGAGAAGCACGGCGGAGAAGTGGTTGCGCTGTGCGCTGGACCCGCCCGCGCCGCGCAAACGATTCGCGAAGCTCTGGCCAAAGGCGCGGACCGGGCGATCCATATTGAGGAAGAGAGTCTCAATACGCTCGATACGCTGGGCGTTGCCAAGCTGCTTGCGGGGGCGGTGAAGGCGGAGAATCCGGACTTAATTCTCACGGGTCTGCAATCGGACGATCTCGGTTATGGGCAAACGGGCGTGGTGCTCGCCGAGTTACTGGGTATCCCGAGTTCGACGATCATCATGCAAGTCGAAGTGGCCGGCAATTCCATCCGCGTGAAGCGGGAACTGGAAGATGGGTGGTTCCAGCACATCGCGATGCCTCTTCCCGCGGTGCTGACGATTCAGAGCGGTATCAACAAGCTGCGCTACGCGACGCTGATGGGGATCAAGAAGGCGAAATCGAAGGAGATCAAGCGCGTGACGCTCGCGGATCTGGGAACGGCGGCAACCGCGACGGCGACGATCGAAAAAATTTACGTCCCTCATAAGAGCAAGCAGACGCAGATCTTCGAAGGGGACGCGAAAACCGCGGCGGCGAAGCTGGTGGAGAAGCTGAAGTTCGAGGTGCGGGTGATATGAGCGTCTTAGTTGTACTCGAACAAACAGGCGGCAAGTGGAATCGGATGTCGTGGGAGACGGTTGTTGCCGGGCAGCAGCTCGCGGGCGAAATGGGGACGGAGCTTGTTTTGGCCGTTCCAGGTTCGGGCGTCGCAGCCCTCGCCGCGGAAGCCGCGACCAAGAAATGCGCGAAGGTTTATGCCTTAGAGCACGATCTTTTAAAAGACTACACGGCTGACGCGTACACGGCGGCGGTCGAAGAGCTGATCCGCGCCGTGAATCCTACGCTGGTGTTGTTTCCGCACACTTATCAAGTGCGTGACTTCGCGCCGAAGCTGGCGACGCGATTCTCACAGGTGCTGATCAGCGATGTGATCGCAGTGCGGATCGAATCCGGCTCACCGGTCTTCGTGCGGTTGTTATTTCAGGGCAAATTGAACGGTGACGTGCGCGTCTCTGGCGGAGGCCCGTACTTCGCTTCGTTGCAGGCGGGATCGTATCGAGCGGAAGCTCTCGAAAGCGGTTCTGCGCCAGTGGAGAATTTTTCGCCTTCTCTGGTGGCGTCGTCGATCCGGCAGAAACCCGAAGCTCCGTTCCGCGAATCGGCGCGCGCAGTGGATTTGACCACGGCGGAGATTATCGTCTCCGTGGGAAGAGGCATCAAAGAAAAAGAAAATATTCCCGTGGTGGAGGAACTGGCTAAGGCGCTGGGCGCCGAGTTGGCAGCGTCACGGCCGATCTGCGATGCTGGATGGCTTCCCATGGAACGGCAGGTGGGCAGCTCCGGGCAGACGGTGGCTCCGAAGGTCTATATGGCGGTCGGAATCTCCGGTGCGATTCAACACCTGGTTGGCATGAAGGGCGCGAAAACCATCGTGGCGATTAACAAGGACGCGAACGCTCCGATTTTCGAGGTCGCCGACTACGGCATCGTCGGGGATTTGTTCGAAGTAGTGCCGGCGCTGGTGGAGGAAGTGAAGAAGGCGAAAGGGCAGGCTTAGTGGTGGTCTTCCAGTCGCTTCTGGATGTTCGGAAAAGCGCCGAGCACTACCTTTTGCTCGTCGGGAGCGAACCTCTGCTTGAAGTCTTCGCCGCTGAGAGCTCTCAGCCGCTGCGGGCCAGGTAAAGCCCGTATCCTCTGGATCTCCTGCTTGACAGCATTTTGCCGATCCTTCGGCAGGCTCTCCATTTCCTCGACCAACTGCCGCTCTCTGGCTTTCTCCTCAGGCGGCAGCTTCTCATACTGCTCCAAACGCTGCTCAAACACGGCACGCCGCTGAGGGGGGAGCTTTGAAAGCGCCTTCTCGCGCTCTTTGGGCGACATCTTTGAGAACCGGTCCAGCTCCTGCACCGAGTTTGATTGCGGTCCCCTGCCGGCTGCGCCTGGCTTTCCGCCACCAGCGGGCTTGCCCGTGGCAGGCTTAGCCGGCGGCGGAGATTTGGGAGGCTTCTGCTGCTGGGCGAGAACAGGAGAGACGGCTCCGCACACGAACAGTACAGCGGCCGCGATCCTGAGGCCCAGCGTTTTCATTTCTCAGCTCGCATTAGTTTACATCGAGCCAGAAGGGGCCTGCGCGGGCGGCGTCAGAATATCGAAATCCTCCAGCGCTTGCTCCACTTGCTCGATGTCAACCTTATCCGCGCGAAGCTGCGGCTGCACGGTATGAGTCACCTCCGGCGTCCGCACCGTCAATCCGACCGCCAGCAGCGCGCACGCCGCAATCAGGGGAACAGCGGACTTCCACAACGGATACGGCAGCGCGGGTTGGAAAATCCGGCGCAGCCAAAGCTGCCAGGCGGGCACGGACTGCTCGGCTGCGATTCGCGCATAGAGGCGCGCGTCGAAATTGATGGACACCGGCGCCGGGGTCCACGCATCCAGCGCTCCCCAAACTTCTTTCTGCGCTTCCACCAGCCGCGAACAATCCGCACACTGCTTCACATGATTTTCAAACTCCGCCATCTGCACAGGCGAAAGTGTTTGGGCGCAATAGTCCAGTAGGATCTCTGCGTCCTCGTTTCTTTTTGTCGGGCAATTCATGGTGTACCTCGTGATATTCTAACCGGCCATGTGCGCTAAGCGCGAGCGCAACGATTCATACGCGCGGAACAATAGCGACTTCACAGCCGACTCCGAACAATTTAACGCGCGGGCGATCTGAGCGTATTCCAGCTCTTCGTACTTATGCATCAGCACGGCCGCCCTCTGCTTTGCCGGCAGTGCTTCGATGGCCTGCCGGACTTCCGTCATTTTCACTTCCCGCAACATCTCCTGCTCAATGGTCGGCTGCCGGTCCCGCACTTGCCGGTCGACTCCGTCCACCACCTGCTCATCCAAACTTTCCTGACCCTTTTCTTTTTTCCCATCGCGGACCCAGTTCAGCGCCAAGTGCGTCGCGATCCGGAACAGCCACGTCGTGAACTTCGCTGTCGGCTCATAGGTCGCGCGGCTGCGATACACGCGCAAAAAAACTTCCTGTGCCAGTTCTTCCGAAACCGAAGGATTCTGCACCATCCGATAGAGGAAATGCACCACTGGTCCCCGATGGCGCTCCAGCAAAAGAGCGAAGCTGGTATCGTCCCCTTCGCGGACGCGGAGCATCAGCTCGGCATCCCGGTCGAGAGCTGCGACAGCCTCCATATCCTTCTTAACCCCCGGATTCGCCGAAGGTTGCGCGGGAATCAACGCCATTGTTCTCCGAGAAGTACTGACTTCCATACTACAGGGAATCGACGCTTCTATTCCCCTTTTAATGTTCTTTCCATCAAATCGCGAAGCGCCTCCCGAGGGCTCTTTCGCCGATGCAAAACGGCGTGCATCTGTTGAATTATCGGCAGATCCACGCAAAATTTCGCGCCCAGATCTACCGCCGCCGCACACGTTTCCACTCCCTCCGCCACCATCGTCATGGCGCCGGTAATCTCCTCGATCGACCGCCCTCTGGCCAATTCCCAGCCGACTTGCCGGTTCCGGCTCAGGTCCCCGCTGCACGTAAGTACTAGGTCTCCCAGACCGGCGAGCCCGGCCAGCGTCCTCGGTTCACCGCCCATCGCGACCGCCAATCGGCTGATCTCCGCCAACCCTCTAGTGATCAACGCTGCCAGCGTATTGTTTCCTAATCCCAGGCCTTTGCAAACTCCAGCGCCGATCGCGATGACGTTTTTCAGCGCTGCGCCCACCTCCACTCCAATCGGATCCTGGTTCGTATACAACCGTAGACTGGGTCCGGAGAACGCGGTTTGCACGTCCGTTGCGACTGTCAGATCCGACGCCGCAACCACGACCGCGGCCGGCTCGCCCGACGCGACCTCCCGCGCAAAGGTCGGACCGGAGAGCACGGCGATTCTGGGAGCTTGCGTAACCTCTGCGATCACCTCCGACATGCGCAGCAGCGTTCCGTTCTCGATTCCCTTAGTGGCACTGACGAAGGTCATTGAGGGATCGATGTGCGGCAGCATTCGCGTGTACAGAGCACGCGCATGATGCGAAGGCATCGCTCCTATTACCACGCTGGCGCGATGCACCACACCACGGAGATCCGTCAAGACCTCGACGTTTTTAGGAAGCTGGAATCCTTTGAGAAAGGTATCATTCTCCCGCGTCGCGTTCATTCGGGCCGCCAGATCCTGTTCGTGGACCCACAGCCGCACCCGCTCGAACTTCGGCGCCAGTACGATCGAAAGAGCCGTGCCCCAACCGCCCGCTCCGATAATAGCGAGCGTCATTTCTTAAACCAGGTGAAGCGATTTTCGTTCCCTGCGCGTAATCGCTCGATGTTCGATTTATGCCGGTACACGATGAATGCGCCCGCAATGATCGCGGCAATGAGTATCGGCGCTGGCGGATGAAGGATCAGCCACACGCCCAGTGGAAACGTCCCCGCGGCCATGATCGACCCGGCGGAAATCGCCCTGGTCGCGGCCACCGTGATGACGAATAGCACTAACACTGCCGCCAGAGGCAAAGGAGTGAGATAGAGAAACGCTCCGATGAAGCTAGCCACGGCCTTTCCGCCGCGAAATTTCAGGAAGACAGGAAATGCATGGCCCGCCATCACAGCCAGTGCCGCGAGGCTCATCCATAAAGGATCGTCGTTGGTCATTTTCGCTGCCAGCCAGACCGCAACGAATCCCTTTGCGACGTCCAGCAGCAAGGTCGCCACGCCCGCCGCGCGACCTTGCGTGCGCAGAACATTGGTCGCACCGATGTTCCCGCTGCCGGAGGCGCGGACGTCCTTGCCGGTGGTCAAACGAACCAGCACATAGCCGAAGGGAATGGCTCCGATCAGGTATGCGATTACGATTACGAGCAGTCCAGTCATGAGTTGAGAGGAAACTCCGCCAGTTTGGAATATTTTCCGTTCGAGGAAAGGTACAAAAAAAAGGAAGCGGCCTCAAAGGCGCCGAAGTCGGGGTCGCCGGCTGCCGTTCGCAGATCGTCGAGCGGCACCGCGTATTTCACCCTCGCGAGCGTCAGATGCGGCGAATAAGCGCGCGCGTCCACCGGCACGCCCAGCGCCGCAACCGCCTGTTCCGTCGCGCCCGCCAGCTTGATGAGAGGCACGCCTCCATCCACCCCAGCCCAAAAAACATGGGGACGTCGCGAATCGGGAAACCATCCCACACTACGCACCGAAATCCGGATCGCCTCGGTTTGCGATACGCCGCGAAGTGCAGATTTTATTTCTTCGAGGCGCCCCTCCGGCCACTCCCCGATAAATTTCGTCGTGATATGAAGATTCTCCACCGCGGTCCAGCGGAGCTTGCCGAAAGACGAGAGACGCGCTAAAAAAGTCCCCAGTTTTTCGAGCATTTCTTTAGGAAGATCGATCGCGGTGAAAAGCCGCATGAGAATCCAGTGTAGCGGTATACTTACTGGCTGGGAATCACCCATGAAAAAAACCGCTCCTCTTCTTCTCGCGCTGGCCATCTGTCTATGGGCAGCCGACGCCTGGCAAACCAAGCCCTACACAGACTGGAGCGATAAAGACATTCAGAAAATTGAGACGAATTCGCCGTGGTCGAAGCAGGTTCCCGTGTCGCTCGGCGAGGGTGGAGGCGGTTCCGGCAAGAGCGGCAAAGGCAGCCGGGGCGGAAACACCAGCGAGATTGACAGTACCGGAAACAGCGTCACCGGCGGCGGCAACCCGGGCAGGAACACAGGCGTTCAGGACGTCGGCGGCGGAGGGATCGGGGGCGGCGCGGCGCTGACCATCACGGTCTCCTGGCGAACCGCGCTTCCCGTCCGCCAAGCGGTCGCGAAAGAGAAATATGGCGCGGAAGCGGCAACCTCCGCGGATGCGAAAAAGCTGATGGATGAAGAGCAGAAAGTTTACGCGATCATGGTGAGCGGACTCCCTGGGCGCTCCTTGCGAGGCGGCGACAAAATGAAAGAGTCGCTGCTCCAGAACACGTCTCTCATCGTGAAGGGAAAAGATCCCATTCCCGCCTCCGACGTCCAAATCGGCGGCAATGAGCAGCGGGCGTTAATCCTTTTCATGTTCCCGAAAACTCCGCTTTCGGTGGACGATAAAGACGTCGAGTTTTCCACCAAGCTGGGTCCGATTATGGTGAAACAGAAATTTCATCTGAAGGACATGGTCTTCAACGGCAAGCTCGATCTTTAGTGACTCGCTGGCGGAGGTGGGGCGGGCCTCGTGATCGCGCTCTTAAAGATCTTAAGACGCATCAGGCTCGGAATTCATGAAGAGATTCGGTGAGCATGTCGATTCTCCACTGACCAGATCGTTCTATCTTCGCCCAGCACCGCGCGTAGCGCGCGAACTTCTCGGAAAAATTCTGGCGCTCGACGGAGCTTCCGGCCGCATCGTCGAAACCGAAGCTTACCTGGGTGAAGACGACGGCGCAGCGCACAGCGCACGCGGCATTACCCCGAGAACAAGAGTCATCTTCGGTCCTCCCGGTCACGCGTACGTCTATTTCATTTACGGCATGTACGACTGCCTGAATATTGTTTGCGAACCGGAAGGTATCGCCGGATGCGTGCTGATCCGGGCGCTCGAGCCTCTAACCGGCATAGACCGAATGCGCGAACGACGAGCCGCCGCGAAACACGACCACGATCTAGCCAATGGCCCCGGCAAGTTGACGCGAGCGCTGGGCATCAAAATCACGCACAACGGAGTGGACGTGACCACAGGTCCAATCACAATTCACGCCCCGGACCGCGCAAAGAAATTCGAGATCGCAACCTCCACGCGCATCGGCATCACAAAATCCGCCGATCTGCCGTTGCGGTTCTTCATAAAAGACAATCCGTGCGTGAGCCGGAGGTAGAATTAAGTTTGTGTTGTCATTCTGATTCCTGACTTCTGACTCCTTTCTTACCCATGCTGAAACCGACCATTTTCCGTGAGTACGACATCCGCGGCGTTGCAGAAACCGAACTGAAAAGTCCTGATATCATTCAACTCGGCCGCGGTCTGGGAACACTTCTCCAGCGTAAGAGCGGAGCCCGTCTCAACCTCGGACGCGATTGCCGCCTCAGCTCTCCTCGCTTGCACGAGGCGCTCCTCGAAGGCCTTCTCTCCTCCGGCTGCGATGTCACGGATGTCGGCGTCGTTCCCACTCCGCTACTCTATTTCTCCGCCGTGCATCTGAAAGCCGACGGCGCGATCATGATCACTGGCAGTCACAATCCAGCGGAATTTAACGGCTTCAAAACCGTCTGCGGCTCCGGCACCCTGCACGGCGAAACCATCCAGGAAGTGCGGAAGCTCATCGAAGCCGGCGATTTCGCCAGCGGCGTCGGCACTCATCAAACGATCGATGTCTCCGAGGCCTATCTCGACGCCGTCGCTCCTCAATTTCAATTCGCGCGGCGCATCAACGTCGTCGCCGACGCAGGCAACGGCACCGCCGGGCCCCTCCTTCACCGATTGCTGGGGCGCCTGAACTGCGACGTAACGGAGCTGTTCTTCAACATGGACGGCAGTTTCCCGAATCATCATCCTGACCCCACGGTACCCGAGAATCTGAAGCACCTCCAAGACGCGGTCCTGGCTCAGCACGCCGATCTGGGCATCGCCTTCGACGGCGATTCCGACCGCATCGGCGCTGTCGACGAAAACGGCGAAGTCATCTACGGCGATATGCTGCTGCTGATTTATGGCCGCGAGATTCTCACTCGCAAACCAGGCGCGACCTTCATCGGCGAAGTGAAATGCTCGCAGTTGCTCTACGATGAGCTAGCCCGCCTCGGCGGCAATCCGATCATGTACAAAACCGGCCATTCCCTCATCAAAGCGAAAATGAAAGAAGAGCACGCCGAGCTCGCCGGCGAAATGTCCGGTCACATGTTCTTCGCCGACCGCTATTTCGGCTACGACGACGCGCTTTACGCCGCCTGCCGGCTAATGGAAATCGTCGCCCAAAGCGGAAAACCGCTCTCCGCGCAACTCGCCGGATTCCCCAAAACCGTCTCGACCCCCGAAATCCGCGTAGATTGTCCCGACGAAACCAAATTCCAGGTAGTCGCCCACGTTGCCGAGCAGTTCAAGAAAACGCACAAGATCATTGACGTCGACGGAGTGCGCGTGCTGTTCAATGAAGGCTGGGGATTGCTTCGCGCCTCCAACACGCAGCCGGTGCTGGTGATGCGCTTCGAGGCCCCGAACGAAAAAATGCTCGAGGGCTATCGGCATGAAGTCGAATCAGCTCTCGAGCAGGCGAAGTTACTACAGTGTTAGGAGAAAGAACTACCGAAGGCCGCCCTCCGATTCGGCCCTCGATCTACATCGAGAATGCCATAGGAGGGCGACGATTCCAATAGACTATCGCCGGATTTTCGAGCGACGAAGTACTATGCCGTCTAGGACGACGGCATATGTCCTTACTTCTTCTTTAACCGGCTACAAGCCGTCACCGCCCCCGTCGGGTCGATGTTGCTATTCCCTTCTTCAATGTACGCAATCTTTCCATCGATATCGATCAGAAACGTAGTCCGGTTGGCCAGGAACGACTGTTCGCCCAACACTCCGTACTGCTTCGTGACCACCCGTTTGTAATCGGATAGCATCGGAAATTCCGCGCCCAACTCTTTGGACCAATGATTTAATGTCGCGATGAAATCCGTGCTGATTGCTAAAACCTGCGTATCCGCATCCGTAAATTTGCCAATACCAGACTGGTAGGCGGTGAGTTCCTTCGTTCAACCACCGGTAAAAGCGGCGGGGAAAAACGCCAGGACAACGTTTTTCTTTCCCCGGAAATCGGACAGTTTCACGGGCTTACCATCGGTGCCGGGCAGAGTAAAATCCGGAGCCTCATCGCCGACCTTAAGCTGAAGTTTGGATGGCGCCGGAGTCTGTGCTATGGAAAGCACAGCGAGCCCCGCGGCCAGCAGAAATTGTTTCATTGGTCTCTCCTTGCGGCGTTCTTGCCGTAGCTTCAAGGATAACCTACGTGGAGCCGGCCGCTGCCTTCAGCGTCTCATCCAGAACCCTCTGCTGGATCATGAACCCCCGCTTGCGGCCCGTCGAGACCACCTCGCCCTGATATTTTAATAGTCCATTGACCGTGATATCCAGTGGACGATCCACAGGGTAATCGAACGCCAGCACATCGCCTTCCTTCAAATCGAGCAGCTCCTCGACCCCCAGTTTCGGCCCTTCGAGGCGTGCATCCAGATTTATAATGGCGGGACGAATCAGTCTCAGCACCCGCGCGCGTTCTTCTTCGGTCGCCCTGGTTTTGCGAACGCTCCACTGCTGGTCGAACTTCTGGCGCAGCATCTTCACGATGATGGACGGGATGCCGATATTCATCATCCCGGCCGTATCGCCGATGCGCACCTCCATGCTGATCGCTACCACCGCTTCGTTCGGCGCCAGAATTTGCAGCAGTTGCGGCTCAGTTTCGAAAGTTTCAATCGCGAAATCGATGGTGGTGACCGCCTGCCAGGCCGTCCGCAGATCGTGCAGCACGATTCGCAGCAGCCCTTCCATGATGCTTTGCTCGATTTCGGTAATCTCGCGATTGATCTTGGTCGCCACCTTCCCGCTTCCGCCCAGCAGCATTTCGAGTATCGGAAACACCAGCGTCGGATTGATTTCCATCACCGCGTTTCCGTCGAACGGCCGCATCCCCAGCGAGATCATACACGTCGGCGACGGCAGGCACTGCGTGAACTCCATGAACGAGAGTTGTTCCACCGACACCAGGTTCACCGCGACATAAGCGCGCAAGTACGCCGACAGGCTCGACGCCAGGCCGCGCGCGAAATTTTCGTGCAGCAGGTGAATCGCGCGAAGCTGATCCTTCGCAATGCGGTCGGGACGCCGGAAATCGTAAACCAGAGCCTTTTTGGCAGGATCGTCATCCGCCGCGTTCTCGCGCAGCTTCTTAAATACGTTGTCGATTTCTTCCTGGGAAAGTACGCGGTCGACAGACACACTCATCTATCGGCCGCGCAATTGCTTGACCCTTTAAGGATTGTTCCGACCTAATCCCTCACTTCGCCGCCGGCTGGCGCGCGGGTTGATAGGACGATTCGAAAACGACGCTATAGATCTCGGCCTCGCTTTCAATGGTGAGCGGCCGGAGCTTGGCCAGGAAGCGTTGATATCCCTCCTCGCCCATCGCTTTTTGAATCCATAACCCACCATCTAGATCGGCCCACTTGCTCAGGCCGGAGACGGAAACAAACTCCGTAGAGGGCTCTCCATATCGCACCTGCGAGACCGTGTAGAATTTCAGGCCTGCCTTCTTTGCCGCGGCCAGCGACTCGCTTTTCACCAGCGCCGTATACTCGGAGACCTTTTCCGGGCGCACCCGGGTTCTGAGAACGCGGAGCATCTGAACCCCTCCGGTTTGCGGCAAACTTAAATCCGGCTGGATCTCGTCGATAATCCGGTGTGAGCTTTCGATGCACTGAAAGATTCGGGTCGTAATGCCCTGAAGCTGCGCAGCCATCTCCTTCATTTTTAGCTCCGGGCCGGTCTCGTCTATGTCTGCCCATTTCGTGTAGGTGTCGACACGAACATATTCATTGGCGCCCGTCAACGAATGCAACAGAAAGAAGTAGCGCTCCGACCCTCCCTTCCTCACAACATCGGTGTATTCCTTAGTCGCGGCGAGAAAGTCCGCGACCCGATCCGGCTTTACCGTGTAGAATCTGATGCTCTGGATATTCGCCTGTTGCCCCCGCGCGGGCGCGATCACCATCGCCGCGGCGCCCAGTGCGAACACACACTGGTAGCCGAGTCTTCTTTGCCTCCAACTCATATTTTTCTCCTCGTGGTTACGACAGCGTTTCGACGTCCGGAATTCCCGTTACCGCGTCCCGGTATGGCGCACGAGTATACAGGATCATGTGATCCTCGTCAATATACGTCCCGCCCACCTTCAACGCATTCGGCTCTATTCCGAAACTCTGAAACCCCCGGCTGCGATAAAGCTGCCGAGCCGCCGTCTGCACCGTCGCCACCGCCAACAGGATCTGCTCGAGCGTAGAATCCTTCTTCGCTTTTTCAAGCAGCGTATCCAGCAGCGCCCGCCCCACGCCCCTGCCTCGATGCGCGGACGTCACATAAACCCCGTAGATGTTCCCCTTGTGCCCGCTTTTCACGCTGCGATCCCGCACAAACGTCATCATCCCGATCAGTTCGTCGCCCTCAAACGCCCCCAGCGTAAAATTGCGCGGTTCGCGAAACCGTTCCGCAATGGTCTCCACCGAAGTCGCGACATGCTCCTCGACAGCCATGCCAAACGCAAACGGATCGTTTTCGAGCGCCTCTAATCGCAGCCTCCACCAATCGTCAGCATCCCTGTCAAAGAGAACCCGTATCTCCATTCCCCATTCTAATAAGTGGGGCAGGTTCCCGACCTGCCCTTCGTGCCACTATTTCCGATACAGCGCGACGAACTGCCGCAACTCCTCTTCATTCAGATCGGTAACCGCCCAGAACGCCATCCCGTCGCTATACCAGCTTTCCGCGTGATACCCGTTCTGCGTCTCTTCGACTCCCTTCCCTGGAGCCGACGGCCAGGTAAAAACATTGATCGTATGATTCCGCCGAGAATAAACCAGCGCCGCCGCCGGATGCCCTTCCAGATATTCCAGCCGCCCTCCCAGCATCGGAAATCCGTCCACATCCTTCACCGCCGGCGAAAAATCCAGCTTCCCGTTGAACCACGGCTTCACCGTGTGATGATCCGACGAAGGAACGTCCAGTAGATGCGTCCCCGCCAGCGATCGTATGTGTGCCGACACCACGTCGCTCGCCAGAGCCTGCTCCGGATCGACGCGCGACCGCAGCATCGAAAGATTCCACGTCAACGACGCAACCAGCAGCACCGAAGCCGCAATCGCCATCCATCGCCAAGGCAACGCCGCGGGAGCCTCCTTCCGCAGCCGCAAGCGAATCTTCTCCTCCAACCCCGCCGGGGCTTCGTAATAGCGCGCATGCGTCCGAATCATGCACGATTGGCAGGAGCGAAGATGTTCGGCCAACCCCGGATCGTTGTTCGCCATCATGGCCCGCGCAATTTCGCAGTTCATCGCAGAGCCCCCTCTAAGCATTGTTGGAGCCGCTTCCGCCCTCGGGCCAGCCTCGACATCACCGTCCCGATCGGCACGCGCGAAATTTCTGAAATTTCCTTGTACGACAACTCTTCCAGCTCGCGCATAATCATCACTTCCCGAAATTCCAGCGGTAGCCCCTCCAGGCACCCTTGGAGCGAACCTAGCGCCGCCTCGTTCAACAGAACCGCCTCCGCGCTCGGAGCCTCATCCGTCCCGGAATGCATCTGTTCATCGAACTCCACCGCGGTCCGCTCTCCTTTTTTCTTCAACCATGTGAAACAGGTGTTGCGAACCACAGCCAGCAGCCACGCGCGCCCGTCCTGGCCCTGTAAGGTTTCGAAGGATCGGAACGCGCGCAAGAAAGCCTCCTGCACCAGGTCCTCCGCGTCGTCCGCATTACGCGTCAGCCAGCGAGCCAGATTATACGCCGCGTTGAGGTGAGGCATCACCGTCTGTTCGAAAAGAGCCTGTTTCCGCTCTGAATCCATCGCAAGTCTTCTCAGAATAGGCCATCTCAAGCCGCTATTAAAGAAGACTCCCGCCCGGCCCGTTTTATTCCCGCTGGTGGCCCGAGCTTCAGCTTCGAGCGCCGTCTTCAGACGGCGTTTTTGTTCGTCTCCCGGAAATAAATTCGCCGCCCGTCAGTACGGCAGGTCCCCGGCCTGCCCCGCACCCAACCCGCTAACATAAATGAGGTGCCCCAATTCTGGCTAAAAAACTTCGGCTGCCGAGCCTCCCAAGCCGACGGAGCCGCCATAGAAGCCGGCCTGGCCGCAAAAGGCTTTTCCCCATCCCCAGCTGCTTCCGACGCAGAATTGATAGTCCTGAACACCTGCACAGTAACCGCAACTGTCGACGACGAAGTCCGCCAAACCGTCCGCCGCATGCACCGCGATCACCCGCAAGCGAAAATTCTAGTCACCGGCTGCTACGCCCAACGCGCCCCGCAGGAACTGGCAAACATCGAAGGCGTGACCCTGGTAGTTGGGAACTCCCACAAAACCCAAATCCCCGATCTTGTTTCAAGCCCGATGGACTACCACGGCCAAATCGAAGTCGGCGACATCTTCGCAGCCCACGATTTCCTCTCCGCCCCGGTCGAAGACGCAGCCGGCGAACGCACTCGCCCCAATCTCAAAATTCAGGACGGCTGCAACAATCGCTGCTCCTTCTGCATCATCCCCTTCGTCCGAGGCCGCAGTCGCAGCGCTCCCGCCGAACAGGTAATTTCGCAAGTCAAAGGTCTCGCTGAAAAGTATCGCGAAGTAGTCCTGAGCGGAATCAACCTGGGCCGCTGGGGCCGCGACTTCCCCGGCCGATTGCGGTTAGCCGACCTGATCCGCCGCCTGCTGGATGAAACCCCAGTAGAGCGTCTCCGTCTAAGCTCGGTCGAGCCCATGGATTTCTCCGACGATCTCCTGGCCCTGATGGCGTCCTCTCCGCGTATAGCGAATCACGTCCACGCGCCGTTGCAATCCGGATCCGATACCGTACTGCGCCGCATGCACCGCAAATATCGCCCGCGCCACTACGCCGATCGCATCGCCAAAGCCCGCGCCCTGATGCCGGATTGCGCCGTAGGAGCCGATGTAATGACCGGTTTCCCCGGAGAAACCGACGCCGAATTCGAAGACTCCCGAGCCTTCATCGAAAGCCTCCCCTTCACCTATCTGCACGTCTTCACCTACTCCGAACGCCCCGGCACCCCCGCCGCGGAGCGCGACCAGGTGCCCGTGCCGGTACGCAAACAGCGAACCCACGTATTGCGATCGCTGGCGTCCCAAAAAAATCTGGAATTCCGCCGTAAAATGATCGGCCGCAAGATTTCAGCAGTAACACTAGACGGCGGCAAAGCCCTAACCGAAAATTTTCTGAAGGTAACGCTAGCCAAAGCGCGTCCCGCCAACCATATCGAGGATATTGAAATAGGCGATCTGACCGCAGACGGCCTACAAGAGGCCGGACTACTCCAAGTTCTATAATCTTCTTTGCGAGCTCTGCGTCTTAGCGTGAAATGAAAATTACATAGTCAACAAAGCAGCCATCAACTCAATCCCATCCCACAAATTCTGCACCCGGATATTCTCGTTGAAGCTGTGCTGATTGTTATCGTGATTCGCAATCGGAACGGTAATCGTGTGCGTCCCCAGCGCATGCTCGATCATATCCAGGGGAACGCTCCCTCCCATCGTCGGAACCTTAACGGAGGGCCCTCGCGCGCTCTCCACCGCTCGAATCACTTCTTTAGAAATCGGCAGATCCATCGAAGTCCGCACGGCATTGTAACCGCCCTCCTTCGATACAATCTTCACGACGCGCTCATGCGACATCCGCACCTGAGCGCTAGGTTCGCTATCGACCACAAAAAACCCGAGCTTCCGAAAATGTTCAGTGAACCGCGCGACCGTCTCCTTATGATCCATCCCTTTCACCAACCGCATGTCGATCGATGCGGTCGCCGTAGCGGGAATCACATTGGATGCTTGCGCGCCCACCCGCGCGCTAGCCATCCCGCGAATATTCAACGAAGGCTGCTGCAACAACTCGATCAACTTTTTCGGCGAGCCCTCCGTCGATCCCAGCCACAATTCCTTCTTCAACTCCTCATCGAAATCCGGAGCCTCCGCGATCGCCCGTTTTTCGGTGTCGCTTAACGGCGAAATATTGTCGTAAAAATGGTCAATTAAGACTCTGCCGGAGCTGTTTTTGAGTGTATTAAGAGCGTTTATGAGCAGCAATGCCGGGTTCGGCGCCCAATTTCCGTAGTGTCCACTATGCAACTCCCGCCGCGGACCATAGAAAGTAAGGTCCACCTGGGCAATCCCCCGGGCCCCGAACGCAATCAATTGCCGCCGGGTCTGATGCACCGGCCCGTCGCAAATCAGCCATACATCCCCCGAAAACAGAGCCTTGTTCCCTTCCAGAATGTGCCCCAAATTAGGCGACCCAGCCTCTTCCTCGCCCTCGAACACGAACTTTATGTTGGACTTAGGCTTTGCACCCGAATCGAGCGCCGCCAGCATCGCGATGATCGGAGCCTTATCGTCTGAAGCCGACCGCGCGTAAATCCTTGATTCCGGGTCAAATTTGGCCTCCGGCAACGGCACGACGACTCCATCCCTCTGCAAAACCGGCGAAAACGGCGGCGAAGCCCACTCCTTCGGGTCCAGCGGCTGTCCGTCGTAATGTGCATAAAACACAAGAGTTCGCGTCGCGCCGGGTACCCGGATTTCCCCAAAAACCACCGGATTCACATCCGGCGCCTCAACGAGCTTAGCGTCAACCCCACGCTTCTTCATCATCGCAACGATCAAGTCGGCATTTCGCCGGATATTCACCGGATCGGTAGCGATATTAGGAATGGAAAGTAACTGAAAATACTCATCAATAACCGCCAGCTCATGTCCCTGGCGCCAATTCCGGGCGACAATGGAAGCAGGGTTTGTTTGTGCCCACGCGATTGAGGCAGCCAGCAGAATCCATTTACATTTCACGGCGATTTTCCAACGATTTCGAAATGGTCACTTCGTCGGCGAATTCCAGGTCGCTGCCCACCGGGATTCCCATCGCGATCCGCGTGACCTTAAGTCCTAAAGGCTTCAAAAGCCGGGACAAATAGACCGCCGTCGCTTCGCCTTCCACCGTCGGATTCGTCGCCAGAATGATCTCTTTGACGTCACCCTTGGCGATCCGGTCGATCAGCCCTTTAATCTTCAACTGCTCCGGGCCGATTCCGCGCAGGGGCGAAATCGCACCATGCAGAACGTGATAAACACCTTCAAATGTTCGGGTTGTTTCGATCGGCAGAACATTGTGAGGCTCCTCGACTACGCAAACGGATGTCCGGTCGCGATGAGGATCGCGGCAATAAGAACACAGTTCGCCGTCGCTGATGTTATTGCATTCCGCGCAAATGCCTAGGTTATCTTTTACGTCGAGCATCGCCTGCGCCAGGCGCGCCGCGTCGTCGCGGGAATTGCGCAGCACGTAAAATGCGATTCTCTGCGCGGATTTCTGGCCGATGCCGGGCAGACGGCGGAACTCCTCGATCAGGCGTTGCAGAGGCGCGGCGAAATCCGACATCTAAATAAGACCTGGAGGCAATCCCATTCCGCCCAGCATCCCGCCCATGATTTTCTGGCTGGCTTCCTCCACTTTTTTCGTCGCCTCATTGCAGGCGGCCATCACCAGATCTTGCAGCATTTCGACATCGCCCGCGACTTCGGGATCGATCTTCACGCCCAGCACGTTTTTGTGACCGTCCATCTTGACGCTCACCATGCCTCCACCAGCGGCGGCTTCCACGCGGATCAGCGCGATCTCCTCCTGCATCTTCTGCTGCATCTTCTGGGCCTGCTGCATCATGGCCTGCATGTTTCCTGGCATTTTCATAATTGCCCTCGTTTATACGTCCTTCAAATTTCGCACGGTTCGCACCTGGCTGTCCGGAAACAGTTCCTGGAAGCGCTTCACTTCAGGATGCTCCAGCGCACGGGCGGATACTTCGTCGGTCTTCGGAGCCGCAGCGGGCGCTGGTTCCCGCGTCGTCTCGCCGATCTTCACCGTCACCTTCACCGGCCTCCCGATCACTCGATGCACGATCGCAGTGAACTCGCCTTGCTTCAGGTTCATCGCATACATTTTCGGCGCGATGACGATCAGCTCGCTTGCCGATTCGGTCAACTCGGAGTGCTCGAGCGCGTCGGCAACATACGTCTGTTTTGCGTCGATCAAGGCGGCGTGAAGGCGAGAGCGCGTGTCGCCACCAGTCATCGCAGTAGTTGGAGGCTCCAGTGCCGGAGCGGTACTCGATGAAGCCGGAGACGAGCTAACAGGCCGCGAAAAAGAAGCCGCAGGAGCAGTTCGTGGCGCGGCCGGCGCTCCACCGATTCCGGCAAGCGCTTCCTCAATCGACTGCAATTTACCCGCGTGTACCAGCCGCAGCAAGCCTAATTCCAGATGCAGCCGCGGCTGTAATGAACTTTGCAAATCGCGAAACAGATCGAGCGTCAGGCGCAGATATCGCGTCAAATCCTCTTCGCTAAATTGTTTCGCGACCTCGCCCAATTTTTCCTGCTCCGGTGGCGATGCGGCAACCAGTTTGGTCGCGCCGCGCGAAATCTTCACGACGAGAAGATTGCGGAAATAGCGAGCCAGCTCCCGCGCGAAATGCTGCAAGCTGCGCCCGTTCGCTTCCAGATCCGCGACCACGTCAAGCATCGCCTTCGAATCGCCGGCGGCCAGAGCCCTGGCGACTGCGCCCAGCGAATCGAGCGAGAACATGCCGAGCAGACCCCGGACCTCGGCCGCTTTCAGCTCATTCCCGCAGCATGCGATCGCCTGATCGAGAGCCGAGAGCGAATCCCGAACGCTGCCTTCGCCGGCCTGCGCGAGCACGCTGAACGTCTCCGCGTCCGCGGTGATGCCTTCTTCTTTGGCAATCCATTGCATCCGCTCTACCAATTGCGCGAAATCGACGGACCGGAAACTGAACTGCTGGCAGCGCGACACGATGGTCGCCGGAATTTTGTGAGCTTCCGTGGTGCACAGGATGAACACCACCCACTCCGGTGGCTCTTCCAGCGTTTTCAGCAGCGCATTAAAAGCCTCGCTGGTGATCTGGTGCGCTTCGTCGACGATGAACACCTTATACCGATCGCGCACCGGGCGATAGCGGACGTTTTCGCGCAGCTCGCGCATTTCGTTGATGCCTCGATTGGAGGCTGCGTCGATTTCGATGACATCCGGCGCGCCCCCGCTGGCGGTTTCCAGGCAGCTCGCGCACACTCCGCACGGATGTGCCGTCGGGCCCTGTATGCAATTCAGGCAGCGAGCCATGATGCGCGCAACGGTGGTTTTTCCCGTTCCTCTCTGTCCGGAAAAAATGTAGCCGTGCGCGATGCGGCGCTGCGCGATGGCGTTTTCAAGGGTAGTTTTGACGTGTTCCTGGCCGATCAGTTCCGCAAACGTCTGCGGCCGGTACTTGCGGGCGATGACCTGGTACATGAGGGGGATTATGCCAGACCCCGGGTAATCCGCGGCACACGAGTTAAACCACTACCGTTGCTTCCTTCCGGACCTGGCGGGGTTTGCAGCCGCCCGTTGCACGAAGCCCGGAGCCTGACAATACACCAGTTTATCAGATGGGCCAAAATTGTTTCACCCGGCAGAGCATTTCACGCAAAGGCGCAAAACTCGCCAAGATTTTCTTTCTGTTCTATGCGTCCTCTGCGTCTTTGCTAACTTCAGAGACACGACGCTAGTTCGCCGATGGACGCGCGACTTTATCGACGACCAGTATCTCGACCGGCGCCCTGGTCGCTTCGAGCTTCAACCCGAGCTGTTCCTGCAATGCCGTAAAGATCGACGGGAGCTCCCGCGAGTCTTCCAGACCATCGGGCGCGAACGACAGCTTCACATCGAATGAGCCCGCGAGATTCGTCTGGTCGGCCACCGGCCGGTCGACAAACGTGGCCAGCCTCCCGCACAACTGCGGCATAGTTGCCTTGACGATCGACATCTGCACCTGGCTCTTTCCGGCGTTGACGTGTGTGGAATATTCGGCCGCGGCACTGGGTGTCAGCTTCGTCCCCGCCTTGCCCACCACCAGCGCGTACGCGATATCCTCCTTAGTTTCGCGATGGAATTTGAGCTGAAACCGGTCGGCGAGCAAGGCTTGCAGCATCTGCCGGGCCTGCGCAAACGTCAAAGCGACCTCCGCCTTGGCCGCGATGTCGTAAGGTTCGCTGGCGCTCCATCCGGGCACGCCGACAAGCTGATCGGACCGCAAATTGTACGCGGCGCGGATAAGCGTGACCGCCGTGAGGCCCTTCACATTGACCCTGCTGCCGGAAATCGAAATGCCCTGTTCAGGAAAAAGCGAGCTGCGCCCGCTCTTCTTAATCGAGTCGATTTCCGCGGAAGAGGCCGGCTTAATGGACGCGACCTCGAACCCCTGCGCAACGGCCAGCGACGATGCTAGTAAGAAACGAAACGTAAGCATTCTGTTAACGCAGAAGTTTATCAGAAGACCAAATTGATTTCACGCGAAGGCGCGAGGCCAAGTGAGGATATCCTGGAAGCGGAGATTTGAGAATGGAAGTACATTTCCCTCCCGAACTTGAAGCGAAGCTGGCTCACACTGCGGCCGAACTGGGTCGCGACCCCGATGAGTTGGTGCAAGCGGTGGTGACGCGCTATTTCGAGGAGGAGGCCCACTTCGTCGACGCCGTCAAACGCGGCGAGGAGGCCTTGAACCGCGGCGAGTACCTTACGCACGAGCAGGTTGGCCACCGTCTCCAGCGGTTTCTCGAGCCCTAATGGAAGTTAGTTGGTCGATGCCAGCGGCGGAAGATTTAGAACACATTTGCGAACGGATTGAGCTTGACAATCCGGAAGCTGCCCGCAGAGTCGCCCGCACGGCGCATTATGTGCAGCCACTACGATCCCACCGGCCAGGATCCGTCCCTGTGCTGGAAGGTTGAACCCGCTAACGCCTGCTCGCAGTGAGTGGCGGAATAGCCAAGGCGGATGTAGACGAGAAAGGATGTTACCGCCTATCTCGAAAATCCCCGCCGGACTGAGTGAATCCAGCCGCAATATGTTTTCCGTTGACACCGCATCAAATCTAGTGCTACATTTACAGCATATGCTGCTTTTGCAGCATTTCTGCCATGACCCTCTTGCTGGCCGGCCTGCTGTTGTCGCAAAACTTCGACGCCGCGTCCGTCAGACTGGGACCACCCGCCAATACTGGCCGCTTCACGATGACCGGAGGACCCGGCACCAACGATCCCACGTTTCTCCGCTATTCGAACGTCCCGCTGAAGCGCGTGTTGATGATCGCCTACGACGTGAAGTATTGGCAGATCGCGGGCCCGGACTGGCTCAATACTCAACGTTTCGATATTACGGCCCGCCTTCCGGAAGGCACGACCAGGGACCAGTCGCTCGCCATGATGCGGAACCTGCTGACCGAGCGCTTCCAGATGGCCGTTCATCGCGAGACCAAGGAGCTTCCCATTTACGCGCTCCTTAAAGACAAGACCGGCACGAAGTTGAAGGCGTCCACTGACGAAGCAGGCGATGTCAACGCGATCGCGACGGTCAAGAAGGACGAAGGCAAGGACGGTTTCCCGGTGCTCACGCCGGGAGCCCCTGGAATTGTCGTCGAAACTCGAAACGGGCGCGCCCGCATCAGCGGGTTTCACTCCGACCTTTCTAAACTCGCGGATTTCCTGTCCACGCAACTCGGCCGTCCGGTTCTCGATCAGACTGAAATCGGCGGGACGTTCGATTTCGCCGTCTATTACCGGCCGGAAAACGCCGCGGTGGAGGACACGAATCCGTATCCTGAAATCTTCGGCGCTCTGCGCGAGCAACTTGGCCTGCGCCTCGAAGCGCGTAAAGGGCCGGTGGAGATGCTGGTGATCGACCGCATTGAGAAGGTCCCCTCTGGAAATTAACAATGAAGAAAAAATCTCCTGACACGACGTTGAGCCGCCGCGAGCGGCAGATGATGGACATTCTGTATCGGCGCGGACGCGCCACCGCGGCTGAGGTGCATGAGCTGCTGCCCGATCCTCCGTCATATTCCGCGGTGCGGGCAAAGCTGCGGGTGCTGGAAGAAAAAGGGCATATCCGGCATGAGGCGCAGGCGGCTCGCTATATTTATTCGCCGGTGGTGGCGCGGGACCGGGCCAAGGAATCCGCACTGCGGCACCTGCTCGCCACGTTTTTCGACAACTCGGCGGAGCAGGCGATGACGGCTCTGCTGGAGTTGAAGCCGGGCAAATTTTCGCGTGAGAAACTGGACGGGCTTTCGAAAATGATCGACCAGGCGAAGAAAGAAGGAGGCAGATCGTGACGTTCCTTATCGATTTCGGCATCAAGAGCACGCTCGCGCTGGGCGTGGGATTTCTGGTGGCGCTCGCGTTGCGCCGTGGCTCGGCTGCTGTTCGCTACACCATGTGGACCTCCGTGTTGATCGCGGTGTTGGTATTGCCTTTGGCGATGCGAATCGCGCCTGCGTGGAACATCGATCGCAGCGCATGGCGCCCTGCCACGCCTGCCGATGTCGATCTCGCAGAGGGTCCGTCGACCGCGGTTGTCGTCGACGGAAGGCGACCCGCATCACGGGAGTTGCCGATGATGATCTGGATCGCAGGCACGATCGCGATGCTCGCGCGCGTCGGGGCGGGACACTGGAGAGTGCGGTCGCTTTTCGGATCAGCAGGGAAAATACGCGATGCGCGCTGGCTGGCGCTCGCTCACGAAACGGCGGAGGCGATTGGCTTCCGGCGCGCAGTGCTTTTGAAACGCAGCACCGCGACGGACGTTCCGTTAAGCTACGGACTCCTTCGCGCGACCGTGCTGCTGCCGCGGGAATCCGAACACTGGACCGAAGAACGTCTGTGCATCGTGCTCGCGCATGAAATGATTCACGCGCGGCGCCTCGATTCGTTGTGGGGACTCCTCGCGCAATGCGCCATGGCCGTGAACTGGTTCAATCCTCTGGCATGGCTCGCGATCCGCCAGTTTCGCAAGGAACAGGAACGGTCCTGCGACGACGCGGTAGTTCTCGCGGGAACCGCGAGCACGATTTACGCGGCGCATCTGGTGGATCTGGCGCGCTCCATCGCGATTCCGGAGCCGGCTTTGGGAATGGCGGAACGGTTCGATCTCGAAGGTCGCGTCCACGCTCTGCTCGATCCGGCGCGCCGACGCGCAGAGGCCAGCCGGAAAATGTGTGGCGCGATGTTCCTTGCCGCCGTGGCGCTGATCGTCCCTCTGGCCGCGGTGCGCGCGCAGTCGATTTCGAAACCGCCAGTGGAAGCGGTGTCGGATGCGGTGGTTCCAGCGGAACATGTCGATCATCGGCCCGTGGAAGTCGCGCTGCATAAGCCGGAGCGGCCCGCCCGGCCTCAACCGCATGCGGCCGCCGCCGAAGAGCCGCAGGCCGCGACTTCCGTCGTTGGGTCGGTATACGACCCGAGCGGCGCGGTCATCCCCTCCGCGACTATTTCGTTCAAAAGTACGACGAGCTCGAATGAGGAAATCACCCTTACGGATTCCGATGGCTCTTACAAACTGCGGAACATCTCTCCCGGCGAGTACGCGGTCAAAGTGCGAGCTCGCGGATTTGCGACGTACCAGAAAACTCTCACGTTCGAGGCCGGCGCGCCCGCGACGATGAACGTTCATCTCGCAATCGGCGATGTGGAGGAGTCGCTGGTCGTGACCGCGAGCAAGCCTGCCGAGATCGCGGTCTCTACTGCGCCACCCATTAAAGTGGGCGGCATGGTGCAGGCGCTGCATATCATCCGCAGGGTGACGCCGCTCTATCCTCCGGATGCCCGGGCGGAAGGAGTGGAAGGCGCGGTGCTGCTGCACGCGATCGTTTCGAAAAGCGGCAGCCTGTTGAGTATCGTTCCGGTCAACACCAGCGCCGATCCCAGACTGGTGAGCGCAGCCGTAAGCGCGGTCTCGCAATGGCAATATCAGCCGACGCTGCTGAACGGAGAGCCGGTGGAAGTGATCACCACCATCACAGTCTCCTTCCGCCTGAACTAGCGCAATTGAGGCGACGCCTGTGGTCGCGGCTCCCTGATCTTAATGAATTAAACAGAGCCGCGACTAACAGGGGCGGTTTAAGCTGACTCTCTCCGCCTGCGATTTAGCCCAAATAATCGAACAGACTCGTCCGCGGAATCTGCTGGAAGGACTGCAGAGCCGCCTGCTGCTCCGTCTGGGCTTGCGTCAGATTCAGAATCGATTGCGTTTCATCGGCGTCCTGCATGCCGCCGATCTGGGTTTGAAGCTGCGTGGTCAGCGTCGAAGCCGAGGTGGTCGCGGCGGAGATGGCATCCTGCGCGGTTCCGTAGAAGGCCAGTTGGCTGTTTAAGTATGTCGATACGCCGGGAAGCGCGGCGTTCGCCGTCGCGATCGCGGTCTGGTCGTTGCTGTTCAGCGCCGTCACCATGTTGTTGATCGACGTGAAGACGTTGGTCGTCGGATCGGTGGAATCGAAAATCTGCTGCGCGCTCAGCGCGACCGGGAAGGTCGTGCCATTGGGCGCTTGAATGGTGCGCGTCGACGCCGATCCCTGGTAAGTGCTCACCGGATCGGGCTGCGTGATGTCGAAAGTGTAGGGCTGCGTCTGGTCCGTATCGCCGGCGAAAATGAAGCGGTTATTCACGGAGGTATTTGCCAGGCCCACCATCTGCTGTTCGATCGATTGCAGTTGCTGCGCGATGCCCGCCCGCCCGGAAGCGGTCTGCGTGCTGGTGGCCCCTTCGGCCGATAATGTCTGCACCTGATCCAGCAGGCTGGTGGCGCTCTCCAGCGCCTGTTCGCCGGTATTCACCTCGGTCGACACTTGCCCCAGGTTCGAAGTGACCTGCTGCGCGGTGCTCAGATTCGCCTGCGCTTGTAGCAGCGGGGAAATCACATCCGGTGAATCCGACACCACGTTTACCCTGAGTCCGGTCGAGAGCTGCGTCTGCGCCGTGGTCATCTCGTCGGCGATCCGGTTGACGTTGTTCAAGAACTCTTGCGTCGAGGGTAAAAGACTGGACACCATAATAAAATTCCTTTGTTTAACTTGGCGGCGGCATCATGGCCATCAGGGAATCGGTTAGGCTGTTCAGCGTCGAAACCACTTTGGCTACCGCTTCATAAGACTGCTGGAATTGCAAGAGTTTCGCCGCTTCTGTGTCCAACGACACGCCGCTCACCGCGGTCCTTTGCGCCTGCGCCTGCGTCACCAGGTTCTGCTGCGCCGTCTGATTGCTGGTGGCGTTCGAAATATCGGTTCCCACCTGCTGCCCCAGGGTCCCGAAAGCTTGGGTGAACGTCATCCCGTTAACGGCCGGCGCGGAGGCCAGTTGCGCCAGCGCGAGCGCATTTCCATTTCCGCCCGGAGCCGCCGGCAGCGCCGCTGCGATCTGACTGGTCGTGAAACCCGGCGTCACCGCGAGCGTAAACGCCGGACTTCCGGCGGTATATGTAAACAGATTGTTGACCGGCGAATTTCCGCTCTGGTCCACGCCTTGAGAAAGAACGTTATTCACGGAATCGGCGAAAGTCTGCGCCAGCGTGTTCAAGGAACTCGAATAGCCCGGCAGGGTAACGTTGTTTTCCTGAATCTGCGCGCCCAGTTGTCCGCCGGTGATCTGCGAAGTGATGTCGTTGCCCTGCGAATCTTGGATAACGGTCTGCGGAGTCGAGAAATTCGCCGAAACATTGTAGGACTGCGCGCCCATCACGATCGGCGTCTGCCCGCCCAGGTAAACATTGAACTGCCCGTTCGCGGTCGGAACCACAGTGAAATTCGCGACCTGCGACAGATTCTCCAGGTCCGAATTAACCTGCGCGTCCAGGCCCGCGTCAGAACTTCCGTTTGGTGACGAGGCGCCCTGTTTATTGAGGTTGGCCAGATCTCCGGCGATCTGATTAATCGTCGAAACCGAGTCTCCGGTTTCCTGCTCGACATTGCTTGAAACCGAACTGATACCGCCTGCGGCGCTGTTGAATGCCGACGCGATGGCTTGCGCCTGGGTCAGTACCGTCTGCCGCGCCCCAGCGTCGTTCGGACTGACGCTTAACGCCGAAAAGCTGTTGAAGAACGAATCGAGAGATCCCGAAACCCCCGTGGCCGACGTCAAGTCGAACTGCGATTGAAGAGGAGCCAGATCCGAAGCCTGCTGTTCCGCGCTGCCCAGTAAAGTCGTCTGCGTCCGCACCACTTGTTCCAGATACGGCGAACGCGTGCTCAGCATCGGACCTGCCGAAAGACCTCCGTCAAGTCCCTCGGAAGGATTGAAGGCATCGGCCACCAGAGTCTGATTCTGTTCGGCGTACCCGGGCGTATCCTGATTCGCGATATTGTTCTGAATCGTCGCGAACTCCTTCTCATAAACCTGCATCGCGCTCGAGGAGTTCAGTAATGTGGTCAGGATTCCCATAATATTACCCGCGCACCGAAAGCGTGCCTTCGGATTGGCCTGGCACCGTGTGGCCGTTCTGCGCATACTCCGGCCCTGCGCCGAGCAGCTTCGCCCATCCCTGGCAGAACGCTACTCCATGCTCCACCAGCCGCGCGCTCACCCGCAGTTCTTTCTTCAGCATCTTCAACTCGCGGCGAACTTCGTAGGGCGCGCAGACTCCTTCGCGAACGGCGCGTTCCACCGTCTCGAGACAAAACACCGCCTCTTCCAGTCCTGGCAGGACCGCGCCGATTTCCTCCGGCGTTGGACTGATCAGAGCGAGACGCAGCGCCTCGATCCTGTCGCGTGCTTGTTTAACTTTCGAACGCATCGTCGATGATCTTCGAGGCCGTGGCCCCTGCATCCACCGAGTACGACCCGTTGGCGTACGACCGCGCTAGCGATTCGAGCTTGGCCTGCCGCTCCGGCGAATCCGCCGCCAGCGATCGCAAGTTCTTCACCAACTCGGAGAGGTGAACATCATCTTTCGACGGTGTGCCCGTCGTCTGCGTAGAACCCGCGCCCGGGCTCTGGCCCGTCCGCGCGGTTTCCTGTGTCCCCGACGTTTCCGTCGAGGTGAGGGAGGTTTGAATGGAGTCGTTTACCTTCATGTTGCCGCCAAGGGGTTTTATCCCCTCTGAATCATCTTATCGGCTCCCGTGCCCCATCTTTTACATTTTCTACTTGTTTTGAAGGTCAAGTAAATACTGTACTCTCCTACCTCAGGGGTAGGTATCACCCCATTATTCCGTATCCATGAAGCAATAACAGATCATGTGACAGATAATATGATGCGCGTCTTCGATGCGGCCCATGTGCTGTTCCGGCACCTGGATATTCAATTCCGCCATGCCGCCGAGCTTGCCGCCGTCGCGTCCGGTAAGCGCTAACGTGCGGCAGCCTAACGATTTAGCGTATTCCATTGCGCGAATCACGTTGACCGAATTCCCGGATCCGCTGATCGCCATATAGATGTCGCCCGGACTCGCGAAGTTCTTCAACTGCTCCACCGCCGCATCCTGATAATGCAGATCGTTGGCGTAAGCGGTAAGCGTTGGCATCGAATCGTGGAGCGCCTGAATCCGGAACCGGGACGGTTTGCCAAGGCTCGCGCCCTTCATCATGTCGCAAACGAAATGCGAAGCCGTGGCCGCACTGCCTCCGTTACCCGCGACGAAGATCGCTTTCCCCTTCTCGCGAGCTTCCCGAAACCACCCGATCGCCTGATCTACCTTCGCCGAATCAATAGTTTGGATGGTCTCCAGCAGACTCTCGCGATACGCGGCGGGAAAAGACATTTTCTATCCCATTGTATACTGAAGCTCGAATGACGGAACGGCGTTGGGGGGGCGATTATGGATTTCTTTTCGAGAATCTGATCCTCAAGGACTTCAGAATCCGTTACCGCAATATGTCGCTGGGGATTCTGTGGTCTCTGATCAACCCCTTAGTAATGATGACCGTGCTGTCCCTGATTTTCGGCCGCGTCTTGCCGAACGGCGAACGGCATAATCAACCGTTTCCGGTTTTCGTTCTCTGCGGCCTGGTCCCTTTCAATTTTTTCGTCGGCGCGCTGATGACCGGCGCGACGTCGATCATCGATAACGCGGGGCTCATCAAGCGTGTGCTGGTGCCGCGGGAGGTGATCCCGATCGCGGCCGTTTTATCGAACTGCGTCCATCTACTGATTCAAATCGCGCTGCTCCTGGTGCTCACCGTGGCTTTCGGCAAGCGGCCCAACTGGTATTGGCTGTGGCTGCCGGTAATCTGGGCGCTCTACGTGGCCTTCGTATGCGGCCTGGCGCTGGGGTCGAGCGCGATCAACGTCTATGTCCGCGACACCCGTTACGTGCTCGAATCGTTTACCACCGTTCTATTCTGGCTGGTCCCGATTTTCTATTCGTTCGCGGACATTCCTCAGAAATACAGCCGGATTTATGAATTTAATCCCGTGGCCGCGCTGATCTTCGCGATGCGCAATATTCTGATGGACGGCACTGCGCCGCCTATGTCGATCATCGTGAACCTTACGCTTGCCGCGAGCTTCACTCTGGCCCTCGGCTTCCTTATATTCGGGCGCCTCAAGCTGCGGTTTTACGAACATATCTGATGCTTCCCGCGCTGCGCTTCGATCACGTCACTAAGACGTTCGTTCACCACGCGGGGCAAATGCTGCTGCGGGAGAGGCTGATCGAAATGGTCAAGCCGTCGCGTCGTCCGCGATTTGAGGCCGTAAAAGACGTCTCTTTCGAGCTGACACCGGGCGAAAGCCTGGGCTTGATCGGGGCCAACGGCGCCGGCAAGAGCACCATTCTGAATCTGGCAACCGGTCTCGCCCAGCCGGACCATGGATCGATTACGGTGAATGGACGGGTGACCGCTCTGCTCGAATTGGGAGCGGGTTTTCATCCCGATTTGACCGGCGCGGAAAATGTTCGAGTGAATGCGGCGATGATGGGAATGACGCGCCGCCAGATGGTCGCGCGCTTCGATGAGATCGTGGATTTCTCAGGCGTCCGCGAGTTCATCAACGAACCCCTGCGCGTCTACTCGGCTGGCATGAGTATGCGTCTGGCGTTCTCGGTGGCGATCGCCGCCGACCCGGAGGTGTTGCTGAT
>Ga0210388_10000342_pt1 | contig 39572 bp, 24 predicted proteins | sample IncBWC19OmetaG_FD_155485 | JGI IMG/M metagenome (GOLD analysis project Ga0210388, IMG submission 155485) | Forest soil microbial communities from Barre Woods Harvard Forest LTER site, Petersham, Massachusetts, United States - Inc-BW-C-19-O ...
TCATCGGCGCCTTTGCGGCCGACACCACGGTGACAGTGAATGGCGCGACCGGCGTTACCGGCAACTTGACCAACGGCCAAACGCTGTACGGCTCAACCACGAATCTCGCCAGCCTGATTGCGTTGGGTTCGCAAGCCGGCAACACGATTCAGTGGGCTGTCATGGGCGGCGGCGGTCAGCAGACCACCAACACGCTGCAATTCGTCACTACCGACACCAATAGCACCTTAGGCACATTGACGGGCCGCAAGGGCGGCAACCTGGGTAGCTGGGTGACGGGTATGACAAATACCGCGACGCTTCTCAACACCAACACTGGCGGTCCGGTCACCGGCGGTCCTGGCGGTAGTGCGGATATCTTTGCGACATCGGCGAGCGGCGCGGCCGGTTGGGATCCGACGATCCTGTTTTCCAACGCCTCCAATTGGTATTCCAATGGACCCACCAATCTGGTCAACGGGCTCGGCACGAGCGCGACTCTGTACGGCGTCACCGGAGATTCCGTGACCTCGACGAATCTGGTGAAGACCGCCGCGCTCGGCAACGTCACATTGACGGCTGCTGGCTTGGTGTTCTCGACTGCTGCTGCGCCCGTCCCGCTGCCTGCTGCCATCTGGCTCTTGGGCAGTGGCCTGCTGGGTCTCTTCGGGATCGGCCGCCGCAAGACAATTGCAGCCTAACGGTACCCGAGAACGCATCCATCATTTAATTTGGAGTTTATCCATGAATCGTACAATGACCCTGGCAGCTGCGATTGCTGCCGTGCTGGGCACCGGAGCGGCGTACGCCTCTCCGCCGACCCTGGCGCAAATTGAGACCTCAACCAATAACGTCTACATCGCCGGCTCATCCGCGGCCAAGAATGCCGTCCTCGGTGCTCTGGAGACAAATGTATGCGGTGGCGCGGCGAACGCGTTCATCTTCAATAGTTCGGGCAATGCCAATTTCTTTGCGGTCTCCTGTGTCCCGGCGGCGGCAGCGAACCCCATCAATGCGGGCGTTTACAACTTTTTTTACCGCGATGAGGGCGGTTCGGTCGTCGGCATGCTGCCGATTGTCAATTCAAAACAGATCAATCAGCTAAGTCTCGTGGCGGGCACCATCGGCGGCTGCACCTCGAGTCCTTGCAACATCACGGTGACCGGAACCAGTTCGACCAATGGCGTCGATGACTCATTCGGACCCGCGGGAACGCTTGCAAAAGAGACCGTGGACATCGGCATCGCCGATGTCGAGCCGGCAGCGTTGATCGGCAATAACTATCCGACACCCTATTCGACCACTGTTTGGGGACCCGTGAACCCGTCGGGCCTGGTGAATCTTGCGGCCACGCAGCTCTTCGGCGAGGTGTATGCGCTGTTTGTGAACGAAGGCACGACCATCTTTACGGAGAATCCGCTGAACCTGAGCGTGCAAACCGTGCAGCAAATCCTCACGCACAAGATCAAGAATTGGAGCCTGGTGACCGATGTCAACGGCAACGCGGTGACCAACGCGCCACTTGCCATTACCATCGTGAACCGGGAAAAGGGTTCGGGCAGCCGTACCGCCACCGATCTTTTGATTGCGGGCGATGTCTGCACCACCGGCGGCAGTGCCTTGTTTGACGCGGTCGGCGCCACGGATTTCTTCTCCACCGGCGATGTGCTGACCGCGGTGGGCGCGACACAGGGCGCCATCACGTACGCGACCATCGACCAGACACCGCCAACGGGCGTGTCAAAGGTCACGCTGAATGGCGTCGCGCCGAGCAACTTGAGTGCCGCGACGGGCGCCTATCCGTTTTGGGTGGAAGCGACGTTCGTCATCAATCCTGCTTCCAAGGCGGACGCCAATGTGATGGGTTTCATCACCTCGGCGCTGCAGACAGAGGCAACCGCACCGCATCTGGCCGATGTATTGGCAATACCGGGTGTCCCCTCGGGCACTGGAGCAAACGTGGCTCACTCCGTGGTTGCCAACAGTGCAAGCACTGTGGCAGCTCTGGGCGCCGCGACCATATACGTCAACCCGTTCACACGCAACGGCGTGACCTGCGATGCGCCGACGTACACGGCGACTGTGCAATAAGCAGCCAAAAGAAGACGACTAACGACGATTCACTGGCCTCCCCGTAAAGGGAGGCCAGTTCTATTTCGGGACAGCCATTGCGCACAACCTGCTTGTTGGTTTCATGACTCGCTCGGGCGCTACCCGGACCTTGGGCTCAGCGATTGCGTCTTGTCTAATACTGGCGGCAGCTGCTGTGTCGGCATCGGAAGTGCCCAACCCGCCCGACCCGGTCAGGGTGGGCACGTCGGATCAAAGTTTCGAGGTCACGGAGTATCGCGTGGTCGGCAACACCGTGCTCGCCGGCCGAGACATAGAGCGGTTGTTGTACCCGTTGTTGGGCCCCAAGAAAACGATCGCAGACGTCGAAGTTGCGCGCAAACAGTTGGAAGACCTGTATCACCAGCGCGGCTACGGGACAGCATTTGTCGACATTCCGCCGCAGACGGTCCGCGAGGGTTTGGTCCGGCTGCGGGTGACGGAGGGACGAATCGAAAGCACCGTCATCAGCGGCGCCAAATATTTTCCTGAACGCGATGTGATCGCACAGCTGCCCGCGGCCACTCCGGGAACGGTGCTGCAGCTTTCAAAGCTGCAGGAGCAACTCGGCGCCGTCAATAGCGAAACGCCGGATCGCGCAGTGGTTCCCATCCTAAAGGCCGGATCGGCCCCCGGGACCGTGGATGTGGCGCTCAAGGTGAACGACACGCTGCCGCTGCACGGCAGCGTTGAACTCAATAACCAAGCGACCGTTGATACCGAGGAATTGCGTACGATCGTCAGCCTCAACTACGACGACCTGTTTGGTCGCTTCGACACGTTGGCCCTTCAATACCAATTCACGCCGCAGCAGTTCGACCAAGTGCGGGTGATTGCGGTCAACTACGTCGCGCACGCTTGGGATTCGGGTCTGCAGCCGTCGTTGAGCTATATCAACTCCAACAGCAATGTGGCAACTGCAGGCAGTCTCGGCGTACTCGGTATCGGTGAAATCACCAGCGCGAAGCTCTCTTATTCGCTCCTGACGTCGGCCGCCTCGCTGCAGTCGGTGAGCGTGGGCGTGGACTACAAGCATTTTCGCAATACCATCAGCCAAGATGCGACTACCGCGCTCGACACGCCCATCACGTATCTGAATCTCTCGGCTGCCTATAACGGCTACTGGCACACGGACAGTCAGGTGACAACCTTGGTCTTTTCGGCCAACGCCGGTCCGCGCGGCTTGGTGAACAATGCGCCGGCATTCGAGAACGATCGATTCAAAGGGCGCCCAAACTATTTCGATTTACGCGCGGACCTGGTCACCGTCATCAAATTGCCCGAGGATTTCAGCTTGCGTCTACGCGCCGCGGGCCAGGGTGCGACGGAGCCCTTGATTACCAACGAGGATTTCTCATTGGCGGGGGCTGACGGCGTGCGTGGCTATCTTGAAGCGGAAGAGTTGGTGGACAAGGGTATCAAGGGAACCCTCCAGCTGATCTCGCCCGGACTGCATCGACACGATCTGATAATCATCGACGCGTACGGCTTTTTTGACGTCGGTAAAGGTTCGATATTCGATGCCCTCCCCGGAGAACCGGCTAGCGCCAGGCTGCGCAGCTGGGGATTCGGCATGGATATCCTGCCGGGACAAAAATTCACGGCGAGCGCGACGTGGGCGAGGGCAATGGATAGCGCCAGCGTCACGCACGCGGGCGACTCGCGCGTTTTGTTTATTGCGCGCGGCAGTTTCTGACTCGAGCGAGCCATGCCCATGTCACATTGCGCGGATATCGTAGTGAGATGCGTAGATCGAGCATCGCTGGATGTGAAATGAGCAGGCTCGGGCAGGCGGTCCTTCTCCCGGCGATCGGTCTCGGTATCGGCGGCATCGCTTTTGCCGCTACGCAATTGCCAATTCCTTGCGCGCCTGGCGCCTGCGCAAACAACAATGTCTTCGTGACCTCGGGTGCCGCAACCGCGGTTCAATCCGGCAAGACCCTTGCCGTGACTCAGACCAGCAACAATGCGACGTTGAATTGGGCTTCATTCAATATCAGCGGCGACGGCAAAGTGGTTTTCCAGCAGCCGTCCAGCACCTCGGTGGCGCTCAATCGCATCTACGATGCCAATCCCAGCAGCATTTTCGGCGCGCTAAGCGCCAATGGTCAGATCTATCTGATCAATGCCAACGGCTTTCTATTCGGCGCCACCTCAACGGTGAATGTCGCGGGCTTGATTGCCTCGTCGCTCAATCTCACCGACAGCACCTTCAACAGCGGCGTTCTTTCACCATTGGTGAACGGACTGCCGGCGCTTGAACAGTTCACCGGCAATCCGCAGCATTTCTCGGACGATTTTGGCGCCAAGCTCACCAATACCGGCAGTATCACGGTGCAAAATGGCGCGCAATTGACGGCCTCTAGCGGCGGACGGCTCTTGCTGGCCGCTCCTACTGTCGATAACGCCGGCACCTTGACCGCGCCCGATGGTCAAATCGTTTTGGCCGCCGGGCAGAACATTTACTTGCAGGCCAGCCAGGATCCGTCCGTTCGAGGCTTGATCGTACAGGTTGACGGAGGAACTTCGGCCGCCAGCCAATTGATGGGCGTGACCAATGAAGCCACGGGCGATTTGTCGGCCCCGCGCGGCAATGTCACGTTGACCGGGCTGATGATCAATCAAGACGGGCGCATTTCAGCGACGACCAGCGTGTCCGCCAATGGCTCGGTCACTCTCGAGGCGGCCGACAAGCCGTCAGTCGCGTCCAATCCGCTCACCGCCACAGTCGGTGGGCAAATCACCATAGGGCCCGATAGCGGCATCGAGATATTGCCGGAATACGCCGATACCGCCACGGCCGTCGACGCACAAGTTCAGCTGCCATCGGCCATTACCATCACCGCCCAACAGGTCTTGATGCAGGGCGGCTCCATCCACGCGCCCGGCGGCAATCTCACCGTGACCGCGCTGGCCGATCCCAGCGCGGGCCTGCAATCCGGCGGTAATTCGCAGGCGCGAATTCGCATCGATGCCGGAACCGATATCGATTTATCCGGCAGCGATGCCACGCTGCCGATGGATGCCAACCTTGTCACGGTGCAGTTGCGTTCCAACGAATTCAGCGGCGATCCCACTCAGCGAAACGGCGCGTTGCGCGGAGACACGGTCACAGTGGATGTACGCGCGGACGGCGGAGCCGGGACACCCATCGCCGATGTTTCCTCCGCGATCGCCGCGGTTGGCCGCACCGTCGCGCAGCGGACCGAAGCGGGCGGTACGGCGACGTTTTTATCTGAAGGTGACATCGTCTTCAATCCGGGCGCCACGATCAACGTATCGGGCGGCGCGACCACCTATCTGGGTGGCAGCATTCAGACCACGCAACTCGTCGGCGCCAATGGCCAGCTCTACGATATTGGCAGCGCGAATCCGCTGCTGACTTACACCGGTGTGGTCAACCCGACATTGACACAGTCCTTCGACAAGTGGGGCGTCCAAGAGATTGTCCCGACGCCGGGGCTTAGCCACTACGAGTCCGGCTACCAACAAGGCGCGGCGGCAGGCGTGGTGCAGTTCGCCGCCCCCAATCTCGTCCTCAATGGCAGCTTGCAGGCGAGCGCCGTCTATGGCCCTTACCAGCGCGGCCCCTTCGGCGCCGCTGCCACGTTGGGAGGCACCTTGATTATCGGGACGCCGAAGTCCACGGGCAACGTCAATGTCGATGGGCAGGCGGATTATTTCGCACCGCCCATCACCGTGACGGCAAACCCCACGCCCATCGTGGTCGCCGACACAGTGCCCCTGCCGCCGCAGACGCTGCAGTTGCCGGCGACTTATTTGACCAGCGACGGCTTCACCAATACGCAAATCTATACGAATACGAGCTTTCAGCTGCCCGCTAAGTTGCCATTGCAGCTGCCTGCCGGATCTTCGCTGCTTGTTCAAGGTTCGCGCATCGACATCGACTCGAACATCACCGATTTGGGCGGCAGTCTGAGCTTTCAAAGCGAGCTCACGATCGCCGATCAAAATCCATTGGCCGCCCCCACATTGGGAACCGGATATCCGCGCCTGGGCATCGGTGTCGGCGACGGCGTGACATTGAACGTCAGCGGCCTCTGGACCAATGACAGCGTGCTCGCCGGCGGCATCGGATCCGGCCCCACGCTGCAGAATGGCGGCTCGATCAATTTGCAATTGACATTGCCTGGCAGCGAACTGGTGCTGGGCGACAATGTCGCGCTCAAAGCCGACGGCGGAGCTTGGCTGCAAAGCAATGGCAGCCTGATCTACGGCCATGGCGGATCCATCACGCTTGATGCCAGTCCGTCGCAAAGCGCCGTGCAGTTCGGCCAGGGACTTGCCGTCGAGGCTTTCGGTGTCTATACGGCGGCGGGCGGCAGCTTCGCGCTTCTGGCGCCGCGTATCGATGTTTCTCAAGGCACGGGCACGGCGTGGACCGAGGCGCAGCGTGTCGACGACCTTGACGGTCAGGGTCAGATGTTGAATGTTTATGCGCCGCTTTTCTCGACCTACGGATTTTCGAACATCTCCTTGACGGCCACCGGCGCCGTGCAGTCAGCGACCGATGACGTGCTCACGGTTCAAGGATCGGCAGCCGGGACCGCGGGAGCCACGATCAACGCGCAGACTCTGTCACTGCAGCTCGAGCCAGGTTATCAGACGCGTGTCAGCGGCGGCACCGTCGCCGGATTCTCCCAAGCCGTCATGCTGCCGGCCGATCTTCGGCCAACCACCAACGTTTCTTTGAACGTGCTGCGCTTAGCTGACGACATACAACTGGGCTCGGCCGGCTACGGCGCCCTCGACATCCAACCGGGCGCCGCCATCGTCGGAGATCCCGGCGCCGCCATCAGCATTGCCGGCGAAGGCGATATCTTCATTGGCGGATCATTGAAAGCTCCCGGCGGCACCGTATCAATAGTATTGACGTCGCCGACGCTCTTCAATGACAACACCGCGACGACTTTGGATCCTGGTTACGTCGCCGGACTCGGAATATCCCTGGCGCCGACCGCCGTCATCGATGTCAGCGGCGGCAATGCCATATTGACGCCGAATGACCAGGGGCTGTTGTTGGGCACCGTGAAGGCCGGCGGCTCGGTCGACATCAATGCACAGCGCGGCACCGTGGTTCTCGACGCTGGATCGTCGATCAATTTTTCGGGCAGCAGCGCGACACTCGATGTGGCCAGCCCCGGCGCCGGTTACAGCCGCGAAGTCGTCGCTACGCCGGGCGGATCGCTCACGGTGAGTTCACAGGAGTCGATCGAGCTCCTGGGAAACATCCAGGGCAAAGCCGGTGTGGGCACCGGCGGTGCAGCGGCGGCTGGTACGCTGGAGATCGATTTGGCCCGCCTCGCCGGTGACTCGATCCTGGGTCAACCCGATCCCAATGGCGAGCCGCTGCAAATCGCGCTCGTTGGCACGGCAGCCGCGTCCCCCACGCCGCCTGTCGTGGACCTCGCGACCATCGGCGTCTCTGAGATCGCAAACTCCGGAATTGATTCTTTGATTCTCAACGCCGGCGGGATCGCGCCGGGCCTGATCTCGCTTCAAACCAACCAACCGCTGGCCTTGAACCGGTCCGTCATCCTCGAGACCCAGACTCTGTCGGTGGCGGATGGCGTTACCGCCGGTATCGCCGCGCCTTATGTGCAGATCGGCAACCCACTCACGCTGCTGTCAAACGACATCACGCAACCTGTTCCCACCCCCGGCGCGGGAAACCTGGTCGTGGCGGCGAATCAGCTCACTCTGCTCGGGAACCTGACGCTGCAGGGGATCGGCAACACGACGCTGACGAGTCAAGGCGACGTGCAACTGCAGGGCACCATTGGTTCTCAAGCCGGCGTTGAGACGGGCTCCCTGCTGACCGCCGGCAATCTCACCATCCAAGCTGCGCGAGTTTATCCCGATACCTTCACGAGCTTTACGATTGAGGCATCGGGAGCCGGCGCGGCCGGCAGCAACACGAGCGTGAACATCGATCAAGTGATGATCAACGGTCAGCTGGCGCCATCGCCAGGACCGCCTCTATCCGCCGGTGGCTCCGTGACCATCGTCGCGGACAACATCGAGGTAGGCGGAACACTGCTCGCCCCGTTCGGCGAAATCGCGCTGAGCGCCAACAATTCGCTCACGCTGTCCAATGGCAGCTTGGTCTCGGTGAGCGGTGCCGGTCTCACTGTGCCGTTCGGGCAGACACAGGAGAACGGTGCGCAGTGGATTTATCAGACTCCGTCGGGCCAAACGCCGATAACTGCCACTCCCGGAAAACAGGTCAGTTTGACCGCCCCCAATGTGACGGTGCAATCCAATGCCACCGTGGACTTGCGTGGCGGCGGCGATTTATACGCCTATGAATGGGTTCCCGGTACCGGTGGGCTGACGGATGCCCTGGCAGGCTCAGGCCCGCAAAGCACGCCAGGTCTCTACGCGATCTTGCCGGCCGCCAGAGGACAGGCGGCGCCCTTCGATCCGCAGGAAAGCGGCGGATTCAATCCCACGCAGACCGTGTATCTTTCCGGCGGCGCTGGCGTCGCTCCCGGCTATTACGCACTCCTGCCGCCGCGCTACGCGCTTGCACCCGGCGCGCTTCTGATTCAAATCGAGCCCAGCTACAGCAGCGCGACCGGCGGCCAAATCGGGTCGCTTGCGGATGGCACGCCCGTCGTCGCCGGATACCTAAGCTCAATCGGAACCGCGCTTCACACGGGCTCGACCGTCTATGAGGGATTCGCCGTCTATCCCGGCAGCTACGGCCAACAATTGGCGACCTACAATATCAGCAGTGCCTCAACTTACTTTGGCGCCGTGGCGGCGCTCGCCGGAACAGGTCCGGTCGCCGAGCCCGCCGATGCCGGCACATTGAGTCTTTCTGTGGTGCAAGGATCCAACGCCCTGCTCGGCAATTCGTTGAACCTGCAGGGCAATGTGCAAACCGCGGCGGCGACAGGCGGTCGCGGTGCGCTGATCAATATCAGCGCACCGAATCTGGAAGTGACGAACGGCGGCACCGCATCGACGCCGGATTTCGTGGCCGTGTCCGGATCGGTCCTGCAAAGCTGGAACGCCAGCGCGCTGACGCTGGGCGGCGCCACTGACGGCAGCAGCATCAGCGTCGCCGCCAACAGCGTGCTTGTGGATAGCGGCGTTAATCTGACCGCCGATCAAATTTTCGTCGTGGCGCAGGCATCCATCGACCTCAACGGCGCGCTCGCATCGACTTCCGGAAAGAACGGCACCACGCTCGCGACGCTGCCGCCAACCGAGGTGATAACTCTAAGCAATCCCGGCGCGGCTCTCGTCGCGGTTTCCGATGTCGGGTTGCCGGTCGTCGCGCGCTCGGGCAACGGCGCCGGCGCGGCCATCACGCTTGAATCTGGATCGAGCTTAAGTTCCGGCGGTGCGCTGGCTCTGGACGCGCCGGGCAATGTCATTCTGAATGGCACGATCAACGGCAAGGGAGCCAGTTGGTCTCTGGCGTCGAACAGCGTGGCCTTCGTAGGCTCGGGCACCTCGCCGGATGCGCTCAATATCGATTCCGGTTTGCTGACATCGCTGCAGGCAGCGGGCGCGGTGCGCATCTCGAGTCAGGGCAACATTGATTTGTACGCGCCGGTGACTCTCGGCGCCGGCGCAAGTACGGCGGCGCCGACCTTGAGCTCCCTGACCCTGCTGGGTACGCAAATCAACAACGCCGTTGACGCGGACTCGGTCTTTGGCGCAGCGAATCTGACCTTGGGCGGCGTTAGCCCGGCTGCCAGCGGTACTACGGTCAGCACACCAGCCGTCGGCAGCGGCACTCTTTCGTTCGTGGCAAACAACTTGAACTTGGCGTCCAACTCGATGGGCATCAGCGGCTTCGCCGGCACCGTCGCGCAGATCGCCGGGACCGTGTCGAGCGCGGCGGGCAGCAGCAGCGGTCTGAACGTCGCCGGCGACTTGACCATCAACGCGGTTGAGCTCACGCCCGGGGCCGGTTCACAGACCACGATCAACGCTTCTGGATTGCTCACCCTCGGTGCGCCTACCGCGCCTGCCAAAGGCACGACCGCAACGACGCTGGTCGGCGGCAGCCTGACCCTGAATGCCAACGCAATCTTCGATCAAGGTGCGATCGCCGCGCCCTCGGGCCTCGTGTTTATGAATGCTGGCGGCGGCGACCTGGAACTCGGCAGCAGCGGCTCGATCAACGTGGCCGGCACGCTGCTGCAAGCCGTCAATCAGCAGGCACCTTCACCGGGCGGGATGATCGCGCTCACTGCTTCTGGAAATGTCACGCTGGATGCGGGCTCGATGCTCAGTGTGGCCGGCGAACAGCAGGCGCCGGCGGGCAGTCTGACCATCGTCGGCGGCCAAGTCGTCTCGCTCGCGGGTACGCTCAGCGGCGCCGCCGGCAGCGGCGGGGCCGGCGGCAGCTTCACGCTGGATGCCGGCCAGTTGGCCGGCGGACTCACGCCTTTGGCATCGATGCTCGCCAGCGGCGGCTTCAGCAACGCGGTCAATGTGCGGGCTCGCAGCGGCGACTTACAGTTGCAAAACGGTGGTGTCATTGATGCGAACAGCATCACCCTGACCGCCGATACCGGCGCCGTCGAGATCGCGGGCGTACTGAGCGCACAGTCGGGTGCGCAGCGGGGTTTAATCGACCTATCGGCCGGCACCGCCGTAAGGCTCGACGCGAGCGGGCAATTGCATGCCGACGGTACTGGTACCACGGAACTGGGCGGCGAGATTGAGCTCAATTCGACTTGCGCGGCCTGTTCGATCACGTTGGCCCCGGGCAGCGTGATTACGACCGCAGGCACGAACCAGATGGGCCAACTCATCCTGCGCGCTCCCGCCGTCGGCGGCACCGACGTAGCCGTCAACGTTGGATCTACGGGCATCGGCGCCGATGTCAGCCGTGTCGGTCAGGTCGTCGTCGACGCGGTGACGACGCTGCAAACGACCTCAGGTACAGTCAACGCGGATTTGGCGAATGCGATCGGTTCCGCGTCAAACTTCTTGACGAACGCCAGTCCAGGAATCGCGGCGCGACTGAACACTGGCAGCACGCCCCTCTCGGTACAGGCCGGAGTCGAATTGCAGGATGCGAATATTGAGGCGCTGACGTTGCAAGGTTTGACGGACCTGAGCACCTACAGCGATCCTGCCTACTATGGTTCGTCGCAGGCACCGCAGGTCATCAATGTATCGGTGCGCGCGGCAGGTTCGATCAATATCAATGGCACTTTCTCTGACGGCTTCATAACTGACCCGACGGGCAATACCAACCTGCTGGCGCTCAGCAGTCTGCCTTCGGCATCATTTAGTTTCGTGGCCGGAGCCGATGTGAGCAGCGCCAATGCGCTCTCGGTGCTCAGAGGCAGCTCCGCGAATCTGACGCTCATGTCCTCGGCCCGAGCAGCGGATGGCAGTACCGACGGCGTCGGTCCTTCGGTGGTGCGCACGGGTACCGGGGATATCAATCTGGCCGCAGCGGGCAATGTGGTGTTTGCGGCGGCCGGCGGAGGCGGAGCCGCGGTGTATACCGCAGGATATGCGCCGGCCAACGTGCTCGGACCGGTATCGTTCGACAACGGTGCGTTGATTCAGAATTTCGGCAGCAACGGCGGAAACGTCCGGGTCAGTGCCGGCGGTGACGTGGTGGGATCCCCGGTCGGCGTTTCATTCTCCAAAAGCGACGGTGGGAATTACAGCGTAAGCGGCTGGCAGCTGCACCAGGGCTCTGCCGGGATTCCCGCGCAATATGGGATCGATTACGGCGCATTCGACTGGAATGTGGGTGCGCTCGGTGGCGGCGATGTGACCGTGACGGCCGGATCGAATGTCACGAACCTTTCCGCGGCGACCGCCGACAGCTTGGTCTCCGGTGCCAATACGCTGGATGGCAACGCAGCCATGTATGGTGCCGGCGGCGGTTTATCGATTACTGCGGGCGGCGATATCGGCAGCGCACAACTTTTCGTTGCGGACGGTGTGGGGACTGTCATCGCGGGCGGCGGCCTTATCCCGATAAGAACTTCGACGCGAATCGGCGCGACCGGCGGGTTGCCGGTCGGTTCGTCGATTGCATTGGACAACGCGCAGATTTCCGTTTGGGCGCGTAACGGCGTGCAGATCGATGCGATTTACAATCCAACACTGGTAGCTCAGGTCAACGGAGCGTTGGACTCAACGCTGCTCGGGGGATTTTTGACTTACGGACCCGCGGCCGCAGTCAACCTCTCGAGCACGAGCGGCGCAGTGACGATCGAGCTCAACCCCTCGACCAACGGACCGATGGGAACATTATTGGGCACGGCCGAAGTGGTCCGCGGCGGCGTTACGTCCCTGTTGGTGGCGCCTCCCAACCTAGGGGTGCAAGCGCTGCAAGGCGATATCATCGTCAGTGGCGGACCCAATCTTGCCCCAGCCAGCGATGGCCAGCTCTCGCTGTTCGCCGCGCAAGATATAGCGGCGGGCACGACCGGCAGCAACAATCAAATTACTCTCTCGGACGCATTTCTATCGACTATCCCAACCGCGGCCGACCCGTCGCTCCTGGGAAGCGTGATCGTGCCGTTCCAGGGCGTAATACACTCGGGAGACCCGATCCCCGCTCTCATCACCGCGGGTCGCGACATCGTCGGCGTGGGCTTTTCCATTCCCAAGGCCGCGGACATCGTGGCCGGCCGCGACATCGTCAATCTTAACTACGCCGGCCAAAACACTTCCGCGAGCGACATCACGCTGATCTCGGCGGGCCGCGACCTCACGAGCGCGGGAAGCGGATCGAACCAGGGGATTCAATTGAGCGGTCCCGGCAGCATCGATGTGCTCACCGGCCGCAACCTCAACTTCGGGTTCGGCAATGGCCTGGTGACCCTGGGAAATCTGGTCAATGCAAATTTGCCGACATCGCAGGGCGCCAATGCGAACGTGCTGGTCGGCTACGGCACGCAAGGCGCCGATCTCTCGGGATTCGTGAATCAAATCATTGCGCCGTCCGCCGCCTATCAGGGGCAGCTCATCGGCTACGTAGAATCGCTCGAAGGCACCTCGGGACTCACATTTGCGCAGGCCGAATCTCAATTCGCGGGTCTTTCGAGTAGTCAGCAGACCGCTTTGGTCGACAACGTGTTCTTCAACGAGCTGCTGCTTTCCGGCCGCGCCGCGAATTCGGGAACCGGCGTTGGCTTCCAGCAAGGCTACAACGCCATCGATGCACTGTTCCCCGGCAGCCGCTCGAGCACTACAGCTTCGCCCTACGCGGGAAATCTGACCTTGACCACGAGCCGCATCTATACCGACAGCGGCGGCAACATCTCGATCCTGGTCCCGGGAGGAGAGGTCGATGTCGGACTCGCGAATCCTCCGCCCACCGTCGTCGCGAAACCGGCATCCAGCCTCGGCATCGTCGCGCAGGGAGCGGGCAACGTGGATATCTATACGCAAGGCGATGTGAATGTGAATCAGTCCCGCGTCTTCACGCTGGGCGGAGGCAATATTCTCATCTGGTCGGATGAAGGCAGCATCGATGCCGGCAACGGTTCCAAGTCGTCGCTGTCAGTGCCGCCGCCCACCGTTTCCGTGAATCAGCAAGGCGTGGTCACCCTGAACTTTGCCGGTTCTCTGGCGACAGGCTCGGGGATTCGAACCATACAAACGAATCCCAGCATACCGGCGGGCGATGTGGATCTCGATGCCCCGGTCGGTACGGTGGATGCCGGCGATGCCGGCATCGGCGCCGCAGGAAACATCAATATCGCCGCGGCGCACGTGATCGGCGTGGACAACATCAACTTCGGCGGAACCGCGACCGGCGTGCCGTCGGACCTGAGCAATCTGAGCGCGAGCTTGTCCGGCGTCTCGGCGGTCGCAGCCGGCGCTACCACCAGCAGCACTTCATCCGTTGCCGAGACAAACGCAGCCAAGGAAACCGTTCCCTTGGCGCAGGCCGCATTGAGTTGGCTCGATGTGTTCGTCACGGGATTGGGCGAAGAGAATTGCAAGCAAGACGACATTGAGTGCTTGAAGCGCCAGAGATCAGCGGCGCCCTAAAGTTCCGGCAAAAAACTCGTAGCAGCTGTAACACAACCATCACGGGACGCATCGACAATGATGCGATGCTGGAAGAAATCTCCCTCGAAAGGACTGCGGTCTGATGAAGCGTTTGGCCGCATTGATCGCCGTCGCTGCGACGCTTATTCCCATGGCGGCGCTCGCCGCAACATGGTGGAACAACGATTGGAAATATCGCAAAGAGATCAGCCTGGATTTGTCTGCGACCGGCGCCGATGTCGCCGGCACGCCGCTCGACGTTCCGGTATTGATTCGTCTTTCATTGGCCAACTTCAGCTACTTCAACGACACCAAGCCGGATGGCTCTGATTTCCGCATCGTCGCGGGCGATGACAAGACGCCACTTAAGTTTCATTTCGAGAAGTACGACGTCCAAAACCAGATGGCTCTGTTGTGGGTGCGTGTGCCGCAAATCACCGGCGGTTCGAAGAGCGATAAGATTTACGCCTACTATGGCAACGCCGACGCACCCAACGCGGCGGATACGCCCGGCACGTACGATGCCGCGCAAGTTTTGGTCCTGCCGATGTCGGAGAGCAGCGGCACTCCACAGGACTTAACGGCCTATAAGAACAACCCATCCGCATCCAACGCCGGCTTGACGCCCGCCTCGCTGATCGGTGGCGGCGCCAAGTTTTCCGGCAAGGAAACCATTGCGGTGCCGGCCAGCGCATCCCTGCGGCTCCTTCCCAACCAAGGTTTGACAATGTCAGCGTGGCTGAGGATCGAGAAAGCGCAGCAGGCCACCATCCTTGCATTGGCCGATCAGGGCAAGTTCGTCGAACTGTCCATCGACGGATCGAAAATGGTCGCGCGTGCGGCTCTTGACGGCGCACCTGCCACAGCGACGCAGCCGACCGATCTATCGTTGAATCAGTGGCACCATGTCGCACTGACCGTCGGCAGCGGCAAACTCACGCTCTATGTCGATGGGCTCGCCACGGCAAGTGCTCCGATCACCTTGGCCGAGTTGGGAGGCACCCTCAGGATCGGGTCCGCGGACGGAAAGGCTTTCTTGACGGGGGACCTCGACGAAGTCGAGGTATCCAAAGTCGTGCGATCGGCGGATTGGATCAAGGCATCGGCGCGCGCTCAGGGCATGGATGCCAATCTGGTCGTCTACGGACCGGATGGGCAGAAAGAAGGCGGCAGTCAAGCGTCTTACTTCGGCACCATCGCGAAAAACCTGACCATCGACGGCTGGGTGGTGATCGGCATTTGCATGGCGATGCTCGCGGTCTCCCTGCTCATCATGGTGTTCAAAGCCATTTTCCTGGCGCGTGTCGAACGCGCCAACGCGCGCTTTCTGCGGGAGTTTCGCCGCCTGAGCGGTGATCCTACCGTGCTCGACAAGCCGTCCACCTCGTCGGAAGAGCAGGATCTCATCGCCGCCGCCCCTTCGATGGCCGAGCTTGCGAAGGATCAGAACAAATATGGCGCATCGACGCTCTACCGGCTCTATCACCACGGTGTGTTCGAGCTGAACAAACGCATTGGCGGCCAAACCGTGAGCGCACAGCGAGTCAAGACGCTGTCGCCGCAATCGATGGACGCCATTCGCGCCGCGATGGATTCATCGATGACTCGTTTGCAGCAAACTCTCTCGAGTCAGATGGTGCTATTGACCATTGCGATTTCGGGCGGCCCGTTTCTAGGCCTGCTCGGCACTGTCATCGGCGTGATGATCACCTTCGCGGCCATTGCGCTTTCAGGCGATGTGAATGTCAATGCCATTGCGCCGGGCACCGCGGCGGCTTTGGCCGCGACTGTCGCGGGTCTTGCGGTCGCGATTCCTTCTTTGTTTGGCTACAACTGGCTCAACACGCGTATCAAGGCGATTACGGCGGACAACCGCGTTTTCGTGGACGAGTTCGTCACGCGCGTTGCAGAGCAGTACAGCTGAGGTCGCGAGCGTGTCCGGATCCATTGATAGCGGCGAAAAGGATGTCTACGACGACATCAACATCACCCCCATGCTCGATCTCGCCTATGTGCTGATGGTGATCTTCATCATCATGACCACCGCGTCCGTGCAGGGCATCAAGGTCAACTTACCAAAAGCCAGCGACACGCCATCGCTCGCAAAACCACAGACCAAAGCGATCACCCTGACCGCGGACGGGACGATGTACTTGGACACCTACCCGGTCAGTCTCCCGGAACTCGAGAATCTACTGCGCAACGCCAAGGCGGCCAATCCGAACCTGCCGGTGGTCGTCAAGGCCGATTCCACGATCGCGTATCAGCGCGTGATCGACGTACTCGACGTCGTTGGACGGCTCGAGATCAATCAACTTGGGTTAGTGACCCAGCGGCTCAGTAAGTAGCGGGCTCGCGTGGCCGACAAGGGAGCCCAGCGTCGCCTGGTTTCGCGCATCGGCGGAGGTGTGATCGCAATTGCGCTGATCGCGGGTTTCGTCTGGTTCGTCAACACGATGATGTCGCTCAAGACTTCGAAACCTCAGCGGCTGGTGCAATCGGTACAAATTATTCGCCCGCCACCACCACCACCGCCCGATCAGCCGCCGCCTCCGCCGCCCGAGAAGACCCAGGAGCCCTTGCCCAAGGACGTGCCGGATCCGACTCCGGAGCAGCAGCCCGATCAGGCGCCGGATCAGCCGCTCGGGATCGACGCAGACGGTAGCGCCGGTGGAGACGCGTTCGGACTCGCCGCTCGCCGCGGCGGCAGCGATCTGATCGGCGGCAGCGGCACGGCGCCATTTGCCTGGTACACCAATCGAATGCGCGATGCCATCAAGGAAAAATTGACCGCCGCGCCCTGCACCAAGTCCGCCAAGGGCTCGGTGTCTACTCGTGTCGTGGTGGCCGCCGATGGCCGTGTGAAGCAGATCCAATTAACGACGAGCACCGGCAATGCACGGGTCGATGAGTGCGTCGACAAGGTATTGGCGTCGATTACGACCGTGGGGGATGCACCGCCGCCGGGCATGCCGGAGCAAGTGAATCTGCGCGTCGTCTTCTGAAAATTTTCGTTTCCGATTCAAAAAAAGCCCGGAGGGAGTTTCTATCATGTTCAACGGGAAAGTATTGCGGGCTGCGCTCGCCTCATTGGCGATCACGTTGGCGCCCGCAATCGCGTGCCGCGCGGACGAGCGCCAATCGCTCGAGGAACTGCGCAACACCGTCGTCAATTTGCTGCAGGTCCTGGTCGATCAAGGAGTCATCACGCGAGAAAAGGCCGCTCAAATGGTCAAGGCCGCGCAGGACAAAGCCGCCGCGGATGCCGCCGCAGTGGCCAAAGCGGACGAGGGCGCCGTGCGCGTGCCCTACGTACCGCAAATCGTCAAAGATGAGATCGCGAAGCAAGTGGCCGACGAGGTCAAACCCGGCGTGGTCGCGGATGTCCTCAACGAAGCGAAAACGGAAAAATGGGGTGTACCGGGCGCGCTCCCCGAATGGCTGACGCGAACGCGCATTTCGGGTGAGGTAACGCTGCGCGAGGAAGGCTTGTTCTACGACGGCACGAACGCGCACGACCAGTTTTTCAACTACTACCAGATCAATCAGGCCGGCTCGATCGCCAAGGCCGGTCAGAACGCCTTTTTGGACGACGACGAGACACGCGTTCGCTTTCGCGGCCGCGCGCGCCTCGGCGTGGAATCGGATCTCAGCGATTCGATCACGGCGGGGATGCGCCTGGTCACGGGCAACACCACCGATCTGGTGTCCGAAACGCAGACGGTCGACGGAACCGCGCCGTATCAATTCGGGCTCGATGAGCTTTATATTCGATTGGACGAACGCAACGAACAGAAATTTCCCTGGTTGACCGTGGTCGGCGGCCGATTTTTGAATCCATACGAGACGCCCACCGATTTGATATTCCACAAAGACTTGACCTTCACCGGTCTCGCCACCACAGCGCGCCTCGGCTTGGGGGATGGCAGTCCCGAGCAATCGCAGATGTTTTTCACGGTTGGCGCGCATCCCTTGCAGGATGTGGAATTTTCCCCGCAGGACAAGTGGCTGGTCGCCGCGGAACTGGGAACCAATTTCCGCTGGGGGGAGGCGCAGCGCCTGCGCTTCACCGGCGCGTTCTATGATTACTTCAATGTCACGGGGCGCTTGAACCCGCCTGGCAGCCCTGGTCTTTTCGACTATACGGCACCCACGTTTATGCGCTATGGCAACACGGTGTTCGATATCGCGAATTTGGCCGATCCGACCACGAATCTGTTCGCACTGGCGTCCAAATTCCGTCTCGCGAACGTGAATGCCACCTATAGTCTCGGCGTCGGCAAGTACCTGCTGAAGGTCACGGCGGACGCGGTCAGAAATTTCGGTTTCCACGAGGCGCAGGTTGAGGCCAATACGGGCTTCTACGTCACACCGGGAACGACCGGTTATCAGGGGGAGATTAGTTTCGGCGATCCCACGGTATTGATCCCAGGCAATTGGCGTGCGCTCATCGGTTATCGCTACTTGCAGAACGACGCCGTGATCGACGGATACACCGATTCGGACTTTCATTACTTCGGCGGGACCAATGCCAGGGGTTATTACTTCGTGGGCGATTACGGCGTCGCCAATCACGTGTGGCTGCGCCTGCGCTATTTGAGTGCCAACGAAGTCGACGGTCCGCGATTCGGCGTCGATACCTTGCAATTCGACGTAAGCACCCGCTTCTAGGAGGGACGACAATGAACCACAGCCGGCCCAGCTACATGTTTTTGCGCCTGGCAATGCCGCTGATCCTCGGGATCTTCGCGATGCCCTGCGCGCAGGCGCAAACCCAGCGCAGCGGCAACGAGACCCAGAAGTTCATGCAGCAATATCAACAGCTCGCGGCAGAAAAAACCGCGCTGCAAGCGCAAGCGACACAGATGAAGAACGATCTCGACGCCGCCAAGGGCGAGCTCGCGGCGGTAAAAAAGGAGCGCGACGCGTTGAAGTCGCGCGCTGGGGGCTCGAGCGTCCAATTCGCACAGTTAACCGCGGGCAAGGAAGCGGCTGAAAAGAGTCTCGAACAACTCAAGCAGCGAACCACGGAGCTGGTGGCGCGCTTTCGCGAGATGGCAATGAATCTCAAGGAAGTGGAGGCCGACCGCGCCAAGTTGCAGAATGACCTCAAGGAACGTTCCGTTGCTTTCGACAAATGCGCCGAGGATAACCTCGGGCTTTTCGAAGTGAATAGCCAAATTCTCGATCGTTACGAACACATTGGCGTATTCACCAAGGTCGGCACGGCGGACCCGTTCACGAAAATCGCGCGCACGCGGATCGAGAATTTCGTGGACGAATATCGCGCGCGCGCCCTGGCGCTTCGGGCCGCAAAAAAGAACGGCCCGTAAGGCCGGCCGTGCTGTCCGCGCTCGAACGGCCGCTCAAGCAGGCGGTGGAGTGTCATCGGTTCGGACGCCTCGCGGAGGCCGAAATGGCCTATCTCGAGGTGTTGCGCCTCGATCCCAATCAATCCCACGCCCTGCATTTGCTAGGTGTCGTGCTCACTCAGACGCGGCGTCCAGCCGAGGGCGCCGAACTCATCAGGCGTTCGCTCGCCTTGCGGCCCCAACAGGCGATCGCGCACGCCAGCTTGGGCGATGCGCTGGCGCAGTTGGGCCGCTTCGACGAGGCGCTGGATTGCTATGACCGTGCGCTGTCATTTTCGCCGCAAGTAGTTGGCGCCTTGGTGGGGCGCGGCAAGATACTTCTGGACCGCGCCCTCAATCAAGCGGCGCTGGCCGCCCTCGAAGCGGCTGTCCATTTGCAGCCGACCGATCCGACGACTTTGTTTTTGTGTGGGCGCGCGTTGGCGCAGCTCGCTCGGCCGGCCGAAGCCGCTGCATGCTTTCGCCGGGTCTTCGCCCTCGATCCAACCTATGAATACGTCCTGGGCGCGCGTCTCTGGGTGGAGCTGCATGCCTGTCTTTGGGGCGACTACCAAGCGCAAAAAGAGAAAATTGAAGCGGCCGTGCGCGACGATAAGCCGGCCGCATTTCCATTCGTGTTTTTTTCTGTCAGCGATTCATGCGAGTTGCAACTGCGCTGTGCGCGCCAATTTGCGGCCCGCTGCCGCCCCAACATGGCGCCGCAGTGGCAAGGCGAACCCTACCGGCACGATCGCATTCGGATTGCTTACGTTTCCGAAGATTTTCGCGCTCATCCGACCTCCTATCTGATGATGGACCTTTGGGAGCAACACGACAGACAGCAATTCGAGACAATTGCGATATCGCTGCGGCCTGCGGAGAACTCTGAGGTGGGGCGGCGTGTGAAATCGGCATTCGATCGCTTCGTCGACGCAAGCATGCTGCAGGACGCAGCCATCGCGCAGCTGATGCGCGAACTCGAGGTCGATATCGCGGTCGACCTGATGGGTTATACCGGAGGTGTTCTGCACGAGATTTTCGCGCGGCGGCCGGCGCCCATCCAGGTTAACTACCTGGGCTATCCGGGCACCCTGGGTGGTCACGATGCGGATTACTTGATTGCCGATGAGTTCCTGATACCCGAGCCGGAAAGAGTCCACTATTCCGAACAGATCGTCTATCTGCCAGGAACCTATCAGCCCAATGACCGTCGGCGGAACACGAGTGCGGTGCCGTCTCGGGCCGATTGCGGCCTGCCGAGAAATGCCTTCGTATGGTGCTGTTTTAACAATGCCTACAAATTCAATCCGCCCCTCTTTGACATTTGGTGCCGCTTATTGGCCGCGGTGCACGACAGCGTGCTGTGGGTGATACCGGGCGCAAAGGAGACCGAAAAGAACCTGCTCTTGGAAGCGGCGGCCCGCCACATCGATCCCGCCCGCTTGGTTTTTGCGTCCAACGTTTCCAATACAGATCATGTGGCGAGAATTGCGCTCGCCGACCTGTGTCTCGATACGGCGCCGGTCAATGGGGCGACGACCACCAGCGATGCACTTTGGGCGGGCGTGCCGGTCGTGACTTACGCCGGTCGTTCGTTTGTCTCGCGCATGGCCGGCAGCTTGCTCAGGGCTGCCGGCTTGACGGAGCTGATCACGACGAGCTGGCAGGAATACGAAGGTGTCGCTCTTGCGCTGGCGGAGGATCCTGATCGCCTCGCTGCATTGCGCACCCGTCTGCGGAACTCGAGGTCGACCAGCCCTTTGTTCGACACCGATCGAACGCGCAGGCACCTGGAGAGCGCCTACCTCAGCATGTGGCAGCGCGCCCAACAAGGCCAGCCGCCGTGCAGTTTTTCGGTTCAGGAAACGTCGTGAGGGCTCGTTCGAAGCCGCCTGTCACAAAGTTGTCACCGCGCGGCTGGCAAACTCGCGCGCGCGGGATTGACTCTAGCGATCGATGCCATCGCGGGAAACCACCTTGACGCCTGGAAGAAACGACCCTTGCCTCTGCGGCAGCGGTAAGAAATACAAGAAGTGCTGTGCGCAGCACGCAGTCGAGGCGCGGGGCAGCGACACACAAGATATTACGCGGACCCCCGCCGCCGCGGCGCCGGATTTAACTCCGTTGTTCGCGCTGCTGGCAGCAGGTCGAAATCCCGAACTGGAGAGAGACGCGCTCGGGTTGCTCGCGCGGCACAAAGACTTCGGAATCCTGTGGAAACTGTTGGGAGCGGCGCTCTTCAATCAGGGTAAAGACGCTTTGGCGGCGCTGGAAACTGCGGCGAAACTACTGTCGCGTGATCCGGAGTCGCAAACGAATCTGGGGAACGTCTTGCGGGCGCGTGGCCGCCTGGACGAGGCCGTGTCGTGCCATCGGCGCGCCATTGCGCTGAAGCCTGACTATGCAGAAGCGCACAACAACTTAGGCAGCGCGCTGCGCGACTCGAAGCGTCCGGATCAAGCCGTGGCGAGCTATCGCCAGGCGATTTCCATCAAGCCGGATTTTGCGATGGCGCACATGAATTTGGGCGATACCTTGTTGGCTCTCGGACGGCTCGACGAGGCGGCGCGGAGCTACCGCCGCGTTTTGCAATTTCGGCCGGATTCCGTGGAAGCGCACAATAACCTGGGCAATGCCTTGCGAGATTCGGGACGACTCGAGGAAGCTGCGGCGAGCTACCGGCGCGCCGTGGCAATCAGACCGGATTACGCCAAGTTGCACAACAATCTAGGAAACGCGCTGCTCGATCTGGGGCGGATTGAGGAGGCCGTGGCGAGCTACCGGCGCGCCGTGGCAATCAGACCGGATTACGCCAAGTTGCACAACAATCTAGGAAACGCGCTGCTCGATCTGGGGCGGATTGAGGAGGCCGTGGCGAGCTACTCGCGCGCGCTTGAACTCGAGCCCGACTTCGCAAAGGCCCACAGTAACTTGGGCAGCGCATTTCGTGAACTCGCAAAACTGGACGAGGCCGAGGCGAGCTACCGGCGCGCATTGGCAATCCGCGCCGATTCCTCAGAAATCCTGACCAACTTGGGAGTCGTGCAAAGGTTGCAAGGCCGTGCGGACGAGGCCGAGGCGAGTCTGCGCCGGGCGCTCAGCATTGATCCCGGTGCCGCGCCGACCATCACTTCGCTCGCGGAGTTGTATGCCGATAGAGGGCAATTTGCAGAGGCCGAGAATCTATACAAAAAGGCCTATGCGGGCCACCCCGAATCGGCCCAGGCGTGGGCCGGCCTGGCTGCGTTGCGGAAAATGACCAGCGACGATTCCGCCTGGATCAAAGAAGCTCAGCGCATAGCGCAGCGGCCATTGCGGCCCCGGGACGAAGCACATTTGCGCTACGCCATGGGCAAATTCTTCGACGATGTCCAAGATTACGAGCAGGCTTTCGTAAGTTACCGGCGCGCCAACGAAATTGCGAAGGCCTACAGCCCCCCGCACGACCGGCAACATCTGGCGCGGACGTTCGAGTTCACCACCCGGCTCTATGACCGCGAGTGGCTCGACCGAGCCAAAGTAACGTCAAATAGCTCGTCGCGCCCGATTTTTATCGTCGGCATGCCGCGCTCCGGCACTTCGCTGGCCGAGCAGATACTGGCTTCGCATCCCGCGGTGTTCGGGGCCGGCGAATTATCCTTTTGGAAGACCGCATCGCTCCAGGTCGGATCCGCGGCATTGGAAAGCGGCTTTGATGGAAGGGTCCTGGCGAAGCTCGCGGATGAATATTTACAGCTGCTTACCGGGCTATCACTGGACGCGTCTCGAGTGGTCGACAAAATGCCCGCGAATTTCGCGCATTTGGGCATGATTCATGCGGCGCTGCCGAACGCACGATTCATCCACATGCGCCGCAATCCCATCGATACCTGCCTGTCGATCTACTTTCAGAATTTCCATGTCGCTCACTCCTACGCGAACGATCTGGAGGATCTGGCTCACTATCACCATCAGTACCAGCTGCTTATGCAACATTGGCGTTCCATCCTGCCGCCAAGCGCGATTCTCGAAGTTCCATACGAGGCGCTGGTGGCCGATCAGGAAACGTGGAGCCGAAAAATGCTGGATTTCGTCGGGCTGCCTTGGGATCCGGCGTGCATCGATTTTCACCAGACGAACCGCCGAGTCAGCACCTTCAGCAAGTGGCAGGTTCGGCAGAAAATCAGCAAAACTTCAGTGGAGCGCTGGCGCAACTATGCACCGTTCGTCGGACCGCTCATGCACCTGACCGACGCGAGCGCCGTGGCTCGTGCCGAGAAGGCCGCGGCTTCCCGGCAGCTTTCGCCGCGCAGCCAGATCTCGGTATAGGCTGACTCGACCCAAACTCGCTTAAAGCGCATCCACCGGGATTGCTGCGGGCAGTCGCGTGCGACGGCTGCGCAGCGACTGCGCGCTCATGGCTTTCGAGTGCCTCGGCCGAATCCACAACCCTGAAGTGCTTGCTCCGCGTATGCACAGGCCTCAACGATTGATTACATAACAGGTCAAATTCGTCATGTAAGTGCCATTCTCACGACACACTTTTCACCTACGATCCTAAGTGTTGGGTCTTACATCCATCTGATGAACGGAGACATCGTGGTTGATCAACGTAAACAGGCCGTGTCGATTCGGTTGGGCGACAGCGATATCCGTAACATCAAGCGCATCGCAAAGCGGCTCGGAGTAAGGGATTCGGACATCATTCGGTTCGCGATCAAATCGACTTTGGGGCGAATCGCGCCGCTGTGCGATCACGGAATTCGCGGGCGAAATCTCGTGCCGGTACTGGTTGAATCGGGCGACGAACTGATCCGCTATTTCGAGCTGGATGCGTTCCGACTGGAAAGCATCATCAACGACAAGGCCGAAGAGGGCAGGCAGGTCGACCGCGACGATGTGGCGCTGCTCGCGATGAGCGGCTTGCGCGACGAGTACTTGCTCATGCGCATCAAGGATGGGCGCCCGGCGGCCGACGGCGAATCGTCAGAACAGACGCATTCTTTGCGGCGCTATCTGTACGACAAGTATGTATATCGAAATTCAGAGAACCGGACTGATGGGTTCAGCACCGGCCAAGACAACGTTGTACCGATCGACGAAGCCGCCCGAGTGCATGCTCGGCACCCGGCTTAGCGATTTAGCTCATTTGATCGAGAGAAGGGGAAAATCGTGCACATCCGACAATTGATTATCGCACTCGCAGGGATGGTCGCGTGGGCTTTGCCGTTCGGTTCCGCGTCCGCGGACACGGTGCTCTACGACAGCTCCGGCTTCATTCAGGGCCAACAGTCCTTCGTCCAGTCCTTCGACATAACGACTGCCGGCACGCTCACGGTCAGTCTCTCGGATATTCCATGGTTGGACACCATCAGCAACCTCAATTTCTTCCTGACCACGGCCTCGGGTACCGTGGGAGCGTCGATGGGCGCGGGCACCGAATCGATGAGCGTCGGGCCGGGCATGGTCTACGCGCATTGGTACGGGGACGCCGCCGGCATATTCGGCGTCGGTGTCTACGGTATAAAACTGAACTTTCAGCCCACCGGTACTCCCGTTCCCCTGCCCGGCACCCTGATCCTGCTGCTGTCGGGCTTGGGCTTACTGTTCGGTATGCGGTATCGAGGTCGTTTCGATGACAAAGTGCCGACAATTGCATGACGCCGACCGCCGAAATGTAGTTTGTTGCAATGAAACTCACATATCCCGTGCCTAGACTTCTCGTTCCTTGAAGGGCTGTAAGGCGTGAAGGATTGTGGTATCGCCACGTAGTCTGCTCAGTTGTCTGGCTGTAGTTCTGTTCGTCTTCTGCGGACTGGCCTTCGCGGCCGATGAACCTGCGGCCGTATCCCCGGATGGCTACAAATTGCGCGCTGGGGATATGCTGGTGATATCGGTTTGGAAGGAAACTGATTTACAGGGCGAGGTGCTGGTGCGCCCCGACGGCGGCATATCGTTTGCCCTGGCGGGGGAATTGCCGGCCGCGGGGCATACCGTCGCGGAGCTTACCTCGATGCTCGAAACGAAAATTCGCAAATTCATACCGGACGCGGTCGTGACCGTGAGCGTGAAGGCGGCCGGCGGCAATCGAATTTACGTCATTGGCAAGGTAACCCGTCCCGGCGACTTTCCTCTCATTGGGCCGATCGATGTAGTGCAGGCGCTGACCCTCGCGGGGGGCTCGACGCCATTCGCAAACACCAATGCCATCCGCATTTTGCGGCGCGAAGGGGATCGCGAAATTTCGATTCCTTTCCGCTACGGTGATATCGAGCATGGGCGCAGGTTGTCTCAAAATATCCTCTTGAGGAATGGTGACACGGTTGTCGTGCCATGACCCCAAGCCGGGTGGCGCCGTTCTGCGTGCTGGCAGCGGCCATGTCTATTGCTAAGCCCTCATCGGCGGGCGTATGGGGCTCACAGCCGACGGTGGGCGTCTCAGGCGACTATTCCACAAACCCCGGATTGCTCAATCTGCCGAACACTGCCGAGAGCCATGCGGCCCTGCTGCTGGACGGGCCCACTACGTACAACGGCGACGCGTTCAAGTTTTCGGTCCTTCCAAGCTTTCGTCTCAGCGATACCCAAGGCTATTCGTCCCTGGACTCCGACTATGCGCATCTAAACGTCAGCAGTGAATTCGATACGGCGCGCAGTGCGCTGATCCTCAGCGCGGGTTTGGCGCGTGATTCAAGCCTCTATCACGACTATATATTGGACGGTGCCGCCGGCGTGCGGCGCGACACGGCAACAGCGGAGCTGAATTGGGACCGGCATCTGACGGAACGGTTGGAGTTCAACACGGATATCAGTACGAGCAGAGTGCGCTACGGTGCACCGCAAGGCGTCGGCACGCTCACAGACTACAAGTACACCAGCGTCACGCCGGGTCTCACCTGGGACGAGTCCGAGCGAACCAAGATTACGGCGACAGCCAGCGCGGGCCGGTACAAATCTCTCGACGGCGCCACGGAAAGCAGCAACGCCAATCTGCAGCTGGGCTTTACCAAAAAACTGACTGAAATCTGGTCCCTGTCCGCGAGCGGAGGATACTCGCGGGCAAACAATGAACTCAACACCAACGAGCAGTTTCTCGAATTCACCGGGAGCGGCATTGCCATCGTATCGGTGCCGATTGCCGTGAAGTCCAGTCAAAACGGCAGTGTCTTTTCCGTAAGTCTGGCCCGTCAAACAGAGCTGTTGCTGCTGGCTGCCGATGCGTCGCGGCAGCTCACCCCCACGGGCTTCGTGTTTCTGTCGCGCCAAGACAGCTATGGGCTGAAAGCGAACTACACCCCTTCGGAGCGTTGGACCTTTGGAGGGGACGTGCACCGAGTCAACTATCAACAGCCGCAACGAAGCGGCCCCATCGTTGATCTCGACATCAGTACTCTAAGGGTATTCGCGACCTGGCAATGGACCGAGCATTGGACGGCGAGCGTCAATGTATCGTATGTGCTCGAACACTTCGCTACGCCAATCATCGGAGTCGACTCGACCGGCGTCAGCGTCGAATTGTCGCGTCAGTTCGACTGGAAGACATTTCAATAAGCAACCATGAATACGCCGAACGAAAAAGTCTCGATCGATATGCGCGAAAAATTCTTGTCGTATTGGCGTCAGCGCGCGATTTTTGTGATCGTGGCCGGCTTGGCGGCAGTCGTCGCGCTGGCCATTGCACTCCTTTTGCCCCCAACGTATCGCGCGATGGGCACCATCCTGATTGAACAGCAGGAGATTCCGCAAGACATGGTGCGTTCGGTGATCACTTCCTTCGCCGACCAGCGAGTACAGGTGATCAGCCAGCGGGTCATGACAACGCAAAATCTCCTGTCCCTAATCGAGCGCTATGGCCTGTATCCCGAGATCCGCCAGAAAGAGCCGCGCGAGGTTCTGCTGCAGAGATTCAGGAACGATATCGGCATGCAAATGATCAGCGCCGATGTCATTGATCCGCGCAGCGGCCGCCCGACGCAGGCGACGATCGCCTTCGCCGTGTCCTATCAGAACCGCTCTCCTGAGTTGGCGTTGAAGGTCGCCAATGAACTCACATCGCTATATCTCAGTGAAAATCTGACGTCGCGTACGCAGCTGTCTGAGCAGACCTCGACGTTCTTCACCGAACAATCGACGCGCGAAGCGGCGCGCATCGCCGAGTTGGACAAAGATCTTGCGGCCTTCAAAGAGAAGCATCACGACGAGCTGCCCGAGCTTGCTCAGCTCAATGTCACGTCGATGGAGCGGACCGAGATGGAGTTGCGCGATGCGGAAAATCGCCTCAGTGCCTTGGATTCTCAGCGTGTACTTCTCGAGGCGCAGCTTGCGCAGATCAGCCCCAATACGCAGGTATTTACCGATAGCGGGCAACGAGTGTTTGGACCTGAGGATCGCCTCAAGACATTGAAATCCCAGCTCGCAAGTTACAAGGCACGTTACGCTCCGGGGCACCCCGATATCATGAGCACGCAACGCGAGGTCGACGGCTTGGAAAAGGAAGTCAAGGCGGAAGACCAGACGGCGGAGCGATTACGGCAACTCTCCGAGGCGAAATCTCAGTTGGCGGCGGCGAAAGACAAGTATTCCGATGATCATCCCGACGTCATGCGCTTGAAGCGCAGCATCGACAGTCTCGAGGAGTCTGTGGCAAAGGAAGCGGATGTTGGAACCAAACGCACGGAAGCCGCGCATGCGGACAATCCGGTGTACATTCAGGTCAAAGGCCAGCTCGACTCCGTCGCCGTCGAGCGGGTCAATGCCATCAAAAAACGCGATGACTTGCATGCCAAGCTTGACCAGTATGAGAAGCGTATGGCGGAGTCGCCGGAAGTCGAGCGGCAATATCGAACGATGGCACGCGACCTGGAGAGCGCGCAGTCCAAGTACCAGGAAATTCTCTCCAAACAAACCGAAGCGCAAGTGTCGGCGAATCTCGAGACGGAAAAAAAGGGCGAGCGCTTCACTCTCATCGAACCGCCGCAACCTCCGGAAAAGCCCATTAAGCCCAATCGAATGCTCATTTTAATTGCCGGGCTGTTCATTGCCATTGTCGCGGGAGTCGGCGCGGCCGTTGCCAGGGACTCGCTCGACGCTTCAGTGCGCGGACCCGGCGACATCCATCTCATGCTGCGCGTACCGGCGCTTGCATCAATTCCTATCATCGTCACAGCCGCCGACCGCGTGCGTCGCAGGAGATTGGTCGGGTTCTCGTGGGGCGGCAGCATTGCGGTCGTCGCTTTGGCGGCACTGACACTACATCTCTTCGTCAAACCCTTGGACGTGGTTTGGCTGAGCTTATTGCGGCGATTTGGCGTATAGGTCATGGATCGAATTCGCAAGGCGTTGGATCTGGCGCGATTGGAGCGGGTACACCATGAAGCTGCATCTACGGCGGCGGTGACCGAATTCGACGCCGTACCCGCGGCCAACGGATCGCCAGCCTCCATCGTCTATTCACGGACTCGCGTGTTTACTCCGTCTGCCGGCGTTCTCGAAGACAACCGGATCATCAATCCGGCGTCCACGGATCCGGCGGCGGTCGCATTTCGGATGTTGCGTACTCAGGTATTGCAGCGAATGGATGCCCACGGCTGGCGTTCGATTGCGATATTCAGCCCGGGCGCGAGCGATGGCAAGACGACGACTGCTATCAACCTCGCTATAAGCCTGGCTAGTGACCAATCTCACACCGTATTGCTGGTGGACCTGGATTTCAAACATCCGAATGTGGGGGCGCGACTCGGCCTGGCCCCCGAGTTCGGTGCAGATGATGCTATGACAGGGCGCGCTCGCGTTGAAGACTGCCTTTATCACCCGGAGGGATTCGACCGGCTTGTTCTCATGCCGGCGCGGTCGACGCTCGGCAACTCTTCGGAAGTTCTCTCGGGTCCACGCAGCCGCGAGATCGTCGGCGAGTTACGCGCACGCTATCCTGAACGAATCGTGGTGATTGATCTGCCGCCGGTGTTGTTAACCGATGATGCCCTGTCATTTGCTCCGCAGGTTGAATGCGGGTTGGTGGTGGCCGCTGAGGGGCGCACACGGCGCAAAGATCTCGTGCGGACCGTTGAGTTGTTGCACAAGACGCCCCTAGTCGGGACAGTTCTCAATCGTGCCGCCGATGCGCCGGCGGGTTACTGAGGCGGTCTCCCCATGTATGAGCGCCATTTTGGCTTCAGGACAAAGCCGTTTTCACTGACGCCGGATCCGGCATTTCTTTATCCGTCGCGCCAGCACGCCATGGGCATGACCATGCTCGAATATGGTTTGGAATCGCAGGCGGCGTTTTCTTTGTTGACTGGCGATATCGGTTGCGGCAAAACCATGCTCGTGCGGCATCTGCTGCGCGGTTTGGGCGATCGAGTTGTGGTCGGACTCATAAGCCACACCCATGGCCAGTTCAAATCCATTCATAGCTGGGCGCTTTCCGCACTGGGAGTCGTGCCGGCGGACAATTCAGACGTCGGGCAATATTCAGCATTGGTCGATTCGTTTGTAAGCCAGTACGCTGTAGGGCGTCGTACGCTCCTCATCATCGATGAAGCGCAAAATTTGTCGCTCCAGGTGTTGGAAGAGCTGCGCCTGCTATCCAACGTAAATTCTGAACAGGATCTTATATTACAAGTTCTCTTGGTGGGTCAGCCGGAGCTGCGTGAAAAGCTGTCGAACCCGGAAATGATTCAATTCGCGCAACGCGTGTCCGTCGATTTTCACTTGAAGCCTCTCGATCGAACCGAAACTCTCGCATATGTGCGCCATCGGCTCGAGATAGCAGGAGGGTCACCCGCGTTGTTCTCGGCGGATGCCATTGAGCTTGTGCATGCGCGCACCAAAGGAATTCCGCGCTTGGTGAATCAGCTGTGCGATTTCGGGTTGCTGTATGCATTTGCCGATGGCCGTAAGACGATTGATGCTGATTTGATTGCCCAGGTGCTTCGGGATCGCGGCAACGGCGTCGCGCTTCCCGCAATGTCTAGCGCAATGGAGTTGAGAATGGCCCCTGTGGGAATACCCAACAACGGCGCGGCTTAAGATAGGACGCCGATGTTCCGCCGAGTCCTGCTGTTGGGCCTGGCGCTATATGCCTTTGAATCAAGAGCCGAAGGTCTAACGCCAGATCGGCTCGGCCTGATATACAACCGCAACGTTCCAGCCAGCGCGCGTATCGCACAATACTATGCGATACAACGGCATATCCCTCCTGGGAACCTGGTGGGTTTGTCCGTTTCCGATTCTCCCGTCATCAACCGCACTGAACTCTCGCGTTTGCGTACCCAAGTCCTCGCTGTGCTGCCCTCAAATGTACAGTCCTTGCTCGTGATCTGGTCCAAACCCTATGCCGTCGAGTGCATGTCGATTACCACGGCAATGGCAGCGGGCTTTCAGCCTGGGTTCTGTGAACCGGGTTGCGCGGACACTACGCGCAATCCATTGTTCGACAACAACGGTTGGCTGCCCGCAGACACGGTCGGTTGGTTGCCCGCCATGCTGTTGCCCAGCGAGCATGAAGCAATGGCCCGTGCACTGATCGATCGAGGAATCGAGGCCGATGGCTCGCGACCAGGCGGCACGATGTACTTGGTTCGGAGCCAGGATGCGATACGCAATGTCAGGGCGGTGGAGTATCCCGACACCGAAACACTGCTATCAAGCCGCCTGCGGGTGCGAGAGTTGACGACGCCAGTTGACGCGGCGCCGTCGGACATCGTGGCCTATTTCACCGGTGCGACGCGCGTCGATGAACTAGACAAGCTCGGATTTCGGCCAGGCGCCGTCGCCGATCATTTGACTTCGGCCGGAGGCGTGCTCCAAGGCGGCAGCCAAATGTCGGCCTTGGCGTGGCTGAACCAGGGAGCAACCGGCTCCTACGGTGCGGTATCGGAACCCTGCAACAGGATCACCAAATTTCCAAACCCTGCAGTTTTTATGAACCACTATCTCCGCGGGGATACGCTGCTCGAGGCGTATTGGAAAAGTGTGGAAATGCCAGGCCAGGGGCTATTCATCGGCGAACCATTGGCACGCCCGTATGGCGATCCCCATTAAGGAAGATCGCCGCATCATGCATAGCGAAATTCAGTCCGCACCCCAACCCGCACTGCGGGTGGTGTTCGTCAATCGGTACTACTACCCAGATGAGTCCGCGACCGCGCAGTTATTGACAGACCTGGCGATCGGCCTTTCGGCGGGTGGAATCGAAGTGCACATCGTGTGCTCGCGCCAGCTTTACGAAAACCCGATTGCGCGACTTGCGGCACGCGAGGACGCGCGTGGAGTCGTGATACACCGCGTCTGGACTACGCGGTTTGGACGCCGGCGCTTGTTGGGTCGCGCACTGGACTACACGTCTTTCTATATAACGTCTGCCGCTGCCCTGATCCGATTGCTTCGCCGCACGGATATCGTCGTCGCGAAAACGGATCCGCCGCTGATTTCGATAGTCGCGGCCGCCGCAGCGCGGCTCAAAGGCGCCTTTCTGATCAATTGGCTGCAAGACATATTTCCCGAGGTGGCATCGCAATTGGGAGTCATGCCCTTGCCAGCGATTCTTGGACGCTTCCTGCGTACTCTTCGGGATACGTCGCTACGGGTCGCCAAAGCCAACGTGGTACTGGGCAGCCGAATGCTCGAGTACCTCGGAACTCGCGGCGTGCCCAAATCCAAGTGCAAGATCATCGAGAATTCGGCGGACCCCGACTTGATTCGCGCAAAATCCATCCGCGACAGCTCGCTGCGGTCGCGTTTGGGATTGACCGACAAATTCGTGATCGGCTATTCGGGGAATTTAGGGCGTGCGCATGAATACGACACCATTCTCGGCGCCGCCGAGGCCTTGCAGTCGGACCCGCGTTTCGTGTTCTTATTCATTGGTGCGGGAGCCAATATGGCCGCCCTGCAATCGGAAGCTGAGCTGCGCGGCATGCCTAATCTTCGCTTCCTTCCCTATCAGCCGCGCGCGGAGTTGGAAGATAGTCTCGCGGCGGCAGACCTGCATCTGGTCAGCCTGATTCCCTCTCTGGAAGGGCTGATCGTGCCCAGTAAATTCTATGGCATTCTGGCCGCCGGCCGTGCGGTGCTGTTTATCGGCGATCGAGACGGCGAATTGTCACGGGTGATTCGCGCCGCCCATTGCGGGCTGGTGATCGCGCCCGGCAACTCGGAAGCGCTCGCTGAAGCGATAAGAACTCTGGAAGGCGACAGAGATCAGCTTGCCGCGATGGGGCTGGCCGCGCGCGCACTGCTGTGTTCGTGTTTTTCGACGAAGCTCGCGCTGGCAAGCTGGAGGACACTGTTGACAGAAGTGGCAGACCGGGCGACGGCGGCGGTTTGAGCCAAGACACGCACTCACATTGCCAGATCGTGTTGGCGACGCCGTGCCTCGATCACTTTCAGGTCAATCAACATTTCATAGGCGGCGCGCATCCGGCTGAAATGAAATCCTGCGCGGCCATCCAGAATTCCAAGCCTGACGATGTACAGGTAAAGAAAAATGATCATCGGTCGCAGCGGCATACGGTAGAGCATCCGTTTCAATGCCCGTCTGCGATCGATCGGGTCGCCGCTCATCAGTGCACCCATCGCGATCGGCTCATCGCGGACACGCGCCTTGGCCGCCGCCTCCATGGTGGAATATCGATTGTGCCGCTCGAACCAATAGGCAATCCCGTTATTGAACGGATAATGATGCAAATGGGCGTCCAGGTGCCCGACCCTTCCATCGGCGATGTATTCCTCGTTAACCTCGCGCTCCACGCGTATGCGCCCGACCCGTACCAGTCGGCCAAACCACGTTGGGTACCCGCTGCTGCGCCTGAGCCATTTGCCGAGAAAATAGTCCTTGCGGCGCATGCGGAACATCGCGACATCGGCACTCGCGCCGCTAACGGCCTTTGCAATCTCGCGCGCGAGTTCGGGGGTCACCCGCTCGTCCGCATCCACCATCAGCACCCAGGGATGTTTGTAGTCAACCGCCGTCAGCGCCGCGTTTCTCTGCGCCGCGTAATTGTCGAAATGACGCTGCACTACGCGCGCGCCTCTTTCCTGCGCGAGCTGCAGCGTGCGATCTTTGCTCATGGAGTCGAATACCACGATGTCGTCGGACCAGGCGCAGGAATCGATGCACGCCGGAAGATTGATCTCCTCGTTGAGGGTCAAAATGAGTATCGAAACGCCGCTCATGCAGTCTGCACTTCGCCAAGTTCAAAGACCTCGGCGCATCGTTCAGCAAAGCGGGTATAGGTGAATGGACCGCGGCCGGTCACAGTTGCGCGGCCCGCGACCCGCAACCGTTCACGCAGTTCCAAGTCCGCTCCGAGACGCTCGATCGCCTCCTTGAGCGCGATACTGTCGCCGAATCTCACCAGCAATCCCGTTTCTTGATCTCGAACTACATCCAACGCGCCCTTTTCCCGGGCGGCAATCACTGGCGCGCCGAAATACATCGCCTCGAGAAAGACTATTCCGAAGCCTTCGCCGCCGCTCGGGAGCACGAACGCCGCGCATTTTTCATAATACGAAATCAGATCAGCATCCTTGGCGTCAGCCAAAAAATGCACTCGATGCGAAACGCCGCAGCGCTCTGCGACCTGCTGCAGAAAGGGCAGGTCATCCCCGCTGCCGATGACGCAATAGTGCATGCCATCATCAGCAAGCATGCCTAACGCTTCAATGACGGTCACAATCCCCTTGTATCGGTCGCTCCTTTCCAGGCGGGTGACCGACAGAATGAACCGATCTGGAAGGGAGTGGGCCGGCTCGTCCCGCGCTGCCGATCGCCAAGTTTCCGAAAGCGCATTGGGAAACAGGACCAGCCGCTCCGGCGGAATGCGCGGCGCCTGATCGAGAATGCGGCGGCGAGTGTAACGGCTGACGCATAGAATCTTTCGGGTACGTGAAAGCGCCAGGCGGCGCAGGAGACCAATGCCGGTCCAGACTTCGATTCCATGCGCAAAAAGTGCGATGCGCTTGTCGCGCTGGAAGATTTTCAATGCCAGTGCGGCAACGACAGGTCCGAGAAAGTTGACGTGGCCAACGAGCACCCAATCAAAGCGGCTTCCCCAGAGAGCGCGGAGGACACCGAGTGAAAACGGTCCGCGGCGACCCGAGAAGCCGCTCACGGTGATGTTGGGGTATGAAACCGCGGCGACGGTTGATCTCGGATTGTCGTTCAAGCTGAGCACTCGGCATGTCACATGGCATCCGCCATATGCCGCGAGCATTGTTTGATTGAAGCGCTGAATGCCGCCGTTGGCGAAGATTTCCGTGGTCAGAAGCAACAGGCGCTTCGGCGGAGGTATTGGATTCACGCGACTCGCCGGTAGTTCATCGCAGGGAGAGCCCGCTGCCGATCGTGACGTTGCATGAAACACAGCAACATCAGCACACTCCACAATAACGGGTGCGATTCGCGTTCGCCATTCAATTGCTGGCGCAGCAACTCGCGTACGCGTTTCGGCTCGAGCGGCAGCCGCGACATCAACGCCTCATCGTAAATTAACGCGTGGGCCCAATGTCGAAGCGGTCCTCGCAACCACTCGGCGATGGGCACCCCGAACCCCATTTTTGGACGGTAAACCTGCGCGGCCGGCAAGTGTCGGCACAGCACCTTCTTCAAGAGATACTTGCTCTGGCCATCGCGCAATTTGAATTGCAGCGGCAATCGCATGGACCATTCGACCAGGCGGTAGTCCGTCATCGGACAGCGAGCCTCCAAGGAAAAGGCCATGGTCGCGACATCGACTTTCTGCAGGAACAAATCCGGCAGGGTGAAGCCGGCGTCCAGCCGCATTGCTGTTTCGGCGCCGTGAAGATCGATGGTGAATCCAGCCGCGAATTGCTCGAATCGTCCCTGCGATCCCCACCCCGAGTGGCTCAGATCGGCCTTCAAGAGAGTAGGATAATCCTTGCCGGTGCTGCGCAGATAGTTGAACAACTCAACCGGGCCCTCCGACTGCAGGGCGCCGGCGAGAAGCCTGGCGCGATGCCAGGGCAGGCTTCTCAACAGTCGCCGCACCGTTCGCTTGAATGTAGGGCTGCGACGAGTCAACGGCATAATTCGATCCATCAGCGGGTAGTAGTGATAGCCGCCAAAGAGTTCATCCGCGCCATCGCCTGTCAAGGCCACTGTGACATGGCGGCGCGCGAGCCGCGCCACGGCCATGGTGGGAAACGCAGAGGAATCGGCGAAAGGCTCGTCGTATTGATCAATATAAGTCGGCAACAATTCGAGCAATCCGTCGACATCCACATTTTCCACGATGTGCTCGACACCCAAGGTTTTTGCAACGCCGGCGGCCGCGGGGCCCTCATTGAATTGGGCCTCCTTGAAGCCGATGGTGAAGGTCTTCGGATGATCGACGCCCGCGGATTTCATCGCGGCCACGATCAGCGCGCTATCCACGCCCCCTGAGAGGAACGCACCGAGCGGCACATCGCTCATCAGGCGCATCTTCACGGCACTCGATATCAATGCCTGCAACTCGTCTACCAGTTCTTCCTCGGGACGTGCCAGCCAACTTTGCTCGGGCTCGATACAGCGGAAGTCCCAGTAGCGCACCCGGCGGCTTCCCCGCGCATCGATCAATAAATAGTGAGCTGCAGGCAGCTTTTGCATGCCACGATGGAATGACAAAGGCGCCGGAACGTAGCCCAATTCGAGATAGGTCTGCAACGCCTCCGTATCAATCTCGATACTGCCTTCTTCGAATAGCGCGGTGAGGGAACTGGGTCGCGAGGCAAATGCGAATTCTCCGTTGCGCTGCGCATAATAGAGGGGCTTGACGCCCATGCGATCGCGGGCGATGAAGAGTGTTCTCTCGATCTTGTCCCATATCGCGAAGGCAAACATTCCGTTGAGGTGCGATAGGCATGCGACGCCCCACCGGCGGTAAGCTTCAATCAGCGTCTCCGTATCGGAGGAACTTCGCCAGGGCATGGCGGGATTGAGATTTGCTCTCAGCTCCTGGTGGTTGTAGATCTCTCCGTTGAAGACGATCGCATAGCGGTGATCATACGACTGCATCGGTTGATGACCGGCCGCCGACAGATCCACCACGGCAAGACGCCTGTGCCCAAACTGCACATGCTCATCACGCCAAATGCCCGAGTCGTCCGGGCCCCTCAGATTGAGACGATTCAAAGCGCTGGCAAATGCCTCGGGCAACGGCCGCAAACCCGACGGGCTGAAAATCCCCAGAATTCCGCACATATCGGCAAGTATGGCGCGCGCGTATGACGCATATGTGATTCGCGGTTGTCTAAGCTACCGCGACGCGAAAAATCTCTTGTAGCCGGTGCTCATAGGTGTGCTCGGCGTAAGCGCGCGTCTGGCCGCGCTGCGCGATCGAAGCTGCGCTTTCCGGGTGCCGCAAATAATGGCGGATTTTTTCGATCAACTCACCAATAGAGTCGAAGGTTTCGATTTCCTCGCCAGGCGAAAAGTGCTCTTCAAGCACGGGCCGGGAAGTGACGATTTGAAAGGCCCCACAGCCGGCGAGTTCGAAGGCACGCGAATTCAGGCCGTTGATTTCTGCAAAATGTAATGTATTCAAAGAGATGCGAGCGCCAGATGCGGCGCGAGCTTTGTCGTCCGTGAAGATTTCGCGCCCCCTGGGGCGCTCGCGCAACCGATATAGAAGCCAATCCGGTACCGTGCCCCAAAGCTTCAGGTCAAATTCGCGCAGCTGCTGCAAGATTTCCTGCCGGTAGTAGTACAGGGTACATGCGATACCGACATCGCAGCCAAAGCGCGACACATCTTCCGCAGTCAGCTCGATGCGCCGATGCACGCGCGGGTTGCAAGCCTCCGCCAAGTAGTAAAACGACGTGGATTTGATCATGCGGGAGAACAGATCCTGCATATAACGATCCTTGAGGAAGATCGCATCGTATCCAGCGCCGAGCAGGTATTGGCGACCCAGCGTCGTCATTTGATCCTGACACCAGCACACGATGGGCGCCTTGGTGGCTTTGCGCAGCCGTGAAACCGTCTTTGGCGAAAGTTGGCTGCCGAGAATCACGAGAATCAGGGTTGGCGAAAACTGTTCGACTTTACGCAACAGCCTTGGCTCCGCCCTGCGCTCGGGCTCGCGAAGGAATATGTCTATTGCTTTTGACGCCAGCGCGCTCGAGAGCCGCCCCCAGTTCGCGCCAACCAGGGTCGTGTCCACGATGGCAACTTCATGACCCAGGTTTTGCAGCGCGTCGACGACGTGCCACTCCATCGCGTCCGGCAAGTATCTGGATCCAATGACGAGGACCCGGTGGTGCGCGCGCTGCAACTAGCCACCGCTCCGCTTAGAGTTGGGGTTCATCCGAATGTTCTTGGACAGTAGCCAATTTCATGCTGCACGAGATATGTGTAAATCCTGTTACATGGCTTGGATGCGGTTTGATCGCTGAAAGAAATCGTTCATGTTCGACGAGTAATTTAAGGGATGACTGCGAAAACTACATTACGCACCGGTGCCTTGGTGCTGGCCGGTCACGTTGCCGCGGCCGCCGTCGGCGTTGCCGCGTTGCGAATCTACACGGAGCTGGCGCCGCCGGGCGTCTTTGGTGAGGCGAATCTCCTGTTGAGCGCGCTGGCCTTGGGCATGCAGGTAGTCATTGCACCTTTTACGGCTTCGCAGCTACGCTTTCATTCGCAAGCACAGGCGCGCGGAGACGGCGGCCAGTTCACGCGGGAATCGCTCGTTTGGTCGCTGCGCGCCGCGCTCGTTTTGGCAATTGTCTGCAGCGTCGGATTTTCGCTCTGGCGGCAATGGCACGGAGAGTCGGCGGAAATCCTTGCTGCGGGAGCGTCCGCGATCTGGCTCATCGCCATGACAGTGCGAAATGTCTTGATGAGTCGACTGCAGGCCGAGCGCCGACAGGCTGCCTACACGGCGATACAAGTGCTCGAGTCCATCCTCCTTGCGGTTCTGACCGCGCTGGCGTTGAGACAATCGGCGACGATCGGGTCGTACGTGGTCGGACAGGTAGTCGCCATCGCCGTGCTCTTGATGCCTCTCGTTCGTCTCGCTCCTTGGCCGAAGGCACTCAAGGGAGAACGGGGTCGCGCGAATGCCGGTTTTCTCTCCAATGTCTTGAGCTATGGAGTGCCATTCGTACCGATGTCGATGCTGACGTGGGTGGCGAATCTGGCCGATCGGTATGCTGTGGCATTCTTATTGGGCGCGAGCGCCGTCGGCGAATATGTTGCGCCGTTCGCCATCGCGAGCCGCGGCATGGCGCTGGTCAACGTAGGATTAAATGATTTTTTCAGGCCGATACTCTTCGACGCTGAAAATCAGGATACCGCCAAGGCACAGCGCGTATTTCGTTCATGGATAGCGACGAGCGTTTGCCTCAGCGCGGCGGCGCTCGTTTTCCTGCACTTCGCAGGAGGCCTCGTTTCATCAATTCTGCTCGCCAAAGAGTACCGCGCCTCAGCTGTCGGCGTCATGATGTGGGTCGCTTTGGGTTACGGCATATTCGGCGTGAACCAGATCTTTGAGACGCGATTGCTGTCGCTCAATCGGTCGGCACGATTGCTGCCTTCCATGGCGCTTGGGGCTGCGACGAATATCTTGTTCAGTTTGGTGCTTGTTTCCCGCAACGGCATTATCGGCGCAGCGGAGGCCACCTGCGCGAGTTTCGCATTGCAGGCCATCGGTGCCGCGCTCATGCTCTATCTCGCTCTGAGACAGGCGCGAATCGGTCAAGCGCAGTTGCCGGCGTAGCGATGGAATTCCAATGTTAGGCTGGCGTGATCAAGCAAAATCGACGCTCAATTCCATCGCTCGCCTCTTTGGAGCGCGAGTCGTGGGTGCCGATTGGGGACCACAAGGTGTTCCGACCGCTCTCCGGCGGGCCAAGGCTCGGGGGTTCCATCCTGGCGGCGTCATTGATGTCGGCGCCTCAAACGGTCAGTGGACGCGCGAATGCCAAGGCGTATTTCCCGAGGCGCACTATCTATTGATTGACCCGCTGGATGCCAACAAGTCCGCCTTGGCCGCGATGGCCAAGGATGATGGTCGCGTTTGCGTCTGGCAGGGTGCGATAGGTGCGGTCCCCGGCAATTTGGTTCTGCACTGTCATGGAGATCAATCCAGTTTCTTCCCCAGTAAGGATTTCTTGGGATCGGAAAAATCGGTGGAAGTC
>Ga0210388_10000343_pt1 | contig 39500 bp, 68 predicted proteins | sample IncBWC19OmetaG_FD_155485 | JGI IMG/M metagenome (GOLD analysis project Ga0210388, IMG submission 155485) | Forest soil microbial communities from Barre Woods Harvard Forest LTER site, Petersham, Massachusetts, United States - Inc-BW-C-19-O ...
TGATTCTCAATATCAGACAAATTACAATGTTCTCTTGAACCCCCTCGCATATATACTTTCATGATGCTCCTATATAATTGATTTATAATATAAGTATATACCACTTGACATATAATGTCAATTTGTTATTATTAATATAGATAATAAGTTAAACCAGCAAACAAAGAAGTATTGTAAGTAAAACAAGGGATATGATATGTCAACAGAACTAAGAACCGGCGAATCAGTAGCAGATTATTGCAGACTATGTAAATGCTTGCTGACAGTAGATGAAGAATCAACGTGTCAGTATTGCGTAATTAATATGGGGAAATAATATGGAATTCATATGCAGCACACACAATGTGCCTAAAAGAAGAATGTTAGTAGATAGAGAAATAAGTGAAAAAAATTCATTTTGTGTAGTATGTACTATAAATGAAAGAATAGCAGAAGATATACCAGTTTTACTTGAGAAGATATCGCTATTAACTAACGAAGATAATGCGCAATACATACGGGATCAACTCATTGATCTTTATAATCTTACTAAATCATTGATTGCAGAAGAAAAAGAAAAAAAATATCCAATAATTAAATCATTGGCTGATCATTGTAGAATATGTAAATCATTTCTAGAACACGTAGAAGATTCAACTTGTAAATGGTGTATTATAAATATGGGAAGAAATTAACATGAATCCAAATAAATTTCATAAAAGCTGTAATAGAAATATGGATCAAGATACAAAAATTATTACTGACACTTTAGAAAAGTTGTTAAAAGATAAATCTCTTTCATTATTAAGGGTGCTTAAAGAGCATATTTCAATGATGAGTGAAATGACAACTTCTAAGTCTGAAATGATGAAACAAATTCAAGATCAGGGATATATGGATAAATCACATACTCTTATGGATATTGATATCGCTACAGAAAGATTAGAATATCTAAGCGATAGAGGAATAAAATTTTTTAATCTTCAAGAGATAGTAACATCTGACCATAAATTCATGGAACTTAGTGAAGAATTTAAACAATTAATAGATGAGATGTATCAAACTATAGTAGATGATACATATATAGAACTTATGATGATACTTAATGCTTTATTAGCATCAGATCCACACTATTTCAGAAAAGATAAAAACTAATATGGGCATTATAATGTGGATCATAGTTATAGCTTTTATATGTGCAATATGTGATGAATGATATGCAGTGTGCTATAGTCGCACAAATATTAGTTTTAATTATGTTTATAATTTTCATATATATAGAAAGTTTAACTTGGAGATAGAATGATATTAGAAACAGAACAAAAAGATCAGTTATATACAGCTTTATCGCAAGCACAGGTAGAATTTCCAACCATTCGAGTTAATCGTAAAGCTTTCAAGAATGAATTTGCAGATCTTTATGCTATTTTAAAGCCAGTGTATCCGATATTAAGTAAGTATGGTTTGTCCATTCGTCCTTGGGGGGGCATAGTGGACGGTATGCAATGTATTGGAGCACGACTCATGCATAAATCTGGCCAATACGAAACGAATGTATTCTTGTTTGATCAAGATCCTTGCAAGAACCCAAACGATCAATTAACACATAAAAAACAGGGTGCATTGACTTACTTCAATCGCAATCATATGAAAGATATGCTTGGTGTTCTTATTTCTGACAATCCAGAAGATGATGATGGGCAAGGATACCATGAAAAACAACCACAGGTAGTTGAAATTACCCCACAAAAACAACCATCATTTGATAAACCTCGACAAGAAATACAGGCTAACATATCATTTAAACCAGCTTCAGATGCTCAAATTAAAATGATTAATGACATTGCGGTTAAGAATGGATCGTTTCTTTCAGAAGTTTTAGAAAAACATGGCTTTAGGGACATTAGTGAAGTATCATCTTCGCAAGCTTCTAAAATCATAAGTGGTAAGTAACTGTAAAGGAATATCATGGATAATGGATTAATGCTCACCCGTCATAGTCAGCCAAGCGAACTTGACCAACATCCATATGGCACCGCATGCAAAGTTAATATCCAAGAAACATATGATATCTATCTGCAAGTATCAGAAGATGAAGATAATCCTAACTGGGAACTATTGGGAAATTATAATCTAACTCACGAGCAAGATTTACTTTTCACAGAGATGCATGCACGTTTAAGAAAAAATATGCAATATGAATAAGTTCTGCTAACCTACTGATAATACTCTCCAGTATTCTCTTTTTTTGTTCGATATACCGCACTGCTTCCCTAGTGCGGTATTTTTATTGTATAACCTGAGATTTCATAACTTGCTTAAGAGCTTGATATGCTTTGAATTTGGCTCTAAATTTCTTTGGAATAATAATTCTAGAGCCAGTATTTGGTGAAACTCCAAATCTTTCTTTTGTTTCTATTGATGATAATTTACCCAATGATCCAATCATGATTCCATTCCCTCGAGATAGTTCCTTTAAGGCAACTTCAGAGAGTGCGCTAATAAATTTATTAGCAAGCGCAGTCGAGCATACCATTTTTCTACCAATTGCTTTTGATAACTGCAATTTATTCAATGTCATCGTCTCTCCTTAATAATATAACGTAATAAAATTCTTCGTACGCATTGAGAGAATGTAATATTCCTCTTCTTTGCAATCTTTACTATTTCTTCGTGCAATTCGCTACCTATATAAATCCCCAACCTTTTTTGACCAATTCTACTCATTATAATTCTCCAATGTTTCGACATAGGCTATCATTCCAATATATTTTGTACACACATAAATACATTTTCTTATGGAATCACATGTAGCTACCTATTAGATTGATGGCATATTTTTATTACATTATCTCAAGGATAAAAAATGTCATTTCAAACTCCAACTAATAAGACTGCGTATGGATTTAACAACCCAATTCAAACATTAAGTCCTGAACCAATTATCGCAAACAGAGCTCCAAGCACTTCAGACATTGCTGAATTCGGTCAGTTATGGGTATATGACAATATGGTATGGGTATTTACTTCGGCTCAAACTTGGACTGAATTAGCCTCAGATAGTGGTGATGCTACCTTTGATGCATTAACTGTCAATGGTACATCAACATTTAATGGCACTATTGATGCAGTTACTGGCAATGAACCTATCACCCTAGATTCTGGTACAGGTACTATTTCTATTTCAGGTGATGCTGCAGCTACTACTGTTGGAATTGCTAATGGTGCTGGTGTAAAAGGCGTCATCCTAGGTTCAACAAATGGTGCTTCTTCCACATTGATAGAATCAGGTACAGGTGGTGTCGTTGTTAATTCAAATGGTACAGGTAATATATTATTGACAGCTGTTAATACAAGTATAGCTTCACTATCATTTACCAATAATGCTCGCATTGGTTCAACGAGTATTACTGTTCCAACTAATATTATTGCAACGGGCACAGCAACTATTGTTATGACAAATAGCTATATAGCTTCATTATCAACTCCAGTTATCTGTACTGTAACAACAAATGCTACAGGTGGTGGGTATTTACAAGTTAATGGTATGGTCAATGGTTTAAGTGGTGATACATTAACTATCTATGTAACAAACGCTGGTTCTGCAACAATCCCTGCAAGCACAAGTAATATAATTGTATCATTCATGGTACTTGAATAAGGAATACTATGTCATTTGCACAATCATTACGAGCTACCGCTATTCCTGTACAAACCGTGGCATTTGGATCAGTGACAAGTTCCTTTGTTGCTATGGGTGCAGCAGTTCCTGCAGCTCTACGAGTACTTAAAATAAATAATACAACTGATTCTGATATATATATTTCCTATGATGGTGTTACGCAACATGATGTTGCTGTTGCAGGAAGTGGATTTGTAGTAGATATCACTGCAAATAAAAGCGTCCCAGAGGGATTATATCTTCCAGAAGATACAATTGTCTATATAGAATATGTCAGCTCAGCTCCAACGTATGGAAATATATATCTGAGTGCATATTATGCGGCAACTACTTATTAAGGAGATGTTACATGTCTCAAATTACAAGTTTTGGTAAGTCAGGAAATCCACCTGGAACCCTGACATATAACTATACTGCTGTTACAACCACTCCTTATGTTGTATTACCAACTGATGAATTCCTTGGCGTAACGACAACTACTCTTGCCATCACCATTCAACTACCAAACGATCCAGCTGTTGGAAGAGTTTATATTGTAAAAGATGCTACGGGATTTGCTGCAGTTCATAATATTACGGTAACCACGGTTGGAGGAACTGTGTTGATCGATGAATCAGCTACATTTATTATGAATAGCTCTTCAGAATCGACAAGTTTCATATTCAATGGCACTAAATATTTAGCATTCTAAGGAGATACTATGGCTTTTAAACAACTGTCTCCGATAGCTATCCTAGAAGGCGGAACGAACACCCAATCATTCTTACATGCTTTTGGTGTCGCCTATTATGATGGTGGAGCTTTAAATAATATCGATCCGGGTACGGCAACCTATGTACTTACCAGTAATGGGACAAGTGCCCCAAGTTTTCAGCCTGTATCATCAAGCGGTGGTGTCACAACTATCGATGGTAATACTGGTTCAGCTACGCCTTCTACAGGCGTCGTAACTATTTCTGGAGATGGAACTATCGTTACAACTTCAGGAACAAGTTCAACGTTAAGTATTACAACAACTGCAGTCCATACAGCAGGTACAAGTTCAGGTACTGCGACCGCATCTTCAAATTCAATTAGTTTTGTTGGTGCAAGTGGTATATCAACTTCAGGTTCTGGTTCAACGGTCACCATTACTGGTTCTGGAGTCACACAAGGTATTGTGACATTAGATGGTGGAACTGGTTCTGCTACAGGCACAACTGTTACAGTAACAGGAACGGGTCCAATCAGTACATCTGCTACAAGCGCAACATTAACTATTGCAACATCTGCTGCAAGTACAATTACTTCAAGTTCAGGTACAGCAACAGCAAGTTCAAATAATATCAATATTGTTGGTTCTGGTGATGTATCTACAACTGCCACGGGTGCAACATTAACTATTGCTGGATCTGGAGCAACTTCATTAATATCTGATTCTGGTACCGCAAGTGTAAGTTCCAATGCGTTTACAATTGCAGGTGGAACGGGTATTACGACAAGTGCGAGCGGATCGACAGTAACTATTACTGCATCTGCTTCCAGTGGCTTTTATCCATACACTAATGTGACTGGATCTACGCAGACTATGGCGGTCAATACAGGATATGTATCCAATGATGGAGCAACTATTGTGACATTCACGCTACCAACAACTGCATCAGTTGGTCAAGTTGTTGGCATTCAGGGAGCTGGTTCTGGATTATGGACAATAGCTCAAAACAGTGGGCAAACCATTGCATTTAATGGAGTTACTTCAACTTCTGGGGCAACTGGTTCTGTTTCATCGACAAGCCAATTCGATAATGTTGTGTTGATGTGTGTCACTGCAAATAGTGGGTGGGCTGTCAATAATTCAAATGGTAACTTAAGTGTCGTCTAGGAGACAATATGGCAACGATAACAAATAGTCTATGTACTAATGGTGTAACTACCTCCATTTTAACTGGAACTGGTGCCCTCAACTTAGGCACGAGTGCATCTGCAAATACAACAACCATTGGTAATGTCACTGGTGCTACTGCTGTTAATATTAATACTGGAACGGCTGGTAGTACTATAACTACTACAAATGGAGTATTTACAGTCGCTACAGGAACAGGAAGTGTTTTAATTTCAAATGATGCCGCAGCAACCACAGTCAGTGTTGGAACTGGAGGAGGTGTTAAAACGTGTACTTTTGGGTCAACGAATGGTAGTTCTACTACAACAATTGCAGCAGGAAGTGGGGCGTTAAATATTGGCACAAATGCGTCTGCAAAGACTTTGACCATCGGTAATGTAACTGGTGCTACCGCTGTTAATATTAATACTGGAACGGCTGGTAGTACTATAACTACTACAAATGGAGTATTTACAGTCGCTACAGGAACCGGACAGATTTTAATTTCAAATGATTCTGCCACTACCACCGTTAATATTGGAGCTGGTCCAGGAAATAAAACGTGCACTTTTGGTTCAACGAATGGTAGTTCTACTACAACAATTGCAGCAGGAACTGGGGCGTTAAATATTGGCGCAAATCCTACAGCTAATAATATTAATATAGCTACTGGCGCTGCAGTAAAAACTACTGTATTAGGTTCAACTAATAGTACATCGACCACAACTATTCAAGCTGGTAGTGGCAAAGTAAATATAACTTCACCAACTGCAACTATTCTTTCAAGTAGTATAGTAACCGCTCCAGTATCATCTGCAACAGCAACAACTGCATTTGGTACTTCATTGACCGCAGGAACAGCTCTTCAGAATACGACTGGATATAATCTATTAGTTAATGTTTCTGTTAATGTTACAGCAGCAACTACAGCAACTATTATTATGGGCGTAGGATCTACAAGTACTCCAACTACAAGTACGGTAGTGGCTTCATTTAGTACGGCAGTTCTTGAACTTATAAGTTTTAGTGCCATAGTACCTAATAACTACTATCTATTAGTTAATACCAGTGGAACAATAACTGTTGCTAGTATCACCACACAAGCTTGTCCTATGTAGGGAGTATCAATGACATCCACACTATTGGCTATAATATTATCGGCAACATTGACAGGCACAGGAGGAATCGCTTTAAAATATTATTTAGACAGGAGGAATCCAGAAGAAATGCCAACTCATGTTGAACATAATTTAGAACAAGTTGTGGGAACTATCATTGAAGATCATGTTAAAAGAAACTCTGAAGATTCTGATACTGAAATAGATATACATGTGCATATTCATTCTAAGGAGAAATAATATGTGGTCATTAATACATATAGCTATGATGGCAAGTTTAATGCTTGCAGGAGCGATATTTATTCCTGTATTTGTGGTAGTTGAATCGGCTGAGGTTGCCGTTACCGTTGCAGATGATATAGATACAGATGTAGATCAAGAACTAAAAGGAGATAAAGATGGAAACAAATAATATCATCAAGTATACCATCATTGGTTGTGCTTTATTGGTATGTATCAGCTTGAAGTTGTACTTGGGATCAAATCCGGTCGTTAATGATGTAGATACGGCTATAGAATCTATCGTTAAAGCAGAATCTGGGTATGATATAACGCCGATTGTAGACGCGGTATAATATTAGTTATATGCTTGTTGAGCAATTACATCATAATGATTGCGCCTTTCATTTTAGGGGTCCACTCCACAAGGGCCCCTAATTTATAATACTACTCTAAACTTACCTTTTTTAGGTTCTTTCTTCTCTTCTTTTTTATCTACCAATTGGTTTATCTTCTTGATTTCAGGCTGAAATATTCCTGGATTTTTTTCTATACCCTTCAATATATTATCAACATAGAAATCTTTAGTCTCTTTTGGTAGATTACCCCATAAACGAGTGGGATTAATAAATCTTTTACCTGCAGCTGCTACAAATTTACCTGGCGTAAACTTCTTAAATAGCCATTTAACTATTTCAGGGCTTTTATTAAAATCACCTTCAGTTAAAATGCTATGTAGTTTATCTGCTTTACGAAGATTCTTTGACCAAGAAGGAAGTGTTAGGTTTTCTGTAGTTCGCTGACCATTTTTACCTGCAGCATCAATAACTTTATGCGTTTCTTTTTCAAGAGCTTTCAAATAATCAGGACTGTTATATTCCTTGTAAATATATTGATTAAGATCTTTCTTAATATTATGAATATCTTCAGCTTTAATTTCATTATTAGAAGCTTCTTTATTCCAATTCTTTAATCTTCTAATAAAAGGGCTTTTACCAGCAGATCTACGTTGCTCTATCTCCAAAAATTCATGTGTAAGATCTTTTATTTCACCAGCTTCAATCTTATTATGACCTTCTGCCGCAACCTTTTTATAGAGTTCTTTTTTAACTGGTTGAAAATGCTTTTGAATATTGGCATTCTTTAATGAATCAATTACACCTGGTGCTATAGCACCAGCTATAGTTTGGCCAGTTTCACCTAGTCCTAATACTTGAGCAGCACCTCGACCTATATCACTTTTAACGATATTTTTAGCAGCAGAAATAATTCCGTTACCACCTAATGCTGCTGCAACAGGAACAGTTCCAACAAGATGCTGTCCATATTCTTCTACTTTACCCTTAGGTTTTAAATATTCTTTACCAAGGGCTTGCTCAGCGACATCTCTGACTCCAACTGATCTTGGTTTTGATTTGAATTGATTTAAACCTAAAGGATCAGCAACACTATGAGCAACATTTTTCAATAAGCTCTCTGAATTTTCTACAAAATTGACAAGACCTCCCGTTGCGTTTCTCAGTAATTTACCGCCAAAAGACTCTTTCTCTTTTTTAGGCAATATAACTTTATATGCCATAGTAACCCCTAAGCTTTAAATTTCTTCTTAGTCTCAGTATTTTCTATAACTTTACCACCATTTTGTCGAGCAAACTCCTGAGCTTCTTCAAGTGTTTCAAATTCATGCTCACCTGATTCTCGATTACCTCGTAATATTTGTTCTTGTCGTTTTTGAATAGAAGGAAGAGCTCGACGTGAAAAATCTTCTGGAAGTTTACCCTCATTTTCTTCTAATATTCTTTCTTCTTCTTGAAATGGAACTTGAAGAACTTGCGCATGCTTTATAGCATCATTTATACTTTCTTTGCGAGCTTCATAGGTCATAGCCAAAGAAGGCTTAGCGGACTCTTTAATCTGAACTCTATATTTACTTGGTAGTCCTTTAATAGCATTCGAAGACAAATCAATGTATTGATTAGCTTTGTTCCTAAATTGCTCAGCTGCCTTACCAGCTTGTGAACGCAAATCTACAAGTCCTCTGGTAGCTCCATTAATACCTTGCACAAGACCTTCTTTTACGGGGTGCCAATCTTCACCAATTTCTTCATTTAGAGCTGCCATTTCTTCAGCAAGGATTTGTAATTGAGTTCCTATTGTATAATCTTTTTCAAATTGTTCAGTCAACTTTGAATACTTCTTATCAATAGCAGCTTGTTTCTTCTCCTCAAATTCCTCAATCTTTTGCTGCTTTGCAAATTCATGCTGTTCACGTTTAAGATTGTTTGATTCTTGTTTAAGCGCATTTGCTTGTTCTGCACTACCAAATACAGGAGCTTCATCTGGGCGTCTAAACCTAAATCCGGCTTTACGTAAAGGCTCTAATTCAGCAGCAGCAGCACCTTGACCTGACAACTGTTGCATTAATCGACCAATATCTTCTTGATTATTTCTTAGGTGGTTTCGACCTTGATCTAATTCTGATTGGGGCTGACCTTGTAAACCTTGCAGCTGACCTGTAGCGCGTTGTTGATGACCTAATTGAGCTAATCCAGCACGTTCTTGTTCACGCTGTGCATGCTGGGCTTCGTTACCTTCATCATAAACCAACTGATTTAATATATGTTTTTGCACAGCAGGATCTGAATCATAATAAAGCTCAGCGACTTCTTTAGGTATAACACCTTCTAAACCTTTTAATCCTTGACGACGGTGCAATTGCTTTAATTTTCCATGTGCATATTGTTCAATACCATTACTTAAACCTTGGCCTAATGCTGTACCGAACTGAGCACCAAAACCACCTTGACCTTGTATAATTTGTGCCATATTATTCCTTAATATTTAGCGCCTAAATAAGCTCCTGCCGCAGTCCCTAAAGCTGGAAGTACTCCATTAATCAAGTTTTGATATCCAGCTGCTTGTGGTTGATGCATAATATTTTCTACACCACCACTTAAACCACCACTTGCAAGATTATTAAAGTTATTATTTTGCATCTTTTGTTGGTTTAATCCATATTCATTAGCTTGAGCATTAAGATCAGATTGAAACCCTCGATGTGCTTGTCCTAATGCCGTTGCAAATGCAGGAGATCCTATACGACCTCCACCAGCAGATGTAAATCGTTCAGCAAGTGATGCAACGCCATTTTGAAATCCTTCATGAGCTTGATTTGCAAATGGCGCAAACTGCTGTTGATATTGCTGTTGCTGCTGAGCGAGTTGTTGTGGTGTATATGTCTGACCTGGCAATTGTATATTGGGTAATGCCTGATTTAAACGAGCTAAACCAGCATTTTGATAGGAAGCTTGTTCAGGACTCAATCTATTCAATGTTTCATTACGTCCTGGAGCTGAATCTAAAAACGTTGCTTGTTGAGGGGCATTAGCTGCGCGTGCAAGTTGTCCGCCAGCTGCCTGATCTAATTGTTTTTGTGTAGGTTTCAACCCTTTAGATTTTAACGTTTTGACCACTTTTTTAGCTTTACCTTTTTGGCGAGCTCGGCTAGCTGCTCTAGCTGCTTTAATTGTTGCAGCTGTTCCAGCCAATGCTGCAAGCGTACCTCCAACTAATCCTATAGGCATACTATTCCTTTCTTTTATTCTTTAACATATTCAATAGTTACGATTGTTCGCGTATATGCAGAGTAATCTATTCCAGTTGTAATATAAAAATTAGTATCATCAATAGCCCATTCTATATTATCAGTTGCCGATGAGGTAGAAGCATAACTAATACTTATACCAGCCATGGTTGTCGGATTAGTAGCAACTCCATATATATTAACCCATGTTGTTGCAGCTGTTACATTGATATTATGAGCCATTGATATTGTTGTAGCATTAGGAAGAGCCCCAAAGTTAAGTACGGTACGAAATATTTGGCGTCCATCTGGATTAGGATTAATCATATCTTGATTGGGGAATAGAACTTGTCCTGTCACAAATTCCTGCAAGAAATATATACCAGATTCCTTCAAATTTAACGCTACGCAAATGTTATTTATATTTTGGTACAAACGTACAAGAAGCTCTTTAAACTCGGGCTTATTGACATCTACATCTTTCACTTCGGCAACATCAAACACATAGGTTGTAGGTATAAATAAACCTGTATTATTTTGAAAGTCTGATGACATATTTTATCCCCTTGAATCTCTTACATAAACATATTAGATTAAGTTCATGTTATGAGATTCTTCGCTGATAACATTCTCCTTTTTCATCCGATATACTCATCCTATATCGGGTGTTTTTTTACTGCATTCTATTGCTTGTCGGTGTGACATAAAATATCATCGCATGCATTTGGAAGTCATTCAATGCTACATACGAAACCGATCCATCTGTATTAACTGTATATCCCGACATCTGGCTTGGGGACATCACTATTTGTAATTGTACACATTCACCTTCAGCGTAGGTATAAATCGGGTGCCATAAACGAGTCTGATATTGCTCAAAGTTAGATAATGCATAGGGACTTGTTTCAAGTGTTCCATCTCCTGGTAATGGACCTGGTGATGCTTCAGTTCCTAAACCATCAGTCACAATCGATATATCAGCTGAAGATGTCAGATAATCAACAAATACCGCACCATTATTAGTTCTATTAACTAAGAAATCTATGCGAGCCATATACATATTTCTATCATTTTCAGTGTAGAAATTATATTGCTTAGTAAGAATATTCATATTAGTTACGGTTGATATAACACCCCCTCCTGTATATGTTCCTGTAATAACAATAGGCAGAATACCAGTATTATCAACTGCATATATACCAAATTCATTAGGGGTATTAGCACTCACAGGATCTGGAGTAACTCTTGCCATAAGCGAGGGTAATACATTACCTAATGAATCTGTAAAGACTAATCCATTCATATTCTCAAATAACACATAATCATTTAATGATAAGTTATGATTAATGCATGATATAGTTGCTGTTCCAGAAGCAGTAGTCGTAAAGTTAGTAACTTGTAATGAAGGAGCTGATGATGGAATATTCGTTTGAAGTATCTGAACAAACCCCTCTTGGTTACCAGCAATAATTGCTTTTATGGTCGTATTGTTGGTTGTACTTGAAGTAGAATTCCATTGATTACTATTCTCACCCCATGGCGTTGTTGCCTCACCCCATGTTATACCAACAGCTTCTGGTGGTTGGAAGAAATATCCAAACGTGGTGAAGGAATCATCAATAGTTGCCCATGAATCATTAACGTAATTGTATGCCAATATTTGATTAGGGAAATAGAAATCAACATTGCGATCATCACTGACGACTGTCCAATAAGCCATTTCATTGTAATAGTCACGAATACCAGCAACCCGATCTTGCCCATTCATTTCATTACTGATACCAAATGGATATTGCGGTATCTTGTTATCGATACGTTCTACATTAGCTCCATTACATGCATGAATACCATTATCATCAACACCCAAGACAACTTTATCAAAAGGAATCTCAGAAAAGGTAGATATGGCGCCAAGTTCATTGTTAATTTTTTGCCATGTGAATGGAAGAGTTTGATTAGAGGTGTATACCAATTCATAAGTTGAAGATGTAAAATAAACGATTAAGCGATCTTTAATAAATTGTACTGTAACGATAGCCTCTTGCGTTGGAGCATCAACCGCATTTCCATTTCCTGGGATATCTTGCATCCATGATGTTGCAGATAATGCACTACCAACTGCAGAATAGCGAGCTCTAAATGGATAGGTAACGGCAACACCAGCAGCAACTTCAACAGTGTTAAGTAATATTAATCTATTTTTGAATTGCACAACAATCTGTGCAGTCTGAATATAATTATTACCTGTAAAGAAAATAGGTGTTGAAATAGTTGCACCCGTGAAGGTATAGGCACCATTTGTTGTATTAAATGTTCCTGTTCCGATTGGTCCTGCTTTCGTTGATGATACGGGAACCAATGCACCATTAGCAACTGTTACAATAAATTGGGTGAATCCAATGACAAATACTTGTCCTATAAATCCAAATCCATCGGGAACATTGCCTGAAGCAGCACCCATATCACTCGTTGTATCAATTTGAGTTCCTACCGTCCAATTAAGAACTGGCTGTACCCAAAATGTATTATCCCAGTACCGTATACCATCTGGTGGATTAAAATTGGTTGTCCATAATGTATCGAGAGCTGCAACTGCACCTTGATAATTAACAGACCAGAAGAATTCATAATCAGTTCCTGTCCATATCGAAGCAGCTGATGATGTAACTGCTGTATCAACATTAGATGCTGTAATGGTTAATGTACCAAATCCAGATCCTGGACTTGTTGGATTAAAGAGCGCAGATCCTGTACCACCAGAGGATACCTGTAAAGCATATGGCGTAGTTAAGGTAGAAGTTATAACGGTAAATGTTGTACCTCCTACAGTTATAACCGTTCCGACAGGCATTTGATCAATAAAGAAAACACCAGAAAAATTGCCTGAGCCATCAGTTGTACCAACTACATTAGCCGTTGTTAATCGCAACCATGCATTACTGACAAGATCATATTGGTAAGCAAACTGAGTATCAAATCCAATCGTTGCAAATGCATTTGATGATTCTACAAAGTATTGCGTTAAACCCATAACTGGCGTCGCTGGATAAAACCATATATCGAGTCCAGAACTATAGCCCGTAAAGGTAAAATTGCCTGTTGTAGTATCAAATGTGCCAGATGTGGCCACATTGGTTGATAACATAGCTGCAGGACTACCTGTTTGATATACCGTAAAGATATCATCATTGATCGTAAACATTTGCCCTACCGCAAATACATCTCCTGGAACAGTTCCTGAATATACCGAAGTTGCATAGGTATTCGTCGTCAATAGACGTAATCTTGATTGAGTTTGATCTAATCCCATAAGAACTGTACCAAAACGTTTTCGAACTCTTCCACGTAAAATATATGCATTATTCAATATTTGGAACGCATTGTCCGATATCAACCAAGGTTTTAGTGACGTCTGAAAACCACTTTCATTATCTGCATAACCGACGAGAAATTTATCATATGCCATATTAAACTCCTAGAGCTAACCAATAGATACTCGTAGCAAATCCACTCGTTGGAACTTCTAAAACAAATTGCGTTGTACTTGATGATGAAATGTATGAACCAATCACATATGATGATGCCACACTCGCTTGTGTGTAATAAATCTGGTAAGGAGTTGAGCTGAATGTAGGAAATCCTGAAGTTGTTGGGAATGTAATCGTATTAGCTCCTGTTGTAATACCTGTTGCCGTCCCCCACATTAAAAATACAGTTGATGATAAATATGCATAGCCTGGTGTCGATACGCCAGTTCCGCTTCCTGTTGAAGTACTACTACCACTTAATTGCACAATGGTTCCATCACTTGGATAACGATAATATATTTCATATGGATTAGCTCCAGTTGAAGCTGCGCAATATATAGCCATTTCCGATGAACTTGTTGTAGGCGCAGAGCCTTGAGCTGGTAATGATAAATATGTATGCATTCCATAATAGTCAGGATCGGTAAAACCAACATGATTTACCGCTATCAATTCATTAACTGCTTGGAAATTATTTTGAATCGGCACTTGGGTAGCACTTATTTTTTGAGCTGCCTGAGGAACATTGGTTGAAAACGTATATGACATGATATCTCCTTAAATTCCTATAGCGGTAACAACAACTGATCCTTGTGCACCACCTGTTGCTGTACCCGTCCAATAAAGATTAGCATAGGTAGTATTAACAATCGTTATACCATTATTAGTTTGACTTCCGCCTGTAGAATTACCTTGCGCTTGGGCTGCAGTTATTTGCATATTGTATATTGCCGTTGCAAATGTCGGCATTGTTGAACTACCTTTTGTTGTATAACAATTAGTTGAGTTAGGTATATATACCTTCATAGGACTTGTAGTACTATTGGAATTAGAAGCGTAATATCCATTAGCTACACTCCACGACATAAATAAAATACCATTTGCTAAATATTGCCATGTTCCTACCGCTGGATAACCTATATCTGCTGGATATGTTGCAGTTCCAGTAAATAAACCACCTGCACTACCAGTGCTTCCCGATGAACTATTACCTGTTAATTGCAGGACAGAACCATTATTAGGATATCTATAAAATAACTCCGCGTCATTTACATCCCCAGAAACAGCTTTGGTATATAATGCCATTTCAGCTGATGCTGTAGTTGGATCAGTTCCTTGCGTAATAAAGTTTATAAAGTTGTGCGTTCCAAATGTATCAGCTGTATTAAAACCAACATGATTTACAGCAAGTAATGCAGAAATATCCTGGAAATTATAATTAATTGGTTGTTGTGTATTGTTAATCTGTTGAGTTCCTTGAGGAACTGTAGAAGTATAATTTGAAGGTAGTGGCATATTACGCTCCAATCCATAAATAATTAATATCTACTTCTGTAGATGAACTTTGAGGATCTCCCCCTACATTTATAGGATTCATACTTGTAGTCGAAATATAACCATTTAACTGTAATCCCATAGGAGTTGCGGTTCCTGATGTAGTCGGACCCACTGCACCATTTAAAAATGTTGTAGTATACGCAGGTGTTCCAATAGTAAAATCTACCGTAGTATTACCTTCTCCCTTCAAAGTAGCTTGCCCCCATCGCATAACAACTCCAGATGGAAATGTACAATATCCCTGAGCAGCATCCCCAAATGAAGTTCCTGTTCCCGTGATAGGAACAGTCTGATCACTTAATTGCTCAATCGTACTATTATCAGGATAATTATAAAATATCTCAGCTACATTAGGCGACCCTGTTGCTTGGCAATATAAATTTAATTGACTTACTTGTACTGTAGGAATTGGATCTTGAAATTCTAAGCTGACAAAATTATGTTTGCCGACATCTGAACTGTTAAATCCAACATGATTTACATTAACTAATTCATTAATAGCCTGAAAATTTGATCGTATAGTCGTAGTTGTATTATTTTGAGGATTAGCAGCTTGAGGGGTATCGGGTGTATATGTATAAACAGGACCTGACATATTATCTCCTTTCTAGAATTGTGAACCACCAGTCCAAGAACTATTATTTAATGAACCCGCACCAGCTTGATCGCTGAATATTGTAGCAACGCGTTGCGTCGTAAGCTGTTTGATAGTTCTTCTTCCAACAAGATTCTCTTGCTCACGCAAAGAAGGTAAGAATAATGCAATCGAATCATAATCCATACGATCTTCAAGAATCTTTTTAGCCGCATTAAATGCAATAAGTTGCCACCATTGATTCAAGACAGGAACATCATCATTTAATAACAGAGCAGTTGGTTGATAGAATACTTCAATATCAATACGATATGATTGATCTGGAACAGGGCGCACAACAAAAGCATCTTCAAAGAATAGAACTGATTGCGGTAATGCAGGATTATTCATGACAGTTTGGCTATTAATTGTAGCACCTGATGCAGGCGGAGATGAAAATGTTATATCAAATTCACCAGTCAGATAATTTATAAAGTTAGCTTGCGGGAATCCTGTTTGAGTATTATAGGGTGCATTAAGATACAACGGTGTAGGGACTGGACCACTTATTGCATTGTATAACTGCCCCCATGCAGTTGCTATACCCGTCGTAGCATCCAAAATAGGAGAATCCGCTAAAGCAACACCATTGCCATTAGAATCTATGGAACTAAATAATACTTGGTTTTGCAGGAGGGTTATTAACTGAGTTGTTTGATTAGGTAAGAATCCTGGTTGGCTCGTATTAACATAGCCACTATAGTTAGCTAATGTCCCATTACCCGTAACACCAATATTCTGAATCGAATTAACAATAGGATATATACCATAAAATTGTTCACGCGATTGGAAGAACTGTGATTGGAATCCAGCTATATATAACGGCGGATTGACGGATATATATTGATTCTTAAAGTCATACATTGGGTTATTTACAAATGTCGATGTTGCATACGTATCTATAAATGGTGATGTATAGAAGGTAAATGTAGATTTAAGATCAAATAGCCTGAGAGTTTCAGGCAAGTCATATTGTATATATGTGTTGATATAATCAGTTAGTTCAGCATCGGATAATTGTGCAGGAGATAAACTTCTCGTTAATCGACGCACCTTATTTTTTATATTAGCTAAGGTCGAATTTGCCATTGCTACCCTCTTTTTTAATATGGGAGAACATTTTGTATCGCACTGCTTAAAGTGAAGTTATCTTCTGCAAAAGGAATGACCTGTGCATATTGGTATTGCGTATCAGGAATAACAAACGGATTAAAATATCTTGTATCAATAAATATTTCAAAGGTCGTTACTCCTGTTACTACAATGCTTCCAAATAATTGGTTAGCTTCTGTCATGCCATATTCTGGTGGTATAACCAATCGAACAATCAATCCCGTCAAATAGGTATGATCAGCGGTGGTTGTCACAACAGCTGGAAAGTCATTAGTAATACTTGCAATGATCGTGAGTGGATTGTTAAATATTGGATATGGATTTACCAGAATAGACATACAAACCTCTTATTTTAATGAAGAGACATATACAATATCATGAGTCTTATCAAGATTATCGTAATACAAATCGGGACTATCAAATGCATATCTATGTCGTTTTCCTGTAACTTGTTGAACGTTTAAACCTTCACTATTCTTTCCATGTCCATATATATCAATCCAGCAATCTTTATTTAAATGATCACCAACCATGCGTGGAACGGTATAGGTATGTCCATCAACCATATCGTACCATTCAAGATCATCACCAGGGTATAATTTTAAACAGAAACGAACACCACCCCCTTGTTCTTCAAGGTTTCTAAATACACCAGTTATCTTTTCATTGTCTTTAAACTTTTTATAATCAATGCGTTTTTTAACTGCTTCATTTGAGTTTGGATCAACAAATTTAGCAGCTTCTTCATTTAATTTTTCCAGATCTTTATCTGGGGTTGCCATACGGCGTAAATCTTTTTTTTCTGTTATTGCTGCGCTTGACATAATAAATCCTTTTTTTAGAAACAGGGCTTGTAACGGTAAGTGTTACAAGCCCCACAATATACTTACTGATTGTTCACGTTAAATGAAGCACCAGCAACCCAATAGATAACGTTGCCTGATTGTCCTGCTGGGCTATTAGCACCCGCTGAAAGATTCATGCCAATGTATCCTGTGTTGATAGTTGCGTCATTTAAGAAATCAACACCAAGCGTTAATGCTTCAGCACTGTTTTCACCAACTGGTACAACCTGTGCAGGTGTAAATGCTGGATATTCTCCAGAAGTTGGAAATACAAAAGCAGTAAATGATGTTGAATCAATATCAAGAGTAATCGTGTTACCACTCGTTAATGTTGTATTAACAGCAACGATAGTCGCATATAGATTATTCATTTCGATCATGCCAAATACGTATGGCACAATCATTTTAACTTTCTGACCGGGCAAATAGCCATGAGTTACTGATAATGTCACCACAGCTTGGGTAGCCTGTGTAATATTTGTAATGTAGCGACGACGTGGATAATACAATGCATCATAGTTAATGAGCATCCATGAACCAGTAGTTGCCGCAGCAATTTCAGCCATGTAATCAAGACTAAATGTTGTTGAAGATAATGTGTTATATCCAACAGTAAAGTCCATACCACCTAATTGTTGCCCACCCGTAATATTGAACAAACGAACAATAGAACCTGCAGTCAGACCATTTGTACCTGAATTAGTTACAACTGGAATAGAAGCATTTGAGATAGCTGTTACGGTAGCATTCACGACACCATTTGGTGTTAATGAAGAATCTACATAGGTAAAACCACCTGATGTCAAATACTGGCTAAGATTAGCAGCATCTGCAGCATTAGATTTTAAATATTCCCAAGCGTAACCCTGTGGGAAACCATTTTGCCAGTAATACTCTACACCGATTGCTGTAGTCTGATTTGCAGCTGCAACCGTGGTATTATATACTCGCATCCAATCTACGCCTGAACGTAGTGGAATTGTGACCGAAGCACCAGTAGAAGTAAATCTACCTTGTTGAATAAGAGTGAAATCTGCCATTGTAATTCCCCTTTAATAAATTGTGCAACGTAAGTTGTATAACCAGCTGTCATTACATATTCTGGGCACTTGTGCATATTTGTAACCGACACTGGCGTTCTGAGCCAATGGATCACTGAACATTGGAGGCCGATAGATGAAGGAACTAGAATATCTGTCCTGGTCAATCACGGCATAAGCCTCTAATCCAACGCAGAAAATGTTATACACATTCTTGCCTTTTTCAGATGCTTTATACGTAATACTGCCTATGCTCGATACTAGGAACCTGAGATTCGAGATGCTTCCCCACTCTGATCTAAGCACGTTCATCTGCGATGGGTACTGCGCTTTCGCAATAAATCCGTTCACAGAATCAAATGCTTTTGTCAGGTTGGTATGACATAAAGCAAAGTATGCATCTCTTGTAGGTGCGGTGCCGAATTTATCTTCGCCATCAATGTGATCAAGCATTGTAGCTGCGTTGTTTCCAAGCAAAGCTAAAATAACATCATCAATATCAGGACGAGTTAAGTTTGTTGGGTTATCGCCATTGATACCAGCTGTACAGTTAATGAAAGAAGCTGTTGAAGCCAACATATTACGTATCAGGGTGTCTTCAGACTGACGGAGCGAAACGCCAAGACGGCAAGTGATCTCATTCAGAACCAATTCTGTTACTTTTATGACCATTTTCATGGCGGACAGGATTCTTCGATCCCATCTCTCTAGGTTTCCTCTAGAGGTCAGACTATCGCATACTCTTTTTATAGAGTCTTCCTCACTTAGTCGTTCACCCTGGACATCATTTATAAATTCATTTACAATCAAATAGTGCACTTGTCTCATAAAATTAAGGAAATAATGGAAAGACGAAGAAACTATTACAAACGCTCTCTTGATTATGTTGCTACCAAATATAAAGAAGTTGATCTTGCTTATATGGCAGGAATTATCGATGGAGAAGGCTGCTTTTTCATTGGAACTGTTCCTAAAAAAGACGGTGATGGATATATCAGTCAACATTATCGAGGACTTCTTAAAGTTGATAATACTGATATTCGTCTTATTGAATGGATTGATATTACATTTAGCGGAACTTCTAGCTCTAATACTAAATGGACATCTACCAGAAGGTTTGAAAGAAAAATATTTAGTTGGATAGCAACTGGAGACAGACTCCTTGATATCGCTGAACATATTCTTCCGTATCTTGTCATCAAAAAAGAACAATGCGAGATCATGATTGAGTTTAGAAAAACTTATACGCAAAGATTGGGAAGTACTAAAGTCTCTAAAGAGAACTTGGACATCCGTCAACAATGCTTGGAAAAAATTCGTAAACACAATTCTCGCTACCATCTACATCCTTTAAAAGGAAATTTATAAACTATATCCTTGGGCCCTGTCACCTTAGCAAATGCCGTAGGCTTCCAAGTCAATCAGAGGAAGTTTATAGACCCCATTCTTTTTAGGGTCATTATTTTGGAGCGTTACTTGCTCGTTAATTGCCACAAAAGTGCCGTAGAAGGAAATTTTTGCGTCAATATCAACAACTGTCTGATTTTGGCCGGGAACTGGGTTACCAGTATTGCCTAATGGTACAAGTGCTGTATCCAGCGGATTGTATCTACGCATACGAATAGTGGTCCCTGAATTAGCTTCCATCTTACGTCGCATAGCGGGTATTGCGTTAATGAAGTTAGGAACAGGTGTGGATAGCAATTTCATGCTAAACATCTGAAGAACTGGTGATGGTAAAGTACTTGTAGTGACTACAGACATCATTTCTCCTAAAATAAAATTAAACTATATAAGTCTTTGGCTTTTTACGGCTTGGACTAGGTTAACTACTTTAAGTTGACGAAGCTTATTACGGTCGGTGAATTGATTGGGCGATGATCATACGGCCCGAGAATTTTTGTGAAGTTAGCGAGTCTTCGATACAGCTGCCGATAGTATACAAAGAGAATGTATGAAGATTCAAGAGAAAACAAAAAGGACCCCCGAAGAGATCCTTTTTGGCAAAATAAAAATAACAACCAACTGGACACAACCAATTAATTAATATGAAGGAGCAAACGTTTTTAGGATACATTGAGGGAATCGAACACTCGTCCCTGCTCACTTAAGAGCAGATTCTACCACTGAACTAAATGTATCACTATTTTACATCATGTTAGGCATAGGAACCATGTTAGGTTCTATAGCATTATCTTTCTTCTTTTCAGGAATAATAGATATTACTGCTTCAGTTGTCAACAACAACCCAGAAATCGATGCAGCATTTTGCAATGCACAACGAGTTACTTTAACAGGATCAATAATACCCATTTCAATCATATTACCATAATGATTCATTTTTGCATCATACCCATGGACATGTCTCGTATCATTGTGTGCTTGGCACGAAGCATTCTTTAAGATAGTTTGGATAATCATTGAAGATTCATAACCAGCATTATTAAGAATGCATCTAATAGGAGCTTCAAGTGCTTTACGAACAATATTAACACCCAGAACTTCATCTCCTGCAAGTTCCAATGCATCCAGTTCTTTCTGAGCATGTAATAATGCACAACCACCACCAGAAATAATACCCTCAGCAATAGCAGCACGAGTTGCTGAAAGAGCATCGTCTACTCTATCCTTAACTTCACGCATCTCTAATTCTGTCGAAGCACCAATCTTAATGATTGCGACACCACCAGTTAATTTCGCAACACGTTCAAGCATCTTATCTTTTTCATAATCAGAAGATACTTTTTCTGCTTGAGCTTTAATAGTTGCAATACGTTCTGTAATGACTGATTTTTCACCAGCACCATCAATAATAATGGTAGATTCTTTTGTTACGATAACCTTTTTAGCAGTCCCCATTTCTTCAAGTTGGATATCATCAAGTGTAAATCCATGATTTGGGGATACAATATTTCCACCTGTAAGAATTGCAAGATCTTCAAGCATCGCTAATCGACGATCACCAAATGCAGGAGCTTTTACCGCGACACAATTAATCACACCACGCATTTTATTTACTACTAATGTTGATAATGCATCACCATCAACATCTTCAGCAACAATTAAAATAGCTCGACGAGATCGTACAACAGATTCTAATACTGCACGAATTTCATTTAAGCTACTTATCTTTAAATCACAGATAAGAATAACTGGATTTTCTAGAACGCATTCATTTTTCTCATGATCTGTTACGAAGTGTGGTGATAGATATCCACGATCAAATTGCATACCTTCAACAACAACTAATTCGCTTTCTATGCCACGAGCTTCTTCAACCGTGATAACACCATCTTTTCCAACTTTATCGAATGCTTGAGCTATCTTCTTACCGATTTCAACATCACTGTTAGCAGAGATAGTAGCAATTTGTTCGATCTCTTGATTGTTAGTTACTTGTTGTGCTTTATTCTTGAGATATGATACGACGACATCAACAGCTTTATCAATACCACGCTTCAATTCCATTGGATTAGCGCCAGCAGTAATAAACTTATTACCTTCAGTAAAGATTGCTTGAGCTAGAACTGTCGCAGTAGTTGTTCCATCACCAGCATTTTCAGCTGTTTTAGAAGCAACTTCTTTGATCATTTGAGCACCCATATTCTCAATAGGATCTTCTAGATCAATTTCTTTAGCTACTGATACACCATCTTTTGTGATTGAAGGACTTCCATATGATCTTTCATAGCAAACATTGCGACCTTTAGGTCCAAGAGTAACTTTTACCGTGTCGGCTAATATGTTAATACCGTTTAATAATTTCGTACGAGCAATTTGCCCAAATATAATACGTTTAGCCATTTTTCTCCTTTTTAGTCTTATACTGCTGAATTATTGGCTGAATAGATTCTAGTGTATCATTGTAAGCTTTTCTTTGCTTAGTATCATAATCCATTAATTCTTTTTCAATAGACCTACAAATAAACATCATATAAATATCAAGATCAAAATCAGTATGATCACATTCAAGAACATGTTGCCCATATTTTTCTATAATCTGATCTTTAATAGTCACTATAAAATCCCTAAGATATCTTCTTTTTGTAAAACTAAATACTTATCATCAAGAGCAGTTCCCATATACTTTTTGAAGAATACTCTATCTCCAATTTGTAATTGAGTAGTTCTGCCAGGATTAATAACAGTACCTTTCTGAGTCTTCTCTTGAGCTTCAGTTGGAACATAGAGTCCACTAGCAGTCTTAGTTTCTTTTGGTTCTAATTCGACAAGAACATTGTCATTGATTGGCTTAAAGGTATCAAACATTACACTCCTCCTCATCTTCATGATTATCTGTTATGAAAGAATTAATTACTAACTTATAAAGATTTTGCATTTCTTCAGATGCTTCGACTATAGAACCATCTTTTAAAATGTGCTTAATATTTTGATTCTCAGGATTTTTTAAATTAGGTTGATTTAAAAAATCCCTATATTTTTCTATAGCTTCAATAGCTACCTTTGAAGAAGTGAAAATATGCGATCTGTTACCATATATATCCTTATTATGATTATCATCCCATGAATCTATCATATCTATAAGAAGATCTTCTTTATCATTTCTTTCTAAAAAATCTATAGGCAAAAAATATTGATACCCATTTCGTTTAGCTTTATCTTTAATCCATAAACTAATCTGCTTATTTTCTTTATTGCGTTCTCTTTGTATGTTGTGTAATTTTTCAGAAAAATTATCAAAAATCTTAAACCATAAAATCTCTTTCAATTCTTTCATTTTATAAAGACTCATTCCATTTTATCATCATGTTATCGGTATTTTATCAGCAGAGAGTAAAAAATCAGGGCATCCATAACAATAAGGAATGTGGACTTATTGCGGGGTTGTATGCCCTGACACAGGAAGTATATAAAAATTGAAGATGAGTGTAAATTATTTATCTTCTTCAGGTTCTTCAGGATCTGGTGATCCAACAACGCAATCCAAAACACTGTATTCAAATTCATCATCCCAAAAGATAACATCAACGATATCTTCAAACTCTATCTTATCAGTATCTCTTACAATAATTAATGCGCAATTATCTTTATCAACACCATGCGCAGTAAATGCTAACATGGTCATAAATAGCAAAATCTTCATACTTACCCCATTATTTAGAAGGAGCATCATTTCTTTCCATATGGTTACCGTCGGCACGTTTAAAGTGACCACCCCATCGGTTAGCAGGCGACAATGATTCCCAGTATTTACCTATTTCAGCATAATCTTCAGTCTTATCTAAATATACACCATCTCGAAACAGGTTAATATCAATAGCTAGACGCTTACAATGCAAACTATCTATAATACCTTTACCTTCCTTAGCATATAAAGCAGCTTGTTCAGGTGATCTCATTGCCTCACCATACGTAAATGTATAACCAAGACCATAAATCTCTTTAAATAACTCTAAAGTATCTCGAGCAAATAGCTGTTGCAGTTCAGACAGAAGCATCCCATTCTCCTCATCATAATCAAATTGCATTATATTCTTTCTTTCCAAGCCTTAACTAATACTTCAATATCAATATTATATTTTTTTGATATATCTTTAAGCATAGGATCTTCAACAGTAGTGTTTTCATATCTAGCTCCACTCGTAGAACATATATGATGTATTCCACTATCACTTTTCTTCAAAAGAAAATATCCATTAAGTCCTACTTTCAATCCATCTCTAAATAAATAATTATCTGGCATTATTAGCAGCTCTTCTCGTTTCTAAATATAAAGATCGTGATTGATCAGGTGTCATCCCTTCAGCAAATGCATTGGCCATACCTAATGCACTGTCACCCTTCTTAGGAGATAGTGATGCAACGCCCTTTGGTTTAGCAGCATTCATATGAGCAAGCTTCTTATCTTGCGTAAATATATCTTCTTTATAAATGCCATATTGTTTAATCATTTGATAAGCGAGCTTCTTTTGAACGTGTATATTATCATTCTTAAGAATTGTTTCAGCAAGTTCGGGATTTAATGCCTCAAGCTGGTTAAGATTTTCAGTGGTCATAACCTTGTCAAAATCAGCATATGATGATCTCAATTGAGATTCATTCGTCTGCATAACCATTTTCTTATTGTTATCTTCTAGTTGTTCTAGCTTCTTCTCAAGATATTTAACCTTTGCCGCAACGCTTTTGTGTTGCTTACCTTCAACAAGTTCATTATCATCAATCTTTTCATACTCATCTTGCTCTACAATTTGTTTCACAACAGGCTGATTACCTTGTTTGTATTCAAGAAGTGCTTTCATTAATTGTGATTTCTCATACTCTGACTTGGCTAGTTCGCGATCTGACTGTTCTTTAAGTAGTCGCATTTCTCTAATATTAAGCTCTGTTGCTTGAGAGTATTTTCTCGTAACTGGTTGAGTAATCTCCGGCTCCTGCTCAACCTCTTCTTCTTCATACGTTTCTTCTTCATATGATTGTTCCTGGGGTGCACCATATTGCTCCTCTGATTCATGTAATTCTGAAGTCTCATTCCGAGATTCCATGGTAGTTTCTTCAGTTTGCACACCAAATTGCTCTTGCATCTTTTGCTCAGCAAGTGCATTCATTTCCTTAACTTGACTCTTACTTACTTGTGGTAAACTCATACTATCTCCTTTAATTAGATTTTTTCACTTTGTAATTTCTCACCATTAAGCTTCTTAGCTAATCGCAATAACGTACCATCACGATCTTCAAGTACAAATCGTAATAGCTCTTGTTTTTCAGTAGGAACCTCTAAAGCGTAATCTGTTAATAACTGAGCTGCTTCTTTAGAAGGTAATACCCACAAGAATTCAGGATTCTCTTTAATGTAATGGTATTTGAATACTGTTTGATCGTAGGTAGGCGTCGGACACGATTTTCGATGAAAGAACTGGTTACGTATGACATTTTTCATATTGCGTTCTTTGCGAGTCTGAACTTCAACATAAAAATCATGACCATACGATATACGACCAGATTCAATAGTATCAGCCATAACTCTATCCCAGTCTGCAAGCATTTCACCCATTTGTTCATCAGATGAGTGGGCGTTAAGACCTGGATCAAGTTCAGCTTTCTTTAATAGATCGGTTGCTATCTTGCCAACCTTTTCACGTTTTCCAAGAGGTGTATTCTTCATCGATCTCCTTTAATATAAGAACTCTGGATACTGCATGCATAAATCAAACATACAATATCCAGATAGTAAGAACAGCAGTGTAATACTATTTCTTTTTCTTAGATTTTCCAGCTTTTTTTGATTCAGAATAGCCAATCGCTAAAGCCTGATCTTTATCTGTTACTACTGGACCTTTTTTAGAACCACTGTGAAGTTTACCTTCTTCGAACTCATGAATCACTTTTTTGATCTTTTTTTCAGATTTGTTCTTTGCCATAACATTTCCTTATTTATGTTCACAATACGAGCAATCATGCTTCTTCTTGCCTTTATGATCCATTTTTTCTAATGTTTCAGCAAGACGTGCTCTCTTACCTTCTTTTCCCTTATGCTTAGCAGCTTCTTCCAGTTTATCTTTAGGAATCTTCTTACCCATGGGAACATGTAGTTCTTTATGGAGCGCTCCTGGTTTTTTAATAGCGCCTTGAATCCATTTATCTTTTGCCATTTCTCTTTTCCTTCTGTTTACCTTGATCAAACGTTAATCCGATATCGTTTTGACTATCACACTTTCCCAGTGAATCGACATATCTTTGAGCATCAAATATCTTACTCATAGCCTTTTGAGGAAGATCAGCGATTGCATCAGGATAAAAAGGCATCATCTTGCTATCAGCAATACTCTGTTCGTATAGACGATCTACTTTCTTATAGTCTCTATTTTTCATGGTATTCCTTAATATATTTTCTAAGTGTAAAGCGAACCCTACACTTAGAGTATTTTATCTTACCAAAGAAGCATTCTGAGAATTAATAATCTGTTTAATCCTCGCTTCCTTTTCTGTTGGCTTTGAAGCAATGTTTGCTGGCACGCCAAGTATCTTCCATGCGATTTGGCGCGCTAACCCTTTTGGGCGCGGCATTATCATGATTAATACTTTGTAGGCTTCAGCCCTTTACGAGCCATTCTCAAATCAGCATTCATCTGCTCATTAGCACCAGCAATAGTATCATCCATAGTATTGTTAATGCCACCATCTACTTCTGGCCATTTATCATACTTGATTTCTTGTGGCATATTAGCAGTTGCTCTTGGATCATTACTGATCATTCCACGTGACTTTGACATAGCGGATCCTTTTGTTTTAGATATCAACTTTCCTACATAAAACCATTCTATATAGGATCGATGATTATATTACTGTTCGTTTACTGGAGATTCAACAACTTTTGATTCAGCTTCTTGTGCATATGCCTGGGTATTTTGTATCTCTTGACTCTTTAACGCATTCGTCATATTTATCAACTGCTCTATATGAGATATATCTAATCCTTCAAGTTCTTTCATAGCCTTAATCTTGTCTAATAATGCACGCTCTTGATCAGAGTTAGCTTCACTAATTTTCTGAATAGCCAATGCTCTATTCTCTTCAACACGTGATGAACGTTCCAGATATAGACCAAGATCTGCTTTTGCACGAGCAAGCGCCAATTCGATCTGAGCTTTCTGTAATTCCATAGCCATTTGAGCTTGCGCTTGAGCTTGTTGTTGTTGTGCTTTCTCAGCAGCTTCAAGATTCTTAATAATTCTATCTTTGTTCTGTAAAGTAGCTGCTTCAAGTAAATCAGCAGGAGTTATAGGAACACCAAGTTCTTTAAGTTGTAACATTTGAGCAAATTGCATTTGTCGTTGCGTTGCTGTATTCAATCCATCTTCAACTTCAGCATGATATCTACCAAAAGCTTTATTATGGAACTGTTGTGTTGGCTCTTCACCCTCAAGAATCTTCTTAATCTTACCTGGTGTAAAGTTAGCTTGTATAACATCAATAATTAACTTTCCTAAAAGCTTCTGAGATCGATCCAGTTGATCGAAATATATCTGGAGAGTAGTTAGGCCAGCATTTTGACGTAACATGCTTAATATGCCAGCTTTATCGTCCTGGCTACTGCCAAGTAATTCTTCATTCACTCCAGAAATTTGAGAAATTTCTTCACCCATAAGTTGAGAAACCTGTAACGTTGTTGGTGGTAATTGTGGTGGTATAATTTGCTGTGCGTCATTCATATCAGAATCAGCTGTCATAAACAGACCTTTACCCTGGCCAGCTTGTTGGTAAACATCGTTTGGATCAATCAATGAGCCTTCTTTTACTTTCCAGCCACCATTCAGTCCAGCTTCAAGATAATCTAACTCAATCTGCTTGCGTCTATTGAATAAAAACTGTGGGTCCCTCAACATCCTCACCATACCCTGTACGCGCAGGTAATAGTAAGGTAATTGCGGTGTATAATGAGCAAATACCCCAATAAATGGGTATGTATCAATTCCTAAGACATTTGGACCATCGTACATGACCTTATTTTGAAGTACTATTGCCATACGAACTGTAGGTATTTGTTGTTCAATCATGGTCACCTGAGGATACATTTCGAGAAATGCAGCAAGACCTTCATCATTTGTTGATTTCCATTCAAGCGTTTCCCCTGTTTCTGCATCGACTAACATCTTCTGACTTCTATAGTCCTTATAGTAGTATTCATCGTATGAGAGCAGGTTTTGAATGGAGTAATTGTAGCTCTCAGGCAGGTACGTAAACTTCCCATCACGGCCATTTCCAGAGGCATATCCAGCAAGATCTATAATCTCTTCTTCTTTATCAGGAAGGATTGAAAGTGCTTCAGCTTTCGTTATAAAACTACGTTTCCAGATATAGTTACAATCAGATAAGTCATGCTTTCTAAAATATGGATCTATGAGGAAGGAATTTGGGGGCGATGTATCAAGTTTGATATTGCCTGAAACAGGATCGTTACGGTAATCAACCCACACTTGGAGTAAATTCATACCAGTAACTAAAGCATTATGAAATGCTTCTGATATCGTATCGAGCATACATTCTTGATTCATACACCACGTAATAACTTTTGTTAATTGATCTGCTGTCTGATTGTCAGCATTTTCTATGGGAACTGCTACGATAGATTTTCGTACTTGTCGTTGTCGACCACTGACCATATTAATGACGCGGCGTATTCTATTAAAACTAAATACGTGTCTTCGAGCTATAGGTATAGAACCGTAAACCTCGCTCCAGATCGTCTGATCGCCACACTCAAATCTTTGGTCAATATCTGCTTCGGTCCACATTGTTTGATTCAGGGTAATACTTTCAGCGTAAGATGTTTCCATCTTAATCAGTATACCTTGGTTTTTCTCATCGTAGTATTGAGTAGAAACTGGGTATAATGGCATACTTAACTCCTATCTTTAAATATAAATTTACATTCAAGATAGAAGATAAGTTACACTGATTCTATTAAATTATTTGAGTGTGTTACTATCAGATATTTCTATTGACGGAATAAGTGAGGGACTTGTTGTCCAAAACCATGATTATTTTCCCCATACATAGCTTTCATATGACGCGCTTTCAACTCTTCAGCAGTAGTTTGACCATCACGAGACTTAGATAGTGAAAGTACGAGATAACGAAATGCATCCGCAAAGTGACTGGCATCATTATGAAGAGGGTTGTCTTTGTATACTTTATGCTTTGCATCCCATTCTTTACGGTAATTCTCAAGAGCTCGTATTAAACTTGCGCATTTCTTATCATCTATCCACATTCTAACGAACGAGGATCGAACGGCCTCTATACCATCCATAATAGAAAGATTAGGCAATGCAGACGATTGTCCGTTGTCTTTTATCTCAAATTTAATGCCGAGTTGGCGAGCCTTTTCAATTCTTGATAGTCCACTCCCAAACTCACGCACAGCAATATCATGTGGAGCCCAATGACGACCATAACTATAAGGCTTAGATTCCAATACTTTTGCATAATGCTCCAATCCTTCTTGTGACTTTTCATATGTATCTATAACGTGGATAGCTTGACCTACACGCTGAAAAAATATAATTGTAGTACTGTCTGAAAATCCGATGTCCCACGCTGTGTCCACCTTGTGCGAGGGAAGCCATGCCACTTCTCCCAATTGTCCTTCTCTACGCATCTTATCGATGTACTTACCATAATATGAACCATCGATTCCAAGATCAAAATCACAAAGATACTCTTGAGCTGCCATATCTTCTGACATCTCACCAGAATCTATCTCTTTTTGTATTTCAGACCATTGAATATGTTTTGTATCATGAATAGTTAATAACTCTGCATACCACTCACTAGGATTATCTTTTGCAATCTCATACATATCAAAAAGGTGGTTTTTTCCACGCGGGGTCGACACCAAGATCAACGTTCCCCCGTTGGCATTAAGGATAGGACGAAAGAATGGAAGACAAGCAGGATCACATAAAGCGAACTCACTAATCACAATCATGATCGGATTAGATCCTACAATCGTGTTATACGAGTCGCTGCCCAATAAATTTATGATACTACCATTGGTTAACTCAATCTTAAGCTCCTGACCGTTCATAGACTTAATTAATTCTTTAGGAATATAATCGATAAAACGAACCCCATCATTCGTAATCGATGACCATATCACGAGTTTCGCTTGCCTGTAGGTAGGTAACATGTAAAAATAAACCCCTACTTTACGCAGGGCAGCACGAATCATTAAGTTCCAACACATGAGATCTTTGCCTGCACGTCTGGGGTGTATGGCTATAAGCTTTCTATATCCTTTATTTTCTAAAGCATCGCAGAAAGCATACTGAAAATCTCTTGGTTTAAACTTATCGAGTCGTATTTGATTCATTTCTACTCCCTTTTTTATTGAGTATTATCTTTTACTAAGTTACATGGAATGCATGTCATATATTCTAATGGTTCTGAACAGAATGTAGCATGAATAGTTAACAATGCTAAGTTACTATTCTTATTGCGTAGATCTTGCATCTCTTTTTGATCTCGTGCAGATAAATCATCATCAGGCGAATTGATTATGTCATACAAGTATCTACGTGAGTGGATATTACTGTTCATCGGGATTATTAGCTTTATGAACATTGGCATATAAAGTAGCCACACGTGATTGTATACCTTGCAAAATATCTATAGTAGATTTTGTTGTTTCTAATACATCTATTGAATCCATTATTAATTCATTAATAGTTGTATTGATAATTTGTAATTCATCTTCAAGTTGTTCATTGAGTAATTCTTTATGATAGGGTTCTTTATTCATATCTATTGCTTCTAGTAATTGTAATGAATCCATGGGAGAAAATTTATTATATTTACATACGAATGATATAAGATCGCCACCAATATGACATCCAAAACAATAAAATATCGGTTTCTCAGGTGAAACAGTAAAAGAATTCTCAGGACACTTAACGTTAAAGGGACAATTTCCCCTTAAATATTTACCAGATGTTGCATGCAGTTTTACAAATCTACTTATATAATCAACGATATCAATTTTCTTTATAATTTCATTCGCTCGCACTGCCCATCTTGCACATTCACTCATCGTCATACTCCTCATCATTATTATACCCAAATTTTGTTGGCCAATATTCTTTAGGTATCAATACTTTCATTATTCTTTTTATTTTACGAAGTGCCTTTACCTCTATCTGTCTAACTCTTTCACGAGTTATATGCATATCTCTTCCAACCTCTTCCAACAACAAAGGTTCAAGTCCACCAAAACCAAATCTTCTTTTTATTATTATTTCTTCTCGCCACGTTAATTCATCAAAGCATTTATGAAGAGTTATATTCATATCTCCATTTTTGACCCATTCTTGAAATATGTCATCTTGCTGCTTCAAAACTGTAACAAAAGCTGAAATATTATGCTCGAACTCATAACCGCCTATTTGATACGATACTTCTTTTCTCTTTTCTATAGAATTCTGTATCTCTTGGCGGAATGTTATATATTCATCTCGCATTAACTCTCTATACTCTTTTCTATGTTCATGCGGCATATCCTTGGGAACAATTCTTTTACCCCCTCTTTTAGATAATTTAGAATTGTTAGCCATTACCTCTCCACATTAAACTTTTTTTTCCACTGATCCCACATTTCTTTACCTAACTTATGTTTATACTCTCTATCTTGCAATTTCTCATGCTTTATCTCTCGAGTCGCTATAAGATTTCGCCAATAATGATCAAAGCATATACTATTGATATTTTTAATGCAGTGTTTACACAATAACTCATGTTTAACATGGGGTTTATCTTCAATCTTAGAACATTCTGGCATTTTACCATTATTCCAACATCGTATACATAAACAATATGGACATCCATATTTAGGATTACAACACTCAAAATCTATATCAATCGTTCTCATCTCTTTTAACTACCTTCCATTGTCCATCAATGAATTTTAATAAACAAACGATATGGCAACATATCGTCATTCGCTCAGTATCGTCATCATTCATTATTAATCGATAACAAAAATCATTGCAGTCTTTTAGTTCAATAGGTTTATTCATTTTCTCATTCTATTAATTAATGCAATCATCGCCTTTTTATCTTCATACACCTTTTCAGCTTCTTCCATGATACCTTGTGGACATCCAGTAACTTTTAATCGAACTTTAAGATACTCAAGTTGCCTATCTATAACATGAAGGCGCTCAGTCAGAATATGCTTCGTAACCTCACGCTCTCGTTCTATTTCTATAATTGCATGTCTATCTGCGTCTGCTTGTTGTGATGCTACTAAAGGTGTAAAAACCAATAACAATAACAGTTTCATAGCAGACTCCTATAGAATTAATGACCCCTAAATATTAATAAAACACTAGCAAATGGTGCATGCTTATTGTGAAATCCGAATTTCAATCTTCCCTTTATAAATCTAATTTCAGACGCAAAGGGAATTGCTATTTCATGAAACCATTTAACATCTGTATAGCTCGGCAATAAATAGACAATCGATTTGACGTTACCGACTTCAATTTCATTAAGACCTTTTTCAAGCCATCCACGAATAGCCTTACCATAAGGAGGATTAACAAAAACATTTCCTTGCCATGAGATTGATAATCCATCAACTTCTGAATGAAGAGGACATGGATCAAAGTTAAAGTCGAACTCTTCATTCAATTTATTATAAACTTCATTAGAAGTAGATTCATGAATGTTAAATGTTTTATATTTAGATGAATTCATTCCCATATCAAACTCCTCATCAAACTCCTCTATTTATTCTTCTTTCTTTAATTCAGATGAATTATATTTAGTCATTCTTAGTACTGGAGTTCCATAATTGCGTATATTTTTCAATCCTTTTTTAATCTTCAATGTATGTTTATATTCTTCTTCAGTCTTCTTTATAGCAGCATCATATTTACGAAATTCTTCACTCATACCTTCAAGAAACTTTTTCAAATCATCACTCATTACAGACTCCTATAGAACTATTCGATTATCTCATCATTAAATCTAACATAACAACAGCAAGTATGAAGAAAGATCTTATACACTATCTTATCTCCACAATAGAAATTGATAGTTCTTGCATCAGTGCAACCACCCGTATCTTCATGAACAATAGATGTAATATTGAGATTCAAATCATATAAGTTAGATTCTTTAATATTTTTATAATCATCTTCTATCAATTTCATTATTCCTTGTTTGGTACCTGTATCGATCCACTTATGAAATTTCTCATTTTGTTTCCTGTTATCACATGTTGTAATTTTAATACATTCTTGAGCACTATACTTTCTCATCAGCCTCAACCACAATCTCTTGATTTTCACTCGACAAATCTACATCAATACACTCAACAAATGTGAGTGATTTGATCTCTTCATGTGTATTTTCTTGTGTGTTAGATAGCATGACAGGATCAGTCCATGTTTGCATTCTTTCAGTATCATCTTGAAACACTACTTTATAGATATATTTTTTCATTTATTTTCCAGCTTCTTTAAACGTTTATTAGTTTTTAGTTGTTCATCGCCCAGTATCTTTAGTTGCTTATTTAAACCGTCAATAATTTTATGATGATCTTGAGCCTTTTCATTCGCATATCTAATGTAAGCGTCTAACTTACTTTCAACTCCTGGAGCATCGCAGGTAGGTTTATATATATCAGATATCATGTATCCAACCACCGTACTTAGCATTATCAATCCAGCAACTATAAATATCATTTCACTTCCTTAACAAGACCATCTTTAACACACATAGAACATCCACACTCTTGCGGAACCAGCTTATTGTTAATAGCTCCAATATGTGCTTTATGACAACCTTCTACAAAGACCTTACTATCAGCAAACATAACCAATGCCTCTTCATATGCAGGGTGAATTGCATACACCAAGGCGGTTGTAACAGCAGTTAAAGTCTTTTCTGCTTGTTTATCTTCTTCAGGAACTTGCTTGTCTTTATTCTTCTCTTTAAGAGCTTCAAGCGATCTCATAATGAAATCTATATGTGTGTAGGATATAGCTAATACTTCCTGCAGTGATTCACGATACGTATATGAAACAGCCACATCTTTCTTAAGTTTATTGATTTCTGCTAAAGCATCTTTAAATGAATAGTTCTTCTTCGCCATTAACTCTCCCAAATTGTTGAAACTATATCTTTCAAACCATCTATACCCGCATGACCAAGTTCTTTAACCGCATCTATTTTATAATAGCTTAAATGGAATGATGCTGAAACAGCATAGATACAGGCACAGATAATACCCACTATAAAACCAACTTGAATAACTGTCATAAAAGCATCTTGCCAATCATGCTTACGATGATATGATTCAAGTTCACGTATCTTTTGTTTAAGTACAAAGTTTTCTTCTTTATATTCATGGTGACTCTTGCGCGTTGCAATCCATTCTTTCTTAGCAAGAATTAATATCTCCATAGCCGTAAGATCTATGATTTTCTTACCTCTATCATGACCTGGAATATAATGTGTGCGTAATGAGTTTACGAACGCAACCATTTCCTGCCTATCATGGGCGAGTTCTATATACTCTTCCATATTGTTATACGTATGAGTTGCTCCATCATGATCATCATACTTAGTCTTCATGCGTCTCTCCTTGATTTAACATCATATTCACAAGCACCAACAAGTCTGTTATCTTCTGTTGTTCTTCTAATCGCAGTTGCTATTTCCTCAGGTGTCTTACCTTCGATAACTGGATATCGTTCTATAATAACCACTTTCTGTTCGGCAGCCTGCGCAACCTCCTCTTTCATCTTACTCAGTTTATACGTCTCTGCACCCCAAATAGGATTATAATGCCCTAAAGTTCGGTGTACCGTAGCTTCAGCGTACTTCCTGGTCATTGCGCCTTTTTCTCTTCGAGCTCCTAATTGTGATAATGCAAACTCATGAGCTTCTCTAAACACTTCATACTTTTCAACCCATTCATAAAATAATATTCTTCGATAGCCTTGTATATTTGAAAACTCTTGCATTAAAAGCGAGTCTTCTTCTTTAGCCCATTCTATGAGTTTACGAGCCTGTTCTTCAATAAAGCTTTCAGTAATTATATGTTTTTTGAATGTGTGGATATTGAAATACTCACCTAGAAAAATGAGCTTAACGGGACCATTTTTACCGTTATCTAAACTAGCTTTTTGTGTAGTTAGCTTTTTTTTCCTTTTCTTCGGTTCTACAGTATGATTCATAACTTATTCCTTTTTTAAAGCAGTTACGGATAGTATACACATAAAGGGCTATTAGAGAAGACGATACTAATTGTTTACATATAGAAATATTATACGATATTAGTCACTGTAAATAATGTTTTCGCATGTAATCCATATATCTTACGAGCAGAAACACTGGTAACTATATTGTCATTGGTATACAAAGCTCCTGTACATACATCAAGAATTTTCTTTAAGAGGTTATCAACATCAACTTTGCCAATATATGGTTTATTGAGAACCATTGCTTTTTTCTTAGGTGAATAGGATTTAGGTATCTCAAACACAAATGTTACTTCAAAGTGAATGGGGTCAAAGAATAAAGATCGTTTGCCATGCTGCGATTTTATACTTAAATAATCTATAAGCATCTCAGCCTTCTGGTCGTTATATACTTTTCCCTTGGAGAAACGGGGTCTATGAAGCGGTTTAGGGACATCCTAAAAGTTGATATTCCATTATGCCTCTATACAATAACTACATGTATAATCTTTATTTTCTCTGTTTATATAAGCTTCTTTTAAACACATAGTATATGCATAACCTTCGCGAAGATCCTTTATAAATTCATCGGTTGCTTCTGCATGTGTCCATCCACTATCATATGCATCTACAATTTGTTTATCAGTTGAACTTTGATTGTCCAAAAATTTAAACCATTTGTTATCATCTCCAAGACCATTTGCGGTTCTTATTGCTTTAGAAACATGCCATTCAATTTTTGACATATTTGTACAACACTTTTTATTTACCATGTCTCTATCTTTCCACGTGTTTTGTTAATCATTAAGTTTATATAGGGCACAGATGCTCGTTCAACTTGAGTCTTAAGTCGTTCAAACATAGCTAATCTTCGGTTTAAGTTTTCTTCCTTCATGCACATAACTAGTCGTTCTTGCATAAGTGTTGGAGATATCTTACCGACATCGTGTGATATAACTGGTTCTTGGCTAACTTCTTTGCGTGGTTTTTCCCAAGATTTGTACATACTCTCCCTTTCTTCAAGTTTGTAATCCAAGTAATTTTGCCATGTCTGCTGCGAAATCATATTTCTTTTTCTGCTCCACCTGTTCATACTGCCGATATCGTTCAATATCTTCCTGAGTTGGGACAAATTCTTTTGGTTTTTGCTCCCTTCTTTCTCTTGTATATATATATTTTATATCTTTATTCTTATCGTTAGATAATCGTGCCGTATCGTGTTTAAAAATAGCTGTTATAGGGGATATTAACGCACCTAAGAACTTTTTACAAATACGGGCAGCAGATTCGATAGACCAATATAGATTTGGAATAAGATCACGAAGAGCATATTTAACTTGAGGATCATGTAAGAACTTACCGAAAGAGTAAATACAGGTCTTATTAGCGCCACGATATTTCTTCTTAATGATACCAAGCTTATTAAACAGTTTGAGAGTGCGATAGACGGTGTCATGATGCACACCAGATTTGCGAGCTATTAACTCTTGAGATACATACGTATGTTGATTAACACCCATATACTTCAACAAAGTAATTAATATCTTACGACTATTTTTAGTGAACTTATGTTGGACCAATAGATGCTCTGAATCTTTCAATTCAGGCATGACGCCAAACATCCAGTTTACGGTTATATTATAATACTTAGAAAAAGCTTGATTGTTTCTAACAGAAATGTTATTATTCATATAAGTAAAAAGCTGATCACACTTTCCTCTTTATGGTTTACTTTATAGTTTAATTTATGATTTACTTTAAAGTTTACTGTATAAGTAAAAAGCTGCTGCATTGGTTCCTTTATTCTCCGGGAAGGGACTAGGGGTTAAAAAATTAAGACTCAGGGTAATTCCTGGGTCTTTTTTGAAATTTTTCTCATTGTTTAATAAGATTTAAATAATCTACCGTAATCGTTTAAATAATCAAACTAAATATCCAAATTAATGTAATCGCAAAGTGAATGAATAACCATTTCTGGGTATTATTAAAATAAATTATCTTCTTAATTATCTCGTCACGATCTGTTATTGGCTTCCATGTTTCTATAACCCATATGCGGTACATTATATAAATTATCAATATAAGTTGTATAAAATTCATAAAAGTCTTTTCTTTAACTCCTGAAGTTCATTCATAATATCTAATACTTGACCATCAATATGATCTATAAAATCATTATCAATATCACTTGATAGATTATTTCGACTATTCACTGCTTCAATAAATTCTCCAGCTCTCTCTAAAACAGTCTTAAAGTCTCCTTGATTCATCAAAGATCTAATATTATCTACTCTCCATTGCAATGTTTCTCTAGTTTCCATATCTAATCCATTTTACATTTAATATAACCATGAGCTCGTAACACTTTACATATATGCAAGAAATCTTCTGTCTGAAATATAGGCAAATGCTTAATCTCATTAATGTTATATATAGCACATACAACTGGTATAAGATCTCCATATTCAGTTAATATAGTTCCAAAAGCTTTCACTTGAACAGATTGAGTCGATGTATCTTTACGTGTTCTAAACCAATTAAAAACATTTAACATATTCATAACTATTCTTTCACCGCAAACTTCATGTTCAAATATGCACCATCGTTACAATTAATATTGCCACAACAATTGTAATCAATTTTGCAATTAAAAACGCTACCATCTGTAAATAAAATATCTATCCCGTCAGGTAAGTCGCCCTCCTTCCGAAATATAAAATATTCTATTGTTTTTCCATGTATAGATTCAAGAGATTTATAATCCATCATAATTCCAATCCAGTTACATCAATTCCCTTAGATATCGCAAAATCCAATAACAACTTCATATACTTGGGCTTAGTCATACGACGTTGTTCTTTAAACGATTGATATGTGTGGTAATGCATACCAAGATGTGCAGCGAATTCAACTGCGCCCATTCCCAATAAGAATCTCTGTAGTTCTATTTCTTTAATTAACTGTTGTAACGTCATTTATTCTCCTGATATTTTTCTTTATCATGCGCGCAATCACATTTACTATCGTCCACTCCAAATCCCGCCCAAGGAACTCTCATAGCGAAAATTATTCTATTTCTCTGCTCTTCAGTCATGTCTTGCAATGATTGAGGTAATTTAATTACTTTAGTTTCCATAATTTCTTCATCCATTTATTTTCCTTTATTCAAAATCCATTCACAATTATCAACACTAAAATCTCTACTATCATATATAAGGGCAAGCTTATATCCTTCTGGTCTAGGCCCCATATCTTCGTAAAAATTTATAAAAGAATTAACCCAACGATCACAAACTTTAATTCCTTATCATCTTTCTTGTAATTTTTTTACGAAACCATCAATAACTTCTTGAGGTAAATCACTCATAGTTAATATAGGAGACTTTTTTCTATCAGATCCATATTGTTTACAAAATTCACACATCACATTTTCGTAATCTATCTTATTACACGGATAACATAGACATTCCTCATCCTCATCCATGCACTCACACCAATATCCGCATGCAGGACATCCTGGTTGAAACATTTTATGCCATGCATCATCATAATTAAAACAATCACCGTAATCTTTACAGCAACAATGATTCTCAATATCAGACAAATTACAATGTTCTCTTGAACCCCCTCGCATATATACTTTCATGATGCTCCTATATAATTGATTTATAATATAAGTATATACCGCTTGACATTATATGTCAATACGTTATTATTAATATAGATAATAAGTTAAAACAGCAAACAAAGAAGTATTGTAAGTAAAACAAGGGATATGATATGTCAACAGAACTAAGAACCGGCGAATCAGTAGCAGATTATTGCAGACTATGTAAATGCTTGCTGACAGTAGAT
>Ga0210388_10000344_pt1 | contig 39466 bp, 35 predicted proteins | sample IncBWC19OmetaG_FD_155485 | JGI IMG/M metagenome (GOLD analysis project Ga0210388, IMG submission 155485) | Forest soil microbial communities from Barre Woods Harvard Forest LTER site, Petersham, Massachusetts, United States - Inc-BW-C-19-O ...
GCGCAGGCTCGCCCTCAACATCCTGCGAACTCACCCAGATCGAGCCTCCCTGCGGCGAAAAATCAAACGCGCCGGATGGGATAACGCCTTCCTCATGGCTGCTCTCAGCCATATGCGATAGCCCTGCCGCTTGCGGGGAGAGGTCGGATTGCGAAGCAATCCGGGTGAGGGGGACTCTCCGCGAGTCGAGCCTGTCGAGAGAGCCCCTCACCCCAACCCTCTCCCCGCGAAGAGCGGGGCGAGGGAGAAGAGGCGCTCCTGCATCTCACCCCCTGCGCTTCGCATTCACCGCGATCGACATCAGCGTGCGCTGCGCGATCACGGCGGCGAGGCTCGTCTGCTTGCGCATGTCCAGGGCTGCGGTCGCGAGCTGCTCGATGATCGACGCCAGCCGCGCCGGGTTGAAATTGCGTAGTGCGGCTTCGACCATCGGCTTTCGCGAAAAATGCAGGCGCGGGAAGCCGCTGTCGAGCAGGACTTGCGCCGGCGTTCCCTCGGCAACGGCCAGCGCCGATTTGTGCAACCACGCGGCCTGGCGCTGGGCCGATGAAATGATCATGCCGGGATAGGTGCCTGCGATCATCGCCTTGGCGAATTCGCTCTCGACCAGTTCCGGCTTTCCGGCAAAGGCGCCGTCGACGATCGGATCGAGCTTCAGCTCGGACGCGTCCGCCACCACCGCCATCACGTCGTCGAGCGTGACCTCACCCTTGCCGTGGGCGTAGAGCGCGAGCTTCTTGAGTTCGTTGCGGGAAGCCTGGCGGTCGCCGCCGAGCAGCGACAGCAAGGTGGCGCGGGCGTCGGGCGCCATGCGCAGATCAGAAATCCCCAGTTCATCGTCGATCAGTCGCGCCAGGTCGCGCTCGCCGTCGGGATAGCAGCCGATGGCGACTGCGGTTTTCGCTCGTTCGCAGGCCTTGCGCAGCGGCGACTCCGGGCGCAACTCGCCGGCCTCGATCACAATGCGGCAATCCTTCAAGGGTGATTCGGCCAGCGTATCGACGCCGCTGGCAAAACTGCGGGAGCCGGCGCGGACCCGGATCGCGCGGCGGCCGCCGAACAGCGGGATCGTCATCGCTTCATCGACCAGCCGCGACGGTTCGGCCGAGAGTTCGTCGCCGTCCAGTTTCACCAGGGAAAACGGATCGTTGGGATCATCGACCGCGGATGCCAGCAGCGCGTCGGCGCGCTCGCGCACCAGGCCCGCATCCGGACCATAGAGCAGAATGATCGGACGGCCCGGATCGGGCCGGGCGAGAAAGGCGTCGATTTCTTTTCCGCGAAGCGCGACCATTTTGGCCTATCCACCCGAGCAGACGTCATCCTGAGGTGCGAGCCGTCTTCGGCGAGCCTCGAAGGATAAAAGGAGACAACGGTGCGGCCATCCTTCGAGGCTCGCCGAAGAGGCTCGCACCTCAGGATGACGTTCGGCGGATGCGGCGGCGCCGGTCAAGTTCCGGCGGTGAAGAACGCCGCCAGCCGGGTCTGGATATTTTCGGCGATTTCCTGGGCGGCGCGATCCTCAGCGTCGCGGAAGGCGCGGGACCGCGCAAAGCGCTGGTAGGAGCCCGGCATGTCGTAGGTCACGCGGGAGAAGGTGGTGCCGGTCATCACCGATTTGTTGGTGCCGATCTCGATCAGATTGTATTGCGCGTCGATGCCGTAATTTTCGCTCGAGGGCAGCTCGGTGACGGGATCGAGGATCAGCGAAGAGCGGCTGGTGGTGAAGCGGATCACGAGTTTGTGGGTCGGCGTCGTGCCGCTGGCGGTGCCGTAAAGCTTGAATGCCAGCGCGTTGCGGATTTCCAGCCCGACCCGGGCCTCGCGCGAGGCGTTGGCCTTGTCGGTGGGAGGAAGTTCCACCCCCAACAGTTTGTCGCGCAAGCCGGGAGTGCCGTCGGCATGTTCGGCGTACATCGGCTGGAAGCAGCCCGCCGTCAGCGCCGCCAGGGCGGCCACGGCCAACAGCCGAGCGGCGATGCGGGTACTAGCCAACGACATTGACGATCCTCATGGGAACGATGATCACCTTGCGGACGGGTTTGCCGCCCAGGGCTTGTTTTACCGCATCGAGCGACAGAACGGCAGCCTCAATTTCCGGATTTTGGGCGCTGCTAGCCACTGTGACCTCACCCCGTTTCTTGCCGTTGACCTGAACCACCAGCGTCACCGTGTCTTCAACCAGCAAATCGCGTTCGATTTTGGGCCAATTGGCCTCGGAAACCAGGCCGGCCTGTCCCAACACCTGCCAGGATTCCTCGGCCAGATGCGGCATCATCGGCGCGAAAAGTTGAACAAGCATGACCGCCGCCTCGCGCACGCTCCACGCGAGGTCGGCCGATGGCTGACCCTCTCGCACCAGGATCTCGCCCAAGGCATTGGAAAATTCCCGGATATAGGCGAGGCAGACGTTGAAATGCAGTTTTTCGATGCCGCTGGAAACCTTGTCCAGCGCGCCATGCGCGGCCTTGCGGAGCGCCATTGCGTCGGCGCCGAATGCAGCCGGCCGCGCGGCCGGCGCGGTTCTGGCGAATTCGGCCGACTCGTTGACCAGCCGCCACAGCCGCTGCACGAAGCGCGAAGCGCCCTGCACCCGTTCGTCGCTCCAGATCACGTCGCGGTCGGGCGGCGAATCCGACAGCATGAACCAGCGCGCGACATCGGCGCCATAGGTTTCGATGATGTCGTCGGGGTCGACGGTGTTGCGCCTCGATTTCGACATCTTCTCGATCGGGCCGATCCTGATTTCTTCGCCTGATACGATCAGGCTGGCGCGGCGGCCGTTGCCGCCGGTTTCGATCCTGACTTCGGCCGGTGTGACGAAGCTGCCGTCGGCCTTCTGGTAGGTCTCGTGCACCACCATGCCCTGCGTGAACATGCCGGCGAACGGCTCATCCATGTCGATATGGCCCGTCGCCTTCATGGCGCGGGTGAAGAAGCGGCTGTAGAGCAGATGCAGGATCGCGTGCTCGACGCCGCCGATATATTGATCGACCGGCATCATGCGGTTCGCCACCTCGGGCGTGGTCGGCGCGCGCTCGTTCCAGGGATCGGTGAAGCGCGCGAAATACCACGACGAGTCGACGAACGTGTCCATGGTGTCGGTTTCGCGGGTCGCCTTGCCGCCGCATTGCGGACAGGTGACGTGCTTCCAGGTCGGGTGATGGTCGAGCGCGTTGCCGGGCTTGTCGAAGCTGACGTCTTCCGGCAGCACCACCGGCAGATCCTTGTCCGGCACCGGCACCACGCCGCATGTTGAGCAGTGGATCACCGGGATCGGGCAGCCCCAATAGCGCTGCCGCGAGATGCCCCAGTCGCGCAGCCGGAAATTCACCTGGCGTTCGCCGACCGGCATGTTTCCACGCACCTCACCTTCAAGGCGCTTCGCCACGTCTTCCTTGGCCTGCTCGATGGTCATGCCGTCGAGGAAGCGCGAATTGATCATGCGGCCGTCGCCGTCATAGGCGGTGTCCGTAATCACGAAGGTTTTCGGGTCCTGTCCCTCGGGACAGACCACGGGCGTATTGCCGAGCCCGTATTTGTTGACGAAATCGAGGTCGCGCTGGTCGTGCGCCGGGCAGCCGAAGATCGCGCCGGTGCCGTATTCCATCAGCACGAAATTGGCGACATAGACCGGCAGCTTCCAGTTCGCATCGAAGGGGTGAATCGCCCTGATGCCGGTGTCGAAACCCAGCTTCTCCTGGGTATCGATGATTTCCTGCGCGGTGCCGTGACGCTTGGCCTCCGCAATGAACTCCGCGAGCTTTGGATTCCTCACAGCCGCGGCCTGTGCCAGCGGATGATCCGGCGCGATCGCCATGAATTTGGCGCCGAACAGCGTGTCATGGCGGGTGGTGAAGATCTTCAGTTCGCTCTCGCCATTCGGCGCGGTCGAAGGATCCAGCGCGAAGCGGATCAGCATGCCTTCGGAGCGGCCGATCCAGTTACGCTGCATCAGCCGCACCTTGTCGGGCCAGCGATCCAGCGTGTCGAGCGCGTCCAATAATTCCTGCGAATATTTCGTGATCTTGAACACCCACTGGTTCATCTCGCGCAGCTCGACCACCGCGCCGGAGCGCCAGCCGCGGCCGTCGATCACCTGCTCGTTGGCGAGCACGGTCATGTCGACCGGGTCCCAGTTGATCTTGCGCTTCTCGCGCTCGGCAAGGCCCGCGCGCAGGAAATCGAGAAACAGTTTTTGCTGGTGCTTGTAGTAGGAGGGATCGCAGGTCGCGAATTCCCTCGACCAGTCGAGCGACAGCCCGATCGAATGCAGCTGTTTCTTCATCGCCGCGATGTTGTCGTAGGTCCACGCCTTCGGCGCTACCTTGCGCTCGATCGCGGCGTTTTCCGCCGGCAGCCCGAACGCATCCCAGCCCATCGGATGCAGCACGTTGAATCCCTTGGCGCGCATGAAGCGCGCCAGCACATCGCCCAGCGTATAGTTGCGGACATGGCCGATATGGATGCGCCCGGACGGATAGGGGAACATCTCCAGCACGTAATATTTCGGCCGCGGATCGTCGTTTTTGGAGGCAAAAATCGCCTCCTCGTCCCACCGGCGTTGCCAGCGCGGCTCGGATTCGCGGGCGTTGTAGCGTTCGTTAGTCATGGAATCGCTGGGCTTTTTCGTGGATTCGGGGCCGTCTTCGGGACGGCGGACTAGGCCACAAAAGCGGCAGGGGGGTCAACGGGTTGGCTCGTCGGCCGGATGGCCCTGGAAAATGCGACCGCGCGCCGGCGGTTCTCATCACGGCGTGTTGATGGCCGCTTCAGCCGCCGTTCATTTGGCTTCAGTCAATATTCGCCTGCTGGGCCGCTCAAGCTCCGTTGATTGAACCAGATCGACCCCAAGTGCTACAGTTGAGCGAGCGCTAACAAGGAGCCGTTCATGCGCAGGATCATTTTCGCAGTTGCCGTTGCCATGGCTCTGACGGGCGCGGTGGCTGTTGTCGCCTCGATCGCCACTGCGGAGCCGGCCGTGGCCGGCTGCACGAAACGCTGCTAAACAGCGGGGCTGTCGATCATTTTGAGGCAGCCGGCTTGTGCGCCGGGCACGGGCTCTGGCTCGGCACGGTTGGCCACAGTCTGTTCGAGGACGCCCGCAGCACATCGACGAATTCCTTCACCGGAAAGATCAGATCCTTCAAGGTTTGCAGCTCGTGGGTCGGCTGGTAGCGGCCGTCTTCGACTGCGTTCTTGAGCGTGGCGATGGCGGTCGCCTTGTCCAGGCCGCCGGCATATTGCGCGATCGCATATCGAAACGAGGTGTCCGTGCCCTCCAGCGACTTTGGGTCGTCGCGTCCGATGTCGGCGTATATTTCCAGCGCCTGGGGAATTTCATTGTTCTGCAGCAGAACGTAGGCCAGCGTATCCCGCAGGTTCGACAGCAGCGAAGTGTATTTGCCCTTGTCGTCGCCATCCTGATTCAGTTTGTTGACGATGCAGACGGCCTGCTCGGCGGCTTGCTCTGCGCTGGACGGCAGATCGGTGGCCGCGCAGGGATCGGAGGGCGCCGGCTTTGCGGCGTTGACGTCAATGTCGAGCCCCCAAACCGCCTCGGTCCAGGCGAAGTCGTTGAGCGCGAGTGCCCGCTCGATCGTGCCCGCCGAACTTCGCTGGAAATCACCGATCGTCCGCTGAATGTCGTTCCTGAAACCGCGCGAGCTCCTGAGACTGCTCCTTAGCCTGTCGTCATCGCTGGCATTGGCGGGGGCCTGGTGCGGCGGCGCCAGTTTTTCGATTTCGGACCACGGCCAGCCCTGCGCCTGCCACCAGGCGGTCTTCTTGAGCGTTTCCTTGGTCGCGTCGTTCGACGTCACCGCCCAAAACGAGGCGGTGCGCAGATTGGCGCCGGTGAAATCGACGTCGCACAGGATCGCGCGATCGAACGAGGCTCGATAGAGGTCCGCCCCCTCGAACGAGGTGGCCGCAATTCTTGCCCCCCTGAACTGGGCCTGCCGAAGCACGGCGCCGCCAAAATCGTTGTCGCCGCTGCCGTCGAAGGAAAAGTCGCTGTCGACGAACGAAGCGGCCGGCAGAATGGCCCTTGGAAACGCCACCTTGCTGAATTCGGCGCCGGAGAAGTTCGGCGCATACAGCCTTAGCCTCGGCGCCGAGACATTCGCCAGTTTGATACCGGAGAAGTCGTAGGGCGGCAGCAACGGCTGAAACAAGTCCAGCCACTCAAGCGCCAACGCCGGATCGGATCCTTTCGTCGCCGACTGGACGATCAGGCGTTCGGAGGCCTTGAGCAGGACGCTGAAATACCAGAGCGCAGCGCCCGCTGCCGCAAGAGCGACCATGGCTCCCATGATTCCGGAATAGGCGATCGTCCTAATCCTGCGTTGATGGTCGACGGCTTTCTGGCTCGCCTCGACGAACTCGGCGAGGTTGGAGTCCTGGTCCTTGAATTTCGCCGCCTCCTCGATGGTCTCGCCGGTCAAGAGATAGCCGGGCTGCTTGCCGGAGTCGCGCCACTGGCGCGCCATCGCGGAAAGCCGGACCAGCGCGCGCTGGTCGACCTTGGGGGCGGGCGCCGGCGTCTCGGCGGCGGCGGGACTATCGGGCCGGCTAAAGGTTTGCACGGCGTCGGGCGGTGCCAGCATCACCGGCACGAAATCCTCTTGCGTCGCAGAGGGATTGCCGGCGAGCTCCGCACTCCAGAAATCGAGAATGCCCTGCGCGACGCGGCGCTCGCCGGGATCGACCAGCATCGCACCGGCTTTCCGCGCGTTCCCCAGGAATGTCCGAATCCGCTCGGCCACATCGGGGGATGACAGCGCCGCCGCCGCTACGTCTCTCAAATCCTGATGCGCCTTGCGCAGCGCGGCGAGGTTCGAAAATGCCGCGCCCGGCTGCAAGGCCGAAGACAGCGGCACCGCACCCGCGCCGGGCTCTGCTTCGACGGTCATGGCGCGAGCTCCTTCAGGATCTCGGTCAACGGCGCATCGATCATGCGCAGCGAACTGCAATCCTGCTTCAGCGTGTTGTCGATCGCGAGAAAGCGGAACCTGAACAGGTTCCGGTAGGCCTCGAAACGATGCTTGATCTCGTCGTCGAGCTTCTCCCTGCTCAAGCCGTCGTCGATTTCATCGGAATACTGCTGCGCCTGCTTCGCCCAGGGATCGTCCGGATCGAGGGCGGCAAGCCAGAGCACGCGGGATTTCAGCGCGAACCAATGCTGGCTGAACTCGGAAAATTCGTCGCCGCTGACGCTGAAGAAATCGGCGATCAGCGAGATTTCGTTTTCGGCCTCCTGCCACATCGACTGCTTCAGCGCGCGCGCGATCACCGTCGGCTTGAGTTCGCGCACCGCATGGACGAGCTCGGTGAAGGCGTCCTGGGTTTCGATGTCCAGCGGAAGGTCGTCCACCAGCGCCTCGAACGACAGCTCCTTCGCCGCCCTGAAGACCTGTGCGTTCAGTCGCGACAAGTGAAGCCTTGCCAAGCCCTGGATGGCATCGCGGGCGCTGAGGCAGGCAGCCATATCGGAGGCGGCGACTGCGGCCTTGAGCGAGGCGGCCAATGTCGCCAACTGCGAAATCCAGCTGAGCTCGACATCCTTGGAGCTGAGCAGCGCCACAACCGGCGGCGCCTGAGCCGCAATCTCGTCGCACTGGGCCAGGATGCCGGTGAAATCGTTCCCCGTGGCCGCGCCCGCCTGGGCCGAACCCGCGACCACGAGTTTCAGATGCAGGACGTGCAGATATTCGTGCAAGCACTTGTAGACGTACAGGTCGGCGATGCGCCGCCGGATCTCGTCAAAGGCATCGTGTTTGGGCTTGAGCTGATATTTCAACCCGGTGGGCAGCGGGGTGTTCAGCACCTCACTCAGATATTTCAAGGCGCTGGCGACCTGGCCTTCGATCTGCGGCAGGCTGACCAGGGTGTTGGGCCAGGTCTTCACGATCAGCATGCGAAGCTTGTCCTGCGCGATCGCGATCAGGATGAAGGTCAGGAGCCATCGCTCGGTGCCTTCCTTCTCCAGCTGGGCCAGGGTCTTGGAGATCAGGATCGCCCGCGGATCGTCCCTGGAAGCAAAGACGTTGTAGACGTCGTCGCCGGTTGCCTCCATCACGAGCTGTTCGATGTCCTGCTGGGTCAAGGCTGCGCCCATCGCTTCGACCGCCTTCTGACGCAATGCGGGTAGCGCTGGCATTGCCGCGATTCCTCCCTCTCAAGCCCCAAGCGCGGTTTCGAACCCGTCCTTGACGATGCGCTGCCGGATCAATTCGATCGGCACACCCTGGTTGAATTGAGGATTCTCCCATTTGGGATCGCCATAATGATGCAAGGCCACGAGATCCCAATCCATCGTGAACACCGGCGAGCCGGACGATCCCGGATCGGTGTTGGTCCGATAGCGGATCCGCGTTCCGTTGCCGTTCAGCCCGACCACGGCCTGGGTATCGAGCGCCAGCTTCATCGGCGTTCCCTCCGGATGCTGCACGATCAGAATCGGCGCATCGGCGGGCAATGGCAACACCGTTTTCGGCAGCGCGATCCATCCGCGCGGCGCGCCGTCGACTTGCTGCTCGCCGACCCGGCTCGCCAAGCGCATGAGCGCATAGTCCAGCTCATCCATCGTCGGCAGCGGATTGTCCGGATTGCCGGCCTTTTCGGCCGCGCTGTAGGGGTAGCCGTCCAGGCTGCCGGCGGCGTCGAGCAGAACCAACTGGCCCGCATCGGTCTGCCCATTGGGCAAGCGGACATAATCGAAGCGGCAGCCGAGCTGGCCGACCTTGCCGGCGTTCTTGGCGATCTCGAACACGTGCCAGTTGGTGAGCACCGTGTCGGGTCCTACCAAAAATCCGGTGCCCAGCGCGTTGCCCTCCAGTTCGACGCGGCAGACCTGCCGCTCGATCTTGACCAGTCGATCCTGCCATACCCGTACATCGAGCTTGGCGAGGTAGGGCCGTACGTTGCGTTGCAGGCCCGGCGCGATCGCATTGTTCGGTGCGTCGGCTTGCGGCGTGCCCGCCGTTTGCGCGGAAAGGTCGATTTTTTTCTCGGAAACCGCAACCGCGTCCGGAAAGTCCTTGGCGATTTCGGCGCGGACGTCGGGTCGTCCGGGCCGGTTGACATAGACATAGCCGAGGAAGTCGGACGTCGTCCCGCTGTCCTCCAGCGCGATCAGCAGTGCGCGGATCATGGGCTGCTTGGGCTGGTCCTTTGCGACATAGGCACTGAACAACTGGTCGCCCGTGCTGGCGTAAACAAAGGCCTGCAGGTCGTCGAGGCTCAAAGTGCTGTCGAGCAGTTTGGCGAGCCTCCTGACATCCTCTCCACTCAGTTTGCCCATGTAAACTTGCCCATGTAAATTCTTTCCGAGAAATGCCGCGCATGCTCCCGCAGCAGTGGAGCTCCACCGGAATCCGCGAAAGAGTGGCTTGGTACCGATCCGGCTCGGGCCGCCCTGTGGTCAAAAAGTTCTTTGCAGCACACGCCGCATGTGCGCTATAATATTTCTACCTTAGCGCGCGGCACAAAGGTCGGCAATAGGGCAACGCCTTCTGCCCTCGACGCGCCCGCACCTCGAGCGTCGTGTCAACTCGCCAACTGCACCGCGCTGTCGGTCAGCCGCACGAAGCCATGTTCGACCACGGCGTTGCGGCCGCGGTGCTTGGCGGCATAAAGTGCTGCGTCGGCCGCCTCGATCAGGTCGCCCGGCCGCTGGCCGTCGTTTGGACGGGTGGCGGCGACGCCGACGCTGACGGTGACGATCTGATACGACGAAGTGCAGTGGGGCATCGCGATCCCCTGCACCGCGCCGCGCACCATTTCGCCGATCTCGACCGCGCGGCCTGCGTCGGTGTTGGGCAGCAGCAGACAAAATTCCTCGCCGCCATAGCGCCCGGCAAAGCCCATGGTCTCCGCGGCGATGCCGGCCAGCGTCTCGCCGAGCCGGGTGAGACAGGCGTCGCCCTCGGGATGGCCATAGGTGTCGTTGAACAGCTTGAAGTGATCGACATCGATCATCAGAAGCGACAACTCGCAGTCATATTGCTGGGCCTTCATCCATTCGAAATCGAGCCGGCTCTGGAAGCCGCGCCGGTTGGCGAGCCCGGACAGCATGTCGATCGACGCGATCACGGTCAGCCGGTCGTTGGTGGCGACCAGTTCGCGCTCGCGCTGGCCGAGCTGGGCCGCCATCGCGTTGAAGGCGCGGGCCAGTGGCACGAATTCGGCGGGCAGCGACTTGCGCGCCGCGCGGTCTGCCCAGTTGCCCTGGCCGAACCGCTTGGCCATCGTGGCCATGGTATCGATCGGCTGTATGATCAGCTTTTCGGCCGCGATCAGCGCGCCGAGCAGCACGAACAGGCAGACGAATCCGAGTTGCAGATAGGCGGTGCGGATTTCGCGATTGATCGCAGCTGACACCTTGGCTCCATCGATGCTGACGATCAGGCGGGCCTCAGTGCCCGCGATACGCGCGAAGCTGACGATGCGTTGCGAGCCGTCCGCGGCGCTGAAGGAGAGCGATCCCTCGGCCCGCTCCGACCCGATCGCCTTCTCGGCGATCGTCGACATCAGCGGTATTGTATCCAGCGGACGGCCGACCATGCTGGCCTGGTCCGACGGAGCCGCCAGTACCGTTCCGGTGCTGTCGATTAGCACGGCAGAGACGCCAGGTCGTCCGCCGAGATTGTTCATGATCTTCGACATCCAGTCGAGATTGACAGTCGCGAGGATAACGGCTTCCACCTCGTCGTTGATTGCCGAAACCGGGTAGGCCGCCATCACAATCGGATTGTGGGTCGGTTTCGCGAACAGAAAGTCGCTCAAGACGAAGCCGCGGGTGTCGCGCGCCCTCCTGAGATAGTCCCGGTCACTGAGGTCGAGACCGACATACTGGTTGCTGGTCGAGCATTGTACCCGGCCGTCCTTGCCGACGATCAGCAGGGTGCGAATCCACGGCAGATTGGCCGGCAGGCTGGCACGCAGCATGTCGCAACTGCGGCTGACGCCTCCGGCCGAGGCGCGGATATAGGCGGCCGATTTCAGGATGGTTTCGACCGATGAGATGATTTCACGCTGGGCGTCGGCGCTGTGTTCCGCCAGCGCCGACGATTCGGCGGAGGCCGCCGCAATCTCTCTCGTCCTTGCATCCTCGAGCGAACGGGCGCGCTCCAGCATCAGAGGCGCCACCAGGATCAGCGCCAGCAATGTAAGCCGCGCGCGGATTCCGAGAAGCTGCTTGAGTTTCACTCGTTTGCGGTTGAAACTGACGCGTAACATCTTTGTCCCCCACCCCGCATGCAAGGTAAAGGGAATGGTTCAAGAAGCCTTTCCCGAACTCGGTAAAATTCGAATTACCCCGTAAAATTACGACCGACGGATGACATGACGCCGCAAAACCCCGCGCAGATGACCGCGCCTTTACCAAACGGACTCGCCAGTGTGGCGCAGGAGATCGCGCGCGCCTGCAGGGAGGCGCGCCGCGATCCTGCGTCGGTAACGTTGATCGCGGTGTCCAAGACCTTCGATGCCGACGTCATCCGGCCCACAATTGAGGCCGGACAGCGCGTTTTCGGCGAGAATCGCGTGCAGGAAGCCAAGGCGAAATGGCCAGGGTTAATGTCGGCTTACCCCGGCATCGCCTTGCACCTGATCGGGTCGCTGCAATCGAACAAGGCGAAGGAGGCGGTGGCGCTGTTCGACGCCATTCATTCGGTCGATCGTCCGAGCATTTGCGAAGCGTTAGCCAAGGAAATCACTTCTCAAAAGCGCGCCCCTGAATTGTTCGTCCAGCTCAACACCGGCGAGGAGCCGCAGAAGGCCGGCGTCGCGCCCGGCGAGGCCGACGCCTTCATCGCCGCCTGCCGCGACAAATACGGCTTGCGGATTTCCGGCCTGATGTGCATCCCGCCGGTCGACGATCCGCCGGCGCCGCATTTCGCACTGACCGCTGCGATCGCCGCGCGCAACGGCTTGAAGAATCTCTCGATGGGCATGAGCGCCGATTTCACGATCGCGATCCAGCTCGGCGCCACCCACGTCCGGGTTGGTTCGGCGATTTTCGGGCACCGGTAGAGCAGCGACTTCGTCGTCATCCTGAGGTGCGAGCCTTGCGGTGCACTTGCACCGCTGGGCGAGCCTCGAAGGATCGGCCGAGGAGAGACTGCCCTCACATCCTTCGAGGCTCGCCGAACGGCGCAAGAGCGCCGCTCAGCTCACACCTCAGGATGACGCCCGATATTACCGATCTACTCGAATCCGACCGATACTTTCCCAAGCGCCCCAAAATCGGCCGCGAAAATGTCGCCCGACGCAATCGGCAGCGGCGGATGGCAGGTGCCGGTGGTCACGACTTCGCCGGCGCGCAGGGTCAAGCCGAGCTGGCGCAATTCGTTGGCGAGCCACGTCAGCGCGATCCGGGGATCGCCCAGCACGTTCTTGCCGTGACCTGTGAATTGCCTGCCCCGCAGCGTGATGACCGGCCTCTCCTCGACGAGATCGAGCGCACGCCAGTTTGCGCTCGCGGGCGCGCCGAGCACGAACAAATGCGCGCAGGCATTGTCCGCGATGATTTGCTCGGCTCCCGCGCTGACGAAGTCCCTAAATCGCGAATCCGGAATCTCGATCGCCGGATGCAGCGTGCCCACCGCATCGAGCACCTCTCGCACCGTGTAGGGGTCGGATCGCGGCGGCAAATCCTTTGCCATGCGGAAGGCGAATTCGGGCTCGGCGACGCGCATTTCGTTTCCCGCCATGCTTGCCATGCCGCCGTCGGCAATCACGGTCTCGGGCAGGATGCGTCCGGCCATCGGACCATCGACATTGATGTGCTTCTGTCCGGCCTCGCTGGTGGCGGCGATTTTCCAGCCGAACAGTTTTCCGCTCGAATGATCCTGCAGTCTCGCCTGGATCGCGTAGGCTTCCACGCGGTCGTGCGGCCGCAGCGAGGCTTCGAGGTTTTCGAGCTTTGTCCCGGCGCGCCAATGATCGTGTAGAATCCGCGCCGCCGCCTCAATTTGATGTTTGTCCGGCATTTCCCTCACCCGATCACGATCCGTGTGTCTGGCCCCAGCCGCGCCAGCAACCGCAGCATCGCCGATTTCGTCATCGAAACGCAGCCCGCGGTCGGTGCAAAATTCTCGCGCACCAAGTGCAGGAATACCGCGCTGCCGCGGCCGGCGATGCGCGGCGAGGTGTTGTGGTCGATCTCGACAATGAAATCATAAAGGTGATCGTCGCGCTCGAGCCGGTCGCCTTCGCGGCTCCGGTCGCGCCTGATCGGCTGGTTGTAGTGGCGGCTCGCTGGGTCTTCGCACCAGGCATCGTCGGACCGGATGGCGCGGACCGGCAGGAAGGTCCGGGGCCTTGGGTTTCGGTCGGCGCGCCACCACAATTGCCGCGGCCGGAACGTGCCCTTTGGGGTCCCGCCATCTCCCTCGCGCTTGTTGGCCCTGATGCCGCCGCGCCCCAGCGCGACCGGAATGGTCTGTCCGCCGGCCATGAGCCATCCCCGGCGCCGATCGCCCGCGGCGGCCCCAATCCTGATCATGGTGACCGGCCGATCGGGCGAAGCGATTATATAACTATTTGAAATAGCTATATTTTTCATGATAGCTGAGTCTCGATATGGTTCGTCGAGGGGCAAGTGTGCTATATCCCCCATTACAGGACATTCATCCAAATGCGCGGCAATTCTAGGCTAGAGTGCGGTTTCGGCTTGTGAATCGGTAATATCCGCCTACCTCAAGACGAACAAAGACCCGACGTAGATTCTTTCTACCAGCGAGAAGCGCCCGATGGCGCCTGTCGCTGCACCCGCCGCCCCAGAGGATTGTACCCATGGCCAATGCCCGCAAGATCCTGATCGTGGATGACGATACCGATCTGCGCGATACGCTGGTGGAGCAATTGTCGCTGCACGACGAGTTCGAAGCCTCCGCGGTCGATACCGGCGCCAAGGGCGCCAGCGCCGCCAAGGCCAATGCCCCCGATCTGGTGCTGATGGATGTCGGGCTGCCCGATACCGACGGGCGCGAAGTGGTGCGCTCCCTGCGCAAGGGCGGCTTCAAGGCGCCGATCATCATGCTGACCGGACACGACACCGATTCGGATACCATTTTAGGCCTCGAATCCGGCGCCAACGACTATGTCGCAAAGCCGTTCCGGTTTGCGGTGCTGCTGGCGCGGATCCGGGCCCAGCTCCGCCAGCACGAGGCCAGCGAAGACGCGGTGTTTTCGGTCGGCCCCTACAGTTTCCGGCCCGGCTCGAAGATGCTGACCGGCGCCAACGCCAGGAAAGTTCGGCTGACCGAGAAGGAGACCGCGATCCTGCGGTTTTTGTATCGCGCCGGCCAGCTGCCGGTGTCGCGCGAGACGCTGTTGCAGGAAGTGTGGGGTTATAATTCGGGCGTCACCACCCACACCCTGGAAACCCATATCTATCGGCTGCGCCAGAAGATCGAAAAAGATGCCGCCAATCCCGAGATCCTGGTGACGGAAGCCGGTGGCTACAAGCTGGTGCCGTGATACGAATAGGGCCGCGATTCGTATTTTTTGGCTTTGGTTGCGCGCCCCGATCACCGGTCCTGCATGTCGATCGAAGATGATGTTGCCCTGCTCGAGCGCGTCCCGACGCTACGCCTGTTGGGAACGGCCTGCTTGCGCATGCTGGCGATCGGCTCCGAGCAGCGCCCCGTCGCGCGCGGCGACGTGCTGTTCCAGCAGGGCGATGACGCCGACGCCGGCTTTATCGTTCAGCGTGGCGCGTTCCGGATCGAGGATGGCGCCGGCGCCGAGATCATCGCCGGTCCCGGTGCCCTGATCGGCGAACTCGCGCTGATCGCCGCCATGCAGCGGCCCTCCACGGCGACCGCGCTGGAACATTCATCGGTGATCAGGGTGGCGCGCAGCTTGTTTCAGCGGGTGCTGGAGAGCGATCCCGCGGCGGCGCGCCGGCTGCGCGACGAATTCGCCAACCGCACCAGCCAGATCGCCAGCGATATTCTGATGGCGGGCGCCAAGCTGAGCACTTGAATTATCGTCGTCCCTGCGTTCGCAGGGACGACGGCTAGACCTCCAGCGTCACCGTCACCGGCACGTGATCGGACGGCCGTTGCCAGCCGCGCGCATCGCGCAGGATCCGGAAATCGCTGACCGCCTCCTTCAGCGCCCTCGAGACCCAGATGTGATCGAGCCTGCGGCCGCGATCGGCCTGCGTCCAGTCGGCGGCGCGATAGCTCCACCAGGTGTAGACCTTCTCCGACAGCGGAATGCGCATCCGCGCGACGTCGATCCATTCGCCATGGGCCTGGGCGGCCAGCAGCTTCTCGCATTCGATCGGCGTGTGCGACACCACCTTCAGCAACTGCTTGTGCGACCAGACGTCGTTCTCGTAGGGCGCGACATTGAGGTCGCCGACCAGGATATGGCGGTCGTCGCCGCGCGGATGCAGCGGCTCGCAGGATTTCATCTCGTCGAGGAATTGCAGCTTGTGTTCGAATTTCGGATTGAGCGCGGGATCGGGGATATCGCCGCCTGCCGGAACGTAGAAATTGTGCACGACCAGCGGTTTTGTCAGTTGCGCCTTCGCGCCGAAGCCGACCGAGATATGCCGCGAATCGATCTTGTCGCAGAAGGTGCGGATATCGCTGCTCTCGAACGGCAGCTTCGAGACCACCGCGACGCCGTGATAGCCCTTCTGCCCGTTCAGCGCGACGTGTTCATAACCGAGGCGTTTGAAACGCTTCAATGGAAACGCGTCATCGATGCATTTTGTCTCTTGCAGGCACAGCACGTCCGGCCGCGCGGATTTCAGGAATTTGGCGACGAGGTCGATGCGCAGCCGCACCGAATTGATGTTCCAGGTTGTCAGGGAAAAACGCATCGAAGTGATGTAGCAGGGCAAGTACCCGAGCGCACGCCTCTCGCTCCGTCATGGCCGGGCATAGCCGTCAAGGACGGCGTCGCTTCCGCTCGCCTATGCCCGGCCATCCACGTCTTTCTTGTTCCAATGGCAGCAACGACGTGGATGCCCGGGACGAGCTCGGGCATGACGACCTGTTTGGAGCTTCGAGTTCTGTCCCCGCCGATGTAGATCAACGCGCTAGCCCGGCGAGGTCGGATATTTTGTAAAATCGATCTTGAACAGGCCGGGGTCGAGCTTCTTGGAAGAGTCCAGATTGTAGACCGCGACCGTGGTGTCGTAACCCTGCGGGTCGGTCACCGTCCACTGCTTGAGCTGGCCGTCCTTGGCGCCGAGCATCAGCATCAGGCGGCTGGTGCCGATCAGGGTCTGCTTCTCCTCGATGGTGACGCTGATGAACAGATCGTCGGCCGTCACGCTGACGACGTTGGTGTCCTTCATCAGATCGATGCGATCCGACAACAGATAGCGCAGCGGCGTTTGCGACAGCGGGTAGATATCCTGGGTCAAAAGCTTGCGGTCGCGCACCGCCACCGACGACCCATCGGCGATGATGTCGATCGGACTTGGATCGTCATACTCGAAACGCACCTTGCCGGGCTTCTGGATGTAGAAATCGCCCTTGGTCTTGTTGCCATCGGGCCCGACCTGAACGAAACTTCCGACCAGCGTCTGCAGTGACGACAGGTATGAACTGACCTTGGCGGCCTGCGCCTTCTGATTCGCATCGAACGACGCAAAGATATTGGCCGGGACATTGCGGTGCGGATCGGGAATCACCGGATCGGGCGCTGTTGCCGAGGTGGTCCCCGTTGTCAGCTGCGGCTTCTGTGGGTCGGAGGCGCTCATCTGGACGCTGCTGCGGCCTTTCGGCGCAGGCTTGGGAATCGGCACCGTTTGCGCCAGCGCCGAGGTCACGACAGGTTGCGTCACGGCGCCGGCGGTGGATGCCGCTATCAGCAATGCCAGTCCGGTGCGCATGGCAGTGTGAGCGAATTGTTCAGCCATTCTAGATCTGCGATTTCCGTTCAACGCGTGGTGCGGTCGAGCCTTTATGCATTTTATCGTGGTTTGGGCAAAAGGAGCTATCGTTTTTGCGTGAGAATTTGCCTCCCACCCCTTGCCTCAGAAGCGGTCTTCTTCCTCTTCGACCAGAATCTCGCGCTTTCCGGCATGATTGGCCTGGCCGACGATGCCTTCGAGTTCCATGCGCTCCATCAACGAAGCAGCGCGGTTATATCCGATTTGCAGCCGGCGCTGGATATAGCTCGTGGAAGCCTTGCGGTCGCGCTTGACGATTGCCACCGCCTGCGAGAACAGATCGCCGCCGCCATCGCCGCCCATGCCGGTAGCGTCGAATACCGCGCCGTCCTCGTCGGTGGGCTCTTCCGCGGTGACCGCCTCGAGATATTCCGGCTGGCCTTGCGTCTTGAGATGGCGCACCACCTTCTCGACCTCTTCGTCCGAGACGAAGGGTCCGTGCACGCGGCTGATGCGGCCGCCGCCGGCCATATAGAGCATGTCGCCCTGACCGAGCAGCTGCTCGGCGCCCATTTCGCCGAGGATGGTGCGGCTGTCGATCTTCGAGGTGACCTGAAACGAAATGCGGGTCGGGAAGTTCGCCTTGATGGTGCCGGTGATGACGTCGACCGACGGCCGCTGCGTGGCCAGCACCACATGCAGCCCGGCGGCGCGCGCCATTTGCGCCAGCCGCTGCACCGCGCCCTCGATATCCTTGCCGGCGACCATCATCAGGTCGGCCATCTCGTCGACGATGATGACGATGTAGGGCAAGGGATCGAGATCGAGTTTTTCGTCTTCATAGATCGCCTTGCCGGTTTCCTTGTCGAAGCCGGTATGCACCGTGCGGGTCAGATCCTCGCCTTTGGATTTCGCCTCCACCAGCCGCGCATTGTAGCCGTCGATGTTGCGCACGCCGAGCTTGGACATCTTCTTGTAGCGTTCTTCCATCTCGCGCACCGCCCATTTCAGCGCGACCACGGCCTTCTTGGGATCGGTGACGACCGGCGTCAGCAGATGCGGAATGCCGTCATAGACGGAGAGTTCGAGCATCTTGGGGTCGACCATGATCAGCCGGCATTGATCCGGACGCAGCCGGTACAACAGGCTGAGGATCATGGTGTTGATGGCGACCGACTTGCCGGATCCGGTGGTGCCGGCGATCAACAGATGCGGCATCCGCGCCAGATCGACGATGATGGAGTCGCCGCCGATGTTCTTGCCGAGACAGAGCGGAAGCTTGGCGACCGATTCCTGATAGTCCTTGACCGACAGCAATTCGCGCAAATACACCTTTTCGCGATGCGGGTTCGGCAGTTCGATGCCGATGGCGTTGCGGCCGGGAACCACCGCGACACGCGCCGACAGCGCGCTCATCGAACGCGCGATGTCGTCGGAAAGCCCGATCACCCGGGAAGATTTGATGCCCGGCGCCGGCTCCAGCTCGTACAGCGTCACCACCGGGCCCGGATGGGCCTTGACGATTTCGCCGCGGACGCCGAAATCGCCGAGCACGCCTTCCAGCGCGCGCGAGTTGTTATCGAGTTCCGACTTGCTCAGCGGCTGACGGTCGGAAGCCTTCGGTGCGGTCAGCACCGAAACCGGCGGCAGTTCGAACCGGTCGGCTGATTTGCGCGGCTGCGCGCGCGGCGCGGCCTTCTTGCGCGGTGCACGGGCGGCCGGCGCTTCCTCTTCCTCGTCGTCGTCTTCCGCAAAATCGCCTTCACCGTGCGGGGCCAGCGATGGTGCCGCGCCGCCGAGCGTGGGCTCCTGGCGTTCGAACGAGATGGCGCGCGGCGCCGGCGCGCTCGCCACCAGCGAACGATAGGCTGTGGTCAACAGCCATCCAAGCCGGGCCTTGGCGCTCATGGCGGCATGAAATGCCCATCCCAGCGAAACCGAGCCGCCGTCGTCTTCTTCGCCGAACAGGGCGTCGTCGTCCTCGATCGGGGTCAGCTCTTCTTCCTGCGGGCGTGAACCGAGGCCGCCCGCGATCAGGAATGTCGCGGTGGCCGCGGCGAAAAAAATGAAGCCGAGCGCGAGGCGATAGACCAAGCCAGGCGGACCGAACACGACGGCAGGCGCGCGCACCAGCGCGTCGCCGACGACGCCGCCAAGCCCGGTCGGCAGCGGCCAGGCGCCGCCATGCGGCCAACAGCTTGCAAAGCCCGCCGAGATCACCGTGCAGAGGATCCAGCATCCGAGCCGCAGCGCCTCGCGGTCGAAGCCGCGATGCGTCAGCATGCGCCAGCCCCATACCGCGACGGGCAGGATCAGCATGATCGCGCCGAGGCCCAAAATCTGCATCAGGAGATCGGCGCAGATCGCGCCGGGATAACCGACGATGTTGCGGATCGCGCGCGAGGTCGCATGGCTCAGGCTCGGATCCTGCACCGACCATGTCATCAGCGCCGCGGCCGCCACGCCGGACAGCGCGATCAGGCCGAGCCCCGCGAGCTCGCGCAAGCGCCGCGCCAGCGCCTCGCGGATCGAGGCCGGCAATTGGCCGACCAGGGGGATGACTCGTTCGATCGCCGGCATGCTCAATGGGCCTTCGCGACTAGATATTATCCTTGCGCATGATCTTCTCGGAAAACCGGTTCCCACTTTTCCGGATCATGCCTTAGTCCAGAATTTCGACCAGCCTGTGCAACGCTTCGGCTGTTGATTCACTGTCCGACACCAGCGCCAGCCGGATGTAGCCGGCGCCGGGATTGGAGCCGTCGTCCTGCTGACGCGCCAGGTAACTTCCGGGAATCACGCGCACGCCGCCATCCCGGTAGAGTTTCACCGCCGCCGCTTCGTCGCCGCCGCGCATCGAGACGTCGAGCCAGACGCAGAAGCCGCCGGCGGGCCTGACATAGCCGTAGCGGTTGCCGAGAATCTGGTCGGCGAGATCGAATTTTATGCGGTAGAGACGCCGGTTTTCCTCGACATGCGCCTCGTCGCCGTAGGCCGTGACCGCGACATGCTGCAGCGGCACCGGCACCTGGGGCGCGGCGACATTGCGCAGTTCATGGAAGGCGCTGAGAAAATTCCTGTCGCCTGCGGCAAAGCCGACGCGCATGCCCGGCAGGTTCGAGCGTTTCGACAGCGATTGAAACGCGACCACATTGCTGAAATCGGGCCCGGCGCATTCCAGCATGCTGCCGGGCGCCTCTCTGGTGTAGATTTCCGAATAGCATTCGTCGGACAGGATGATGAAGCCGAAACGGTCGGCGAGTTTTTTCAGGCGGCTGAAATAATCCGGCGTGGCGACCGCGCCCTGCGGATTGGCCGGCGAGGCGATATAGATCGCCACCGTTCGCGCCAGCGTGGCATCGTCGAGCGCATCGAGGTCGGGCAAGAATCCATTGGCGCGCGTGGTCGGCAGATAGATCTGTTCGCAGCCCGCGGCGCGGGCGCCGGCGCCATAGGCCGGGTAAAACGGATTGGGCATCAGGATCGCGGGCCGGCCCTTGCGCGCGCCGACATAGCGCGCCGCGGTCAGGGCCGCAAAAAACAGGCCCTCGCGGCTGCCGTTCAGGACCAGAAGCTCGGTCTCGGGGTCGATCGGCCGCGGCAGCTGGAACCGGCTGGAAAGCCATTTCGCCGCTGCCTGCCGGAACGGCTCGATGCCCCTAGCGATGGGATAGCGGCCGAAATCGGCAATGTGTTTTGCCAGCACGGGCCCGACAAAGTCGGGCACCGGGTGCTGCGGCTCGCCCAACGACAGCGTTATCAAAGGCTTGGCCGGCTTGTAGGGGGCCAGCAATTCCGTCGTCCGCGCAAATGGCGAGCGCTCGCTCTCCTGGGTACCGGCGCCCTCTGGCGCGCGGGATGAAGCGGTCATGGCCATACTTTAAAAGCGCCAGCACGGTTGGGTAGCCGATCAAAGGCGAGACCGGCCGGAAAGCGGATCAGACTACCATAGATAAGGCGAGGTTAAGACGCGATTAACCATCGACGCCAACGGCGATTTTGCTAACTTTCCGTAGGATCATCCCGAACGCGCTATTTCGGAGGCCGCCATGCCAATCAAGATCACGAGCAATGGCCGGGTAACGATCCCGAAGCGGGTCCGCGACTACCTTGGAATAGAACCCGGCACTCAGGTTGCCTTCAGGCTTGCTGCCGACGGCAGCATCGTCGTCGAAAGAGCCGACGGGACGCGACCGCCGAGCCGATTTGAGAAACTTCTCGGTAGCGCCGGTCCGGGTCCTTCCACCGACGAGATCATGGCGATGCTTCGCGGGGATGATTCGTAGACCGGACGGGCCGAAGTGAAATCCGGGCTATAGGCTGCGCCCGTTCATCTCCAGCAAAAAGAAAGGGGCTCCAGCTTGCGCTGGAGCCCCTCAACGGTCGGGGCATTGCCGGGTATGTGCCCAAACCGTAGTTCTGGACGCGACCCCCGTGGGGGATCGCGTCCCGGGAGAACTCACATATTGTAGGCGCGCTCGGTGTGCTCGGTGATGTCGAGGCCTTCGCGTTCGGTCTCGACATTGGCACGCAGGCCGACGATGACATCGACGACCTTGTAGAGGATCGCCGAACCGATGCCCGACCACACCAGCGTGGTACAGACGCCCCAGGTTTGCGAGATCATCTGCGCCGCGAAGTCGTAGTCGGCGATCTTGCCGGTGGTGTAGTCCATGATGCCGGCGCCGCCGAGCGCCGGATTCACCAGGATGCCGGTGCCGAGCGCGCCGACGATGCCGCCGATGCAGTGGACGCCGAACACGTCGAGCGAGTCGTCATAGCCGAGCGCGTTCTTCACCACGGTGACGAAGAACAGGCAGACCACGCCGACCACGAGGCCGAGCACGATGGCGCCCATCGGACCGGAGTAACCGGCCGCCGGCGTCACCGCCACCAGACCCGCCACCGCGCCCGAAATCGCGCCGAGCACGGACGGATGGCCCTTGATGATCCACTCCGCGAACATCCACGACAGCGCCGCCGCCGCGGTCGCGACGAAGGAGTTGGTCATGGCCAGCGCCGCGCCGCCATTGGCCTCCAGGTTCGATCCGGCGTTGAAGCCGAACCAGCCGACCCAGAGCAGCGAGGCGCCGATCATCGACATGGTCAGCGAATGCGGTGCCATCAGGTCCTTGCCGTAGCCGACCCGCTTGCCGATCAACAGCGCGCCGACCAGGCCGGCGATGCCGGCGTTGATATGCACCACGGTGCCGCCCGCGAAGTCGATCGCGCCCTTCTTGAAGACCCAACCGGCGTCGGCCATCACGTCATCAAGCTTGGCCTGCGCCGCAGCCTTCGCCGCGGCGTCCGTTCCAGCCGCCGCGAGCGCCTTGACCGCGTCCGAGATCGCATCCGGTCCGGCCCAGTACCAGACCATGTGCGCGATCGGGAAATAGACCAGCGTCGCCCATAGCGGGATGAACAGCGCGACCGCCGAGAACTTCATGCGTTCGGCGAAGGCGCCCACGATGAGCGCCGGCGTGATCGCCGCAAACGTCATCTGGAAGCAGACATAGACGAGTTCCGAGATATTGGCATCGACGCTGAAGGTCGCCGCCTTGGAATCGGTCGTCACGCCCATCAGGAAGGCCTTGGAGAAGCCGCCGATGAAGTCGGACCCGCCGGTGAAGGCCAGGCTGTAGCCGTACAGCGCCCAGATGATGGTGACGATGCAGACGGTGTAGAATACCTGCATCAATACCGAGAGCATGTTCTTGGAACGGACGAGACCGCCATAGAACAGCGCAAGGCCGGGGATCGTCATCAACAGCACCAGCACCGTCGAGGTCAGCATCCAGGCATTATCGCCCTTGTTGATGGTTGGTTCGGCATAGGCAGCTGTTGCCGTGAACAGGCCGACTGCGAGGGCCGCCAATCCCGCGCGATAGGGACGTTTGAACGTCATTTTGTTTAACTCCTGATTGAATCTGGGTTGAGCGCGAAATCAGAGGGCCGCGGCATCGGCCTCGCCGGTGCGGATGCGAACCGCATGGTCGAGGTTGATGACGAAGATCTTGCCGTCGCCGATCTGCCCGGTTTTCGCGGCCGCGGTGATGGCTTCGATGGTCTTGTCGACTTGGTCCGAGGCGACAGCGACCTCGATCTTGATCTTGGGCAGGAAACTCACGGCGTATTCGGCGCCGCGATAGATTTCCGTATGGCCCTTTTGCCGGCCGTATCCCTTGACTTCCGTCACCGTTAGTCCGTGGACGCCGATGGCGGTCAGGGCGTCACGTACTTCCTCAAGTTTGAATGGCTTGATGATCGCCATAACAATTTTCATGGGTCTTTGTCCCCGCTTGGGCCCGGTCGAGAGGCGACCGGACGTTCTGGACTGAGTTCACCACGCGGAGAAACTTCACTACGCGGCCACAGCCGGAGCGATAGAATCAAATGCCGTGCCAGATCGGCCGTACGCCCTAACGGGCTACGAACGCGGTCGTTTTTGTGCTTTGCGAAAGATGGGTGGAGCTACGCCATTCCGCTGCGCCTAGAATCTAATCAGGTCGGCCCAAAACGTAGGCACGACAGACTCCAGACATAATCTTGCCCACTCGGAGGGCAGCAAAGCGGTATTGGGATGGGCAATCCTACTGTAGAGCCTCGCCGTGCTGCGAAATATCCAGGCCTTCCAGTTCATGCGCCTTGGAAACCCGGAGCGGCACGAACGCACTGACGAGCTTCAGCAGCACATAGGTGATGCCGGCGGACCACGCGAAAGTGACGGCTACGCCGTAGAACTGAATCAAAAGCAGCCGCGGATTGCCCTCGATCAGGCCAGAGGTTCCCCCGATCGACGCGGTCGCAAAGACGCCTGCCAGCAGAATCCCGGTCATTCCGCCGACGCCGTGGACGCCGAACACATCGAGCGAATCGTCATAATCGAAACGGCGCTTCAGCCAGGTGCAGGCCCAGTAGCACACGAGGCCCGCCACGATGCCGATGATGATGCCCTGCCAGGGCGTGACGAAGCCGGAGGCCGGCGTAATCGTCCCGAGGCCTGCGACGGCGCCGGAAATCATCCCGAGCACCGATGGCTTGCGCTGCGTCGTCCATTCGATCGCGCCCCAGGTCAGCGCGCCGGCGCAGGCCGCCAGATGGGTTGCGATGATCGCCATCACGGCGCGCGAATTGGCCGCCAGCGCCGATCCGCCGTTGAAGCCGAACCAGCCGACCCACAACAGTCCGGTGCCCATCACCGCCAGCGACAGATCGAACGGCGACAAATTCTCGACGCCATAGCCGAGCCGCTTGCCCAATACCCTGGCCGCGACCAGGCCGCCGGCGCCGGCCGACAGATGCACCACCAGGCCGCCGGCGAAATCGATGACGCCGGCGGCGCCGAGGAAGCCGCCGCCCCAGACCCAGTGGGCGAGCGGAACATAGACGAACATGAACCACAGCATCGAGAACAGCAGATAGGCCGAAAACCGCATCCGGTCCGCGACCGAGCCCGCCACCAGCGCCACGGTGATGATCGCAAACGTCATCTGGTAGAGCATGAACAGGCCTTCCGGAATGGTCTTTGCCGCGGGATTGACGCTGTCCATCGTCATCCCCGCGAGAAACCAGCGATCGAGCGTGCCGAGCCACGGACCGTCGCCGACGAAGGCCAGCGAATAGCCGAACGCCACCCACAGGATCGAGATGATGGCGACGGCCGCCAGACTCTGCGCCATCGTCGCCAGCACGTTCTTCTTGCGCACCATGCCGGCATAGAACAGCGCCAGGCCCGGTATCGTCATCATCAAGACCAGCGCGGTGGCGACGATCATCCAGGCGGTGTCGGCGGCGTTGATCTCGGCGGTTTCGGCAAAGGCCGGTGTGGCAAACGAAACGATCGCTCCAACAACAATTGGCGCAGCCGATCTCGTTGCACGCAACGCATGTGCCCCCATGGTATTTCCCCAGCAGTTTCTATGGATCGCAGGGCCGGCGACGTTGCCGGATGCGGTGGAAGCGCTGCGACGACGAGCGCAAGGCAGAGCGTTTTCGAGCGAAGTGGTTACCGGTTCGCGTGAAAACGCATCAAAGCAAGAATCTAGAGCGCGTCGCTGTCGGTCTCGCCGGTGCGGATCCGAAGCGCGTGATCGATCGGCGTCACGAAGATCTTGCCGTCGCCGATCTGGCCGGTGCGCGCGCTCGCGGTGATGACGTCGACCGCCTTGTCGGCGAGGTCGGAGGCGACCGCGATTTCGATGCGGAGCTTGGGCAGGAAATTCACGACATATTCGGCGCCACGGTAGATTTCGGTGTGGCCCTTCTGGCGGCCGTAGCCCTTGACCTCGGTGACCGTCATGCCGTGGACGCCGATCGCGGTCAGCGCCTGGCGCACCTCGTCGAGCTTGAAGGGTTTTATGATGGCAACAACGAGTTTCATGGTCAGGCCTTCATCTTCCGAGGTGTCCGGTTGGTCGCGCCGTGGTTCGCGCTCCGGCAAGTCTGTCATCTTTCTGTGCAATTGGCACAAAAAGTTTGCAACTGGAAACGAAAAACGATTGCTGCGTCTTGCTCCCTTTCGATAGGCTGCGCGTACTGAGCTAGGATTTTCAGAGATTATTGGATTTTTTTCGCCAAAGGCGGCTGCAGCCAGCACCGCTGTCGGTGCCTTGGGGGATTGAAATGGCAGACCAATCCTGGTTTTTCGCCTCGCAGGGACAGCAGCAAGGTCCCTATCCGGAAGCCCAGTTACGCCAATTCATCGCATCGCGGGTGGTCACCGCCGAGACGCTGGTCTGGACCGAGGGCATGGCGAACTGGCAAAAGGCGGGGGATATCCCCGGCCTATTTTCCGGCCCCTCGGGTCCGCCAGCGTTTCCGCAATCCGGCGGCCCGCTGATGAATGCCGGTGGTCACGCCGGCGGCCCGCTTTCGATCGATTTCGGAATCTGGGAGTTCGTCTGGCGGTCTCTGGTTTTCTCCTTCGGCCTGATATTCATCATTCCCGGTCCGTGGGTCACTCTCATGTACTGCAGGTGGATCGTTTCCTGCGTGCGTGTACCGCAGCGGCCAAATCTCGTCTTTACCGGCAGGCTCGTCGACGCGATGTGGTTCTACGCCTTCGCGATGGTTTTTGTCGTAGCGGCGCTGACCGAATCGAAGGCGATCAATGCCGGGACAAACTTCGTCCAGTTGATGATGTACTGGCTGCTGGTCAAATGGTTCATTGCCAATCTCAGTTCGAACGGACAACCGCTTGGATTGCAGTTCTCGGGGTCGTTCTGGGGCTTCCTTGGCTGGAGCCTGTTGGCCGCCCTTTCAATCATCACCATCATCGGCTGGGCGTGGGTCTATGTGGCGCAAATACGCTGGATGTGCCGTCATATCGGAGGCACGCGGCGCGACGTCGTTTTCAACGGCACGGGGCTCGAGTTTCTCTGGCGCACGCTCGCGATCGTGCTTGGCTTCGCCGGTGCTGGGTTCATAGCCGTCATGTTCGCCAGCATCTTGCCGGAGTTTTTGAAGTATATTGTCGGATTCGCGCTCTTCCTTCTCCTCGCTTTCGGAGTTCTGCCGTGGGCTTACCGCTGGCAGTTTCGCTGGCTGGTGTCGCAGGTCGCGTTGGTCGAGAAATATCTGCAGCCCAACGCGTGAACGCGATCACTTGCGCTGGCGCAGCGAGCCTTCCTGCGCCACGGAAGCCACCAGCGTGCCGTCCTGCTTGAAGATCATGCCCCGCGTCAGGCCGCGGCCGCCCTGCGCGCTCGGCGAGTCCTGGGCGTAGAGCAGCCATTCGTCGGCGCGGAACGGGCGGTGAAACCACATCGCGTGATCGAGGCTTGCCGGCATCATCCGCTTGTCGAACAGGGTGCGGCCGTAGCGCGCCATCGCCGCGTCCAATAGCGAGAAGTCCGACGCATAGGCCAGTGCGCACATATGCAGCGCCGGATCGTCCGGCAATTTCGAGGCGGTCCGGATCCAGACATGGATGCGGCCGTCCTCGATCTTTTGGCCGAAATAGCGGCCGAGCTCGACCGGGCGCAGCTCGATCGGGCGGTCGGATTCGTAATAGCGGCGGATGAATTCCGGCATCTCGCGGAACATCGGCTGCTTTGCCACTTCCTCGGCGGTGAGTTTTTCCGGCGGCGGCACGTCGGGCATCTTGTCCTGGTGGTCGAACGCGGCCTGTTCCTCGACATGGAACGACACCATGATCGAGAAGATCGCGTTGCCGTGCTGGATCGCGGTGACCCTTCGGGTCGTATAGCTCTTGCCGTCGCGCAGGCGCTCGACCTCGTAGATGATCGGAATCTGCGGATCGCCCGGCAGGATGAAATAACAATGCAGCGAATGCGGCAGCCGGCCTTCGACGGTGCGGCACGCCGCCACCATCGCCTGCCCGATCACCTGCCCGCCGAACACCCGTTGCCAGCTCGTCTTCGGGCTGTTGCCGCGAAACAGGTTCACCTCGAGCGGTTCCAGATCGAGAATGGAAATCAGGTCAATCAGGCCTTTGGACATGGCGGCGCTTTCAGATGACCCTGTTGTCATTCCGGGGCGATGCGAAGCATCGAACCCGGAATCTCGTCATTCCGGGTCTGGTCCTTCGGACCATCCTGGAATGACGACGGGGATGAGTCTTGTTTCGAGCCCCTGTTTCGCCCAGCTATAGTCATGTAGCAAGTATAGTCCATGACGTGAGTTGACGAGGACGGGAATGCCGGCACAGCGAAGCATTGTCATCGGCGGTGGCGCGTTCGCAGGGCTGGCGCTGGCGCTGGCGCTGCGTCAGGGCCTTGGCGCCGATATCGGCGTCATCGTCGCCGATCCGGCGCTGGCGATGCGGCCGAGCCGCGATCCCCGCGCGACTGCGATTGTCGCCGCCTGCCGACGGCTGTTCGAGGCCATCGGCGTATGGGAGCAGGTCGCGGCCGGCGCGCAGCCGATCCTGGACATGGTCGTCACCGATTCGAAGCTGGAGGACGCCACCCGTCCGGTGTTCCTGACCTTTGCCGGCGATGTCGAGCCCGGCGAGCCGTTCGCGCACATGGTCGAAAATCGCCATCTGATCGATGTGCTGGCGGCGCGCGCGGAAGCGGCGGGCGTCGAGCTTCGCGCCACCGCGGTTGCGGATTTTGCCTCGCGCCCCGACGGCGTCGATGTGACGCTGGCCGACGGCAGCACCATCGAGGCGAGCCTTTTGGTAGCGGCCGACGGCGCGCGCTCGAAACTGCGCGAGCGCGCCGGCATCGCCACCCATGGCTGGGAATACGACCAGTCCGGCATCGTCGTCACCGTCGGCCATGAGCGCGACCATCATGGCCGCGCCGAAGAACATTTTCTGCCCGCGGGGCCGTTTGCGATCCTGCCTTTGACCGGAAACCGTTCGTCGCTGGTCTGGACCGAGAAGCGCAGCGCAGCCGCGCGCATTGTCGCATTGAGCGAAGAGGATTTTCACGCCGAACTCGAGCAGCGCTTTGGCCTGCATCTCGGCGAGATCAAGGCGCTCGACAAGCCGCGCGCGTTCCCGCTGCATTATTTCGTGGCGCGTTCGTTCATCAGTGAACGGCTGGCGCTGGTCGGCGACGCCGCGCATGTGATTCACCCGATCGCCGGCCAGGGGCTGAATATGGGCCTGAAGGACGTCGCCGCGTTGGCTGAAGTGGTCGTCGATGCCGCGCGGCTCGGTATGGATCTGGGCCAAGCCGACGTGCTCGAGCGCTATCAGCGCTGGCGGCGGTTCGACACCATGGCGATGGGGTTTGCCACCAATTCGCTCAATCTTCTGTTCTCCAACGAATCGAGGTTGCTGCGCGCCGCGCGTGACATCGGGCTCGGGCTGGTCGACCGCACGCCGCCCCTGAAAAGCCTGTTCATCCGCCAGGCGGCCGGGCTGGCCGGCGAAGTGCCGCGGTTGTTGAAGGGCGAGGCGCTGTAAGAATTCCAATTTTCTCGTCATGCCCGGGCTTGTCCCGGCCATCCACGTCTTGCTTTTCTTCGTTGAAAGACGTGGATGGCCGGGACAAGCCCGGCCATGACGAATGTTCGGGAAGCGACTTACTGAATCTTCCCCGTGTCGCCGCCGAGGATGAACGCCGCGACCGCCTCGATCAGGTCCGGATCCAGCGCGCGTTCCGGCTGATTGTAGGCGGCGAGATCGTCGCCATCGTCCACGACATCGACCAGCACATGGTTCATGTCATCGAGCCACAGCGTCTTCGCCGTTGGCGCCGCCGCGGTCAGCGCGATGAAATCCAGTCGCGCCAGCTGCCGGTCGCGGCCGCCGGCGATGATCAGCGTCGGCGCTTCGACCAGTTTCAGGGGCGCGATCGGGTCTTCCGTGAAGGCCGATGCGATGCCGGGCTGCATCGCCGGCGGGATCGAGAGCCCCTGTGGCGGCGGGTCGACGATCTGGCCGGCCATGATGTCGTCGATCGCCTTGGCGATCGGCGTGAACGTTTCCGCGGGCAATTTCTTCTCGAGCTGCGCCTTGAGCAGGTCGCCCTGCCGCCGCGCCGCGGTGGCCAGCAGCACCAGCCGATCGACCGGAACGCGCCGCGCGGTCAGGATCGCGACCAGGCCGCCTTCGCTGTGCCCGACCAGGATCACCTTCGAGAATTTGCCGCGCAGATAATCCACCAGCGCGGCCGCATCGTCGACATAGTCCTTGAAGCGGAAATCCTCCGGCCGGCCGAATTCCGGCTTCCATCCGCCGGCGCCGCGCTTGTCGTAGCGCAGCGTCGCGATCTTGCGCGCGGCAAGTTGCTCGGCGAGCTTCTTCAAGGTCGCGGGTTTGATCTGCGGTCCGTTGCCGTCACGGTCGGTGGTACCGCTACCCGCGATCAGGAGTGCGACCGGCGGGCGCTCGACGTCGGGCGGGACCCTCAGCACCGCGTCGATGGCGCCGACGTGGATCTGGCTCTCCTCGGCGGAGGCATTCGCGGCCACAGCCAACAGGCCGACTATGGCGAGTGCGCGAAGGATCGTGCGAGCGCGCATGCCTCTCACTCGATCTTCCGCGCTTCTTCCGGCAGCATGATCGGGATGCCGTCGCGGATCGGATAGGCGAGCTTGGCGGAACGCGAAATCAGCTCCTGCCGCGCCGCGTCGAATTCGAGCGGACCCTTGGTCAGCGGACAGACCAGGATCTCCAGCAATTTCGGGTCGACGGTGCCTTCGAGGCGTTCGGGCGGGGAACTCATGCTGTTGTCTCCGGCGTGTAGCGGGCTCTCCTAGCATATCCGATCCAGACCGGTAGCGGCGCGGCTAGTTTTGCAGGGCGATCCGGATCAGTTCATCGAGTACCGCCTGCTGTCTTGCTTTCGGCAACGGTCTATCCGACTGCGCAAAGCCGACAAATGCCCAATAGAGAATTTGCGCCCGGGCGCGGGCCACGTCCGGCGCAAGCCCGGCGTCCCGGAGCAGTTTCTCCACATAGCTCAAGCGCCGCCGATCGATGGCCTGGACCGCGGCTCTCGCTCCGGGATCGACGGTTGCCCAGGTCCGCACCGCGTTCTCCAGCGAGAGCCTGCCGCCGAACGCCTGCCGCAGCAATATCGGGATCGCGTCGTCGTGGCCCGTGGCGGCCTCCAGATTGGCGATGATCCGTTCGGCGGCGACCTCGCGCCAGTGCTTCAGGATCGCGGCGTGGAACGCGCCGATATCGGCGAAATGCCAGTAAAAACTGCCGCGCGACACCCCCATCGCCTTGGCCAGCGGCTCGGCCTTCAGCGCGGTAAAGCCGCTTCTCGCCAGCGCTTTGAGGCCCTGGTCGAGCCAATCCCTGGCGGAAAGTTGATCGGTCATGGCGGTCCTTGCGACATCTCACCATACACCAGTGTATTGACAGGCGCCACCGTGGCCTCTAGACACCATACAGTGCTGTATGGAGGCCGACGCGATGCGCGATGTATTGCTGCAATGCTCAGGCGTGGCCGCGATTATTGTGGCCCTGATCCATGGCGTACTCGGCGAAACCAGGGTGTTTCCGCGCGTTACCACCCGGCCCGAGCGCCTGCTGACGCTGGTCCGGCTGGTTTGGCAGGCCGGCACGGTAGCCTGGATCGGTGCCGGCGTGCTGCTGTTCGCAGCCCCCTGGATGGGTTCGGAGCTGGCGCGGCACTGGATCGTCGTGACGCTGTCATGTGTGTTCGCCTTCGGCGCGCTGGCCAATGCGTTCGCCACCCGCGGCCGCCACTTCGGCTGGATGGCGCTCAGCGCAGTGATCGCGCTGGCGGTCGCCGGGTATTAGGATTGCGTCATCAGACTCACGGCCGCCTGCTGTCGCGCGCCCTGATCCAGGCATCGACCGCCGGCAGTGCGCGCGCCTTGAGATCGGCGGAAATCGCGATCGTTTCCAGCGCACGCGCCGTCGTCACCCGGCCGCCGGAGGTCGCCTGCGCGGGGGCGAAATGCGCGAGTTCGGCGGCATGCTCGTCATCGCTGAAATTGGTCATGAAGCCGGCGACGAAGAGGTCGCGGAACTGAGGTCCGAGCTTGGTCGACAGCGCATCGAAGTTCGACTTGACGAAATCCCAGGCCAGGTCCGGCTGCTCGCCGGTCGAGGCGACGGTGTTGATGATGTTGCCGATGATGGTGTTCGGCATTTCATCGGTCAGGGTCAGCGCCAGCGTGGCCTTGGCAAGTTCCGGGTCGCGGGCGGAAGCGGCGGCGTAATAGTAGCGCAGGCGCTCGTTGGTTGCCGTGCTGTTGCGCGCCATCGCCAGCAGCATGTCGTAGCTTTCGCGATTCGCTCCGAGGCCGACGAGCTGGGTGACGGCATCGCGCAGCGTGCCCGGCAGCGATGACGGGTTCTGCCGGAAGCCGTCGAACCGCCGTTTGGCCTCGGTAAGGACATCGGGGTCGCCGAATTCGCCGAGCGCCCAGATCAGGCTGGAGCGCAGCAGGGTATCGTCATCGTCACCCGAGCCGCTGCCGTCCCAGCCGAGCCGGTCGAGCAGCGGCCGCAGCCTTGCGCGCGCATAGGCCTGCAGCGCCGGACGCTCAGTGCGGCCGAGCGCGAGATGATCGAGCCGGGTCAGGCTGCCGATCGCCTGGTCCCACACGGCGCGCTGGTCGTCGAGGCTGATCGCATCGACCAGCGCCAGGTAGGACGCGGGCTCGGCGCGGCCGGCCTGCACCAGCGCCCAGCCGTCGGCGAGAAAATTGAGCCGGTCTTCCGGCGTCAGCAGCGCCAGCGACCTTGTCAGTGCCCCGCGGCTCACGGGGCCGTACTCGACCCGATAATAGCCGATGTCGCCGAGATTGACCTTGATGGCCTCGCCGCAGGTTCCGGCTGCGATCTCGGCGGTGCCATCGAGCAGCAGGACATCGGGCGGCCGCGTGGAGCCGAGCGGTCCGACCGCGACCGGAATTTGCCAGTGCCGCGGCGGCAAGCGAGATGCGGCATTGCCGGGCGCGATCACAAATCGATCCTGCCGCAGCGTCATGCGCTGGTCGTCGCCGCTGCAGCTGGTCTCGACGGAGATCAGCGGCACGCCGTCCTGCTCGGTGAAGGAGGCGGCGATGCCGCTTACCTTCTTGCCGGCCGCGTCTTCCAGCGCCTGCCAGAGATCGGCGGTGGTGGTGTTGCCATAGGCGTGCGCGGCCATGTAGCGGCGGATGCCGTCGCGGAACGCGTCTTCGCCAAGATAGTTTTCCAGCATCCGGATCAACGCCTGACCCTTGTTGTAGGTGATGCCGTCGAAGGCGGTCATCGCCTCGCTCTGGTCGGCGACCGGCTGCTGCACCGGATGCGAGGTGCGCCGCGCATCCAGCGTCATCGCATATTGTTTTTGCGCGTAGCCGTTCAGCCAGGTCTTCCATTGCGGATAGAAATGCGAAGCCGCCTTCTCCTGCATCCAGCTGGCAAAACCCTCGTTGAGCCAGAGGTTGTCCCACCAGCCCATGGTGACGAGATCGCCGAACCATTGGTGCGCCATCTCATGCGCCAGCACGCTGAAAATGGGTCGCCGCGCGGTATCGGGCGTGGTGGCGGGATCGAACAACAGCCGGCTTTCGAAGAAGGTGATGCCGCCCCAGTTTTCCATGGCGCCGCCGAAGCCGCCGGGCACCGCGATCAGGTCGAGCTTGGGCAGCGGGTATTTCACCCCGAAATAATCATTGTACCAGGAGAGCAGCTTGACGGCGTTGTCGAGTGCAAACCGCCCCTGCCCGCTCTTGCCCGCGGTCGTGACCACGCCGACCGTCACGCCGTCCACCTCCGCCGTGATGCGCTCGAGTTCGCCCGCGGTGAGCACGAACAGGTAGCTCGACATTTTCGGCGTCGGCGCGAAGGAAACCCGCTTCAGGTCCGGCGCGACCGGCTCCTCATGCGCGACCGGCATGTTGCCGACCGCGAGGAAATTTTGCGGCACGGTCACATCAAGCGCAAAGGTCGCCTTGAACGCGGGCTCGTCCCAGCACGGAAAGATCCGCCGCGCATCGGCCGGCTCGAGCTTGCTGGAAATCAGGCGCTTGACGCCCCTGTCGGTCGGATAATCGACGCTGAACAGCCCGGTGCCGAACTTGTTGATCCGCGCCGTAAAGCCGATGTGCAGCCGATGCGGGCCGGTGCCGAGCGGTTGCGGAAACGCCAGCGTCGCGGTTTCGGCCGCGGCATCCAGCGTGACGTCGGCGCGCTGTGCCTCGTCGTCGACCGTCACTGATGCGAAGGTGGTGTTGACCGCATTGAGGACGAGCCTGGCGGTCGGCTCGCGCACCTCGATATCGATGGTCTCGACCCCGGGAAGCGCGAGAGTCCTGAGATCGGGCGTCAGCTCGATCGCATAATGGACGGGAATGATCGTCTTCGGCAGCTTGCCCGGCGCGGCATCGAAGGAAAACACGGGCTCGGCCGCAGCGCCGGAGATCGACAAGACCAGGGCGGCGGCTGCCGCCGCGAGGCCGACAGGTTTGCGAAAGGCGGACGCCATGGCGAGAGAATCCTTCGTCAACGCCATGACTTGACCTCGCTACTGCAGCCCCGTATCGCCGCTGGTGCGCTTCTTGGCGAGATCCATCTCGGTGACCGCGATCAGGATTTCCGCGCGGGTCTTGAGGTCGGGCGCCTCCAGCATCGCCTGCTTTTCCGGCGGCCCGTAGGGCGACATCATGGCCAGCGCGTTGACCAGCGCCTCGTTCGGCGCGCTTTCGACGCCTTCCCAGTCCACCTTGAGATTGTTGGCCTTGAGGAAATCCGTCAGCACCGCGAGCAGCGCCTCGCGGTCGACGGCTTCCTCGCCCTTGCGCGCAGTGAAATCGTCGAGATACGGGAAATAATCCACCTTGCACTGCCGGTACGCCGTCAGCACGGTCATCTCCTCGAGCACCTTGAAGCGCGCGATGCCGGTGAGTTCGAGGATGTAGCGGCCGTCGCCGGACTCGGCGAGCTGGGTAATGCGTCCGACGCAGCCGACCCGAAACAGCGCCGGCTTTGTTTCGCTCCGGCTATGGGTCACATCGGGCTGGATCATCCCGATCAGCCGGTGACCGTCGCGAAAGCAATCATCCACCATCGCCAGGTAGCGCGGCTCGAAGATGTTGAGCGGCATCTGGCCGCGCGGCAGCAGCAGCGCACCGGGCAAGGGAAATACCGGGATCACCTCGGGGAGGTCGCCGGGCCCGCGATATTCGGCATTGATCGGCATCGGCGCCCCGCGGTGCTGATTGCGCGCGCTTAAGAGAACAGTATGGTCGACAGCTTCTTGCGGCCTTCGACGGTGGCCTCGTCGGTCGGTCCCCACGCCTCGAAGAACTGCACCAGCTGCTTGCGCGCGCCGTCCTCGTTCCATTTGCGGTCGCGCTTGACGATTTCGAGCAGCTGCTGCGTTGCCTCGGTGCGCTTGCCCGCGGCATTGAGCGCGGTCGCAAGGTCAAATCGCGCCTGATGATCGAGCGGGTTTGCGGCGACCTTCTGTTCCAGCTCGGTGACGGGTCCGACCGCCTGGGCCTGCTCGGCGAGATCGATGGAGGCCTGCACCGCCTTGACGGCGGCGTCACTGCGTTTCGATTCCGGCACCATGGCCAGCGTCTGCTTGGCCTGCTCGATGGCCCCGGTCGCCACGTAGCATTTGGCGAGCCCCGCGAGCGCCGCGATGTTGGTGGCGTCGGCCGCCAGCACTTCGGCATAGATTTGCGCTGCCGTGGCGGCATCGCCCTCGGCGAGCACGGCTTCGGCCTCTTTGAGGATCTCCGCGATATTGGGCTCGCCGGGCATGCCCGCGGTCAGCTTGTTGATGAACGCGGTGACCTGGCTCTCCGGCACCGCGCCCATGAAACCGTCGGCAGGCTGGCCGTTGACGAACGCAATGACCGCCGGGATCGACTGGATTCCCATCTGGCCGGGGATCGACGGATGATCGTCGATGTTCATCTTGACCAGCTTGACCTTGCCCTTGGCGGCGCGGACCGCCTTTTCCAGGATCGGCGTCAGCTGCTTGCAGGGACCGCACCAGGGCGCCCAGAAGTCGATCAGCACCGGCTGGCGCTTCGATTCCTCGATCACGTCCTTGACGAAGGTCTGGGTGGTGGTTTCCTTGATCAGATCGGGCGCCGGTGCGCTGCCTTGCTCTACGATGGTCACGGGAATCCTCGCCTGATGTCTTGAAGGGTGGGGCTGTTTAGCACGGCCTTTGGCCGCGGTTCAGAAGTTCTCCTCCCCCAGATGGCGGTTTGGCCGGAAATTTCAATCGCTTCCGTTGGGCGGCGAAGCCTCGCTGACGGCCGGACGGGCGCTGCGGGGCTGGTTCGGCAAATGGCTCGAATCGCTGCGTGAGACGTTGGACCCTCGATCCGCCGGGTTGCCGCCGGAGAGGGCGAAAACCACGGTTTAGCCGCCCCAATCCCGGTTTTAGGGCCGATTCGGCGCCGGGCCCGGCCCGCGCGTCGGCTGTTGCATTCACGGGCGGCATTTGGCATAGCTCTGCCCCTGACGGCGCGCGATCGCCGCCTAGAGGATGCGGGTGTAGCTCAGTGGTAGAGCACGACCTTGCCAAGGTCGGGGTCGAGGGTTCGAGCCCCTTCGCCCGCTCCAAGATTTTCCGAGAAGTGGCAGAGTTGGACGAAGGTCCGCTGCGTCAGCGGGCTTTTTGTTTTGCCTCGGTGTGCGTCGGTCACCGCCTTCACCGGAGCCGCGCGATCTCGCGTTCCGGATCGAGATGTTTTGGCCTCCAGCCGAGTTCGCGCCGCGCCTTGGCGCCGCTCAGTTGTTGGTCGAGCCCAAAACCCCTGGCCCATTCGCCGAGTTCGGCCGCGATCGCGTCAGGGGAGACGATCTGCGGTTCCTGATGCCGCGTGCCGAAACGTTTTGCGAAGGCGCGTGCGATTCGGCCGACGGAAAACCCGTCGATGGCCGCACCGATATAGCTCGACCGCGCCGGCGCGCGCTCGAGCGCCAGCACGTAGAGATTCGCGAGATCGTCGGCGTGCACCAGCGGCCAGCGGATCGCCTCGCTTTCCACCACCCGGATCGCGTCGCGTTCGATGGCCTCGCGGGCGAAGCGGCGGAACACGCCACCGTCTGCCGTGTAGACCATGGCCGGATGGATCACGATGCCATCGACCTCAGGCGATGTCAGTATTCGCGCCAGATGCGGGGCCATCCATGCGAAGGCACCGAGCGGGCGAAACGGCGTGTCCTCCGTCGCAACCTCATCGCCGGTCGCGCCGAACAGCCAGCAGCCGCCAGTATAGATGAAGCGCGGCTTTTTCGGCTGCGCGGCAAGCCGGGGCAGCAGCCCGTCGAGCAGGCGGGCATCGATCGCGCCCATCTCGGTCGCGAAATCGCAGGCCGCATGAATGACCGCGTCGATCGGCGGAAGCCTCGCGATCCAGCGCGCGGGCGCGGCGATGTCGCCTTCGACCGGCGTCGCGCCGCAGCCGCGGAGTTTCGCGGCTGACACGTCGGACCGCGCCAGCGCCCAGACCTCGTGCCCACGTTTATCGAGCTCGCGCACGATGGGCGAGCCGATCGAGCCAGTTCCGCCCAGCACGAAAATGCGCACAGGCCCCTCCTTACCGAGCGTGCTCGGACTGCCCGCGCTATAGGCAAGGCAATATGACGCGTATGCAGCGCACGATACCGCAGCGCAGCGCGAGCGCAAAAATCGTCTCGAATGAAAACGATCTAAAGAAATTTCTTCTCTATTCGTTTTCGCCGGATCGAGCGGAGCGGCACGCGCTTCTCTCACGCAAAGGATGTGATAGCATCCTGCCGTCTGTTCCACTTCACATCAGACCAAACACGTCTCTCGAAGGCGCTGAAAATAAATAAACACGCGCAGCCGCTCGGCTGCATAGGGAGTGACGCGATGAAATCGGCTTTCAATCGATCTATTCTTGCGCTCGCAGCAATCGCCGTTGTCGCCGGGGCCGGCCAGGCCAACGCACAGCAAACCAACCCGCCGGCAGGCGGTCTCCACAGCTACCAGTCCGGCACCAAGGAGTTCTGGACCCATCCACCGGACGACTGGTTCCTCGGCGACGAGACCGAGGCCCAGAAGGGTCTTGCACCGCCATCCGGCCCGCCGACCGGCGCGTCGGAAGCCGAACTCGCCGCATTGATCAAGAAGATCAAGCTGCCGCCGGGCTTCAAGATCGAAGTCTATGCGCCGGGCGTGCTGGCGGCGCGGCAGATGGCCTGGGGCGACAAGGGCACCCTGTTCGTCGGCTCCTTCGGCCTCGGCAACGTCTACGCCATCACCGACAATAATGGGAAGAAAGAGGTCAAGACCATCCTCAAGGGGCTGAACATGCCCACGGGGCTCGCCTTCAAGGACGGCGCGCTCTACGTCATCGCGGTCAACCAGCTGATCCGGTATGACAACGCCGAGGCCAATCTCGGCAATCTCGGTTCCGGCAAGGTGGTCTATGACGACATGCCGTCCTACGCGGCGCATGGCTGGAAGTATCTCGCGGCCGACAAGGACGGCTGGTTCTACATTCCGTTCGGACCTCCCTTCAACATCGGGATTCCGCCGACCAGCGTATCGCAGATCCGCCGCGTCGATCCCAAGACCGGCAACGCCGAAATCGTGGCGCTCGGCGTCCGCAACAGCGTCGGCGGCGACGTCGATCCGCGCAGCGGCAAATACTGGTTCACGGAAAATGCACGCGACTGGATCAGCGACGATCTGCCGAGCGACAAGCTCAACATGATCTCGAAGATGGGCGAGCATTTCGGCTATCCCTACTGCCACCAGGGCAACCTGCCGGACAAGAAGTTCGCGATGGGTCACAATTGTTCGGAGTTCACCCCGCCGGTGCTCAATCTCGGCGCGCATGTGGCACCGCTCGGCATGAAGTTCTACACCGGCAACCAGTTCCCGGCCGATTACAAGAACAGCATCCTGATCGCCGAACACGGCTCATGGAACCGGCATAAATATCAGGGCGGCCAGATCGTGCGCGTGATCGTCGGCCCCGACGGCAAGAATCCGAAGTCGGAAGTGTTCGCTTCCGGCTGGATCGAAGGCGACCGGGGCTATCTCGGCCGGCCGGACGACATCATCCTCGACAAGGATGGTTCGATCCTCGTCGCCGACGACTGGGCGGGTGCGATCTATCGCATCAGCTACAAGAAATAGGATTTGACCTGTCACGGGCTGCGGCCACTCGGGAACGGGTGGCCGCAGCTTTGCGTTTGTGGTTGGTAAGCCAACCCAACCACAGTCGTCATGCCCGGACTTGATCCGGGCATCCATCGAAATAAAAACATCTCGCGAACGAGATGGATTGCCGGGTCAAGCCCGGCAATGACGAAGGAAGAGGGATGATGATGCGGGTCGCTTTCGTCGGGATACTGTCCCTCGCAATGATCTTCGGATCATTTGCCCACGCCGCCGACAATGCCGCCGCAAAGGAAAAGGCGGAACTCTGCGCGGGCTGTCACGGCGACAGCGGCATTTCGCAGACCGAGAACACGCCCTCGCTGGCGGGCCAGCCCGACCAGTTCCTGCAGTGGCAGCTGGTGTTCTTCCGCGGCGGTTCGCGCAAGAGCGACCAGATGCAGCCGGTTGCGGAAACGATCAGCAACGACGATATCCGCACCCTCGGCGCCTATTTCGCCGCGCTGACGCCGCCGAAGGCGGCGCCCGACGACAATCCCGATCTGTCGAAGAAGGGCGCGCAGGCCGCGGTGGGGCGGCGCTGCGCGTCATGTCACACCGATAGCTTCGCCGGCACCCAGGCGGTGGCGCGGCTGGCCGGCCAGCGCGAGGAATATCTGGTGAAAGCGCTGCACGACTACAAATCCGGTGTCCGCTCCGGCGGCGCCGGCGCGGCCATGACCGACGTCGCCTATCCCCTCAGCGATGAGGAAATCGAAGCGCTCGCGCACTATCTCGCGCATTTGTGAAGTCTTCGGAAGCGCTGGAGCTCTTACCCTCCCCTGGAGGGGGAGGGTCGACGCGAATGAAATGAGCGGCGGGGTGGGGTGACAGTCTCTCCCCTTGAACAGTGCCCGAGTTGATAGACCGTCACCCCACCCCGTCTCGCATCTTGCTTCGCGCGATGCGAGCCGACCCTCCCCCTCCAGGGCAGGGCTATCGCATATGGCTGAGAGCAGCCATGAGGAAGGCGTTATCCCATCCGGCGCGTTTGATTTTTCGCCGCAGGGAGGCTCGATCTGGGTGAGTTCGCAGGATGTTGAGGGCGAGCCTGCGC
>Ga0210388_10000345_pt1 | contig 39391 bp, 67 predicted proteins | sample IncBWC19OmetaG_FD_155485 | JGI IMG/M metagenome (GOLD analysis project Ga0210388, IMG submission 155485) | Forest soil microbial communities from Barre Woods Harvard Forest LTER site, Petersham, Massachusetts, United States - Inc-BW-C-19-O ...
CTAGGTGTCGCCAGGTCAGCCATTTCAGCCTCCCTGATCTCGCTTTCTATATCGATGTAACGGTCGCCGTTCCGCCCTCTGTACTCTAGGGGATTCTCGCTGTCCACGATGTACTCCTCTAGCGCGCGGCAGTGGAGGTAGATGGCGAAGACATTCGTCGGCGTCCGGTCGCCGTACTGCTCTTGGATTAACAGAAAACCTTCGGGGTTGCGCAGCCCTGCCTCAATCATGACTTGTGCTCCTGTGTTCGCTCTCTCAAGAACTCTCCTATCTCAGTCATGCACTTGTGGTCGTAAACGATTTCTGGGATGCTCTGGTACACGTAAGCACGAAACCCAGAGTACCACTGAACCCAACCGAGCACGCTCTGACTCAAGGTGTTCAAGACAGCCCAACGTTTAGTTTTGCCAGAGTCCGATAACCCTCGTTCCTCGAATCGTAGATAGCTCATGATACCTCCATGTCCATGAAGTGGCCTTGTAGCTCGGCCATTGTTAGTTGCTTTTGCAAGAGCTCTTCGGGACATCCACTCTCGTTCCCAAAGAATCTCTTATGCAGCTCGTTCTTTTGCTCAGGTCCCGCGTAATCCAAACAAACCTTGCGGTCGATTCGCCCAGGTCTGATGAGCGCTGGGTCCAGCTTCTCTGGGTGGTTCGTGGTCATCAAGAAGATAGCGCCAACGGGGGTCATGATTCCATCGATGACATTCAGCAAACCAGATAAAGTGATGCCGATCAAGGGTTTTTCTTTTTTCTCGTCCACGACACCATCGGGACGCTGAACGCTGTATGTTTTCTTGGCTTCTCCGCGCTTCTCAGATATACCGATAGCGTCGATATCCTCCATCACCACGAGAGAGTGAGGCTTAACATCGCCAACGGCATCTAGCAGTTTATCATCTGTGAGACCGCTGAGCTCGAGGTAGTAAACGTCAGCCTTGAAGTGAGAGCTGAGACCGCAGGCGAGGCTCGTCTTGCCGGTGCCCGGAGGGCCGTGTAGCAAGTACCCTCGGTGATAGGGTATCCCTAGGTTGAGATACCAATCTTTGCGGTCCTTGAACCGCTGAATATCTCTCACCAGGTCTTCCTTGACCCCAGGTCGCAAGATAACCGAGTCCAGTGGTCTGGGGTCGTAACCCAGAGCATAAGTCCAGTCAGTGCCAGACCAAACACGAAGGTACGGCTTAGGGTCGGCTTTTGCCTCTGTCTTGACCTTGTGGAGTATCTGGTGGAATACCTTCGAGTTGCGACCGAGCGTGGCGAGCGTGATCGTCTCGGGGCGCTTGCCGCGCGAATAACTGCTATCTTCTTTCTTCTCGACGCGGGTAATCAGCAGCTTGAACAAGCGCCACTTGTACCAAAGATACTGGTTGTGGCCTGGCGCGGGGTTAAGCACATTATCTCCACTGCCCTCATAGGCTACATCCAAGTGGCGTGCGCGCTTCATGAACGATTGCTTTGATAGCCAGCTGCGCAAGAGGTAGAACTCCTCAGCGCTATCGTCGTTCACGGTAACCGAGATCGTGACTTGGTTTTTGAACCACGCCCACAGCTTCGCAGGGATAGCCTTCGCCATCGCCAGGATGCTCCCGACCGCCATCAGCAAGAGGCCGCCAGAGGCGAACTGATTCTGATTATGCAAGAACGTGGTGAGCAGTAAATGGAGCAAATCTTTGATGTGCGTCATTCAGCCACCTTCATCTTGGATTTAAAGGTCTCGAACTTTTTATCCTCTAGGCTTCGCTCGTATTGCAGGGTGTGCAGCCTGTGGTGGAGAATCTCCCGGCAGGTCATGGGCGCGCGGTCCATGTTCTCGATGGCCCAGATAACTTTTTTGCGAATGGCTTCTCTGTACTCGTTTGTCATTTCCACCCCGTTAAGGTCCAGCTGTCAAGATACAACATAAGCAAGTAAACGCCAAGCACTATCTCAGCGGCTAGAATCAAAAGGCAGACCAGAAACTTTCTTAGTGTCATTACATAATCCTAACTGCCACCATGATTCCAGTGGCGCTAACCCAGTACAAAACCCGCTTCCAGTCCCCCTGGAAAGCGTACCCAATAGCTGCGCAAATGTCAAGGACGATTCCGACGGTGACGAAGAAGTTGCCCCAGTTAATCGTGTGCCAGTTCAAAACTTTTTACCCCCGTGCTTGTAAGGACGAGCTGCATTGAACGCTTGCTTAGCAAGCAGTGCCTCAGCAACGCGCAGATGCAGACGTTGAGCGGTGTTCATAATGCGGATTATAACATCCGCGAACTCTTCCTCTGCTCCGCTGAATTCAGGAATGTGGTCGCTAGGTCCATTGCCTTTGCGCAAATACTCCAAGGCTTCGGAGAGTTCGCTGTGCATCAAGGCGATCTTCTCTCCGACGTTGTAGACCTCTTCCTCGAAGCCGTGATCTGTGTTGATTCTAAAATTTTGTTCTTGCTGATAGTTGAACTGCTCGATAAATGTTAATTCTTGATTGTTCATTTTGTCTCCTCTGGTTTGTGTTGTGCCTTCTCCAAGAAATTAGTTACCCGGGCCAGCTCTTCCATGATAGCCGCCTCGTGTTCCTTCGCCGCCTCAAGTTCCTTGCAGTACTGAGCCAAGGCATCGTACGCGATATCTTCACTCGGGTAAGGCCCGCGCTCCATGTTCCAAGTGGCCTCGTAGAACCACCAGCTGCCGTCTTCGTGCTCGTGGAGGGGGTTGCCGTCCGTCTTCTCGTAGTTGCACGCGGCCTTAATCGCTGGACGCAGGAGCTCAGGGGGCGCTAGGGCACCGAGTCCCTTGACGAGCTGCAGCTGGCGGCCCGTCGAGATGTCCTGCCTGAAGATCACGATGCGCTCGTCGTTCAGGTTGTCAGGGATATACTTGTCGCCCTCCCCGAGGATGACCATGGCGACTATTCCGTCTTTGCCCTTTGCGATTACCACAGCGTGTAGTCCGTGATATCTCGCTCAACCCCGCAGCCACACTTCACTAGCGTGCGGGTGCCGATTCCACCACCATCAGCGTGCCAGATAGTGACATCGTGGTCGCAGAGATAACTGAAGAATTGCAACTTCCCTAATTCTTTTTTCGCGTGGCTCGTGGCGAAGTACACTAGCTCTTTCAATTCTGACGGAGCCAACACTACACGGTCATGGTCGTCCATTGTTTTCCTCCGGTTTCATAGCAAGCAGAGCCTGTCGGCGGTTAATCAACTCCGTCAGCTCCTCTGCGTGCGCCTTCTCTACTTGACGAATTTCTTCCGTTTGCGCGTCCCACTGCTCTTGCCACTGCTCTGCTGTCAGCTGGACCTTTACGGCTTCGGTGCGCGCGATCTTGTGGAACGTGTGTCGGAGAACTATTAGCTCCTCGCCGTTCGGGGCCACGATGGTATAAAACTTTCCACCAGATGATAGCTTGGCCTTGACCTGGACCGGCAGGCCCATCTTGTCGTTGATGATGTAGAGACCCCAGCCGTCGTCAGTGCGTACCATTTTGTGCCTCGTCGAGGTGGTTTGACCCGTTCATCAAAACCTCCAGGTCAGAGTACTTGTTGCCGAGTCCGATCAGGATGAGCACGCGCGCGTCAGGCGCGAAGTGCGTCTGCCAGTGGTGTTCGCGCTGGATATCGCGGCAAGCCTCCTGGGTATCGTGCCAGGTTTCGCCAGGCTTGAACCCGTGAGCGCGTAGTGCATCTTGAATCTCGTGTACCCGTTTCGGGGACGGTTGTACCTGATTCGGGTACGCGCCGCACGCAAGGGTGAGAGATAAAAATAACGCTGCAGCTTTCATCGGTCCTCCTGGGGGCAGTGTCCCTTATCGAAGCAGCGATCTTGGCAACGTTTTCCTCTGGGCGTGTGGTGCGCGCACTGTCCAACGCAATCGTATTCGTAAACGAGAGCCCACCCGCCGATTAAGAACACGAATGCTATAGCCAAAGATACCCAAGCCTTATTCATCTCGTCCCTCATATCTTCGTCCCGAAGAAATAATCGCCGAGAGGCAACCAGACATTGAAGTTTCCCTCTTTCAAATCGGCGTGGTGCTGCATGTGATGTTTGCTAAGGTGGTACTTGTGAATCAAGAAGTGCGCGCCTTCGAGGAGCACGATGTAATAAAACACGAAGGTGATTAGAGGCGCTCGGTAATTGCCCATCCCGTAGCCGATCACGAGCGAGTTGAGTCCGACAATCGCGAGCGCCTTGAAGAACCCACCTAGGGTCTTCGCAAAGAACGCGGGACCTTCGGGGTCTTCGTGGTGCGCCGAGTGAATCTTCCACCAAGGGCCGTGGAGCAAGAAGCGGTGATAGAGGTATTCAAACATCACACTGTACAGCAAGCAGAAGATAACTTCACAGAGTGTTAGCATCCGCCACCTCCAGCCAAGATATAAACTCTCTCCAAACTTCTGAATCGGTATAAATAATCTGTGTTACACCGCTAGCAGGCCAGCAGATATACACGAGCTGGCCAGCGTGCGTGATCTCGCCCTCTTCGCCATCGAGGAGAACGATGGAACCAAGTGGCAGCGCGGCTAGCGTTTCTGGAGCCATCGTAGTCCTGCTTTCGCCCAGCACCAAAAACCAGAATCGAACGTAACAACTAAGAGCTGCCAGTTTGCTGGCCTGAATATCCCATGAATAGGGCAGAACAAAAACTCGAACAAATTGTTCATTTTTCCCTCGGTTCACCAATGACCCAAGATACTACGTACACGAGAGCAGCGAGACAAAAAGCTACAAGCGCGTATCTCACAGCGGGTACGCGGACAGCTTGGCGAACGGGTTCTCCGCCGTCTTGGTGTTCGCGAGCACTGTGCTTAGAATACTCGCCAACCCCGCAGTCAACGGGCTGTTCTTGTCGCGGGAGAACCGGCGCAAGGTCCCTTGCAGCTGACGCTGAGACATCTTGCTGACTTCGTTCTCAAACATCACCATCTTGCGCTCGCGCTCACGGGCCTCGTCAATACGCCGCTGTTGGTCTGCCAAATACGCAGCTTGCTCTTCTGGCGTCCGCACGACAGGCGCTGCCTTCGGCGGCTTTGGTGCCTTCGGCTTGGAGCCTGGCTTGTTGTTCATGATCGTCATGCGACCTCCCTGAATTTAGCTACCACCCACTTTACAGATGCACCTGGACGGTCCTTGGCGCGTCGGTCTGCTGCCTTTTGCGCATCTTCCTTGAAAGCATAGACCTTTGGCAAATCTATAGAAAGCCAACGACTCTTGCCGTATTTGTTGACATCTTTGCACACAACTAAGAAAGCAGTCAAGCGATTTTTCTTCTTTTTCATGCTGCCTCCTCGGCCTTCGGGTAGGCCACTGACCAAATGCTGCGGAACTCTGGGCGGAACTGCTTGACCCCGTGGTTGACCTTGCCGCCTTTGCCCAAGGCGGTGTACTGGACGAAGTGGCTCTTGCCGGTGACTTGGTTCGAGCTGAACTTCACGACCTGGCGTTCTAGCGGGTCGGTGCTCGCGCGCAGTTCAGCGAACATGCGATCTCGCTGGTCTTTGTCCGTCGTCGTGATAACTTCGAATTCGGTGAACTTTTTCTTCATGCTGCCCCCCTGCGTTTCAGAACGTTCGTCGGAATTGCTATAACTAGGTCTCCGACAGAACTTTTTGTTTTCTTGAACGAGAAACCAGCCGATTCAAACTTCACAGGATTGCATACGGTGCAATATCGCTGGTCTCCGTTCGGGTCATAAACCCCATGTTTGCATTTTGTCATGCTGCCTCCCTTGTCCAGTAGCCTGGCGTAAGAATCCCGCTATCTACATCCTGAATAGCGTGAAACCATCGTTGCTTAGGGCGCGCCGAGTTCAGCGCCCGTTTGCGCTCGCGCCACAGTTCTGCACTGCGCGGGTTCTTGCGGTTGCGGTGCTGCTTCGTCTTGCCATCATTAATCGGTGCTGGCATGGTGCCTCCTCCTCAAATACCTGCTGCGGCGAGTACCTTTGTGGAATACTCGTCCGTTTCGTCGCCGAAACCATTGTAGGCGTGAAGACCCTCTTTAAGACCGTATCTTCGCACGTACGCGGAGAGAATGCTTGCGCCAGTGTGCAGGTTTACCTGCGGGTCAAAATATTCTCCACGGCTGTGCTGTTTCCACACTCTATAGTTTACCTGACAAAGACCAATACTCTCCCGTCCCGAGACCGCCTTCGGGTTGCAGCTGGATTCAACGAAGACAAGGGCAGCCAGTAAACGAGCGCTGACCCCTGCATCGATTGCAGCTCGTCCCGTTGCTTCGGCGTAGGTGGCTCTACAGCCATTGTGACGGTATACCAGCCTGGCGGCAATCGTCGCACGGGTGTACTCTTTTTCTTTTTGGTCATAGGCTACACCTCTTTGGATTTGTTCCATCGATAACGGGGCAAAGGAAAGCGGGGACGGAGGGACGGGCTCGGCGAAGTGCCAGCTTAGTGCTACGGCGATTATTAAAATCGTTGCAGCCTTCATGAAGCCTCCATTCAGGATAGGAACCGAGCCAACTTAGGCCTTCTGACTCGGTTCCTCGTGGTTGTGGTCACGACCCGTTCGGGGCACTCTCGCTTGCGCTACCCTCCCCGATTGAGTGACCAGTATGGCACAAGCGGGATAGATTGTCAAGCACTATTTAAAGACTAAAAACCTCGCACCAAAAACACAGATTCGAGGGCTGCTCTAAATCTGCAATCTCTCCGCAGCCTTCACAAAGGCCCACAGGGAGCGGGGCGCGCACAGGTCTGGGCGGCATCATGGATATCCACGGGGGCAGGTCTTCGGGTCCAATCCAGATTTTATCATCAGGTATTTCAGGGGCGGGAATTTTCTTAGCGGCTTTTTGTACGGCGGCGAACTGCTTGCGGGTTGCTGCGTTCTGCTCTTCGATCTTTGCCATCGGCTCGTAGATAGCAAAGGCTTGCTCTGTCATCGTGCGTCCGCTCGCGGGCTTTAGCTTCTGGAGGACCTTGACCTTCCCGGTCCACCAAACCCAAGAGCCTGACGAGGTGTCCGCCTTGAATCCAGCGGCCTTTACTGCCGACAGGTCTCCCTGGAAGTCAGAGGTGAACTCTGCTTCGAACCTGCTCAGGAGGGAGTTCCATCGTATGTTCATTCTTGCTCGACATATCTAGCGTACCCTTGTTGCGCCAATTGGTCAAGCGTTAAATGATTGAGGTGATCGCAGTCATAGTACGAACTGTGACAGTACGGGCACGTTGCCTCTTTAAGCAGTTCAAGGGGCGGTTTGCCGATGATGCGAACGAGCAGATTTCCTGTGGGGGTAACGCGCGGGCGACGGTAGCGTTGGCGTTTCATCCGAGGGCGATTCTGCTTGCATTAATTTTCTGCTCTTGCATGTAAACTTCTCGAATCAAGGCCTTCACGCCATTCGATAGAGTGGCCCACATATTCACGATCTGCGTGGCTTGCTCAACCTTCTTGGGGTCCTTGGAGCGTTGGAGTACACCTACCAAATCTTCAAGGGTATCCTCTATGAAACCTTCGGCATACCTGATACCCTCTATGCTCTTGTTGTCCATTACAGTGTCCCTCCCTTGTCGTTATCTGGCCGTCGCGCCCCTCGCGCCATCCACTCGTTGTGGAGTTTAGTGAAGTACAGGTGGTCTTTTAAATAAACTGGACTCCTGAGCGCTTGGTACATGTCCCAACAAACGTCACAGACATCCCCAACGTTCGTTACAGCGAACGCACGCGCAGGGTCTGCTATCGTCTGTCCGCAGCCCGGGGCCTTGCATCGTCCGGGGAGAGTGCGTCGACGATTGGCAAGGAAGCGGGTATTCTCACGGGTGGACCAACCTAGTCCACTCCCTTCGGTAGACAGCGGTCGCCACCTATCGATATCTTCCCGCAGGTCTAAACTGCGAACAAACTCTTTGAAGTTCATCGATGGGCCATCTCGATCACCTTCCAGAGCACGATAGCGGAGGCAATCCCGCTCAATAGACTACAGAGGGTTCTGACTATTGACATCGCGAACAAAATTTTCAGGCGACGGGCGTCTGCTCGGATTTTTTCGCTGCTTGTTTTCTCTTGGCTTCTCTCCATGCCGCCCTCTCTTTCTCCCGTTCTGATTGTATCCTGAAAACCTCTCGCTCGTAAAACCGAATGTACTCCCCTTGCACTACAACCCAAATCAGGAGAAGCACCTCGGCTATCATCAATGCGCGGTCGAACCACATGGTCCCTCCTAGCTGTTAATGCGTCGAATCCAGCCGACAAGAAACTCCCGGTCGTTCGGGCTTGCGTTCGCGATGTTAATAGCGTGCGTGACCATCGCAGCCTTGTAAGTGGCGAGCAAGCTAGTCGGGTCCGCGCTGTTCGTGGCTTGCAGCGTGCCTGGTCCGAAGACATCGTCATCTGTAACTCCCAGGATCAGTTGGAAAATCTTGACCGCTGTTCCGATGCCGAAGAGGACACCCAGGTCAAACAATTTTTCTCCAACGAATTGGTCTTCTATCTGTGCGTACAGCGGCTTAACGTAGTGCTCTTGATAGTAAGCCACCGCTTGCTCGACTGTCAAGTCCTTGATGGGGACATTAGGCAGGTCGCGCTGCTCAATGCCCATATTCGTAGCTCCGCCTCGGTCGTTAATATTATCGACATATCCACCTTCGTGAACTAGTGTCTTTTGAATTGCTAGGTTAGTGTCCAACTAACACCTCCTCAAAGTTTTCATTTGCGAAACCCCAATCCGCTTTCGTGTTCGCGATGGCGTTCGGGTGTGCATCGTCGCACTCAGGATACCAGCTGCCGGGAGAATCCGTGGCAGCGCGCGGATGATCTAAGTGGTAGATGGGCTCCGCAAGGGTAGCTTGGGTGAGCCCTGCGTCAGCGGCGAGAGCCACGACCTTGCCGTCAACACTCACCCAATAATCTGTTTCAGGCCAGCCGCCGATGCGTACGTAGTTGGCCTTCGTCATCATGATGAACGCGCCAGCCGCGTTGAAGTGCAGCATGTTGGGTCGGTAGGGGACACCGGTCTTACTGTGTCCCTCGCGGGGCTCGTAGGGCTGGTAGTTCCCATTCGCGTAACAAATCGTGTACACGCGCTCCTCGATGCCCTTGGGAGCTGGCGTCCAGGTCCAGTACCAGCCGCCTGGCTGACGGGTGTTCGTGTTTACCTTGCGGCGCGGCACGTTCGCGGGGCCTTCGCACAGGTTGCGCTGGTTGGCGCGAAAGAAAAACTTGGGGTTGAAGTAACCACCAGCAAGGACATCCATCATAGCGTCTGAGAAAATTATGTCTGCGTTCGTCGTCAGGACCCATTCGCCCTTGGCGCGGCGGATGCCGACGTTCTTGGCCCAAGGCTCGAAGAATTTGACCTGGTGGGGATTCGGAATCGTCTCGACCAAGGTCTTCGGGACTCGGATGATGCGCGTCGGTATGCTGGCGCCGGTCCAGTTAATGGCCTTATCTAGCGTGGGACGGTCGAGCGGGGGGCCCCACTCAACCACAACGAGCTCGCCGTCTAGCCCGTGCTTGGCGGCGCCATCAAAGATAGTGGTGACGCACTGCTGCATACGCCAGAGGAAGTTTCCCCCGTAGTTCTCGTTGGACGCACAAATGACGATGGATAATCTCAATCGTTCCCCACTAGCAATCCTTGCAGATGCCGCTGTTCTAGAATTCCCTCTCTGTCGAAAACATCTAAGTGATTAAGCCACCAGTGTTGTTGCTCAAGAGCCTCTGGCTTGCTGTAAATTGAGCCTTCCGGATGGCTGAAGTCGAAGCGATAATCACGCACGACCCTCTTGCCTTGGCGGTGAGCGATCACAGTCATGAGGTAATCGTAACTCCACGCGTGCAAGTTCACGCCCAAGGGCGGAAGCGCGGAGAGCAGCTCCTTCGTGAGCGAACAGAAGAGCAGATCAGTGCCACAGACCTCGTAGAGATCAGGCTCGACGTAACGAAGCTTCGACTTGTCGTAGCGCTGGCTGCTGTAATGAATGTTAGGCGCGTACATCGCGATGTCACCACGCTTGTAAATCTCGACCATGCGCGGGAACATGTCCTCGAAGTTCCCGGGCTCGACATCAGCCATCGCCCAGAGGAAGATGTCGCCTGTGAATAGGCTCACGGCCTCTTCCCACTGTTGAGCGAACGGGACATCGTACGCATCTAAGATGGTCGTCTCGCAGTGCGCGTCAAGCGCGTCGTACATCAGAGACGCGTTCGTCTTAGGGCTCTTCCAATCTGGGATAAAAGCTTGAATACGCATTAGTATTTTCCTTCGTTAAACCGTTTCAGTTCATTGTATCGTCGTAGCCCTTCCTCCCTATTCGCTGCCCGCCAAGTATAGCTACTGAAGAACGGAATAGATTTGACTTTGTCATACGGGTCTGAGCCTATATCCAAAGTGGAATCCAACTGCTCTCGCGTAGTTCCTTTCGCTGTTGCAATCTCGTCTATAATGCTGTTAAGAAAATCTAATACGCTCATACCATCCTCTTCTTGATATCGCTGGAGTGAATCGGGTCAGAGTCGGGGAATATCACTATGGTGATTCCGTTTTTATTCAAGAATCTCTCAGTCAGCCCCATTTGCTTCATGAGTCGCGCTCTTGTCCAATCCGAGCCAGATACTATGTGCGTTGGTCTAGAGGCCAAAATTGCAGGTTTTGAGTCTTCATCTCCGATGTTCTCAACTACCTGTTCTATGTTTCGTAGTTCAGAAAGAACTTCAAATCTTTCTGCGTACGTCATGGTTGGGGGTTTCTGTTTATATCTTAATATAAACGAATCCCTGTTCAGAGAAACGATAACTCGACCAAATTTATTCCGAGCCCACTCGATAAGTTTGAGATGCCCCGGATGTAGTAGGTCGAATGTGCCGCCAAGGTACGCAATAGTCCCTTTATGATTTACAAGGTATTGAACGGCCTTTTCCAAAACAGTAATTTTGTCTTTACTTTGGCCTAATAGTTGATTGCAGTTAAAGCACAGTAGTCCTCTTACTTTTCCCGTTTCATGATCGTGATCTATGTGCCAAGCTGTCCACCAGTTTTTACGACCTCTATCTGGTAGTGGTGGCTTGTCTGTCCCGCATATTCTGCAACGCCAGCTTTGAGATTTTCCCAACTGCTCAAAACCCGCTGGCGTCAGGTCGTATTTTCTTTTTATGTAGGAGGACCAGCCCAGAGTAGCTTTGTGTCTCAAATGACGTGGAAAGCAATCGATGCAAATACGTTTTCTGCAAAGTCGTTTCTTTCCTTTGAGGGTTAACACCTCAAAAGCATCGGGTGATTTAACATCTCGACACATCAAGCACTTTCTAGGTTGTGGCAAATGTCCGCAATTTCTCACAGCTTCACCCACCGAGCGGGCACGATGTCCCGCGAGTCAAGCGGAGCCTCATTGAACCAGCGCTTGGGCGCGATCACTGTGCGGTGACTAGGTTTGTTGTGATCGCCGAGCCAGGCACCCCACCAGGAATAACTGCTGTTAGCGATGATACCGTGCTGGCAACGTTGCATCGCAAAAATCTCGTTGGCTTCTGCGTCTTGGTCCATGACGTGATAGTTAGGCGCGGTGAAGAACTCTTTGCACCACGGCGTGTCGTCACTAAACACGAAGTACTCGAACTTGCTCCCCGGGTAGCTCGATTCGATATACGCAATGGCCTCGCGGTAATAGTCTTCGCTCATGACCCCGTGGTACTTTTTAGTGCCGGGATTAAGGTAGTCGCCGTGGCGAACGTGGATGAATACCGAGCGGACGCCCGCATTCAAGATGTCCGTGTATGGCCCGTCCATCCTCGTGTTTCGTGGGGTAAAGGCTTTGCGGATTTCATTCACAGCATTTAGGAAATATTTTTCTGTCTGAAAAAATCCTTGAACCACATCCCCATCCTTCAGTTTATCCACGAGTTCTTGCTGGTAGGGCATCGGCCCCTCGTGTACCGTAGGCGGTACGTGGTTGCTGGTCGCTCTGAGCATCTTGTGCCCTAGGGTCCATTGGTGGAGCTCGTACTGGCGTATGGCGTTGTTCTTGGGGTCAACCAGTTTAGCGTAGTCCGCTGGAGACCTGTAGCCGCTACGGTCGAGCTGAAAGTCGCAACCTAGGCGCTTGGACTGGGCGAGCGCGAACGCGTACTGGAACATCTGATTGCCCATCCCGCCCATTAACTTAACTGTTAGCACGTTTGTCCTCTGGGAAACCTATCACCGCAATACCCGCTGACCGAAGCCTGTCTCTGAACTCTCTCGAACCGAAGAGTGTTTTCTTGTACTCCTCGGTAGACATCCTACTCACTTCCCTTAGCACCTTCTGTCTCGCATGGTGCTGTTTTTCTTTGTCTGCCATCCTCAGCGCCCTATGCATGCGTCGTATTTTATAAGGAACCTTCGACTCATAGCCTCTGCCCCCGTCGCTTACCGTCATCTGGGCTATCTCTCTAATCTCTGAAGATATCCACTTTTGAGCATAAAAGATATTCCAGCAAGTAGCGCGAGCAGCAAACACAGAGAGCTTAGCACCTCTTACCCCAAGGACGCGACGGAGCTGTTTCAAATATTTTCCCGTGCAAAAGGGCTCAAGGACAACGAACTTATTTTTAGGCACGGTGACCTCCGCAGTCGTTCACGTGTGGCTTGGTTGCGGCGCCGCACGTACGGCACCAGCCCTTTGAGAGCGCGATCAAGATTCTGTGGCGTGGACTCTCCGAGCCCTCGACGTAGCAATACGACGGGCTTAGCGTTAACGCTGGCGGGTGCTCGAACAAGTAGCGGTTTAGGTGCGACTCGTCGTGCCAAATGGCAGTGATGCCGTTCTCTCTGTCCACCTCGATATCCACGTCCAGTTCTGCCGCCATATTCAGGTAGGCCATCGTGGAGCCGCCGTTAAATCCTCCGCAGTAATAGTTGTTGTCGCTCCCCGGCTCGATGTAAGCGCGCGAAGCTTTACGGCGTTCTGGGGTGCCCTCGGTCCCAACGAACCCTGGATGCAACGTGGCCACGAGCCCGTCCACCGTTGCAAGGTCTGGGTCGACGTGGTCAACAAAAGCCATGTCTACGTCCACATAATAGAGATGCTTGTACTTCAACAAGATGTCGTAGTACCTAGTAATAGTAGCATAGCGATTGAGGGTCTCGCCTGGGAAGCCGAGCGGTTCCTTTTTAATCTGGACTGTTGCGCTGTGCTTTTCCGTGCTATCCGTCCAGAGAACGGAGTCGTGGGGCACGAAGTACTTACGCGCCGATTCGAGCAAAGGCTCGATGAACCGGTGATATCTCTCACCGGTTGCGATAACGAGTAAAGCGGTGTCAGCCATGACGCTCCTTAATCTGCCTGCGATGTTTCTCTCTATCGGTGTCCTGCCAGGCATTGCGGCCCGTCAGCGAACGGCGATAAAGGAACAAAGGATAATTCAAGAGAGTTATCTCCCAGCCCTTTTTGTGAATGCGCAGCCAAAGGTCCCAGTCCTCGTACACCATGGTCGGGTCGTAGCCTTTTACATCTTCGAACGCTTTTCGGCGGATGAGGGAGCACGTTGGCATGCCGTTGTGCTCAGACGTGGCAAAATAAGGAGCGATGTATTTCCCATCGTCGATACCACCGAAGTATGTCATGCCTGTGGAGACGACACCAGCGCCCTTGTAATTTTTCAATATAGGTACGGTCTGCGAGAGATAGTTAGGAGCGATCTTATCGTCGGCATCAAGGAAGAGAATCGCTTCGCCGACCGAATAGCGTGCGCCTAGGTTGCGCGCGTTGGCCACACCGTAGTTAACCTTGGTGCCAACTATCATGACTCCGTCAAAGACACCTGCGATGTTTCCTGTATCGTCTGTTGAGCCGTCGTCCACCACGGTAACTCGAAACTCACCACTGTAGTCTTGGGCGAGCGCGGACTCAATCGTCTCCGCAAGCGTGGCTTGAGCATTGCGCGCGGGAATAATTATATCTACGTTCACTTATTGCTCCACTTATCACGCATCCACTTATAGCCATCACCTTCGTCATAGTTGTGCTTGTAATAAGCGGACGGGAAGTGAGCCGAGAACATGTTATCCTTGGAGTTGCCAACGGTAATCTCTCCATCAGCGATTCTGGGGCCGAGCACTTGACCGACGTTAAGGTCTTCGGTGAACGCTGCCTTCATGAACTCGTAGGCGACAATATTGAACGCTTTCTGGCTAAGGAAATAACCGATGCCGCCGCTCGCCCAAGGGTAGCATGCATCGTGCTTGTCGTGGTTCCCCTCGCGGTCAATAGCGTCGTACGAAAACTTTTCAGTCATCGAGCCATTAAAATAGCCATAATAATCGTAGCTTTCGTAAGCGGACTTCAGCATCCTAGGGATGTCCACGAAGGTGTCCGTATCGCAGAGAAAAAGATTCTTCACCATCTTGCCACTAACCGACTGGCAGATAGCCTGGGTCTTGTGGGTCAGGTGACTGTAATCGTCCTTGACGCCCAGCTCGATCTCGTCTTCGCGCAATCGGGAGCTAGCGCGCGTTGGCCGGTCGACGGGGATGCCGACGAAGAACTTCACGGGGATACCTGCAGCTGCGGCGTCTTTGCCCCAGGTCCCACGGATAATCTCGTGGTCTCCACGCTCTTTATCTTTGACGCACGATTTAATGGCGATGAGAATACTTGGTCTTGCCACGATTACCTCTCGTTTGCTTCTTTCTGAATTCCACGATGTGATTGACGACAAAGCCTAGGTGATAGGCTGTGTTTTCGTCGTTGCTCTCGTCTCCATTTACGCCCACCTTTTTCATCATGTAGTTAATGGCGTGCAGCGCTTCATGGGCGATGGTGCCGTACGTTGATCCTGGCTTGATGAATATATAACTGGTCATATCCCCATCTGACAGGGTGACAGCTGCTGCTGTACTATCTACGTCTCCAGCTACATCCGCTATATCTTTGATCTTCTTAGCCGCAACACCTAGGTCTTTAGCGAACTCCACGTGTATGGCATAACCAGAGAATACGGCGAACTCTATCAGCAGCGACTTACGCGGCTTGGGGGTCTTCATTGGCTCGTCCTAGGATTCGGTCAACCACTTGACGTCCGTTCTCCAGCGGGAGTTGGAAGCCAGAAGCGTTCTTGTGCCCTCCACCTCTAAACACCTGGGCTATCTTACTAACGTCGATATCGCCGATAGAACGAAGCGAGAACTGTATCATACCATCCGCGCGCTCGAACCACGTCAGACTCACATCGTGTGTCTTAGCTAGCTCGTTGCCGATCTCGGAACAGTTGAGATAAGGTACGTTGAGAACGGCAGTGCGATAATCTATCCAAGTAGGAACGGGAGCGATAGAATCATCCTCTGCTTCTATCACGCCGGTTTGAAATCGTAATATGCCTGTCTGGGCTTGCTTGACGGCTTCGCGGACATAGTGATTGATGTGCGCTAGCGCACCCACCCCCTTCATTTTAGCTAGGTTCCAATCCACGCTGTCGAGTTTGTCCCAGTCTTCTTTATTCAACTCAAGTGTGCCAAGATAGGCGCAAATTTCTTTGGACATCGGGAGAGCCCAGTTCCACAGGTCTCGATCTTCCACATAGTCTACGAACCAAGGACGCGGCTGCGGTTTCAATTCCTTGAAAGGGTCCGCTGGATTCCAAGTTGCTTGCATCGCTTCCAACTCTTTACCGAAAAGGTAGTCCCATGTCAGACCGGCACCTGAACGCTTCATATCGAAAGTAGCATATGGCGCGCCTTCGAGTACTGCCTGCGCTGTGCGGTGATGGTCGAGGATGCGGAATGACTTCGCCAAGAACGCAATGTTGTCGTTCAGCTGGCGGGTACGTAGAGAAAAATCTACCATCAGAACATCTTTACCTTCGACTTGAGAGAAGTCAAAATCCGTACCGTGGTCAAGCGGCACTAGCTCTGCCTCGGGGTAGCGCTTCGATGCGATGAACGCCGCGCACCAACCATCAGGACAATGACCGTGGTAGTAGATGATATCCATCAGAGGATACCTATGATCTCTTCTTCGCGGAGCGCCACCAAGAGCTCGCCCTCGTAGTCGAACTCCGTGCCCGAATACTTGCCGAAGAGCACACTGTCGCCGACTGCAGTCTGGAGCGGAATCAAGACGCCCTGGGCCTCGCTGAACTTTCCGTTGCCAACCGCGAGCACCGTGCCTTGCGCTGGCTTCTCTTTCGCAACTTCGGGAAGGAACAGCAAATTGCTCGCCGTCTTCTCCTCTGCTACCGTGCGTCGAACTACTACCCTATCGTACAGTGGTCTAATCATTGTGTGTCTCCTCGTAATCGATTTCACCGCTCATCATGGTGTACTTCCGAATCCCTCGCTTCTTGAAACACGGGCGCTCTGGGTTGAATGCTCGCCATCTAAGCTGCCTGTACTCGCGCGAATCTCTGTCGTCCAACGTGTTGATGTTGACGCCTGGCACGAAACCAACCTTGAATCCTGCGCGCTTCATATCGACGAAGAAACTCCCGTGTTCACCTCCGCCAATTTTTGTCTCGTTGTCCCAACCAATACCATTGCGCATCCAGCCGTTGCAACCAGGACTCGTCATGTACACAGGTGTCCAAAACGCTTCGCGCCGGAACAACGTGTAGTTGATAGTCAGGTCAACGTCATAAACTTCGTGGCTTCCTGCGCCTATATTCGCATCGATCTCAGTTACCTCGGTACCGCGTTCAGTTTCTACCAAACTCAGATGTGCTTCGTACGAGCTTTCGTTGACGCGCCCGCTGACCGCATAGTACCTCTTGTGCTTATCCAGCGCCGCCACCATATTTTCAATTCCAGCACGCACGTCCAGAGGGCGAAAATCGAAGTCATCTGAACCCACACAAAGATAATCAGTGGCGAGAAGCTCTGCAATACGGTTTGATTTCGCCCCGAATCCTGAGTCGAACGGCATGATGTCGACCGTGTGTCCAGCAAGCTGGAGAGCGTGGTAGACGATATCTTTGTCGGCGGTTTGTGGTCCGTCGTCAACAACAATGATGCGCGCTTCGGGCATCGTCTTGAGAATGCCATCGAGTGCTATCTCAAGCTTCGCGTCGCGTAACAAGGTTTTGATGCCGATGGTTACCCGGGATAAGTCCACTGTTTATCCTCCTTGCGAAGTCTCGCTGACGGCGTCTAAACCTGCTCTCGAATTTCGTGGCTTTGCGGAGCGCGCGGCCCGCCAGTTTGCGGGCGTTGAGCATCTCTTGGCGGACTCTGGGGTCCAGCTGGCTGGGGTCGTAGTCTGGCCCTAGCAGCGCGCGGACGCGCTCGACGAACATAAGCTTCGTGCGGCTGAGGTGCGGGCGCTTGCGCTTGCCTTTGAACTGCGCAGCGCCGATGGTCTGACGGATAGTGGGCTTCTTTCCTAGGTCTGGACGAAGCGCCGTCTTGTAAACGGTCGTGAGCTCGCCAGTTTCGTTACCATCGTCGTCGATCTCGATCTCTTTGTGGAGCTCCACGAATTTTTGCTCGCACGTACGCTCGTGCTGGCGGTGACGGGTACCACAGACCTTGCAGTTGACCATCTTGCCGAGCTCTGGGTGGCGGCCTGAGAAGGACCGCGTGCGGAAGTCTTCGCGGAACTTAGCGAGCGCTGCCTTTACCTCTGGCGACGCGGGGGCGAAGGTCTCTTGCTCGGTGCTCGGGACATCATTCTCCGTGAATAGCGAGAAGTTAATATCTGGCTGCTGTCCGTCGATCATAGAGCCCTCCCGTAATCGTAGCGTCTACCTTGTGCCTTTGATGCATCGTCTTCGGGCTCTGGGTTGCCTTCGACAAATACCGTTCCTGTATCCGGATTCTTTAACTGGGCGCCCAAGCTAACTAGAAAATCTCTATTCATCCGCCCGTATTCCTCGATGCGCTCAGCGGCCTCTTTTTGCAGCTCTAGGTAAGCGCGTTGGATGTGGCCTTTCTCGACAGTGGCGCTTCGTGGGGTCTTTTGTGCGAGTGCGGAGGAGCGCTTCTTCTCGGGCCTGCCGGTCTTGCTATTCACCGGCGTCTGACTGACCAGCACTAAGTCTTCTCCGTAAGTGTTGACCTCGATGGTCTTAATCTCCACCCCTGTACCCTTGCAGTTAGCGCAGTTCTTGACCTCGGGGTCAGCCTTGCATAAGTGGCAGGTGGCCTCTTGGGGCTCTAGGTGGCGCCTCAGGACTACCCAGGTGGCGTCTCCTCGGCGGACTAGCTCCGTGGCTTTATGGAGCGTGTAATACTTGCGGCAGCGGCACTTGGCTGCGGGTGGCTCTTTGCTGCCCTCGGCTATCTTTACTTGGTCGGGGCAGTGGTGAACTCGGGAAGAGGACATGTGATCTCCAGATTACGTAGGCTGTCCCGAAGGGGGAACCGTGGTGCGCGCGGATGTATTATTAGCTCTTACTCCCCGCGATGCACGCTGTATAGAACGGAGGGTGTCCTTGACAACGTCCCTGCTAATATTCATCTCTAAAGCTATGTACGACTGGCTCAGCCCCATCCTATAGAAGAGCTGAATGATGCGGAGCCAACGCACCGCGTAAGTCTTTTGAGTTTTACTGGTGCTCATTTTGGGAAATGAGCGTCCTACTAGTTCCCGAATGGCTTTATTGCTAGCGGCCCAACTCGGTGTCTCGCGTTCATGGGTGCGAACTTTGACGACCTGATGGCCTCGCATAAAAGTATCATCACCATCTATAAACTTACGCAAGTCCTCGTAATCGCGGTCATTCGTTGTTGACCTGCGTCCCGAGCTCGATATGGTTTCATGGCTCTCGCTAGCTTCTGCCTCGTGTGGTTTTAACCTGTGCGCTGCAAGAACCTTCTCCCAGTACGCCGGGTCCGTATTGTTCCTATTTATTTTCATTCGCCCTCGCTCTCTCGGTCCCCGAAAAGGTCCTCTGCGGTTTCCTCGTCAGATTTAGTAAACGTTATATTTCTGAATGCTTCGTCCCCGAGGATAAACGCCCTGAAGTACGAATCGTTCTTGTCATCGTGCGGGAATCGAACCCCGAACGAATTGTAGTACGCAAACTTGTCGCCTGCCTCTGCGGCCTTCCACGCGTTAACGATCTCAACGATCTGGCGCGCCGCGATACGGCCAGCCTCTTGCGCGCTCTCTATGGTGACGAAGCCAGCGTTGAACTGCAGCCGTTGCTTGGTGATGATATCCGCAGGCACGATAGTCCCGAAGTTCTTGAGCCACGCGTTCCGGCGTTCCTTGGCTTCCTTGGTGGTTTGGAGCGCTCCGTCTGGCTTGCGCCCTTGTGCGTCGCCCATTTGTTCAACCAAGAAGTCGTTCGCGACCAAGATGACATCGTCGCCATCTATCGCCGCGATGACAGCCTCCTGCCCCGCTTTGAATGGCGCCGCGTCTTCTAGCAGCGATACGCTGTTACCTTTTGATAGTGTATGACTTTTCTTGACGAACCAAAGAAGTGCCACGTCACGAATACCCGACTGCCAACTATATCGACGGAGCTGAGTGTCATAGGCAGCGATTCCATAAGCTTCAGGAAAATCTTGTCCCGCTGTCTTGATATCCACGATGATCGGACGGTATAGCCCGTACTCCGGTAGCCAGTTGAGTCGTGGAAGTAATGGGTGGTTGGGGTCCGCAAATGCGACGATATCCAGCTTGCCTGCGTCTTCGATCTCTCCGTAGTTAGGGTCTCCAGGGAACACCTCCTTCGAATACTCTCTCTGAAATATCGTGCGGCTGCCCATCGGAATAGGCAAGCTAGGCTGGCGCACCATGTAAAGCTTCATCCAATCGACGCCTATGCGCAAGCAGTTCTGCCAGTCCTTCTCGACCTTAGTGTAGACCAGTTCCTTGACGTCTTTATAGGGGGCCCACTCTTTCTGGAACCGCTCTACGCCTCCGCCTCCGTTCTCGTGGTGGTGCTGGAGCGCGGTCTCGAAGGCCTTGCCGAGGGCGAATCGAGCGAACGTATCCTTCTCTTTCCAGCCCTGTATTTTTTGGAGCATGTAGGCCTTTGGGCATTTATCCCAAAGATTCCCAGCGCTGTACGAGTGCTTTCTCCATTTTTGTCCGCGTGGGTTTATGTACAAAAAAGCCATGGTTGACTCCTCAAATGCCTCTTAATTCTTTTAATCCACCCCGGATACTTTTCTACTAAAGCAATGGCAAAGTTACAGGGACGACAAACTGGCCCACGATATTGGTTTGTCTTGTGGTCGTGGTCAGGGACCAATAATCTCTTTTGCAAGCACAAAGAGCACTTCTTTCTTCTCTCAAATTGCTTTAGAGATATTCCGTACTTTCTTTTGTAGATACTGGACTTTATTTTTCTAGGGTTTTTATGATACTTGGCGCGGCCTCTTTTCCTCTCGGCCTCGCGCCTAACTGGGTCTTTCATGACTTCAGCCCATCGATGTCTGTTTCTCTTACGAACCTCTGGGTTGCTAGCGTATGCTCGCTCACACTTTTTGCACCAGCAAAAGACACCCGCCATATAGCGAATATCTTTCTTAAATTTGCGCAGAGTTTTCCACTCTTTGCAAAGAGAACATAGCTTATGGGTAGTTCTAGCCATTTATCCTATGTATCCTTGTGGGTCCGTGAACGTTAGCATGCCCTCCACGCGGTATTGTTCAAAGTCATCGCCTTCGAACTCATCGCCGTTCTCTGTCGCTTGGACCCACTTATAAAAATCATCCGTTTTGTAAACTGGGATTGCGTACTCGTGGCCCGACTCATCCGAGACGAGGCGAAAGCGCTGTATAACAGCCAAGGCCTTTTCGGTCTTCTCGTCCGTCTTACCTTTAATTGCTCTAACTCGGCTCATATTCGACGATCTCCTCTTCGAACTTCTCTAGGAACATGCTCGGTGCTCCCGTGTAACTAATCTGCAAGCGGTCTGCGGCACGGCTGCATGCGACAAAAAATATACGACGTTCCTCAAGTAGTTCTCCATCTTTGTGCGGCATCATCCCCTGTGAGCAACCGATGACGAACACGTTCTTCCACTCGCGGCCCTTTGCTTGGTGAACCGTGGTGAGCGTGAGCACGGGCTCTTTCTTATATCGTCCGCCCTTTGACCCGTAGGTCAGCTTGCGGAGCCACTCTAAGAACTCCGCCAGTGAGCCGCGCTTCGCGGACATCTTCACGAAGTCGTTGAGGTTCTCAGTCGGGTCTTTCTCGTTAGGGCTCCCCGAGTTGCGGTACAGCCAGGTCAGATTGTTCTGCTCGATTAAATCTTTCAGCACGGTGTGCGCTGGCCTGGCTTGATAGCTGTACCCGCGCGCCAGCTTGAGCAAGTGCGCTACCTCGGTTTGCTCCCAGATGTTCTTGCGACCAGCGACCACGGACTTAATACCGCGCGCCAAGCAGGCCTTCTGGAAGTCGAGGACATATCTGTTGGTGCGGGCGATCACCGCTGTGTTGTCTATGTCTGTGATCTGCTTGAGCACCTGTGCGGTCTCTTGTAGCGGGTCACTGTACCCTACGAATGTGGGACGTGTCCCTTCTTCTCGCTCGGAGCACATGTGACTGGCGAGTCCGTTGTCGACTGGCGTAATAGCTTTAATGAATTCCACAATTTTCTTAGTGCTACGATAATTCTGCCCGAGAAAAAGAGTTTTGCTATTGGGAAAAAGTTTTGAGAAGTTTTCAAGGTTTCCTGGTTGTGCACTTCTCCATTCATAAATAAGTTGATTGGAGTCCCCAACACAATATATGTTTCCGCCGTAGAGAAGTTGCAATAACTTGAATTGAATAACATCGGTATCCTGACACTCATCCACACCGATGTACTTGATCTTATTTCGAGCACGAACCTCATCATTGGTCTCCAAGAGTTTTACAGTCTCTTTCATCAAACTATCAAAATCCAACCAACCCTGCTCTCTACATTTTTTCTCGTAGTCCCGATAAGCCATCGCGTAGTAATACTCCTCGGTCTGGGCCCTGTAAGAATCCTCGATAGCTTGCTCGGGCTCTACGTTGCTCCGCTTCCACTCGGACAGTTTGTCCTTGAGGGCGCGGAAAGAGCTGATGACAGGGTACTGCTTGAGCAAATCTTTGAGCAACTGGAAGTCTTGACCTATGGGTATGACCTCGGGCGTGAGCGCGAAGGGCATGAACGCGCGCTCTCTCTTGACCAAGTCTAACGCGTAGCTGTGGAACGTGCGGAATACCTTCTCGCAGCCCAAGAGCCCAGCGCGCTCGACCATGGTCTCGGCTCCCGCCGAGGTAAAGGTCAGGTTCAAAATCTGATTCATGGGGATGCCACGGGTCAGCATGTTCTTGAACCTGCGCGCCATCACGGACGTTTTACCCGAGCCCGGCCCCGCGATCACCACGATGTCTCCATCGATAGCGTTGACGGCGGCCTCTTGCTCCGCATTGAACTGCGTGATCTCGAATCCGCTCACTTGCCGAGACGGCTCCCGAATACGCGGTCAGCCATCTCTACTGACACGCTGATGGCGTCGTTCTCGCTCATCTTGTGATGTTCACCTAAGTGCGCCATCAAGCGAAGTACAGCTCGGTTGCGTAGATACTTGTGGCAGTCCTTACAGTTTGCCACCCCATAAGGTTTTAAATCTATGGGGCGAATCAAGGTTCTCGGCCCGAAGAGCCAACGGCGGATTAGAGATATCATGCGGTCGTGATCGCTTTCTGAATGTACGCCACGAGAGCTGGGGCCCCATTCTGTTTAGAGTAGTTGTCGAGGAAGCTGAGCAGGTCGTCCCAACCCGCCGCATCCAGTTGATTGACGTTGACCCCGTTATTAACTTGCACGAACTTCCGCATCTGCATCGTCGAACCACCGACGCTATCCATTCCCATCATTCCCGCTTTGGGGAGGACATTCTGGGTATACTCTTTCCAGCGGTCGAAGTAAACTTTTTTCTGCTCTTCGGTGAGCGTAGCTTTCGGCGACGCATCAACTGTGATAGACGCGGGTGGGGGAACTGTCGCGGGGGCGACTTGGATAGCTGGGACCGAAGGGGCAGTTACCGAGCCTAGTGGCGCGAGTGACGGAACTTCGGGAACAGTTGAGACCGGAGGGGCTGATGTCGTCGTTTGCTGACTTTCCGGAATGACGGCGCTCGGCGACACGGGAGCTGCTTGACCTGGGGAGGAAATGTCTACCGTGTTCGCGCTGCGACGGCGACGGCGGCGGGTGGGCTGCTCGGGAGTGCTTTCAAATGGTGTTTCAATGGCTGGAGCTGCTTCGTTCGCTGAAGCCCCCTCTTTCGATAGGTTTCGTGCATCTAGCTGGGCCATGGCATCAGCACGCCGCGCGGCTTGCTGGGCTTCAAATTGCTCCTGGGTCTGGGTATCGACTGGAGTGGGCGTAATATCGCGCCCAGGGGCTTCAGCGGGGCGAACGGTAGGCGGGGGCATAACGACGGGGCTGCCTGCTAATTCTGCGCCTGAGGCGGCGCTAGCACTGGGAACTGGCACTTCTGAGACGTCCAAGATACCTAGGCCGGTAAACTTGAGGGTCAGGCGGCGCCCAGCCCGGGTCTCGGCGGTCATAATGGCATCTGACAATTTTTGTCCAGTCAATCCTGCGATAGCGCATGAGCCTATGGCGATCTCTTGGCGACTCAGATTAGACGCGGCGTGGCCCTTGCGACCAGTGGCGCGGAACGTGGCTGACCCTGGGATATCGAGCAAATCAATAGAGGTGACGTCGATGTCCATCGATTCGCGGAGCATGTCTGTGGTCCCACGGCGTGCGTAAACCTGCAGGCGGTTATCCATTCGGATGACATCGAACGCGTTCAGGTCGGGGTCGATACCGAGGTGCTCTGAGATATCACGGAGGTATTGGTCGATCTGCTCTTTGCTGAGGCCGTCGAGGTTATGAATAATTTTCAGTTTGCTCATTGGTGTCTCCTAATATGACTTGGGCGCATTATAATCTAAATCTGGATTTTTGTCAAGCTATTTCTTCGAGTCTTGGTACTCACGCAACGCTAGTACGATCTTCCACCCGGCGGTGAACCCTGCTACGGTTGCTGGTAAGCGGTGCATATCCATGTGCTGGCTGAGCACTTCTACGTTGCCAGCGGTGAACGCGAAGTCCTTGCGCGCGTCGCGGAACTTCTTGAAGTCTGGAATCTGCAGACACGCTTGCTGCTTGCGGGTCAGCTTCTCCTCGTAGGCTCTTTCCTTCGGCTGCGGTTCGTTGTTGAAATAGATTCCCATGTTGTCTCCATTTGTCAAGTTTTTATGCTTAAAAACCTGACATCACTTGTGATAAAAACTGTCAGCAAACCCATCGGCACCGAGCACGAGCCCGGGTGCCCACTCAACTGGCAGAGCCATGAGCTCAATCATATCGTCGACTGTCGGCGAGAACGGGTCATCTAGCACGAGGGTGACTCCCTCATCGTGAACGTGCGCCACTACCGGCAGGTCGTTTTCCTCGAACAACAGAAGCTTTTCCGCCAAGATATCACGGGCGATACCTTGGACGCCATTTTGGTACATCTTGGCGCCGTACGATTTGTTATCGAGCCAGCGACCTGTAGTTTGGTCAACCGAGCCGTACTTGAGACCTGGTCTCCAGACCTCGTGGCCCTCGTTATCGGTCCACGGCATGAGCGTAGGCTCCATGCGCGCGTCCATGTAGTGCTGGCGGCGTCCGCTCGGGAGTGTCATGCGGAGCAACGGGTGACGGCCCGCTATGTTCAAACGGTCGAACGCGATGCAATCGCTGATGCCGACTCGGCGGGTGATGTTCTCGTACTTAGGGTCAAGAACTTCCGTGAACGCTTTCTCGAACGCGGCCCAGCACACGGGAACCTCCGCGTACGTCTCGCGGAACATCCGGGCCACCATGTGCGCCGTCTCCTGAGACATCTCAATGCCCATCTTCCACGCGTAGCCCCAGAGGCCGCCGCGCACTCGGTCCCAGACCCACTCACCGGTCTCGGGGTCTTTGTACTTGCTCTTGCCGCGCTGCCAGTCGCCACCGCTCTGACCGTAGATAGCCGCGAGCACACCCGGCTTCGCGGTCTGGCGGAGTAGCTTGGCTGCCGCCGCGATAGCCTCGTCTGATGATTTCGAATCGATGTAGATGCGGTCGTAGGTGAGGCAGAACATCTTCGCCGCGAAGTCGATGTACGGGTCTCTGCCGTTGCGGTGCCATTTCCCATCAGGTCCCATGCATGGGGTGAAGACGTCCATCAGCGGCTTGCAGTTCGCTAGCCACGCGCCAACGCGCGTCTCGATGGCGTTCTCATCACATACCTGCAGTCTGTATTCGCTCATGGCGCGATGAACACCGTGCGGATGCAGTTCTTAATCACAAGAAGGACGGAACCAGGCTTGCCAGTTTTAGCATCCTTGAAACGCTCTTTGATACCTTCATAATCCTCGGCACGAATAAGAGCGCGAGCGTCAACAAGGTTTTTATGACTTTCAAAAGTTTTATCTGGGCGCGCCATGTTGTGTAACTGGACCGCATTCCCAGACCAACGAGCGCAGCGAGTGCTGCCCATAAAAATGAATTGATTGCGGAGTCTGCCATCTTTGGATACCTGCTTTAGGATTTTTGCTAACTTAGTGTAAGTCGTCGAGGCTGCCGCGCGGCGTAATGTCAGAACTTTACGACATTCTTCGGACAGCTTGATCGCTGGGTCTTTGAGAACTGCGTCGACGAAGTCTTTGCCGAGCGTGTTGTAAGGGTAGCCGCGCTGCCTTACCCAAGGAAGGAGCTGCGTTGTGCTGTTCGAGTTCTCAAGGCCGCTGATAGCATCTTGCTCGGCGATGGCCTCTTCCTTAGCGCGCACGCCTAGCTTGTAGGCCTTCTCGACGAACTCGACATCCACGGGGATACCACGGTCGTTCACGACTTGGTCGAATATCCAGAGCTTGCGCTCGAACGGAGGCAGGGGCAGCGCTTCTAAAATCTCACAGCGTCGCGCGATCTCTTCCTCGGCGATAACGTCTTGGATGCAGTAATCCGCGAACTCCAGCCACTCGTTCGGGTGTGTATTCCAATCGTTGAAGAACATCTTGCGCTCTTCACCCTTCTTCTTGCGGGTGTAGTGCGGCTTGCTGAACAGTTCGATTAGCTCTTCGCCGCGCTCGCTCTTCAGCAAGTGCGCGGGCATGCCGAGGATGACGCCAGCCTCGCCCAAGCTGGCGGGCAGCGTTAGGTAGCGGCAGCTGACCTGGGGGTCTGTGAATCTGGAAGGGTGGAGCTTGATGCCGCACAGGTATTCTAGTGCGTAGCGCTCGAATGCGGAGTTAAACGCGGAGATGAGAACGTCAGGGTCTAGGATTGCCGCTCGTAACTCTGCGGGCATCAAACCTTCGTGAGGGAACCAAATATCGACCGTCTTCGCGCCAGGCATCTTATACGCCAGCATCAAGGCGCGGGTAGACTCGTGCGTCATGTAGTTGTGGAGCCCAACGGACTCCTGCCCGCTCAGCTCTGCCGCGCTGCGAGTCTCGAAGTCGAGTCTGAGTATCTTAATCAATCTTCCTCAGCTCTCTCGATCTTACGCAAGAGTTGTGCAACAATCGGATTGCCTCTCTCGCCGGTGCCCTCTTCACGCATGATGCCTGCGCTCTTCAGACCTTCCCACGCAGACTTCCACACGAAGGTGCTTATGCGGTACGAGTTCATCTTGCGCTCAACCTCGCGCTTCTCCATGCGGCCTTTGTTCTGCTCTAGCAAGTGGCGGATGCCGAGCTGAATCTTGCTCTCGCGGTCTGTCGAGTCGTACGGCTTGAGGTAGGCCTTCACGGCCATCTCGTACTTTACGATCTCCGTAGCGCGCTCCATGCACTCGTCGTCGACGCTGTCAAGACCTAGGTCAACAGCGAACGCGACCGCCCACTTCTCTGCGCGCACCGCGAGGCGGTTCTCTGTCTCTACCAGCTTTAAAAATTCGGGGTGGTTTCGAGTTTTGTCATCGAACGCGAACTCGCCCTTCTGGACAGCGCGGTCAATCAGCTGCCGCGTCTTCGTCGAGCCGTGCAGCGTGTTCACGAACTCTTGCGCGCGGGGAGCGGGGAGCTTCTCGGGCTGCAGAATGAACATGAAGCGGTCGTTGAGACCGGTATCCTCACCAGCTAGGCGGGACCACAGGTCGCCGAATTTGCGGTCGGTGGTGCATGTAATCATCGTCGTGCAATACGAGCCTGGGTCGAGCGAGTACGCCGACTTCTTGTCCTTGACGGAGTTAGCGAACTTTCCAGCTTCGTACATCGTCAGCAAATCCGAGACGAGACCACTGGACTCAATGCCTGACTTCGCGAGCAGCTTCGAGAGCTCGTCGTAGTAAAGCAGAGCATTCTTGCAGTTCGACTTCTGCATGTCAATGCCGAGCCCCTCGGGAGAGCCCACGGTCCACACGAGCGTCTTGCCTTCGGCGTTCGTGGTGTCTTTGCCATAGTGCCCAAGCACGCCCATGAACTTGAAGTAGTCGATTGCATCCTCGACAGACGAGGACTTGTTGCTCTTCCCCTTCTTGCCGATAATGACTGAATAGATGGACCCTCTGAACGCGCTCACGCCGAGCGGCCCGCGAATCTTGATCTTCGGGCCCACGTAGTTCAGCAAGAGCTGCATAGCGGGCAGCCACATGAAGTAATCGATGCGGCTGTTAACGTCGCACACCGGCTTTACGAAGCCTTCATAGAGGCTGGTGCCTGTCATAACGTAGTGAGGAAATTTTGGATAACCAACGTCATCGAACACCGGCAAGTCTTCTGTTGCCACCACGGACGCGTTAACTGGCATACTCACTGGCACGGACGACATAATAAGCTCACGGCCTTGCCCAGGTTTGAAAGAAGCAAACGTGTTCTGAGCCACGGCGTGGATTTTATTGTCATCAAGAGGCTGGGCACAGTTAGCGTAGGCCCACTCAAGAAGAGCAGCGTCAAAAGTCTCAAGGGAAACCTCGCCCATAGCATTGCGGAGACGACCGGCCTGTGCCACAAGCGAATTATGAATCTGGCCGTGAACTATCAGATTCTGCTCATTACGCGTGGGTGGCGCGCTGGCTAGTTTTCCGCCGCGTAATTTTTCAATAATTTCAACGGGCAATGGCGCTACTGGACGAGATAATTTTACTGTGTAGGTCGCTCCGCTTGGGTGTAAACTGAATGGACCTAGAACGTACCCGCCAGAACTTTTTATCTCTCCGCAGTGAACGCCCTCAACGAACATGTTTCCCTGCGCGCATAGACCACTAAAATAACAGTGGGTGCCACGAGACGTTGCAACCTGCAAAGTTTCTGGCAGATTCAAGGAAACTGGTGGCTCGCCATTGTCAAAATCAAGAATTGTTAAATTTGACCGTCCTAGATCAATCCCAATCCCTGCTTGTGGTTTTGCTGTCCACCATTGCTCAATTTGACGAGGGTCTAATGAAGCATCTTTAAAACCGTGGGGGCAGAATTCGTGGTCAGGTCTTTTTTCTCGCTCGACGGTAGGAAACACATACCAGCCTTGGGCGATGCAGATGCGCGCGGAATTTAGTTGAGCTGATTCAGCCATTGCGGCCTCTCTTGTCTGCCTGTGCTACGACCAAACGACACAACACTATAAACTCTTGGTCCGTTAGAGCACCCTTCATCAGATTAACCTCTTTTAGCAACCATCGAATATTGCCGCGATTATGAGTACCGCCTTTTGAAAGAGGCACTATGTGGTCAATGTGAGAATTAGTTCTGTTTAATCTGATGCCCGTAAGTGCGCATTTTCCTTTTTGCTGTTTCCATAAAGTCCAAAGTACTTTTGCTTTATCTACGAGCTTAACCCCTTTTTCAAACACGTGATAAGCTTTTAATTCAAAAAAGGTTTTCGCTTTCCTGTCTTTTTGATATCTGTACAAAATGTCTTTACAAGGCTGGCAGATTTGTATTCCTTCTATTCTAGGTACTTTGCGACATCGGTAACACATCCCCGTGGGTATGTTTTTATTTACATACTTTTTATGTCTAGCATTTTCCTTTGCTCTGCAACTTTCGCATAGCCTTTTTGGCTTTTTAGAAAATCTGCCGATTTTTCTCAGCTCTGAAGACCCACAAAGTACGCATAAATTTTCTGCTATGCGCTTTAGCCGCGTTCTCTCTGACATGGTCACCTCGTTTTTACCCCGCGCTCTGGCGGGGGCGTCAAGCCTTGTTTTCAGTCGGCTTTCACTGTCGAGGAAAATTAGAACGACTTGTTGTTGCCTTGCGGCGGTGGGGCTGGCTGCCACTGTCCTTGTGGTGCGGCTGCAGGTGCTGGCGCGAACGTTGGCGGCTGACCAGTAGGTGGATAGCCCGCTGCAGGTTGTTGCTGCTGGGGCGCTGGCTGCCATTGCTGCGGCTGCTGTTGCGGTTGCTGCGGCTGAGCGTACGTCTGGACTGGTTGACCTTGCGGGCCCGCCTGGGTCTTCGCGCGGTTCTTGAAGCGAATGAACCCTTGCGGCGCTTGCGGTGCCACCTGGCCTGGTGCCATTGGTGCAACGCCAGCGACGTTCGCGTACCACTTATTCGCGTCTTGCGCGTCCTGACTCTTCACGATGAAGAGCTGGTTCGAGCGACCGAGCAATAGCTGCTCTAGCTGCTCCGTGCTCGTGATGAGAGGGGGCGCTTGGCCGAGAATCATCGCAACCATCTTATACAGCTTGGAGTTGTTGCTCCAGAAAGAGTTGAGGCTTGCGATCACTTCGAGGGTCTTGCCCTTGCTGTCAACGACCTTTTGGCCCGGGAAGCTCGCTCCGAGTGTCCACACGAGACGGACCTTGTTCTTGACTCCGTATTGTGTTTGCTGATTCGGCAGGTCGACGACGTCGATGATTGTGCCGAGGTAATTCCCTCCATCTGGTATTTCAAACGGTTCTGGCTTATCTAGATTCATGTACGCTCCTGTGCAACTAGCGATTATTGGACGTTTACGTGCAATCGGCTTCTCGCCGAAACTTAAATTACAAACTTCGCAAAATTGAAGTTTATGTAAAACGGGATGCCAAGAAATTTCACGCTCAGCCAGCCCTTGAATGCACCAGTCTTCTCATGCTCTGTCTTGTCAAACACAAGGTGCGTGGCTGTAAACAAACTGGCTACAAATCGCTGAACTTTTATTGTTAGAGTCATGTGATCTCCTAGTCTTGGACGGACTCAATCGCGATAGCTTTATCGACTTCGCTGATCTCGAACGGTACGCTCATGCGAATCTTATCGATGTCTGTGGCCTTGACTACCTTCCACCAAATCTTGTGCGGGTTGTTCCAGACGAACCCCGCCTTGCGAGCTTGCTTGTTAGACTCATCGTCGCGCGCTTGGTGCGAGCGGATGAGCACGTTGGGAACCTTGGCGCGTTCGATGGCACCCTCGATGCCCCAGCGAATAGCTAGGTTGAGCGAGCCGAGCGCGTCTGCGCCAGCGCTGTGCGCGTCACCGAGCAAGAACCCTCCGCCGGGCGCCTGGGCGCACATGGTTACGAGCTTCTCACCCTTGACCCCGTATGGCAGGTCGGTCATGGTGTCAACCCATAACCTCTCGGGGAGCGCAACGTTGTTGCGTTTGGTAACGTTAGCGGTCACCACTTTATCGAAGCGGTTGACGTTGTGTCCGAGCACTGCCTCGGCGCTGTCAAAGAAGTGGCCGACGATTTCCAAGGCTTCGGGAATCTGATAGCCGAAGTAGTCGTTTGCCTCTGGGCTGATGTGCGTTAGGTCAGTGATCTCTGGCGTTATCTTCGCGCCAGCTTCCTTGACGAAGAGGCTGGTGGACTCCACGATGCGCCTCTGTCCCGTGGAGTAAAGGACGAGCCCAACTTCTATTATCCTGCAGTTGTGCTTGTCGAGCCCGTCTGTTTCTAGGTCATATCCGAGTACGATCATTGTAGCTCCACCGGCTTTCCGTTACCCAAAACCGCCATCCCCGTGCTAGTTACGATTGGCACATCTGAGCCTAGCAAGAAATATGCAGAGTCTATGTACGCGATCATGTGCATAGGCAAGAACATCCTATCGTTCTCTACCTCGCCCGCACGTTCAGTGAGCGTGGGGTCTTTGCGCACGACCATCCCTTGCATCTGCAAATACTTCATCGACTCTTTGGCGATAGCGTTCACCAGGCCTTGCTTACTGTTAGACTGGATGATGACTTCATCCCACATAACCGCAGGTAGCCCGTGCGGAAACGCTTTGTCATTGACTTGGTGGCGCTGGTCGGATTTTATGTGCGCTATGTAGCGAACTAGATAATCCATCGAGACCTCGACTCTATTACGTTAGCCCAGTGTTCCATGAAATTTCTGGCTTCGATATGGTCCAGCATCTTCCCATCAGGGCCTTGAAACAAGTTGTTGAGGAAAGACGATGGTACTTCAGCAGCCAGTTTTCGCAACAAAGGTGCAGCTTTCTTCAACTCACGCTGCGCGCGCCAACGGGTGTAGGCGCTGCGCAGGTTAGCTAAGAGAGACACCGGCGCCCTGCTTGATAGCTGCGGTGGCCTTCTCGGCGTTGCGCGCAGCCGCTGCCGCTGCCTCGATCTGTGCGGGTGTCGCAACGTTCGATATGATACGCTTTTGTTCTGGAAGGTTGTGCAAGCCAGCTTCAACGCCAGTTGCTTCGCAGAGGTCGGAGCAATAATTGAAACGGCGATTGTCGAGGGACTGAACAGCGCGGAGAGACTTCATCCACACGTTCTCGGATGCCTCGAAGGTTTCTTTTTCCTTGGCGACCTCGTACGTGATGGTGTGCGGACATGCGGTGACTTCACCCGTCTCGGCATTCTTAACGGTGCCGTTGCAAGTGATGGTGCGGAACGTTGTATCGATTACTCCCATTGTTTCCTCCTATTGATTGATTAACTTATCGAAGCGATTTAGGTACAAAAATTTATTCTCTTGGAACGATGTCTCATAGATTATAACGTCAGCTGGCACCTGGGCAGAGCCGTCGCCCTCGCTCCAGTCATGAGACCACTCAAGGGGCCTAATGAGCTGAGCCTTCTCGGCGTACAGCATCATGTTATCCATGAGCTTTACCTCGCGCGACATCGGGTACGGCATGTGGAAAATGTCCGCGAGCAACTTCTCTAGGTGCTTCTCCAGCTTCATGTACTCTTGGCCCGCTACCGTGAAGTGCTTTAGGCTGCGGTTCCAATCTGAGAGATAAGCTTCGCTCGCGTCGTGCAAGAGAAACTCAAGAGCGAACCTGGGCTCTATAGCTAGACTACCAAGCCTACAGTGCTGGCTAACTGGGTACGGGAACTTGGCGTGGCCTGTGAACCGGTTTTGTTGGCTGAGAGCGTGAGCGATGTCCTCGATCTTGACCATGTCGGGTTGCGGGTCGAGGAGGTCGAACTTAATGCCTGTGCTCGTTTCAATCCAAGCTTCGCTCATTTTACCCTCAATTCCCCTGCGTGCTCTAGGCTCACCAAATCCCAGTAAAGAGATAGTGTTCGGACTTTCAGCTGCTCTAGTGTGCCGTTGTTATCGATGATGTAGTCCGCCATCGACGGGTCCATCGTGTTCGACGACCTGGGCTCCGCTGGCGCGTGCTTGCTGCGGTCCACCCAGATGCTGTATTTAAACAACCCTTCCTTGCGCGCGGCCTGGAACTCTTCTGCGTTCCGAATTCCGATATAGACGTCGTTCTCTGAATAAATCTCGCGTGCCAACCTCGCCAGGTCTGGCGTGTTGAACGCTTTAATCTGATCGAACCACTCGCTGCGGTGGTTGACTCGGTCAGCGTAGCATTCCTCTAGGCTGGCGTAGTTTATGCCGATGCCTTTGAAGTACGGGACCATGACTCGCTCCGCAGCCGCTAGGCTTGAAGATACAATCTTTAGCTTATGATGCTCGCGCAAGATTTCAGCAACGGTGTCCTTGCCGTGGCGAGCGTACCCGAGAATCATTAGCTTCAGCTTCACAGGCGCTTGCCTCGTGCGTGGACGTTGGCATCAATGCGCCCGTCGTCGTTCAGGATGGCGACCGTGAGCCCACGAGCTCCTGGCGCCATGCGCGCCTTGGCTCCGTAGCCTCCAAAGAACTTCAGGTAGCTGGGGCTGATGATGACGAGGATATCTTTCTCGTACGTACGACCCGTTCGCTGATCTACGTCGATAACGTGAACGGTGTCAGTCATGGGCTGGTGCAAGTGGCCTGTCCAGACCATATCAACGCCGTTGTTCCAGGTCAAATCTTTGCGGGCCGCGTTGCGCTGTGCGCCTGCGGTCTGCGCTCCGCCTGCGCCGTGGTGCGCGAGCAAGCGGAAATTGTTGCCGCGCCACTTGATTGTGGCATAGACGTAGTCAGCGAAGTACGGTACCTTCAAGTTCTCCGCTAGCCTGCGAGCGCTAGACATGCCAGAGCTCTTGCGCGTGCGGTCTTCGTGGTTGCCAGGGAGCGAGAACAGCATCTTGTGCTGGATGAGCGCGAACGCTTTCGTGGTATCGAAGAGCTGAACCTCGGGGTCCGTGGCATCCTGGCCCATGCCCTTCGCGGCTGATTGAGGTGTCTTATTCTCGAACGCGTCGCCGCCGTTCCAAGTGAATACATTAGGCGTGTCGGCAATCCAACGCAAGTGTCGCGCTAGCAAGGCTTCGTCGTGCTCTTTGCTTCCGATGTGAACATCGTAGAGCGGCGCGAGCTGAATCTCTTTGAACTCGTCGGGAATCGTGATGACGATCTCGGGGTGCTCGGACTTCGGTACGAAGCGCTTGAATACTCGCTTGCCGAAGGTAGCCTGTACTGCCTCTAGCTCTGTCTGAAAGTCTCGCTCTTCTGTTTCTGTTTTCATGCCACTCTCCACCTTCCAAGAGGTATTTGCATTCCTGTTAATCGCTCGAACAATCTCAAACCGTAAAGTGTCCCACCTAGGTAGCGCTCGCGACGCCTAACTGCCTCTCTATAATGGCGTTTATTATCAAAGTTCTTATGATACCTTTTATAACCTGGTGTACGGGTACCATCAGCCAATCTGCTTTTACATGACCCACAATTTCTTTTTTCCTTTAAAACGTAATTAGACCTGTTAGCCTTTCTCTCGGGGTGATTTATGCAGCGTATATCACCTTCGTCGAACTTTTTTGCTCTACGTGCCTGTGCTTGCGGGGAGCGATTAGTCTCATTGAAACATTTCGCACACCCCATTGTTCTATATCCATCTATCAACCATTTATATGGACTGATAGGCCTATCGTGCTTTTTACAGAGCCTTTCTTCGGGCGGTGGCAGTGGCTTACTTGATCGCACTGCGCCCAACAAAGCCTGAGACGAGGCCTACCAAAAACCACTTCCATTTCGATTTGCGGCACTTGGCTTTCTCTGCGCTCAAAACTTTTCCATCAGCTGTGATCTGGTCGGCGAGAATCTTCTTGTCGTTCTCGATGATGACCGCTTGGTCGCTGATCTCTGCTTCGTCGTTCTTGATGATACCTGCTTGCGCCACAACGGTGGCTGCGTCAGCGATTCCTTGGTCGAGGCGCGCAACGATCTCTTGACCGAGGGGGAGGGGGACGATTAAATCCTGGCTCGCATCAAGTGTGATGGTGCCTTGCTTGAACCCTGTGATTGTTTCTATGCGGTGCCCTAGGTCTGGCGCAGGGAGGGCCTTGTCGTGGACGATTTGAACTTTGGTTTGTGATTGGACGGTCTGAATGGTCTTGAGGAGCGCCGCGTCTTGGGCATCTCGCGCGGCCTGTGCTTTATCGAACTGCGCCACCAGGTCGGCCTCGTGCTGCTTCTCTGCCGCTAGCGCTTGGACAGCGGCGTTCGCTTCGGCTGTCTTGACCGCCGCGTACTTAGACTCGACGGTATAGATACCGAAGCCAAGGGCTGCAGCCAAGGCGATATAGAGCACTACGTGGTGCGCTGTTAGCCATACGCCCCACTTATTCGCGGCTGCTGAAACGGTCGTTTCTACTGTCATTGTTTACCTCTTCTGCGTGGCATAAGTGGTTCAGGAGGGGGAACCCTCTTGCTAGCTGCCTTGTATTTGGCTTTTATCGATGCTTTGTGTGCGCCCGTTCCGATTCTGCCAGCCCATCCAAAAACCATCTTACCTAGCGCGCGAACTGCAGGAGGGTCCGCCAAGAATTCACTCAACCTGCGCAATATAACGACGAGCACCATGCCCTCGACCTTGTGCATACCTAGGCGCTTGAATGCGTTCTCGATCTTGCCGAGGAGCGCGTTGCATTTAGAACAGAGGAGACCACGAAACATCCCCGTCTCGTGGTCGTGATCTGTTGCTAATCGTTTTCCTGTGCTGTTAGGCAGGCCGCACCCAAAGCAAACGCGACCCTGGAATGCAGCTACCGTCTCCCACTCGTGGATGAGAAGGTTGTAGTTGTCCAGTAATCTCTTTGCTCGACTCTTTTCGGATTCCACGTAGGCTGTCGGTTAGGGGGAACCATCTGCCATCTCGCCACTCAAGAACTTTGGCAATACCGCCCTCGGGCGGACCTGGGTCAATTGTCTCTAGTTCGCCACTCGCAAGGCGATAACGGAGCAAGACGGAGTCGACATCTTCAATCTTTCCTAGTTTGGGCGGGAAGAGCAAACCGAGGGTCCATGTAATCACGCGGTCACCTCTACAACATCAGATAGCAGTGCCATGTAGTGGCCGTCTGGAAAATCATTGAAGTAACTGATTATGTGAACCTCTGGGCCGTCGTCTGCTGGGTCGTACGTATAGACACCAAGGTGATAGGCTTTCCAAAACTTCGCGTGCGCCGTGTCCATCTCGTATCCAAGGATATTAAGCACCTTCGGCCTCCTGGGCTGCTCGTGTCGCATTGCCTGCTTGCATCGCGATGCGTATTGCCTCGCGTGCATCAATCTCCTCCGCGCGCTGTGTGGACTGCTTGCGCTTCGGGATGCTCCGGTCGTTCAGCTTCACTTCGTACTCGCCGCTCATCTTTCCTCCTATAAAAATCTTGCTTTTGTTTCTTCTGACACGACATCAGGCCAAAGATATTTGCACTCGTATACAGACGGGTTTGGCAAAAACAGCCGAGGTATGCCATAGTTTTCGTATAACAGCATAGCGACAAACTCTGCCTCTGGGCATTTGGCGGTTATTCCCTTACGTATATTCGCCATCGTGCCACCGGTGCCTATTAGGTCGTCAACCACGATGATTCGCCTAGCTTGCACAAATCCCTCGACGTAAAAACCACCACGCGATGCGTTCGAGCCATCTTGACCGCCGTTCTTACGAACCATCAAGAGCTCTTTCTCCATTAAGTGGGCTAATACGGGCGCGATCAGTGCTCCGCTCATCCCACAGAATGCAAAGGTGTCGAACGCGCCGTGATTCGTTTCAAACTCTTTCAGCACGGGCACAAAGTGCCTAATGATATTGTCTACCTCTACGCGCGGTATAGCTCTCCGGAGGTGCGAGCAAACATCGTGGCTAGCGGGTCCTGGGTCTACAGCAGAGCAGATATCTTGAACGAACTTAGTTGTTACCGGTAGCACTGCGCTCCTCCAAGTGAGGGTAAGGCTTTCGGGCACAGGTCTCACAAGCGTCGAAAAAGGGACCCGTGGGGTTGCTGTCCTTAGATCGCTGATAGCCCGCCTCAAGTTTTCCACAGAAAGTGCAGACATCTTGCTCATATCCTACCTCGCTCATAGTCCCACCTTCATATCACGCAGAAAGATAATGTCGGCTGCGGTCAAGAACGGTTTGCCGGATGCGCGCTTTCGGATGTCTATGTGGCTCCAGTCGAAAGTCGTATACGGCGTGCGCAAACTCAAGAGCTGCATAGGTCCTAGATTATCTTGGACCGAAGGGGTGTCGTGATCTCTGGGCTCCGAGAGACCGTTGCTCTTATACCAGTTCTTGATAGCTTCCTTCCAATCGTCAGACGGCTGCATTAGCTGCCTCCTGTTGCTTCTTGAGCGTTGGTCCCACGCGCCTGTACCCGAGGACGTGCAGCGTGATTCCCTTTGTTTCCTCCGTGGCTTCGGCGAACTCCAGTGGCACCTGGCGGTGTACGCTCGCGCCAGCGTTCGCATAGCTCACCGCTTGCTGCTCGATCTCGTGCGCTATATGCCCGAGGAGCTCGTCAGGTGTGTAGTGCAGCAAGAGTTTGATGATTGTGGCTCTGATTTGCATTAGAGTTTCCTCCAGGTCATTTTTGCTTCTTTGCCAGCCTTGAGGCACGCTGTATGAAAGCACTCTTGTTTGACTCGACGCGTCAGCTTGTAGCGCTTGACCTCTTTGCCACAGCTCACACAGGCTCCGATGTACTTAGGCGTGGGCTCGACGATCTCGGCGCCATAGCACTTAATTGGCTTCGCGCCTATCTTTCTCGCTTGAATCTGCCAGAATACATCATGGTCGTGCTGTGGACCTACCAAGGCGTGCGCTATCTCGTGCAAGATTGTGTCGCGAACGTCCTCGCGAGAGTTGAGCTCGGTGAGCACTCTGCTCATCTGGATTACCCTCTTGCTAAAATTGCACCGTCCAAACCGGCGCTTGGCATTATCCCACTCGAAGCGCCATCCTAGGAAGTGCATGGTGTGCCTAGTCATCTCTTGCTGTATGAGCACCTCTGCCTCGATCAAATTCATCACAGCCAACCTTTCTGCCTGAGGACACAGGCTGTCATTAAGAGTTTGATCCCAACTAGGACCGCGAGGTTATTCAGGGTTCTCAAGGTTAGCTCCTGAACCCAAACATGCGGCTGGAGTCGATTACTTCCCAATCTTTGCGCACTGTATTGTCATTTAAATCGAACTTCTGAATGCCTGCGGAGGCTATGGTGCCTGTCTGACGATCTTCCAAGGCACACTCGACACGAGTGTTGGCCAGGCTGCGCCAGTAACCATACGCTTGATCGAAGTCTAGGGCTATCAGGACGACATTGCCCTTGAGGGTGACAAAGAACACGTTCTGCTTCTTGCCATCGCCTACGAGCTCGGTTGCCAGCTTGTTCAGTTCAGCGACCTTCATGTGTGTTGCCTCCATGTAAGAAGCATACCCGGGACCGCGAGGTTACTCAGGGTTCTCATGCGACCTCCGCGCTTGCCAAAACGTCAGTATAGCGGTTAGTGAACACTTGATGGACCTTCAAAAGTTTCTGCTCTTGCCAGTCCACGAGGTAGAAATTGGTGCTGTCCAGTCCCCACTTGCTGTATTGCCGCTCGAACAAGCTCTCTGCGGTGGCCTTATCCTCAAATGAAGACTCTAATTCTACTTGTCCTGCGCCGTCTTCACGCATCGAGAGAACAGCATAGTTGAACTTGGCTGCTTTGTCTAAATTGAGTCGCATGGTGTTGGCCTCCATGTCCAGAGTATGGCAGAAGGGCGAATCGGTGTCAAGGACTAAAAAGTACTAGGACTGGCTCTCGTAGATACTAGGCTCGCCAGCTGCCGCACAGTTCCAACCATATCGCCACTCTCTCCTCAAACGCGTCCTCTCGGCTAAACTAGCCTCTGGATACTCTGGCCTGTCTTTACGCTTCAAGCCAAGGCCAAACGCTTCGCGTCCCGACTCGTAGGCTTGCCTCTCGCTAGCCATTCGCTCTTGGATAACCTGTTGACGCGAAGGCGCGACCTTCTCTACAGTGACCTTGACCTCTTCGCCTATCTGCCACTCGCCAGGCCATGACGCGTCTGCCGTGTAGCACATAGAGAGCGTTGGTCCGCCGAGGTCGACCAGTTTAATCTTGAACGTATGCTTTGCTCGTTTCATGGGTGTATCCTCCAAAAACCAGTATGACACAGAATCGAATTATTGTCAAGTGGTATTTTGATGGCATGTAAAAGCTGTCATCAGAGAGAGATTAGTTGCGAGTGATGACACTACGATGGTGCATGCATAATCACGTCATGGGGTAACCAGGGGTGGGTCGACAGTAACTAAGACAATGGTTGGGACGCGGAGCGGGTGTCCAATGTACACTAAACCATATAATATATTATTTTTCATATATTCAAAATAGTTTCTACATAGACCGAGGTATGTGGTTACACGATGGGGTGATTATGCGGCCATCTTTCATGTGTCATCATTTGTGAAATATTCGTATATGATGCCTGCACTCAGGTGTCATCAATCATGAACATTTTGTGTGCGTCATTCAGGATTCGCGATTCGCGAACAGCGAATATTGGCGTGACACGCGCCGTCCATGATCTAAGGCAAAACCCATCCAATATACGCGCGCGAGACACAGCTCGCCAGGACATCGTCATCTCTGACAGCCTTATACAACGTATACAGCACAAAATAAAAGCATTTAACAGTTGAGTTCCCCCTTCTGAACCACTTATGCCACGAGATGAGTGTACATAGCTAGGTCTAAGCCATAGCGTCAGTGACAATAGGCAAATAGACCGAAAGCAAATAACTCTAACTGGTTCAATAAGATAATCGTCGATGCCAATATATGGGCAGTTATGACGTAAACCACGTTTTGGATGCGACGTTGATGTTCTGGATGCTGAAAAAGCAAATTCGAACACAAAATCGTCGACTCGAACCAAAAACTAGCTGATCGATTAGAGATAATCAATACCGCATTGATTATTTGG